>WNGK01005615.1_pt1 | contig 13265 bp, 11 predicted proteins | sample 5400601 | NCBI WGS metagenome assembly WNGK01 (sample SAMN13153376, study PRJNA577476) | soil metagenome | isolation source: 60 cm soil or saprolite under Garry oak tree replicate 1 | place: USA:California | collected 2016-06-15 | reverse complement strand
GAATCCCTGTTGCAAAACTGGCTACGAACACGTTGCGATATTTTTTACCGCCGGCTTTGCTCGCCTTCTCGGTCGCGCCGCCGGCGAGCGCGCAGTATGCCTGCACCACCAATTACTGCATCAGCAGCCAGAGCATATCGTTTCAGACTCCGCCGGGATGGCCGGCGGTTCCGGTCGAGACCTGCTGCCGGACGCATTGGGGCGCCCTCCCCGGCGCCATCGACTGGAGCAATGGCGCGCCGATCATGATCTGCGCCGGCAGGCCGGAATACGTGACCTCCTTCCCGAACTGCGGCGACCCGCAAAATGTGTCGCAGGCATTTCCCTTGGATTACGAGCGGCCGACATTCGTCATCGGCGTCGCCTGGCCGAATGCGAAGGATTATCGCTACGAGATGCAAAGCGTTCCGCTCGTCGACGGACCCGACGGAACCTGCGCGCAATATTCCAGTCAGCCCGGTCAAGTCACGAATTGGTGGGTGCACGAGCTCAAGGAGCCCAAGCGCGGAACCTACGTGTTCACGGCCGCGGTGAGCTTCCAAAAAGGCGAGAAGGGCTATTACGCCGTGCTCAACAGCTGCAAGCTCAGTCCGCCATCGTCGACGACGGCACAATAGCGCGCCAACGCAACGCGGTCGGCGAACGGTTGCCAATGCGGACCGTCTGCGCGGCGAGACAGCAGCGCGACGCGATGCTCTAAATTGATGCAACGAAGCCGTTGACCGGCCTCGGCCCGCGGGCTATGCCCCGCTGCGTTGCCGGCGTTCGCGCCCGGCGCACATTTTCGGTTGTGCAGCAGGCGCGCGCGAAGACGGAAGACCCGAATGTTTCCATCAGCGTTGCTTCTCGCGCTCGCCGGCACGCTGCTCTTGACCGTCGCCGACAATGTCCCCGCCCTCGACGTCGAATCCGGCTGCCGCGCGGCGGCGAAAATGGGCGACAGCTTGAGCTTGGATACGACGCTTCGGCAATGCCTGGCCGACGAGAACGGCGCGCGTGCCCAGCTGGAAAAGCAGTGGACGCAGTTCCCGCCGGCCCTGCGTCAGCGTTGCCTGACCACCACCGAGACCGGCGGCGATCCGAGCTACGTGGAAGTTCTCGTCTGCCTGCAGATGGGGCGCGACGCGGCGCGGATGGAAGACCCTTTGGGAGGGGGTCGGCAAGACAAGAAATGACACAAATCATGCACGTATTCGTGATTTGATCGGCCGATCATCAATCCGCTTTGCCTGTCAAACTCGAGAGAGCAGGAACCCGAAAAACGGATCGTCGTTGCATGACCTCCACTGATGCTTCGGCTCGCGTCGCGCCTTTGACGGCAAAACGCGAGTCCTCAGCCGTCGATGTCAAAGCGCCATCGCCGCGCTCGCCCAAAGATCAAAGCCGACCCGTCATCAAGCCGCTCCTGAAGAGCCACCGCGACCTGAAGCGGCCACCGTTCGACTGCATCGCCTTGGTATTGCAAGGAGGCGGCGCGCTCGGCGCCTTCCAGGCCGGCGTGTATCAGGGACTGGCCGAGGCGAACCTGCATCCCGATTGGGTCGCCGGAATTTCGATCGGCGCGATCAATGCGGCCTTGATCGCCGGCAACGCACCCGAGGCGCGGCTCGAAAAGCTGCGCGCCTTTTGGGAGCAAGTCACGACCCAGCTTCTGTTCGATCCCTTCGGCGTCGCGCACTACTGGCTGCGCGGCGATACCGGTCATGTCTTGCTCAACCGGTTGCGCGCCGGAGCGACCCTGCTCGAGGGGGCTCCCGGCTTTTTCAAACCGCGAATTCCGCCGCCTTACCTCGCGCCGCCGGGCACGGTCGAGGCCACCAGCTGGTATGACACCTCGCCGTTACGGAGCACGCTGGAGCGGCTCGTCGATTTCGATCGCATCAACGCCGGCGAGATGCGCTTCAGCGTCGGCGCCGTCAACATCCGCAGCGGCAACTTCGTCTATTTCGATTCGACCACCCACAAGATCAGGCCCGAGCACATCATGGCGAGCGGCGCGCTGCCGCCCGGCTGTCCGGCCGTCGAGGTGGATGGCGAACTCTATTGGGATGGCGGGCTCGTCTCCAACACCCCGCTGCAATGGGTGGTGGCAGGCGATACCCGCCAGGACACGCTCACGTTCCAAGTCGACCTGTGGAGCGCACGCGGCGGGTTGCCGTGCGATCTCAACGATGTGACCTCGAGACAGAAAGAGATCCAATATTCGAGCAGGACGCGTGCCAGCACCGATCAGTTCAAGCAGATTCAATGCGTGCGGGTGGCGCTCGCCGACGTCCTGGAAAAGATTCCGCGCGAAATCCTCGACTCCGAGGACGGCAAGCTTCTCCAGTCCGTCGCGGATCGCAACGTCTATCAGATCGTGCATCTGATCTATCGCTCGAAGAACTATGAGGTTCAGTCGAAGGACTACGAGTTTTCCCGCAACAGCATGCTCGACCACTGGACCGCGGGATATAACGACGCGATCCGCACGTTGCGCCATCCGGAAGCGCTGCAACGGCCGACCGATCAGACCGGGGTCGCCACGTTCGACGTCGCCATCGACGGCCGCGAATGACGGCAAGGCGATCCCGACATCCACCCAATCAGAAGGAGCACAGCATGAAGGAAGCAGAGGTCAAGGCGCGGGCATTCGCCATGCCGCTGACGAGCCCGGCCTATCCACCGGGCCCCTATCGTTTCATCAACCGGGAATTCATGGTCATCACTTATCGAACGGATGCGGACAAGCTGCGCGCAGTCGTCCCGGAGCCGCTCGAGGTGGACGAGCCCCTCGTCAAGTACGAGTTCATCCGCATGCCGGATTCCACCGGCTTCGGCGACTATACCGAGACCGGACAGGTCATTCCGGTGCGGTTCCGCGGCCGCAAGGGCGGCTACAGCCACTGCATGTTCCTCAACGACGAGCCGCCGATCGCGGGCGGCCGCGAGCTTTGGGGCTTTCCGAAAAAGCTGGCCGATCCGACCCTGCACGTCGAGATCGATCAAATGGTCGGCACGCTCGACTACGGCCCGGTCCGCGTCGCCACCGCCACCATGGGATACAAGCACAAAGCCGCCGATCTCGACGCGGTGCGCGCTTCGCTCGCGGCCCCGAACTTTCTGCTCAAAATCATTCCGCACGTCGACGGCAGCCCGCGAATCTGCGAGCTCGTCGAATATTATCTCGAGGACATCACGCTCAAGGGCGCGTGGACGGGGCCGGCAGCGCTTTCGCTCACGCCGCATGCCCTCGCCCCGGTCGCGGAGTTGCCCGTGCTCGAGGTCGTATCCGCGGTTCACCTCATTTGCGATATCACGCTCGGCCTCGGCAAGGTCGTCTACGACTACCTGCAGCCAGCCTCCGCGAAGCGCGAGCCGGCGCTGAAACCTGCCACCGCGGGAGTTTCGTGACATGCGTCTCAAGGACAAAGTCGCCATCGTGACCGGCGCCGCCAGCGGGATCGGCAAGGAGATCGCCGCAACCTTCGCGCGGGAGGGCGCACGCGTCGTGATCGCCGATTTGAATCAAAAGGCCGCCGACGCGGCGGTGGCGGAACTCGGCGATGCGCGCAAGGCGATCGGGGTGGTCATGGACGTGACGAACGAACAACAGGTCGAGGCCGGCGTCGCGCGCACGGTCGAGCAGTTCGGAAAGATCGACGTGCTCGTGAGCAATGCTGGCATCCAGATTGTCGCCCCGCTCGATGAATTCAAGTTCGCGGACTGGAAGAAGCTCTTGAGCGTCCATCTCGACGGCGCGTTCCTCACCACCCGCGCCGTGCTGCAGCGGATGTACAAACAAGGCTCCGGCGGCAGCATCATCTATATGGGGTCGGTGCACTCGAAAGAGGCATCGGTGTTGAAGGCGCCTTACGTGACCGCCAAGCACGGATTGATCGGGCTCGCCAAGGTGGTCGCGAAGGAGGGCGCCAAGCATGGCGTGCGCGCCAACGTCATTTGCCCGGGTTTCGTGCGCACCCCGCTGGTCGACAAGCAGATCCCCGAACAGGCCAAGGAGCTCGGCATTTCAGAGGCCGAAGTGATCAAGAACGTGATGCTGAAAGAGACGGTCGACGGCGAGTTCACCACGGTTGCGGACGTGGCCGAAACGGCGGTGTTCTTTGCCGGCTTCGAAAGCAACGCGTTGACCGGGCAGTCGCTGGTGGTGAGCCACGGCTGGTTCATGCAGTGAGCGCGAGCGCGCGCCCGGCAAGACTTCTCGATGCGGCGACGCAAGCGGCATTCCGCGAAAGGGAAGCCGCTTGCGCCGAACGCGCTCTTGCCCAATTTCTGCCAAAGTGTTTTCGCGCGGCGCGGCGGACGCGGCGGCCGCCAGAAATATAATCAATCATATCAATGGACTATGTTATCGGCCGCGTCAGCCTATGGTCGCGCGCCGGCCGTCGCCAGGTCCCGGGCAGCGTAAGCTCGCTCGAGCCGCAAGTTTGAACCTCTGACCCCCCAGCCGCGACTAATAGAGACGTAAACCCCCGCCGGCCCTCGATATGGGACCCGGGAGAAGAGTGGGTTGGTCTTTCAGGGCGAGGTGCGTCATGAGTGTACAAAGCAGGCATTGGCTCGACTACGACCCGGTGGCACTGGTGATCCTGGTCGTGGGTATCGGCGCAGTCGCGTTGCTCGCGCTGAGCATCTAACCTAATCGAACGAAGCCGCCGGGGCTGGTGCTGCATCGGCCCACGGCGCTGCTTCGTCTCATTGCCCCCTCGCTGTAATCACAACACGGCATGCGGCGTCTTGCGACTGCTGTTTCGACGGCCGGCACCTATTCAAGCTGAGTATTTGCTTCCTGAGCTTCGCCCAGAACCCGATTTGCCACGCCCGGTTTACCGTAACGCAGTGCCGCCGCGGTTCCAGCCACGACCGCCCTCGCCGTAAATGTCAAAGCCTGTGTCGGTGACCACGACCGTGTCTTCGAGCTTGATGAAGCCGCGCTGTGGGTGCTGCAGCGTGGTCTCGACCGATACCACCATTCCGCGCTCGAGCGGGCGATCGGCGTCGTAGGCGTCATATGGCACCGGGCCGGTTGCGGTGAGCCGCGGCGCCTCGTGGCTGACCAATCCCATCCCGTGGGCGAGGAAGTGCATGTGGTTGTGGTGCTTAGATTTATGCACGAGCGGCTCGGCCGCGGCGTAGATCGCGCTGCCCATCGCTCCCGCCTTGATGGGCTTCATCGACGCGCGCTGAATTTGCTCGATCTCGGCCAGCAAATCTTCGAGCTCGGCATCGGGCTCGCCGTGGATCGCCATGCGACAGAGGTCGCCGATATAGCCGTGATAGTTGCCGCCGGAATCGAGCGAGAGCACGTCGCCCTTGCCCCATTTCTGCTCCGACGGCGCGCGGTTGAGGCTCGCGCCCGCCGTGATCAGGCAATAGTCGAAGACGAGACCGCGGTTGGTCTCCTCCCGCCGCAGCGCTTCGGTCAGCTCGCGCTTGGTCGTGCCCGGGCCGTGGTTGGCAATGACCGCCAGCATCGATTCGATCACCCGCTCGGAGGCGATACGCAGCTTCCTCAATTCCTCGGGGCTCTTCACCGCGCGCAGCCGCTCGAGCACGAACAGCGCGTCCACGATTTCGCTGTCGGGGAAGGCGTTGCGGAGCGCCGTGCCGGCATCGACCGGCAGAAAACCGAGCTCGGCGCCGATGCGGCGCGGCTTTGCTCCCAATTTGCGCACGTAGTCGATCGCCTTCTGCATGGCATCGACGGTGCCGGACGAATTGGTCTGCGACTCCGACACCCAGAACGGATCGTTTTCCTTCTGAAAGCCCTCCATGCGATGCCCGAAATATGCCGCCTTCTGCCGCCCACCCTTGGGATAGACGAGCACCGGCAGATAGCGACTCAATCCCATCGCATCCATGGACTCGAAGAAAAAGGCGCGATGCCCGCCGAGCAAATACTGCACATTATGCTTCGAGGTCGCGACCAGGACGTCGATCCCGGCCTCGTCCATCAGACGATCCAGGCGATCCGCATCGAACGGAATCGAAGGTGCAACTTGCTTGACGACGTCGAGCATGACCAAAGCTCCTTGTGAACCGACCGCAGCGCTCTCTGCACGGGTCGCGCGGGGGTGAGTGAGAGCCTGCGATCATACACCAACACGGCGCGCTCCGGCCATGCCCTGGCCGGGGCCCGCGGCGTCCCTGCAGCGGCGTCGCGTTGCCGCCGCCGTCACGATGTCACGCTCGCTCTATTTCGCTTGGATGCCGGCGATCTTGACGGCTTCCCCCCACAAGGCGATGTCGGCGGCGATCATCGCCGCGAACTCTTCGGGGGTGTTGCCGAGCGGGTCAACGCCGAACGCGGCAAGCCGCTCGGCGAATTTTGCGTTCTTGGCGGCGTGTGACACCTCTTTCGCGACCCGGTCGATGGTGTCCCTCGGCGTCGCCGCAGGCGCCATCAGGCCATTCCAGGTGAGCGCCTTGAATCCCGGAAATCCCGACTCGGCGAAGGTGGGAACATCGGCGATCTGCGGGACGCGCCTATCGCTCGACACCGCAAGCAGGCGAATGGCTCCGCTCTTCGCCTGCGACATCGCTTCCGACAACGTCGCGAAATAGATGGGAACGTGGCCGGCGATGACGTCGGCCAACGGCGCCGCGCCACCCTTGTAGCTCACGGGGGTCATTTCGAGACCTGCGCGTTTGAGAAACAACACCGTCGTGAGATGACTCAAGCCGCCGAATACCGGGGCCACATAGTCCAATTTGTCGGCGCGGCCACGGGCATAGTCGACAAATTCAGCAAGCGTATTCGCCGGTATGCGAGGATGGACGACCAGAACGTACGGATTGGTCCCAATGACGCTGATGGGAGCAAAATCTTTGACCGGGTCGTAGGCCGTCTTAGTCGTCTGCGGGAGGATCGCGATTTGCGACGGGCTTCCCATCAGCAGCATATGTCCGTCGGCGGACGAGCGGGCGACCGCTTCCGCCGCGACCGCACCGACTGCAGCTGGCCGATTCTCGACCACGAATTGTTGCCCAAACGCGTCGCCGAGGGGCTGCGCGATAAGACGCGCAATGCCGTCGCTATTGCCGCCAGGCGCAAAGGGAACGATGATCTTGACCGGCTTCTGCGGCCAGATTTGCGAGCGCGCGGACTGACTCAAACCCACAATGGCGAGCACGGTGAGTGCCGCCAACAGCACGTTTCGCGCGTTCACGATCGTGTTGAACGGCCTTGCCAAGGTCAGGTCCGATAGTTCGGGTCGATGCGGTCGAGCATGCGAAGATAGGCCGGCCAGTCGGCGGAGCCGCGGCCGCTGTCGTGTTTTTCGTACTGCAGCACTGTCTTCTTGCAGATTTCGGGCGGGATCTCGATCAGCTCGCCGCCGGTTGCTTCCATGGCCAGCTGGATTTCAGCGGCCTCCAAGAGATGCTTCATCAGGATGAAAGCCTCGCGCGCGCTCTTGCCTACCGTAAGCACACCGTGATTGTGCATGACCATGGCGCGATTGTTGCCGAGATGGGCGATGAGCCGCTCGCGCTCCCCGAAATCCTCGGTGATGCCTTCGTAGGGGTGATAGCCGACGCCGCCGAAGAAGCGCACCGCCTCCTGCGAAATCATCCGCAGCCCGCTCTTGAGGCCTGCAATCGCCATTCCGGTCCGAGTGTGAACGTGCACCGCGCAGTTGACGTCGGGGCGCCCACGCAGGACCCCGCCGTGCAGCGTGAAGCCCGGGCGATTGACGCCGGCGCGCTCGTCGAGGTCCTCGTCCATGCTCACCTTGACGAGGTTCGAAGCCGTGACCTCCGTCCACAAGAGCTCGTGCCGCTTCATCAGGAACTTTCGATCTTCGCCGGGAACGCGCATGGAGCAGTGATTGTAAATGCCGTCATCCCAGCCATGGTGCGCGACCAGCCGATAGATCGCGGCGAGATCGACGCGGGCCTCCCATTCCGCGGGAGACATCGTCGTCGCTGGATCGGTTGTGGTTTTGGCATGGATGTTCACGGCGAAGCTCCCTGTTTGAGATGGGCCCGCGGCGCCTGACGTCGCCTTGGCCCTGCTGGTAATGGTAACCAAACCGGCTACTGCATTCCAGCGAGTTGGCGCTCAGAATTCTCGCCCGATGAGAAGATGATCGACCGAGATCGCGCCGCCGCCGTGCACCAGGAAATACAACGCGGCCACGGTCCACATCAGCGTGTATTCGAGGCCCGTTTTGTTCCAAAAATATCCGCCGACCCGCCAGCGCTCGAAATTGGATACGATGAGAAAGATCACGATCGGGCAGGCGACGAGGCGCGTGAACAGCCCGAGCGCGAGCATCGGGCCGCAGAGCAGCTGCGTAATGGAGATCGCCGACGCCCAGAATTTTCCGGGACGATAGCCGTCGCGGTCGAGCTGCCGCGCCAGCTCGGTCAAATCGTGCGATTGCACCCCGGTCGATGGAAACATCCCGAAGGTGTTGCGCAGCCCATGCGGAACGAGCGCAAGTCCCACGACCACGCGCAACAGCGCCTCGGCCCATGGGGCGAGCGACTGATAGAGCGGGCCAAGTTGCGGGAAGACGAGGAGGGTCGCGTCAGTCATCTTGTGATCGCCCCCTACGCGCGCCATTGCGGGGGCGCGGGCGAAGCTCGCGCGCCCAGACTCCATAGCCGCGGATCGGAGTTTTGGGTGGCGTTTCCAGGAATGCCGGAAAACTACAGCCTGATCTCGCCGAGATTGATGCTGGCCCCGAGACGTGCTTCGACGGATTTCTTGTTCCGGCCCTTCGCCGATATCTCGACCAGATACGTGCCCGAGCCCTCGTCGAGCTTGTCGAATTTGAAATCGCCATAATTGTCGCTCGTGGTCTCCGCGATCGTTCGGCCATCCTTGCTGAGGCGAACGCTCGCGCCCTCGACACAATCGACGACGCCATTCGTCTCCGCCGCCAGCGTGCCGCCGATGAAGCATTTCGAGTAGCGCCAGAGATTGCGGTAATAAACCCGCGGATGGGTGCCCAATTCGGGTTTCATCACTTCCAGATCCTGTTCGCGCGCCAAGCGCGCCATCTCTTCGTCCTCGATCTTGATCGCTCGCATGGCGCCGGTCGGGCACGATTGCTGGCCGCGGGTTTGCTGCCAGCCCTGGTCGATGAGGTGGGCATCGAACGGCCAGATCTGCGGCAGCTGCAACTCTTCGTTCCACCAGATGTGGCCGTAGGGACAGGCCTCGACCAGGTCCTTGCGCCCCTTCGCCTTCTCGGGATCGATGAGCACGATCCCGTCCTCGCGCTTTTTCACCGCGTCGCCGGCCTTGGCCATGCACGGCGGATCGTCGCAGTGATTGCACATGGTCGGAACGTAGGCGATGTCGATCATCGGCATCTGCCCGCGCTCCTTCTGCAGGATGTTGATCCACTTGTGCCCGTGCTTCGGCATCGGCGCGGTATAGCCGGGCCAAGCGTTGCCGACATATTCATCCATGACCGCGAGCGTGCACAGATTGCAATTCGTGCACTCGGCCACGTCGATGATCATGTTCCATTTTTGCATTGCGTGACCTCCACGCGAATGGCGAGTAGCGAATAGCGCGTAGACGGATCCCCTGCTCCCTCAATCCCTACTCGCCAATCACCATTCGCTACTCGCTTCTCCCTTCATTTCGCCGGCACGAGGTGGGCGGCTTTGAGCGTCTCGCGGACCTCTTTGTCCTTCTCCATGCGCGCGAAGGTCTCCGACATGTGCTCGGTGCGGCCGTCCCACAGCTCGACCTGAACCAGCGAGTTCGCGCCCGCAATCGAGTGCGTCGAGTTGGTTTGCGTGCGCTCGGGCGTGAGCAGGTTGAGGCATCCGCCCCGATCGACCGATTTGCCCGGTTCGCCCATCGGCTCGTAGATCGCGGACGACTCGTAGCCGTGGCACACACCGCGCGGCAGCCGTTGCGTGGGCAGCGCCGCGCAAATCACCGCGCCGCGATCGTTGAAGACCTTCACCAGGTCGTGCTTCTTGATGCCGCGCTCGGCCGCGTCCTCGGCGTTGAGCCGTATGATCCAATAGTAATAACCGTCGACCTTGACCCGATGGTCCTCGATATTGAGCAGGAACGAATCCTTGCCGTCACCCTGGGTGTGGAACGAGTACTTCGAATGCGGCGTGAGCATCTGCAGCGGGTAGCGCGCGTACATCTCGCCCGAATGCGGCCCCTCCCATGACGGCTCGTACTTGACGATCGGCGGCCGCTCGGGGTCGTTGAAACGCTTGAGGCTGTTGCACTCGAATTCGAGCTTGCCGGACTGGGTCTGCAACCCGCGCAGATATTCTTCGGTGTAGTCGGAAGGCAACGGCTGCGCCTCCGGCACGTCCTTCTTGCGGTTCTGCCAGAACCAGCGGAAGGAGACCGGCGCGCGCAGCTTCTCCTTCTCCGCCGGCACCACGTAATAGCCGCGCTTGATGAACTTTTTCCACGAGATCACCTTGGGCAGATCGGAAGCGAGATAGACGCGCTTGACCCAATCGATCTCGTTGACGCCTTCGGAGAAATAATTGGCGAGACCGAGCCGCTTGCAGATCTCGTTGAAGATCCAGAAATCGGACTTCGATTCGCCCAGCGGCGCGATGGCCGGCGCCTGGAAGATGATGACGCGGTGGTTGAGTTGCTGCTGGCCGTGGTGGCCGTAGCCGCCGAGGCCCGCCCACTCGCTGATGTCGACGCGTTCGAAATTCGTGCACGCGGGCAGAATCACGTCGGCGAACTTGGCCTCGCCCTCGAACCAGATCGACTGGTTGACCACGAATTCGAGGTTCGGCGACTGATACATCCGCACCCAGCGGTTGGTATTGTTCATAGTGGAGAGTATCGAGCCGCCGTATTTGTACATCATCCGCACCGGCGCGTGGCCGGGCGCCGGATAGGAGAACTTGGCGAATTGGTGCTCGATTGATTTTCCGACCCAGGGATAGCCTTCGGCCTTGCCGTCGGCGATCGCCTCCGGCGTCCACAGCCGCGGGATGCGCTGGAACGTGGTGGACATGCTCGGCAGTTGCGGCATGCGCTGGTAGAGCTCGACCGGCATCGCGGTGTTCTCGAGATCGCCCGACATGCCGCCGTCGGCGTAGCCGGGAAAATAGAATTGGAAGTCGAGCGGGCAGCCCCATTGCAGATTGCCCATGTTGACGCCCGGCTTGCCGAGCCCTTGCATCGCGGTCAGGCACACCATGACGCGCGCCCATTGGATGCCGGTCTGGTTGCGGCAGGCGCCGCCGTGGCCGTTGCCCCAGCCGCCGGGCGCGAGATAGACGCGCTTCTTGCCCCATTCGCGCGCGAGCGCGCGCACGTCCTTTGCCGGCACGCCGGTCTCTTTCTCCTGCCACTCCGGCGTCTTGGCGATGCCGTCCTCTTCGCCCAGCAGATAGGCCCGCCATTTTTCGAAGCCGACGGTGTGGGTCTTCACGTAATCCTTGTCGTAGAGGTCTTCTTTGATCCAGACATAGGCGATCGCCATAGCCATCGCGACCGAGGTGGTGGGCCTGGGCGCGAACCACTTGCCCGGCAAGAATTGCGCCGACGCGTTGTAGTACGGGTCGACGTGCACGACCTTGATGCCGAGCTTGGGATTCTTAAGCCATTGCCGGCGCACGGTGCCTTCCTGCGCGCCATAGGAGCCGCTGGTGCTCTCGGGATCGGCGGCCCAGAACACGATCATGTCGCAGTTCTGCAGGCAATCTTCGACCGTCCCGTAGGTCTCCGATTGGCCGACGCGCAGCGTATAGCCCCAGTGATGCACCGCGCCCCAGTACCAGCCCTCCCAGCTGTCGGGATTGTGGTGGATCTGCGTGTAGCCGACCGCGTTGCGGAAGCGGAACAGCGCGGAGAGGTAATAGCCGATATTGCCCCAGGTGTGATGGGAGCCGTGCGACACCGCCATGACGCCGGGACCGTAGGTGCGCTTGAGTCGCTTGATCTCGTCGGCGACAAGGTCGAGCGCTTCAGCCCAAGAGATGCGCACGTAGCCCGACTTGCCGCGGTTCTGCGGATTGCGCTCGCCGTGCGGGTCGAAGTCGACGCGCTTCATCGGATAGAGCAGGCGATCGGGCGAGTAAACGATCGACTTCGCGTTCTGCCCATGCGGGGCAAGCGTGGTCTTGCGCGGCGGCGTGAGCTTGAGTCCGCGCGCTTCGATGGTCCAGGGCGGTGGATCGTCGGCGCCGAAGTCGATCGGCGTCATGCGGATGATTTTGCCGTCCTTGACGGAGACGAAGACCGGTCCGCCGTTGGTCATGTTGCAATAGCGCATCGTACCGTCGGCAAGCCGCGTGCCGATCTTCAAGCCGACGCTCTGGCTCATCATGACGGTCTGCGCGAACCAGTTGGTGAGATCCTCCGGCCCATCGACGGTGAGCTTGAAATCCTTCTGCGCGTTGATCTGGTCGAGCCAGTTGATCGGCGGCATGAGCAGACCGACACCGAGCGCGGCGGTCTTGAAGGCGAGCGTGACGTCGGCGTCCGCGCGTAGCCCGCTGCCCGACGTCACCTTGCCGTCGCGGATGGCGAACCAACGGCCGATCTCCTCGTCGCGCGCCTTGAGCTGCGCCACGAGGTCGCGCTCCTTGAGGCGCGCGCGGAAGGCCGGGTGCCGCCACGCCGCGTAGGTGAGAAGCTGCGCCATCCCCCACAGGATGATCTTGAACTTCATCGCTGAGAGCATGGTTTCCTCCTCGCCGGCTTGCACGCCGTTATCTTGCAATCGCGCGATATCTTCGGCCGTTTGCAGCGCATGCGCAATATCAAAGACATGTCCGTCCCGTCGGTGCGCAGGCCGGGCACGACGTTGGCGTCGGCGGTCGCTGCAGCGGGTGGCGTCACTCCGCCTTGGCGCCCGAAACCTTCACCACCTGCGCCCACTTCTCGATGTCCTTGCGCAGGTAGGCGTCGAACTCGGCGGGAGTCATCACCAGCGCCACCGCTCCCTGCTTGTCCCACGCTTCTTTCACGTCGGGACGGCTGATCGCCTTGTTGATTTCGGCATTGAGCAAGTCGACGACCGCCTTCGGCGTGCCGGCTGGCGCCATGATGCCGAGCCAGATGGTTGACTCGTAGCCCGGCACCCCGGCCTCGGCGATGGTGGGAACATCGGGCAGCACCGTCGAGCGCCTGGCGGCGGAGGTGCCGAGCGCGCGCACCTGCCCGGCCTTGACGTTCGGCGCCATGGTGGTGATGGCGTCGAACGCCATTTGCACATGGCCGCCGATCACGCTGTTGCGCATTTCCCCGGAAGCCTTGTGCGGCACGTGCACGAGATTGGTGCCGCTCATCGCTTTGAACAGCT
>WNGK01018935.1_pt1 | contig 13266 bp, 12 predicted proteins | sample 5400601 | NCBI WGS metagenome assembly WNGK01 (sample SAMN13153376, study PRJNA577476) | soil metagenome | isolation source: 60 cm soil or saprolite under Garry oak tree replicate 1 | place: USA:California | collected 2016-06-15 | reverse complement strand
CATGCGGTTGCCTTGTGCGTCCCGAAGCGATTGCTATAAGTTGGGAACCCGCCTCGATCAAGAACTGCTGCGTGGAGAATCCTTATGAGACGACATGCATTTGCGTGGGCGGCGGCGGCGCTGCTGTTCGCCGCGGCTCCGGCGTTCGCCGAGGAACCGCCGCTGCGGACCGCGGTCGACGGCACCTTTGCGCCGCACGCGATGCCGAGCCTTTCCGGCGGCTATGAGGGCTTCAACGTCGACCTCGCCAACGAGATCGCCAAGCGGCTCAATCGCAAGATCATTATCGACGCCGCGCAATACTCCGGCCTGTTGCCGGCGCTGCAAGCCGGCACCTACGATTTCATCGCGGCTCCGACGACCGTCACGAAGGAGCGCGCCGACAACCTGCTGTTCACCGAAGGATATCTCAACACCGATTTCCAGTTCCTCATCAAGAAGGGCGCGGCGAAAATCGACAAGCTTGAGGATCTCAAGGGCAAGGTCGTGGCGGTGAACAAGGGATCCGCGTACGATTCCTGGGCGCGCGATCTCGAGGCAAAAATCGGCTGGAAGGTGGAATCGTTCGGCACCCAGACCGATGCGGTGCAGGCCGTGCTGGCCGGCCGCGCCGAGGCCAATGTCGCCGGCAACACCGCCATCGCCTGGGCGGTGAAGAACAATCCGCAGCTCGAATTGTCGTATTATCATTCGACCGGGCTGGTGTGGTCGGCGCCGCTGCGCAAGGATTCGACCGAGCTGCGCAAGCAGATCGAGAACGCGATCGAATGCATGAAGCTCGACGGCACGGTCGCCAAGATGCACAAGAAATGGTTCGGCGTCGAGCCGCAGCCGGGCTCCGCGGCCGTGACCGTGTTCCCGGGTTACGGCGTGCCCAACATGCAGGGTTACGATCCGATCGAGCACACGCCGCAGTGCGGCTGAGCCGGCTGCATGAGCACTTGCTCGCGTCCCGCCTTCCGCCCGCGCCGGCCCATTACGTTTGGCTCCGAGCTAACCGCGAACGATTCCCTCTCCCAGGAGGGGAGAGGGGTGGGGTGAGGGGGACACGGTCGTTGTTTGGTCGCAAAGATCGTCACCTCCTCACCCGGTCCTCACCTTCGGTGCGGACCGACCCCGGATCGGGTCCGGGGCAGGCTCTCTCCCCTGCGCGGAGAGGTGAAGCGCGCGCGGCTCGCTTTCCGCCCGATACGATCGACCCGCGGGTGAGGCGGACGAACCGCCGATGAATGATGATCGGCCGCCGATCCTCGAAGTTCGTGGCCTGCGCAAGAGCTTCGGCCATCTCGAAGTGCTGCGCGGGATCGATCTCGCGGTCCTGCCGCAGGAGCTCGTGTTCATCATCGGGCCGTCCGGATCGGGCAAGAGCACGCTGCTGCGCTGCTGCAACCGCCTCGAGGAACCGACCGGCGGGTCGATCCGCATCGACGGCGTCGATCTGATGGCGCGATCGACCGACATCAATGCCATGCGCCGTCGCATCGGGATGGTGTTCCAGTCGTTCAATCTCTATCCGCACATGAGCGCGCTCGGCAACGTGGCGCTGGCGTTGCGCAAGGTGCTGGGCCGCAAGCACGCCGAGGCGGACACGCTGGCCCGCGCCGCGCTCGCCCGCGTGGGTCTCGCCGAAAAGGCCAACGCCTATCCGGCCGAGCTTTCCGGCGGGCAGCAGCAGCGCGTCGCGATCGCGCGAGCGTTGGCGCTCGGGCCGAAGATCATGCTGTTCGACGAGCCGACCTCGGCGCTTGATCCCGAGCTCGTCGGCAGCGTGCTCAAGGTAATGCGCGAACTCAAGGCCGGCGGCATGACCATGCTCGTCGTGAGCCACGAGATGCGGTTTGCGCGCGACGCCGCCGATCGGGTGATCTTCATCGACCATGGCGTGATCGTCGAGGAGGGCACGCCCGAGCAGATTTTCTCGAACCCGGGCGAAGCGCGCACGAAAGCCTTCATCGCCGAGATCGCGCGGTAGGGACGTGAATAGCGCCATGGATGCCTGGTCGCGCTTTCTCGATACCTTCTTCAAATGGGAACTGATCCAGCGGTATTTGCCAGCCATTCTTGACGGCATGGCGGTCACGATCGAAATCGCCGCCGCGGTGGTGATCACCGGAATTCTGCTCGGTCTCGTGCTGGCGATCATGCGCACGTTTCGCATCCTGCCGATCAGCGCGCTCATCGTGATCTTCGTCGACATGTTCCGGGCGCTGCCGCCGCTCGTTCTGGTGCTGCTGGTGTATTTCGGGCTGCCCAATATCGGCATCAACCTGCCTTCGTTCGCCGTGCTGTGGATCGTGCTCTCCTGCGTGCTCGCGGCGTTTGCCGAGGAGATTTTCTGGGCCGGCATTCTCTCGATCCCCAAGGGCCAATGGGAAGCGGCGCGCTCGACCGGGATCGGCTTTCTCAGCACTTTGGCCTACATCGTGCTGCCGCAGGCCGTGCGGCTGACGGTCGCGCCGATCACCAACCGCACGCTTGCCATCACCAAGAACACCGCGCTCGGAATGGTGATCGGGGTTTCCGAGATCCTCAGCCAGGCGACGACCGGACAGTCCTTCGCCGGCAACGCGACGCCGCTGACCATGGGCGCAATCGCCTATGTGATCCTATTCATCCCCGTCGTCGTGCTCGGCCGCTGGCTGGAGACGCGGTTCCGCTGGAGGAGGGCCTAATGGAGGCCCTGCTCCAGCAGTTCTTCGATTTCGCCATCATGGCGCGGGCGCTGCCGCTGGTGCTCACCGGGCTCGGCCAGACGCTCGTGCTCTGCCTCGTCGTCATTCCGCTCGGGCTCGCCGGCGGGCTCTGCGTCGCGCTGTTCTCGCTCGCACGCTCGCGCGCGGTGCGCTGGACCGCCGCCGCCATGATCGATTTCTTCCGCGCGATTCCGCCGCTCGTGCTGCTGATCTTCGTCTATGCGGGCCTGCCGTTCGCCGGCATCCGGCTCTCGCCGCTCGCCGCCGTCGCCATCGCCTTTCTGCTGAACAATTCCAGCTATTACGGCGAAATCTACCGCGCCGGCATCGAGAGCGTCGGGCGCGGCCAATGGGACGCGGCGCGCTCGACGGGCCTCAAGCCGCATCAGGCGCTGATCTACGTCGTGCTGCCGCAGGCGATACGCAACGTGCTGCCCGATCTCATCTCGAACACGGTCGAGGTCGTGAAGCTCACGTCGCTTGCCAGCGTTGTCGCCTTGCCGGAACTGCTGTATTCGGCCGACATGGCGCGCTCGATCACCTTCAACACTTCGCCCATCGTGCTTGCTGCGGCGATCTATCTGGTCATGCTGTGGCCGATCGTGCGTCTGGTGAGCCGGCTCGAGCGGCGGATCGCTTCGTGAGTCGGGAACGACGGAAGGAGGAGCCGTTGAGTCGCGTATTGCGCGTCGGGGCCGCTCAGATGGGCCCCATCCAGAAGGCCGACACCCGGCAGGTGGTCGTCAAGCGGATGATCGATCTGCTCGATCAAGCCAACGAGCACAAATGCGACCTCGTGGTCTATCCGGAGCTCGCCCTCACCACGTTTTTTCCGCGCTGGTACATGCAGGACCAGACCGAGGTCGATGCCTGGTTCGAGCGCGCGATGCCGAACGCGGCAACGCGGCCGCTGTTCGAGCGCGCCGCTCGCTATCGCATCGGCATGTCGTTCGGCTATGCCGAGCTAACGCCGGACGGGCGCCATTTCAACACTGCGATCCTGGTCGATCGCGAGGGAACGATCGTCGGCAAATACCGCAAGGTGCACCTGCCGGGCCATTCCGAGTTCGATCCGCAGCGCAGCTTTCAGCACCTGGAGAAGCGGTATTTCGAGCCGGGCGATCTCGGCTTCCCGGTGTGGCGGGCTTTTGGCGGCATTTTTGGCATGTGCATCTGCAACGACCGCCGCTGGCCGGAAACCTATCGCGTCATGGGGCTGCAGGGCGTGGAGCTGATCGTGCTCGGCTACAACACGCCCTCGTTCAATGCGCAGCGCAGCGCCGAAGGGCCCGAGAAGCGCCTGTTCCACAACCGGCTGTGCGTGCAGGCGGGCGCCTATCAGAACTCGACCTGGGTCGTCGCGGTGGCGAAAGGCGGCGTCGAGGACGGAAATCCGCTGATCGCCGGCAGCATCATCGTGGATCCCAATGGCGAGATCGCTGCCGAGGCCAAGACCGAGGACGACGAACTCATCGTTGCCGATTGCGATCTCGATGCGACCTTGTTCGGCAAGGAAACGATCTTTGATTTCAAGCGCCACCGCCGCATCGAGCATTACGGCCGCATCACCAGCCAGACCGGCGTGATCCCGCCCGAGGGGTGAGGAGTTAGCTTCGTCGCGAGGTGGTGTCGAAGGCCGAGCCCCAAGCGCTCTTCACCTCCCCTTGAAAAGGGGAGGTCGACCGCGAAGCGGTCGGGAGGGGATGGCGACCCCCTCCCGGCTCGCCGCCTTGCGGCTCGCCGGCCTCCCCCTATGAGGGGGAGGAGAAGCGCATGAGCTGCACGGCACCGAGCGCGAGGGTCACCGCGGCCTGGGTCGGATCGATCACCGGAATACCGAGCGCGTCTTCGAGCGGCCGGCGGTGGCGCGCCATGCCGGCGCAGCCCAGGATGACCGCGTCGGCGCCGTCCTCGTCCTTGAGCTCACGGCCGATTTCGACGAGGCGCGCCAGCGTGCCAGCGCCCGCGCTTTCCGCGACCGACATTTCGAGCGGTCGCTCGCCGGCGAAACGGTCGACGAGCCCCATCTGCCGCAGATAGCGCAGGTGCCGGCGGATCGAGCGCTGACGGATGGCGACGACCCCGAAGCGCTCGGCGCGCGCCAGCGCGGTCAGCACCCCGCACTCGGCGATGCCGAACACCGGCCGGGTCGTGCCCTCGCGGCACAGGTGGAGCCCCGGATCGCTATAGCAGGCGATGACGAACGCATCGGACTGGTTGTCGGCCTCGACCAGCCGGCGCAGCGGCATGGTCACGCTTTCGACATCGGCCTGCGTCTCGATCCCGAACGGACCTTGCTCGAGCGTGGAGCAGACGATTTCCGGGCCGTCGGCGAAGCGCAGAGCTTCGAGCGCCTCGTCGATGCCGCGGGTCACCGCCGCGTTGGAATTGGGATTGACGACACGAATGCGCGCGCGGGTCTCGGCCATGGCTCGGCTCGTCCTGTGACCATCCTTTACCAGCCGCCCTTCGGCCTATCAGAGCTTTGTGTTATCCGCTAGCGGGCGAAGCGCACGAAGGATGTACCATGCAAGCTTTCGATCTCGTGATCCGCGGCGGCATCTTGGTAACGGCGACCGATAGCGTCGAGGCCGACGTCGGCATCCGCGGCGAGAGGATCGCGGCGATCGGGCGCGGCCTCGACAAGGGCCGGCGCGAGATCGACGCCGGCGGCAAGCTGGTGATGCCGGGCGGCGTCGACAGCCATTGCCATATCGAGCAGCTCTCGGCCTCCGGGCTGATGAATGCCGACAGCTTCCACAGCGCAACCGCATCGGCCGCGTTCGGCGGGACCACGACGGTCATCTCGTTTGCCGCCCAGCACGTCGGAATGAGCCTTACCAAGGTGGTCGAGGATTATCACAAGCTCGCCGAGCGCGGGGCCGTCGTCGATTACGCCTTTCACATGATCCTCGCCGATCCGACCGAGACGGTGCTGGGCAACGAGCTGCCGCCGCTGGTCAAGGCGGGACATGCCTCGATCAAGGTCTTCATGACCTACGACCGGCTGAAAATCGACGACGTGCAGCTGCTCGACGTGCTTGCCGCCGCCCGCGAGAACGGCGCGTTCGTGATGGTGCATGCCGAGAACCACGGCATGATCGCCTGGATTTCCAAGCGGCTGCTCGCGCGCGGCTACACCGCGCCGAAGTTTCACGCCATTTCCCATCCGCGCTACGGGGAAGCCGAGGCGTTCACCCGGCTCATCGCGTGCGCGGCGCTCGTCGACCAACCGATCATGATCTATCACGTCTCGACCGCGGAGGGCGCCGCGGTGATCCGGCAGGCGCGCGCGCAGGGCCTGAAGGTGTTCGCGGAGACCTGTCCGCAATATCTGCTGCTCACCAAGGCCGATCTCGATCGCCCGGGACTGGAGGGCGCCAAATGGATCTGCAGCCCGCCGCTGCGCGAGGCCGCCGACCAGGAAGCATTGTGGCGCGCGCTCTCGCTCGGCGACTTGCAGCTCGTCTCCTCGGACCATGCGCCCTATGCCTACGACGAGACCGGCAAGTTCACGGCCGGCAAGGAACCGAGCTTCAAACAGATCCCGAACGGCATGCCGGGGCTGCAGGCGCGGCTGCCGCTGCTGTTCGACGCCATGGTGTCGCGGGGCCGATTCGACGCCAATCGGTTCGTCGCCTGGACCGCGACCGCGCCGGCGAAGATCTACGGGCTCCATCCGAGGAAAGGCTCGATCGCGGTCGGCGGCGATGCCGACATCGCGATCTGGGATCCCAATCACGCGGTGACGTTCGGCGACCCCATGGTCGTGGACCGCGCGGGTTATACGCCGTACGCCGGGCGTACCGTGAAAGGCTGGCCGGTCGTGGTCATCCGCCGCGGCGCGGTCATTGTCGAGCACGGCGAGCTCGATGCGGATCCGGGCAGCGGCCAGTTTCTCGCCCGCGCGGCGGGTGCCGCGGCGGCGCCGCTCGGCCGAAAGTCGCCGGAATTCGATCCGCGGCTGAACTTCGGCGCGAAGCTCGATTGATAAGCTGGTAGCTCTTCCAGCCTAACAATTCGACTGCGGCGTCGTCCCCGCGAAACGCGGGGGCCCGTGCCACGGATCATGACGAATTGCAAATCGGCCACGGATCATGACGAATTGCAAATCGGCGGTCATGGGTCCCGGATGGCCGCTTCGCGGCTTCCGGGACGACGGATCTTGATGGAGCGCAGGATCAAAATTTGCGGGCATCGGCCTGGGTCTCCGCCACTTCCGCATCCAGCACGTCGAGCAGCGCCTCGACCCACCGGCGCGGAATGCCGCGCGTGATGAACACGATCCGGCTGCGGCGATCCTCCGATGGCCAGCGCTCGAGCCAGGCGGGAGCATGAAAGACGTGCTGAACGCCGTGCAGCACGGCCGGCCGGTCAGGGCACTCCGCCACCTTGACGATGCCTTTCAGGCGCAGCAGATCGGCACCGCAATGCTCGGCGAGCGCCTCGAGAAACAACGTCAGCGCCACGGCCCGGATCGGCTGCTCGCGCACCAGCGCATAGGTCGTGACGTCGGCGTCATGCCGATCGTGGCTGTGCTCTTGCGCGGCCTCCTCGGCGAGCCAGGCTCCGGCGTCGAGAGATTTGGCGCACGGGTCGTAGACGTCGGAATCGAAAACGCGCCGTGGATCGACCCGGCCGTGATGCGCCCGTAGCACCGGCGCGCCGGGATTGAGCCCGGCGAGGCGATCCAGCAACTCGGGCTGCGCCCCGTTCGCGAGATCGGATTTCGTGAGCACCAGGCGATCGGCCAAAGCGACCTGCTTTACGGAAATTTCTTCGCGATCGAGCGTGTCGGAGCCGTTCACAGCGTCGACCGTCGTGATGACGCCGCCGAGCACCAGGCGGCCGGCAATCTTCAGGTCGGTCATCAAGGTTTGCAGGATCGGCGCCGGGTCCGCGAGCCCGCTTGTCTCGATTACGACGCGATCGAATGGCGGAAGCTCGCCGCGATCGCGGCGGCGCAGCATGTCGTCGAGCGTCTGTGCGAGATCGCTTCGGATCTTGCAGCACAGGCATCCGGTGGCGAGCTCGATGAAGCTGTCGTGGCTCGTCTCGACGAGTTCGTGATCGAGTCCGATCTCGCCGAATTCGTTGATGAGGACGGCAGTGCGCGAGAATTCGGGATGGCGCAGCAAATGGCGCAAAAGGGTCGTCTTGCCGCTGCCGAGAAAGCCGGTCAGGATCGCAACCGGGATCACGACGGCACCAACGGCGAGACGGCGACGCGCACGCGATTCGCAGCGTAGCCGGGATCGAGCGCCGCGCGCACCTGGCGCAACACCCCAAGCAGCGAGATCGCGCCGCGCTTGCGGCCGTCCACGCTCACCATCCAGCGGAACGGCAGATTTTTCGGCGCCCGCTCGATGCAGATCTCGCTCGCGCCGGCGCGAACGAGGATGGCCCCGCCGCTCGTGCGCTCGACGCCGCCCGCAACTCGCCAGACCGCGAGACTTTGCGCCAGCAATTCACAAACGGGATCGGCGGCCGCCGCGGTCACAGCGCGGGTCCTCGCAGGATCTCCGCCGGAATCTTGCGCTTGAGATAGCGGCCGTCCTTCGGGCTTGCGAAATATTTGCCGTTCTCGACCATGATCTTGCCGCGCAGGATCGTCACCGCCGGCCAGGCGAAGATGTCGTGGCCCTCCCAAGGCGTGTAGTCGGTCTCGTGCAGGTCCGCGGCCCGCACCTTGCCGCGCCTCCTCGGATCGAGAATCGCGATGTCGGCATCGCTGCCGACCGCGATCGCGCCCTTGCGGGGATAGAGACCCATGATTTTCGCGGCATTGGTCGAGACGAGATCGACATACTGCGGCAGCGAGTAGCCGCGCCGCGCGACCATCTCCGCATACATGACGCCGAGCCGCGGCTCGACGCCCGAGTTGCCGCCGGTGGTGTCGTCGATGCGATTGCCCACGGTCTTGTCTTTGAGCGTGCAGCAGAGCTCGTCGGTGGCGATGCAATGGATCGAGCCGGCGCGGGTGGCATCCCACAACGCTTTCTGATCCTCCTCCGATTTGAGCGAAGGATAGGTGTGATAGATCTGCCCGTTCGGGCGCTTATAGTCCGCTGCCGAGTAGAGCATGTACTGGTGCAGCGTCTCGCCGTAGATCGGCAAGCCTTTGCGGCGCGCCTCGGCGACGGCGGCAACGCCGGTGGCGGCGGAGATGTGCATCATGTAGAGCGCGGTGCCCGGCACGCTTTCGGCGAGCCGGAGCACGCGATGGAAGCTCAAGTCCTCCGAGAGCTGGTTGTGCACCTCGGCGAGATGCTCGAAGCCGACTCGGCCTTCGCGGATGAGCTTGGCGTACATGTGCATGACGATGTCGTTGTCCTCGGCGTGGATGACGCCGAGCCCGCCATGCTTCGCCAGCACCTGGAACGCCTCCCAGATGTCGCCGAAATCGATCATGCGTCCGGAGCGCGAGGGCAGGATATTCGTGGTGAAGATCTTCAGCGTCGGATAGCCGGCCTGGATCGCCTCCGCGAGCTCATCCGAGAATTCGGGCGGCGGCTCGGAGTGCAGCATGATGTGATAGGACCAGTCGCACGGGCTTTTCCCGACGAAGTCCTTGTCGCGCGCCTCGATCGCCTGCAGCGCCGTGCCGCCTTCGCGCCAGTACGCAAAATCGATCAGCGTCGTGGTGCCGCCATGGAGCGCGGCGCGGCCGACCTGTTCGGGCCCGGCCGTGATCAGCGGCGTGCCGTCGGGCTTCATCCATACGTGCTTGAGATGCACGTGCGGATCGATGCCGCCCGGCATGACGATGCGGTCCGTCGCGTCGATCACGCGCTCCGCGGATTGCGTCGAGAGTGCGCCGGGAGCGGCAATCGCCGCGATGGTCTCGCCGGAAACGGCGACGTCGCAGGTTTCGACGCCGTGGGGCGTCACCACGTCGCCGCCCCGGATGATCAGTTCGAGCATCGCGCCTCCTTCGCCGGCGGATCTGCGGCCCGCTCAACGCGCCAAGCGGCTCCGCGTCCGCGGGTCGCGTCACAAGATGGCTTCGGCCACCACGCGCGCGGAATCGATCGTGACGCCGCCGAGCAGCAGCGTGCCGACCTGGTTCTCCTTTGCGATCGCCTTCCAGGCCTGCAGCCGATGCTTGATCCGGTCCGCCGGGCCGACGAGCGAGGTCTCGTCGATGAGCGCATCGGGCACGGCGGCAGCCGCCGCCTCGCGCTTGCCGGCAAGGAACAGATCCTGGATCTCGGCCGCGGCGGCCTCATAGCCCATGCGCTTGACGAGATCGTTGTAGAAATTCTTGTTCCGCGCCCCCATCCCGCCGATGTAGAGCGCGAGCTGCGGCCGGATCGCGTTGCGGCAGGTCTCGATGTCGTCGCCCATGCGGATGCGCACGTAAGGCGCGATATCGAACTGGGCGAGCGTCTTGCCGGATTTCGCCATGCCCTCCCGCACCGGATCGACGATCCGTTCGGCCTTCTCGGGTGACATCAGGAAGGGAAGGGTGCCGTCCGCGACTGCGCCGGCGGTCCTCAGCCCGGCAGGGGAAATCGAAGCGGTGTAGATCTTCAAGTCCGGGTCCGGATGCAGGATGCTCTTGAGCGGCTTGCCGAGCCCGGTCGCGCCCGCGCCTGTATACGGGATCTGGTAGTGCTCGCCGCGGTGCTCGAGCGGCCCCTTGCGCGCGAACACTTGGCGGATGATCGACACGTACTCTTTGGTCCGCGTCAGCGGCTTGCCGTACGGCTGGCCATGCCAGCCCTCGACCACCTGCGGCCCCGAGGGCCCGATGCCGCAGAGAAAGCGTCCGCCCGAAAGCGCCTGCAGGCTCATCGCGGTCATCGCCGCGCAGGTCGGCGTGCGCGCCGGCATCTGCATGATGCCGGTGCCGCCCTTGATCTTCGTCGTGCGCGCCAGCATCCAGGCGATCGGCGTGACCGCATCGCCGCCGTAGGCCTCGCCGGTCCAGGCGGAATCGTAGCCGAGCCGCTCGGCCTCCAGGATCAGGTTCATGTCGAGGCCGACGCCTGCCTCGGTGCGCAACAGGATGCCCAATTTCATGGTTGGTGGTTCCGCGGACGTAGGATGGACAAAGCGAAGCATGCCCGCCGGGATCGACGTCAGAAGTCAAGGAAACACTGTCCGAATCCGATTCCCGACTTCTGATTTCTGGTTTCTGAGGTGGGCACGACGCGTTCCGCGCCTTTGCCCACCCTTCTGGCTTCACCCCATGCGCGGCTTCACGTGCGCATGAAGCCCTCGACCTCGTTCTCGGCCCAGGCCAGCGTCTTTTCCATCGGCTCGCCTTGCGCGACCTTGAGGATCATCTTCGGCATGACAGCCTGATTGTAGATCTGCGCGGCGATCAGCGGCGACGCCGGCGCGCCCGGGATCATCGGGACCTGGTCGCCCTTGTTGGGATAATGCGAGAGCGTGCCCTTCGGCGGGCCTTCCTCGTCCCAGGTCTTGAAGTCGCTGAATTTGACGAACGGCGGCAGATCGTAGCCTTGACAGGCGGCCACCAGTTTTTCCGCGGCTTCGCGGCTCGACACGTGCAGCATGAGGCTCTTGGCGGCGGACTTGTTCTTGGAGAAGTTCCACAGTCCCTGGAACCGGGGCAGCATGGCGACGAAGCGGCCGCGCGGCCCTTTCGGCATCCCATGCGTCCACAGTTTCTCCGCGACCTGCGGGGCATCGCGCTTGGCCACCGCCCACGCGCTCGGCGGATTGAAGATCAAGGCGCCCTTGCCGGAGATGAGCCATTTGTTGTTGGAGCTGTTGTCCCACGCGCTCACGTCGGGCGGCAGAAACGCGGCCAGTCGTTTGCTGTAGTCGAGCACCTGCCGTACGGCGTCGGACTTGACCGTCAGCTTGCCGCTCGCGTCGACCAGGTCGGCGCCGAAGGCATGGAACAGCGGTCCCACCCAGTCGATGGTGTCGGTCGTGGCCCCCAGCGGCAGCCCGAACGGATATCCGGCCTTGTGGCATTGCTCGGCCGCGGTGAGGAAGGCCTCCCAGGTCCAGCCGTCGGCGGCTTTGGTCGGCTCCGCCCCGGCCGGGTACATCGACAGGATATCGATGCCGGCGTGCTGCTTCAGGAGATCGAACCGCGAGCAGGAGCACAGCAGCAAGGTGCCGCGGATGCCCGGCACCACGAGCCATTGGCCGTCGGGCTTGGCGAGGTAATCCATGACCGCGTCGACGGGTCCGTTTCTCGCCAGAACCTCGCGCATGACGTCGTCGACCGGCTCGAGCGAGTTCGCATGCTGCGCCGGCTCCCAGGCCGAAAAATCCATGATGTCGTGACCGGACTTCGCCTGCGCCTCGACCGCGATGGTGAGCTGCAGCTTGCTGCCCTGCGTCGAGAAGTAATCGATTGCCAGATCGACCTTCTCCTTCGCGGCCCAGCCTTCGCAGATCTCGGTCATGGCCTTGTTGGCGCCCGGCACCCAATGGTCCCAGAGGCCGACCGAGAGCTTGCCGGCCGCATGGGCGCCGCGGACATGCGGCATGGCGATCAGGGCCGAAGCGGCCGCGGTCGTGGCGAGGAAACGTCGTCGCGAAAGTCTGCTCGTGCGCATGAGCTCCTCCCTCCGGATCGAAGTCGGATGCCCCGTTGTTATTCGCTCGTCCGATATGTCGGGCGGCTGTGGCACCCGCCGCGGGGGAGCTTACGCCACATTTGCCGGATCGGTCAGCTGGATTCGCGAGGTGGGTCGAGCCTAGCGAAATGCCACCGCGCAACGGCAGGTCGCGCTTCGCTTGACCCACCGCACTGCATCTACGCTATGCCGCGCGCCGCTCGGAAGGCCCGACGCCGGGCATCAGATTGTTCGCGGTGTTGATGAGCGCCACGTGGGAGAACGCCTGGGGGAAATTGCCGAGAAACCGCTTGGCGCGCGGGTCGTATTCCTCGGCCAGCAGGCCGAGATCGTTGCGCAGCTCCAGGAGCCGTTCGAACATCGCCTTCGCCTCGTCATAGCGTCCGATCATCGCCAAGGCATCGGCCAGCCAGAAGCTGCATGCCAGGAACGCGCCTTCCTCACCCGGCAAGCCGTCGTTGATGCGTTGCGGCCGATACCGCAGCACGAGCCCGTCGAGCATGAGTTCCCGTTGGACAGCTTCGACGGTGCCGATGATGCGCGGATCGGTCGCCGGCAGGAATCCGACTTGCGGCAACAGCAGCAGCGCCGCGTCGAGGTCGTCCGACCCATAGGACTGCACGAAGGCGTTGCGGGCCGGGCTGAAGCCGTGCTTGCAAACCTCGTCGCAGATTTTCTCGCGCAGCGCGCGCCAGCGCTCGACCGGGCCGGGCAGGCTCGAGCGCTCGACGAATTTCACCGCGCGATCGAACGCGACCCACGCCATCACCTTGGAGTGGGTGAAATGCCGCACCGGGCCGCGTACCTCCCACAGGCCGGCATCCGGCTTCGTCCACGCGCTCTCGAGAAAATCCAGCAACACGCGTTGCATGCCCCAGGCATCGGCGCTCGGCTCGAGCCGGAAGGTCTCGGCGGCATAGAGCACGTCCATCAGCTCGCCGTAGACGTCGAGCTGCAGCTGACGGTGCGCTTCATTGCCGATCCGCACCGGTCGGCTGTCCTCGTAG
>WNGK01005614.1_pt1 | contig 13266 bp, 11 predicted proteins | sample 5400601 | NCBI WGS metagenome assembly WNGK01 (sample SAMN13153376, study PRJNA577476) | soil metagenome | isolation source: 60 cm soil or saprolite under Garry oak tree replicate 1 | place: USA:California | collected 2016-06-15 | reverse complement strand
GGCATAAACGGCCCGGTCACCAGGAGCGCGTGCAAGCCCGGAAACGCGGCCCGGAGCCGCTCCACGGCTGCTTGGGCGGCCTCCAGCACGGGATAGCCGTCATAGCCACTGCCCACGGTCGCCACCACCAAAGGTCCGTGGCGCGGCAACCCATGTTGTTCCCGCACCAGGCCCGGATCGGTGGCCGGCAGATCGCGGACGATGTAACCGCAGTAATGCAGCTTGGGATGCACCGACGCTGGGATGGCATAAGCTTGCGCCACGTCGTAGAGCCGGGGCGAGCCATACACGGCGATGCCATCGTACAGGTTTTCGAAGGCCTCATAGACTCTCAGCTCTTGCCACTGCGCGCGAATGCCGCCGGTATCGTCCATGATGTCGCGCATTCCAAAGACGAATTTCGTGCCGGGGCACTGCGCCTTGAGCGCATAGAGGCCCTCGCGAAACTCCCCCTTGCTGCCCAGCGGTTCATGATCTACCAGCACAAAGTCCGGGCTCAGCCCGAGCGCGGCTTCCCGCAGGATTCGAGCCCTTATGCTCCGGAAATGTCGTATGGCCTCTTCCTCTTCTTCGGCAGTTTGCTGGATCGTTTGCGGAGTCAGCCGTGTGGGTAACTTGATATAGTCGCAACGCCTGGGCAAAGTGAAATTATTGGTGATCTGCGACTTGGTCACCAGGTAAGCGACGAAGTTAGGGTTGGCCGCCAGGATGTGCCTGACAATCGTCAGGGTCCGGTTGATGTGTCCCAGCCCCCGATTGTCCTGCGCGTAAACCAGCAGCGTGCGGACCCGTGCATTTTGGGATTCTGTCATACAAGCTCACACCCTTCTAGCGATTCCCCCGAACCCGGCCAACAGCACTGAGGCGGCCTTCTCCAGCAGCCTGGGTTCAGCGCCCAGCAACTCGTCGAGCAAATCGGGTATGTGCTTGAGCCCGCCGAAATCCACGCGGCTGCGGCTGGGCGGAGGCGGACCCAGATCGCGAGCCAGCCATTCTGTCAGGGCTCGTGGACTGAGCCGGTCGGGATGGAGCACGTCAACCAGGCCCAACTCCCGCATCCGCTCAGCGCGGATCCATTGTTCGGGCTTGGGCTTGACGCGCGGCACGATCAGCGCGTGCTTCTCAAACGAAAGCACCTCACAGATGGTATTGTAGCCGCCCATGGCGATCACGCGCTCCGCCCGATGGATCAGCGGCGCGGGTTCAGCCACAAATTCGAGCACCTTCAAACATGGACGCTGCCGCGCCCTCTGGCAAAGGTGTTGTCGCGTTTTGTCCGGCATATACGGCCCGGTCACGAGAACGCCGGTGGTATCCGGGGGTAACTGAGCCTGGACAAAGGCCTCAGCCAGCGCGGCGCCGTCGTGCCCCCCGCCGACCAGGCATACCGCCAGTCTGCCCGGCGGCAGACTCGCCAGCAGTTCATCGGCCTGATCCGCTGCCAACTTGAGCCGTGGCCGCTGGTCCAGATAACCGGTGTATTGTACTTTCGCGGCCAGCGCATCGAAGAGGCCGTACTCGCGCACGGGGTCGTACACGGCGGGATCACCATAAATCCAGATGGCGTCGTAATAGTCCCGTATGACTTCCAGGTTGTCCTGATCGGACCAGGTGCTCTCCACCGTCTCCGGATCCTGGAGCACGTCCCGCAAACCCAGCACACAGCGGGTCTCCCCGTGTCGCCGCAGGTGCGCCAGCGTCCGATCCAGTTCGCATCCGGCGCCGCGCGGCAAGTGGTCCACGATCAGCACGTCGGGTTTGAATTTTTTTATCGTGCTGGAAATGATCTTTGCCCGCAGCGCAATGAGGTCGTGGTTGGGCACATCCAGAAAACGCGGCCTGAGCCGTCCGTTACCGTCCTTGTGCAAAGCCGGCAGCGTCACCGAGTCCACTCCCTCCGGCATCGGCAGAGCCCCGGCCTGGCGCGCCTCGGCGATCATGAGGATGACCGGTTCCAACGCCGAACCGCAAAGCGCCTGAGCTATCGAGGCATTTCGGCGGACATGGCCGAACCCGACCATTCCCGGCGAGTACAGAGCAATCCGGCATTTCCCACCATTCGTATCACTCATATCGATCCCAGGGACAGCAACCCGCACTACTCACCCACGCTGACTGAAATCCAGCAGCGGCCAGGCAACCAGTTGGAAATGAAGTACTAACAGCCGATCCGTAAGCATTTCACCGGTGTGATCCGGTTTGAAAGTCAAATGGATGTTACATTAGTGTCAAATCCGGGTGAAATCATTTCACAATAAAACCAGATCTTATTCCTGCTGCGAGCCAAGCTTAAAGCCAATGTAACCTCATCGGCGCAGCCGGCAATTGGCAGAGTCTCGCATTCACTTTAAGATAATTGATGTATCGGGCTAAGAAATTCTCCTAGGGGCGGCTGTGCGGCAACTGGGCCAGCGGCGTTTCCATCGCCGAACGTCGGCGCGTGTGCGGCCAGCCGGGTGGATCGCGCGAAGCGTTTGGAGAGCGTGGAGCTTGCTCCCGCTTTCGAGCACGCTGGGTGGCCCCAAAGCGCCAGCAAGCTGGACGCACTCCAGACGCTTTGCGAAGTTCGCCAGCGCATGGAGTGCGCGGCGGGTCTTTTTCGGCTGGATTCTGGGGTAATACCCTATGGCAAATTTCATGCACTTGGGGTGAGGTTCACGGTGGTGAGAGTGCTATTGCGAAATAGAAAAATCGGGCTTTACTACGCAGGCCCAAACCACTGGGTCAGCAAACCCTCCCGGGCGCTGGACTTCAAAAAAATCGAACGCGCAACCCAACTCGCCTCGGAACAGAAGCTTGCAGATGTGCAAGTTGTCCGAGGCAGTGATCGCCCTGGTTCCAAACTCGTTCCGACGGCGAGTGGACAATCCTAAGCAGCTCGCTCGTTCGTGTCGGCAAGTGTCCTACGCCGAATGCCTGGTTTGTGGTCGCGGGCCTTTTTTGAGCACACTCAAAAGCCAGCCGGGATTTTGTATCGGAGTCGGCATAATCCGCAGTTGACCTGCGTGGCGGTTTTCTCCAGCTTCGCGAAACATCTGAGATTGGACAAGACAACAGAATTGCTTGCTCCTGCTCTGCGCGCCTGGACGGCGAAGGAACTCAGGCGGTATCGTCTATTATTGCTGCCGACCAAGTGACACTAAATCAGCCCCAAGCGCACCGCCACGTTGAAAACGCCACTCGGCGTCAAATTGGGTTGCCTGAGGCGCCGCGGGATTGGTAGTTGGAAGCGGCTGGTCTGCTTGAGCCGAAGCTGCTTGGCCATAGCCAATGCCAAGCACCAAGCACAAATTGAACAACCAAGCCGCATTTTGCTGTTTCATCTATGCCGCTCAGTCTGTCCTACCGGGCCCGACAAATTGCTTGGACGCATCTCTGGTTGTCTCTGATAGACACGGACGTAATCCACTTCGAACTTTGCCGGAAATTCTGTCTTCGAGGTATCGATGCCCGATTTTCCCCCAATAGCCAGATTGAGGATCACGAAGTGGGGTTGGCGAAACGGGTTCTTTCCCTCCTGGTCTGCGTTGAAAGTAGTCGTCACGTCAATCGTGTTCAGCAAAACGTCGTCCACATAAAGCCGGATGCTGGTTTCATCCCAATCCATCCGCCACACATGAAACTTGTGTGACCATTCCGGATCGTGGAAGTCGCCGATCGATGTGCGAACCTCATTCCACTTGGGCACTCCGTGCTTTTCCGAGCTCCAGGCCGCGTTAGCCATCAGCATTCCCCGGTAATACTCCATAATGTCGATCTCGCCCCGGTTGGGCCATTCGCCTTGGAGCCCGAGGGTCCAGAAGGAAGGATGGAGTCCCAAACTCGTGTCAATCCGTGCTCGCATTTCGAAACGGCCATACTGCCAGCTATGCAATCCTTCGGTCGTGAGACTTGCGGAGGTGTACTCGGCATACTCTCTTTTTTTCCTCCAAACCTTGCTGTCCGGTTCGTAGCTCGGGTTGCGCTTGCGCTCGGAACGGCCCTCAATAATCAGCAGGCCGTTCTGGCACCGAGCGTTGCCCGGCTGATACCACTGCAATTCCCTTCCTCTGACAAAACCGGTTTCGTAAGTCCAATTCCGGGGATCCGGCGGGCCGTCTTTTTCAAATTCATCGGCCCAAACCAGTTTCCAGCTTTCTGGTTGGGGAGAGCCCTGGCTGGCGTTGTCTCTTAAAGCGCCTGCCTGTGCAACTAGGCCCGTTTCGCCGGTCATCAGGCCCATGACGGCCAATACAAACATCCAATTGAGTTTCATGGATCGCGCCATTTATTCATGACCTATACGTGCATCCGTGCATCACTTAATTGCGTAACCGAATCTCAACTCGCACCATTCGTCTGGAGGCTCATCCAACATTGAGCCTGAAAGTACCACCTCACCCGGCAGGTGGCGACTTTTTTCACGCCAGATCCCTTGGACGGCCAGCTTCCTTCGGAGTTCAGCATCCGAAGCTCCGATCCCCTCACCCATACCGCAGCGCCTCCATGGGATCGAGCTGCGACGCCTGGGGCCAACGAAAGCGGCCTGCACCAGCGATTGGACGTGTCGCGCCTGGACGACCAATGCCGAGGCCGCAATTCTTATTCCTTCTGCGAGCCAAGCTTGAGAGGCAATGTAACCGGATCGGCGCAGCCAGCAATTGGGAAAGTCACGCTTTGACTTTAAGATTAGGGATGCATCCAACTAAGAAATTCTCCTAGGTGAGCGGTTGAACCGCTAATCTTCGCTAATCTTCGCTAATGTCTTGAGAACCCAGACGCTTGTAAAGGTTATTCGTCTGCGGGGCCTAACGGCAGAGAAATTTTTGCGCATGCCGCTGTCCGACCGCTGGCCCAGACAGCCAAGCTTAAATCAATCCCAGCCGCTTGGCAGCAGCCCGCAGGTGCTCATAGCGCCAGAGCGTTTTTTCGCGCACCGTCCAATCCGGCCGCTCGCCCAGCCAGCGGAAGTGTAAATAAATTTTCGATGCGTCGAGTGTCCGCCGGAAATCGGTGGGGGCGCCTTCGGGCCAGCGGGCGCGCTGATATTCGCTTTCACAGCGGCGCACGAGTTTTCGCGGCCAACCGATCCCTTCCGTCAGCGCGGCCAGATCAATTTCACCGGCAGCTATGGCAGCCGATTCCCAGTCCACCATGAAAAGGCTCTTGGCTCGCATGAGCACAGTCTTGGCGTAGAACTCGCCGTGAATGATCGTCGGCGCAGTCGCCAGCAGCGGCGCAAACCACGCGTCACCGGAGCCACGGAGATCCGCCAACCATGGGTAGCATTGCTGGAGCGGGCGGGCGAACTCGAAGGTGCGCTGGGCCCAGCCGCGGTAATATTCGGCATCGTAGCGTTTGAGAAAAGCCAGCGAATGGTTACTCACTCGCGATTCATGAGTGGCGTGAAGCAGCGCGATCCAGCGGGCCGACTCTGCCATCGCGCGCGGCTGCCGGGTGGCCTGCATGTAACTAATGTCGCTCATGCGGACGCTGCGGTACGCGTATTCGAGAATCAGCCAGGTATCACCCGTAAGGGCATCGCTGTGCACGCCCAGACACTTTGGGCGGAAGTCCGGCATCGCGTCCAGCACGCGGCGATAGACCTTGGCCTCGTAAGCCACGTCGCCGCGGTGGCCGTAGGCATGATGGTTCCGCCCCGCTTCGTATTTGATGAACAGCCGGCGTTTGCGGCCGTCGGGCAGGCTACAAGTCACGATTTCGTTCGGGAAGGTGCTCATCATCCTCGGAAGCTTGCGCTCCAGGATCGTCACCACCCCGCTGATGGAGCCACCTCGATTCAGCGCCGAGGTCAGCCGGCCAGCCAGGGTCGCGGAGTCGGGCAGGAGCGACAGCGGAGTCTTCATTGGTTCGTTGCACCGTTGAATCATTGAATCGCCGAATCGCTGAGTGGCGTGCCGCCCGCCGCGCCCAAGTCCAGATCAGTTCACGGCCTCTCCCAGCATCTTTTCCAAAACCACCACTGAATCAAAATGGGCTTCGGCGATTTGTCGAGCGGCGCGGCTGTGGCGTTGGTAATCGGCGTTGATGGCCGAAAGAGCTTGTGCTGCTTCGCGCGCCGAGGAGAAGCGGAACAACCCCTCGCCGTTCGGCAGGAACGAACTTGGCCCGGTGTTCTGCACCACCGCCGGCTTGCCGCTGGCGAGGTAGCAGATCGTCCGGTCGCTGATCCAGGCGTTCTGGAATTTCAGGCACGACCGCTTCGCGCAACTGAACTCGCCCCGCGACTGCTGGAGGTAGGCTTGATACGACTCCGGCGTGTTGGCGATTTCGCGCGAAGACCGGATGCGCCAACCTCGTTTCTCCAGGTCGCGTTGCTCTTGGGCATCTTTTTCCGTCCGCAAATACAGAGCCAGTTCCAGCGGCTGGGTGGTCAACCGAGGCAAGTCCGCAAATTCCAGGAAGGCCACTCGCTTGGTATTCTCATAAACTTCGTTTCCATCCACGATCCAGTCATCGGCGTCCCAGTTCGACACCGTAGTAAATGGCTCGGCATGCTCATCAAAGCTATACGGCCATTGATCAAGACAAACGGGCGGCCGGATATGCAGCCACTCCAACCCACAATCGGGAAAGCGCGCCGCGTCAGTCCCTACAGTCTCCCCAGTCGTGAAGTACAAATCATGCCTTGGAACAGAAAGCTGGCCGCGGCTGATCCAGAATTGCAGCAGCCCAGGATCAATGTCCACCAACGCCGTGCGTCGGAAGCGCGCAAGCAGCGGCGGCGCGATAGCGTAGTGAAAATTCAGGAGCAAGTCCGCGCGTTCGAAGATCGCTTCAGCCTCCCCGCGACTGCGGCCAACGTATTCCTCCGGCAAACCCGCAGCGCTACCTGGCTCGCCGCGATAAAGGATGAGTTTCCCGCCAAAGCCAAACCGCGCCAGGCGCGCGAGAAACGGCGCCAGCAACTCGTTTTCCTCTGCTCTACTGTCGCGACGGCGGAACGCTTCCAGCCAGTAAACCTCGCAGCCCAGCGCACGCAAGCCTTGCGCGTATTGCATGTAAACCCAGAAGTGCCCGCCGCCTTCCGGGAAATTCAAAACGTTGAATGGCGAGATGACGACGGTGGGCATGTTAGAAAAGCTCCAAACTCCAGAGAAACACCAAACCCCAAGCTCCAAGCCCCAGGGAAACACCAACGTCCAAGCACCCACGGCCCTCGCGCGGCATCGTTTTGGAGTTTGGTGCTTGGAGCTTCCCTGGAGTTTGGAGTTTGGAGCTTGGAGCTTCGGGCGTGGAACTTGGGATTTGGACCTTCTTCATTGGTTTCAGGCGGCGACCAGTTTGGCGAGATCGTGATAACTGATGAGTTCGATGGCCTGCTGGCTCAAGATGCGGCGGATGAGCGGCTCGCACAACGTGCGCAACTCGGCTTCGCGCTCTGCGCAATATCCCGTTGAGTAATCCGGATCGACGTAACCGGGATGACAACTCAATTCCGTGATGCCCTCTGCGATTTCCCTCTCCAACATCCGCGTCAAACTCTCCACGCTGATTTGCTCGAAATGCGTTTCCCCGCCCCACCGGCCGTAAAATTTCGGGAAGTAGCGGACTGGTGAATGTTCGCGCAACGGCAGGTCGTGTTGCTGCGCCAGGTCGAGGAAATGCGGTAGCGCGCGTGGATCGCGGTGAACGTTGTGGTGCGAATCCAAATGCGTTGGCGGATGGCCAATCATCTCATGAAAACGCCGGAACTGTTCTTCCAATCTTTCTCGAAGCCGCTGACCAAAGGGAACGTTCGCGTCTTTTAACTCGTCCCGCAGGTCCACGTGCAACCCGACACTCAACGCTGGGGCGGCGCGGCTAAGAGCAGCGGCTTCTTCGCTCCACGCGGTGTTGACCAGCAGGCTCGTGCTGGTGAGGATGCCACGCAGGTGCGCTTCCAGGATGCCGCGGTTGATGCCACGGCTAGCCCCGAAATCATCGGCGTTGACGATGAGGTACTTCATTGCGGTAATTGGTGATTGGTGACTGGTGATTGATGATGCGGGCGCCGTTCTCGTCTTCGTCCAGCACCGGCCGCAGATTTTCAAACCATTCATCAACGTCCGCCAACTGCTCGAATCCCCACGACGCTTGGTCCTGGACCAACGCAATTGCAGGCCAGATGATGCGATTGGCATAGCGGGCGTATTCGGCGGTTTCGAACAGCAGGTTCAGGTCGCGCGCGGCAGGCAAGCGCCAACCAGCCGGCGAGACTGCGTCGCGGTACAATTCCAAAATCCAGCACCGGTCGTCCGCAGGGAAGCGCATCAGGAAGGTGGACAAATCATAGCTCGCCGGTCCAACCGCTGCGTGGTCCCAATCAATGAGCCGCGCTTGCAAACCGCTGGCGGTGGGCAGGACAAAGGTGTTGGTGGTCCACAGATCACCGTGAAGGAGCGTCTCCGGCCCGCCGACTTCAGCCAGCGCTTGCGCTCGCCAGGGCAACTCGTCGAGCAATTTGTGCGTCCGCTCCAGCAACCGATCGCGCAACGCTACTTGTTCGGCAGACAACTCAAGCACCGGCGGACGCAATGATTCCAGTCCACGGATGGCATCCCGCACGTTAGCGGCGTAAAAATTGATTCCCAGGTCGCCGCCGTAAAGCCGGCACTCCGGCAACAGCGGGTGATCGGCAAACCGCGTGTGAATGCGGGCGATCAATTCCACGGCGGCCTTGACGCGCTCGCGATCCGGCGCGCTGGCGTTCAGTGACCAATCGCCAAGGTCCTCGTAAACGTGCCAGACCGTCTGGCCCTTTTGTTGTGCGGCAACACCCAGCAGTGTCGGACCACTTGCGCCCAAGCCAGCCGCTGGAAGCCAGCGGCTGATGACCAATTGATTGCGCTGGGCGATGGCAGGCTCCAAGCGCTTGACGACCAGCGAGCGTACGTCGCTGCCATCCACACCGAAGCGCAGGCGGAAGACGCGCCGATGTGGCGCTGAAAGCTGGCGTTCTTCGAGTAGTTGGCCCGTTCCGCCGCCTCTGGCCAGCAGGTCGCCTAGCAAATCGCGCAGTTCTGCCAGGCCGGGCTGGCTGCTGTCTTTGAGCACATCTTCGAGTCCGTTGGTCATGTTGGCGCGGATATGGGCGAGGCTTTTTCGGCCTATCGGAAAGTTCGCAGCGCTTCGGCGACCCAGGGTTCATACACCGTGAGACAAGAAATCGCAGGCGCCCGAGCCGCCCAACAAATGCAGTCGAGCATTCGAAAGATTCGCCCACATGCGACCAGCTTTTTCAGAACCGCGATGCTTACTGCTGCACCGTTGGGACCGAGACTCGCGCGATAGGCAGCCAAGTTGGGATCCGCCTCCTGGCCGCTACACGAAGCCAGGTCGCCAGCGGGCACACCCCATCCGGCGTTCTCCCAATCGTAGGCCAGGAGTGCCGGGCCGGCATCAGTGTCTTGCACGCGAAGGTTTTTCACCGCAAAATCGCCGTGAACCAGCCCGCGCGGTGCGGGCACACAATACTCCTCCACCTGGCTCCAGCGCGCTTCGATCGAGTCGCACTGGGTGACGAGCGACCGCAGAAGGAAGGCTGCCGCCCTCCGCCAGCGCGGATTGACCTCATGTTCGCAGAGTTGGTCGCGGGTTAAGCGCAGCAGCTTTAGATAGTGATCGGGACCGCGCGCGGGGAGCCGGGCGGCGAGGCTGTGCTTGACTGCGGCTGAGTGGATTGTCCCCAGCCACCGACCAGTCAACGCGCGATGCTGGGCATTTAGCGGGGAATACTCAGTGCCGCCGGCCTGTTCGAGGAATAACCAGTCGAACTCAGTTTTCGCCTCTTCGACTCGTCCATAGCAACGCAGCGACGACACCGCCAGTGGAGGAAGGAACTCTTGATAGATGAACTGCTCAAGCCGTGCGATCCGCCTCCGGCATCGTTTGGCGATCACCGGCTCGCTGTTCGGTCCCGCCCCGATCAGGCGGTAAACCGCCGACTTGTTTCTGAGTTGCAAAACTTCAACCTGCGGGCAACGGTCCCCATCTGCGCCGATCTGTCCCCAAAAGCTGACAGGGTCGTGTCGGAGTTGACCGCTGTCAGCGTTGGTCGGCGTGGGATCGAGTGTGGCCTTGGACATTTCGGGATCACTCCTTCCATCCAGCCGCACGCAAAGCTTCCGCCATCCGCGGCTCATAGAGTCGAAGATAAGAGATGTTCTTCTCTAGGAATTCATACGATTTGAAAACCAGGCACGAGCTTGCCCAAAAAACGTCATCGATTAGCCGAAAGAATTTTCCACATGTCGCAATTCGATTTGAGTCCAGCCCATCCAGCATGGCGCCGGACTTCTCGATGGCCGCGCGGTAGGTTTGGAGGTCAGGGCTGACCGTGTAGCCTGTAAACTGAGCCAGGTCGGCAGCCGGCACGCCCCATCCAGTGTACTCCCAATCGAAGACCAACAGAACCAGGCGGCCCGCGGTGGAACGAAGGCGCACATTTTTTATCACAAAGTCGCCGTGTACGAGAGTTCGAGGCATCAGGTCACAAATTGCCTCCAGTTCGCTCCAATGCGCTTCCAGGACACCGCAGTAGGAGGCCATGACCCTCAGGACCTCTATGTCGTTGCCGCGCAGGGCTGGGTTGGCGAGGTGTCGCACCAGGTCCTCGCTTGAAGTTCGCAAAAGGTTCAAATAGTGGGAGGGTTGGCGGGTCGGAAGGCGCGACTCTAATCCAGACTCAATGGCGGCCGCGTGAATCGTACCCAGCCACTGGCCAGCCAAGGCCCGATGTTCGGGGTCAAGCGGCGAATAGGCTTGCCCGGTTGCTTCTTCGAGGAAGAGCCAGCAATAATCACCGCCCGGCTCTTCCACGAATCCGTAACAGCGCAGCGCCGGAACAGATAGACGCGGCACGAATTCTTCGTGAATCATTCGTTCGATTCGTGCAGTCGGTGTCCGGCACCGCTTGGCAATGACGGCTGAGCCGCCCGGACCGACACCCGCGAGGCGATAGACCGCCGATTTATTTTTCAGCTTCAGGATTTCGATAGCTTCCGGCTTGACCCGCTCCGGCTCAAGTTGGCTCCAGGCCTTGACGGCACGGTGCTCCAGCAGATTCTCCGGCAACACTTCGCTTGTGATCGGCTTAGACATTGGATCTGCTCTCGTGGAGCGCGGCGGCGGTCTGCCGGAGCGCGAGCGTCTCGCCGTTCGGCATGGAAGGGACCGGCTCCAGACTTACCAATCGCCCGTGCTCGATCTTGAGGATTAGGTCGCAGTGTTTCAGGGTACTCAGACGGTGCGCGATGATGAACGTAGTGCGGCCTTGCATCAGCCGTTCCATCGCTTCCACAATCGCTGCTTCCGTTCTTATATCCACCGAACTGGTCGGCTCGTCCAGAATAAGGATGGGCGCGTCTTTCAGGAAGGCGCGGGCCAGCGAAATACGCTGGCGTTCTCCCCCCGACAGGCGCATGCCCCGCTCGCCCACGGGGGTCTGGTAACCTTGTGGGAGGCAGAGGATGAATTCGTGGGCGTTGGCGGCTTTGGCAGCAGCCACGATCTCACTCTCACTGGCCCGTGGCCGGGCGTAAGCGATATTCTCAGCGATGCTGGTCGAGAACAACACCGGCTCCTGAAGCACCAGGGCGAACTGGTTTCGCAGGTCGGCGAGCTTGTAGTCACGCACATCCACGCCGTCGAGCAGAATTTCCCCGGCGGTCGGGTCGTAAAACCGCGTCAGCAGATTCACCAGGGTGGTCTTGCCGGCTCCAGTCGTGCCCTCAATTCCCAAGCAAGTGCCGGCTCCGATCTGGAAAGAAATGTCGCGCAAAACTGGGCGCTCCTTATCGTAAGCGAACGAAACGTGGCGGAAGGCCATTGCTCCCGACGCGCGCGCCAGTGGCCAGGCATTGGGACGCTCGACCACGTCTGGCGATTCGTCCAGCAGCGCGAAGGCCCGTTCGGCCCCGACCAGATTGTTTTGCATGCTGGCCATTTTTTTGCTGAGGGTCTTGAGCGGGGTGTAGATCTGCGCCAGGTAGCCCATCACCAGCAATAGGTTGCCCAGCGTCAACGTTCCCGCCCTGATGTCACGCACACCGATGTACAACACCGAGGCCATGCCCACCGCGGTGATCAATGCCACCAAAATGCCGAAGGTGCCCTGGGTCATTTCCAGCCGCAGCCGCGCCCGCATCCCTTCGTTGGATTTTTCCACAAAGCGCCCCTCCTCGCGCTCCTCCTGTCCGAAGGCCTTCACCACCCGGGCGGCCCCCAACACCTCATGCACCACGGACAACGCGGAACTTTCGAGCTTTTTCACGCTGCGCGATTGGCGGCGCAACCGGCGGCGGAACGCGCGCGACACGACGAAGAGGACGGGTGAAATTGCCAGGCCCACCAGGGCCAGCCGCCAGTTGATCCTTGCGGTGACGTAAATCATCGAGCACAGAGTCAACGCCGAGGTGATGAACGGAACCACGCCGTCCACCGCGATGCGCTGGATGGAAGTCGCATCGTACTGGATCCGGTAGGTTGAATCGGCCGTGCCCCGGCTGTCGTGGTAAGACAGAGAGAGCCGCTGGACGTGCCGGAACATTTGGGCCCGGAACCTGCGCAGCAACTTTTCGCCGGTGTACGCGCCGAGCAACGAGGTGCCAAAGTCCCGCAGTTGGCCCAGGAGCGCAACCACCAGGACGAGGCCCACGGCTATGGCCAGCGCCGTCGTTTGGGTGCGTGGCACCGCGGCAGGCAGGAAGACCTCAAGGAGACGCGGAAGCGGGTCCGAACCGATGACATTGTCCACCGCAATCTTCAGCGGCAGCGGCGTCAGCAAGGCCACCGGCGGCGACAGCAGGCTCAGCGCGAACATGGTGGCAAGCAAGACCCAACAAGACCGCACCTGCTGCCAGAGCCGCCAATACAACGTTGGCTGATTGAAGCTGGCAGAGAACATCACTCCTTTATTTTACGTCGATTTTTTCTTTTCGCTCGATTTTTCTGACTGCTGTCAGGAAAGCTGCCGTAGCGGCGGCACATTCCTGGACCATACGTTCAACGATCAAAAAGGCCGCTGCGCCCAGCAACACACAAGCCGTCCAGATTGCCTCCCTGCCCGCCGCGTAGGCAAGGCCGGCCAAAACCGTTGCCAGCACGGTGGCCGTCAACGAGCAACGCGGCCAGGACCGGATGCGCAGCAGTTGCCGGCCACTGCCGTGGTATTCGGCCGCCAGAAACAAATGCGCCGAGCCAAAGATGCCGCCGCTGGCTTTGAGGTCCCAGTGGTCGCAGTCTCCTCCACGCACCGGCGCCCAACCCCACTTGCGCAGGTTCTTC
>WNGK01005612.1_pt1 | contig 13267 bp, 11 predicted proteins | sample 5400601 | NCBI WGS metagenome assembly WNGK01 (sample SAMN13153376, study PRJNA577476) | soil metagenome | isolation source: 60 cm soil or saprolite under Garry oak tree replicate 1 | place: USA:California | collected 2016-06-15 | reverse complement strand
TCTGGGGATCTCGCGTGTCGCTCGGCGTTGGCTTCTCCTCCGTTGTGATCACCATCGTCATCGGCACGGCCATTGGCATCGCCGCTGGCTACGCTGGCGGGTGGATCGACGGAGCTTTGATGCGTTTCGTCGACATCTTCATTGCGATCCCGGTGTTCATGCTGCTGCTGACGATCGTTGCAATCTACGGGTCGAACGTGCCGCTGCTGATCACCTTCATCGGCGTCTCGGCGTTTCCCGGTGCGGCCCGCATCGTGCGAGCGGAGGTCCTCTCACTCAAGCCCCGCGAGTTCATCACCGCCTCGCGCGTGATCGGGTCCACGCCCTGGCGGATCATGCTGCGCCACATCTTGCCCAACCTCCTTCCGATCATCGTCGTGTCCGCCACGCTCCGAGTGGGTGCGGCGATTCTCACCGAGGCGGGGCTCAGCTATTTCGGACTCGGCGTGCCGCCGCCGGCGCCGACGTGGGGCGGCATGGTCGCCGATGGTCGGACGTCGCTGGATGTGGCGTGGTGGGTCTCGACCGTCCCGGGCGTGGCGTTGCTCGTGGTGGTCATCGCCACGAACGTGGTTGGCGACGGCTTACGTGACGTGTTCGACCCGCGCCGCGCTCACCTCGCGTAGGAGAAGGTCTCGGCCAGCAGCTTCAGGATTTCTCGCCACGAGTCCTCACGCGCCGCCGCGTAGGCCTTTGGCGTCCCACCGTACGCGAACATTTCGCCAGTCAAGGGATGCCGCGAGGCGAGCACGGATGTCGGCAGGTACGGCGTACCAATCATGTGCCCAGCACCGGCATATGCGAGGTGGCGGTACGGGTGCGGGAAATGGTGCTCTTCGAGGCGCCGTCGCGCGATCTCGGCCAATCGCGTGGATGGCCACATCGCGTCGTCCTTCCCCGAGATCAGCAGCACCGGCCCGTTAATGCGTTCGACGGGAATCTCCGCCCGCGCGGCCGCCTCCGCGTCTTCGAGGCCGCGCAAAAAGCGTGGCGTGAGCGGTATGGGCTCTCCCTGTGGCGGCGGTGGCGGCTCCGCCGAGAGTTTTTCGGGACGCGGCTGCATGTACGGGACGGCCTCGCCGCGGAACGTCCAGGCCGGGCTGGCGCCACGCACGCCAGAGCGGCCGATGCCGCCGTGGACGATGCCACTCGGCACGTACGCGATCACCGCCTTCACGGCGGGGAACGTCGCGCCCAGCAACAGCACGAGCTCACCGCCGCGGGAGGTACCCGCGACGGCGATGCGGTCGCCGTCCAGACGCGGCTGGCTCTGCAACCAGCGAATCGCGGTTTCAAAGTATTCGAGTGGAATCTCGATCAGGTCCTGGGGCAGCTCCGCATAATTGAAATAGGCGAGCGCGAAGCCGGCGTAGCCGTGCGAGGCGTACAGCGCCGCGCCACCTTCGGACAGCCCGCCACCGGAGCCACTCAGCGTGATGACCACCGGGTGCGGACCGGCACCGGGCGGGACAAACAGCGTCCCAACCAGACCGTCTTCGCGCACCGGGAGGCGCTCCACGCCATCAGCCACGTACAGCCGCTCCGCCGTCGTCCGCGCCACTGGTGCGTCGTCGACCTCAGCAACGAACTCGATTGGCAATGGGGTCGGCTCCTTGCGAAACAACGGCGCCCGGTTCGGCTCGTCGGCGGCCAATTCCATGGACCAGATCAGGCCCATTGCGTCGGCCTCCGTATAGGTGCCGGACAGGGGCGCCTGCGTGGCGACGTCGACCTGACCGTGGGAGTCGGCAACGAACGTCGCGTGCGCGCGCCAGGTCCGCCCGAGGTCGTCGGTCTGGGAGGCATGGAGCGTCACACGCTGCCCAGGTTCGAAGCCAGTGAGCCGAACGCTGAGCGGCTCATCGACCATGCTTCGCGGTGGATCCACCTGGATCTCGATGGGGGAATGCGGCAGCACCACGCTCGAGGAGGTTACCCCCTGCGTGCTCGGGACTGTCGAATTGCACTGCGACCCGGAACAGGCGCTTGACCTTGCCCGCCACGGGGCTCTACGGTTGCCGTTCCGCTCACACAACGTTGACGGGAGGTATATGTGAGTCTTCCCAATTCAGCGCTCTCGCGCATGCGCCTGGTGACCACGGGGATCGCGGTTGTGGGCTTCCTCGGTGCGGCCGCCAGTGGTGCGCCCATATCGTCCGCCGCGACGCCAGCCGCCACCGCCGGCGGCAACACGCGCCTGATCTCGACCTCAGGTACCGCTTCATTTACTCCCGACGCTGCCGACACGCCGACCGGCGTCGAGGCCTATGAAACCGCCGGTTTCGAGAACGACGGTGTCCAGGGGCCTGACCGTAGTCACAGCGGAGGTGGCGGCACCTCGGTTGGGGCGATCACGCAGCCTCGAGCCGTCACCACTTCCGCACCCGACGTCGTCACGAGCTTCGACGGGCTCAACCATTTCCAGAATCGCTTCGGCGCCGATCACGGCAACCAGTTCAGCCTGGAGCCACCTGACCAGGGGCTGTGCGTGGGCACCGACGGCCAGGGCAACACCCGGGTCGTCGAGGCGCTCAACGACGTCATGCGCGTCTATGACGGGAGTGGCAACCCGCTCACGGCGCCTCAGGCGCTGAACCCGTTTTTCGGCTACCCATCCGCGATCGTGCGCTCGACACATCCGGTCACCTTCGGAAAGTTTGTCACCGATCCAAGCTGCCTCTTCGATGCCGCGACCGGTCGCTGGTTCGTGGATGTGCTTACGCTCGACACATTCCCGCACCCGGACAAAAATGGTTTTCAGGACTTCCAGGGCACCAACCACCTGGATCTCGCCGTGAGTAAGACCTCGGACCCAGCCGGGTCGTGGACGATCTACAGCATTCCCGTGCAGGACGACGGCACCGACGGCACACCCAATCACCACTGCTCCGATGGGTCAACACAGGCCCTGGCTCCCACCAACCCCAACGCGTGCTTTGGCGACTACCCGCATATCGGCTCGGATGCCAACGGCGTGTATCTCACCACGAATGAGTACTCATTCTTCGGTCCGGAGTTCCACGGCGCGCAGATCTATGCGTTCTCCAAGGCGCAGCTCGTCTCCGGTGCCGCCACGCTCAGCGTCACTCAGTTCGACACGCACGGACTGGACACCTTCGGCTTCGCTCTGAACGGCTTTACGCTGTGGCCGTCCCAGCCGCCAGGGGGTGGCGGCGACGCGACGGCCCAGGGCAGCGAGTACTTCCTCAGCTCGAATTCGGCCGCCGAGGCGCACGACACGGGCAACGGCAAGAGCGGCGCGCAGCCGTCGACGCAGCTTCTGGCATGGGCGCTGACCAACACCTCTTCGCTCACGGCCGCCAAACCGACGCTTGCGTTGAGCAATACCAAGGTCGACGTCGGGCTCTACGCTGCGCCCCCCGCGGCGACCCAGAAGGCTGGCCAACAGCCACTGCGCGACTGCCTGAACAACAACCCCTGCTCCCTATTCCTGGAGGGCATCAAGGACCCGTTCGCAGAGACGGCAGCCGACCTCGACAGCAACGACACCCGCATGCAGCAGGTGACATTCGTCAATGGCCGCCTGTGGGGTGCGCTCGATACAGCGCTCAGTGTCAGCTCGAACAAGCAGGCCGGTGTCGAATGGTTCAGCGTCGCTCCGTCAACCGGTAGCGGCAGCGTCACGGCGACGCTTGACAATCAGGGCTATGTTGGCCTCGGCAATGACAATCTGACGTATCCCGCGATCGGTCTGAACAGCGCGGGCAAGGGTGTTATGGCGTTCACGCTTGTCGGCAGCGACTTCTATCCCAGCGCGGGCTATGCCCTGATCGACAACTCCGGCATCGGCACGATCCACGTGGCCGCTGCTGGCCAGGGTCCCGACGACGGGTTCACCAATTACAAGCTCTTTGGCAACCCGCCCGGCACGACTCGCCCGCGCTGGGGCGACTACGGCGCGGCTGTTGCGCTCGGCGGTAACGTCTGGATTGCTTCGGAGTACATCGGCCAGAGCTGCTCGCTCTCCGAATACCGCGACACCAATTTCCGCTGCGGCAACACCCGCACGGCTCTGGCGAACTGGGACACGCGCATCAGCGAAATCGCCATCCCGTAATACGGCTCGGGTCAAGAACATCGCCCGCCGCGAAGCGTGGCCGCGTCATAGACGCGACCGGCTTTGACGACCGTCCGCACGCGGCGGGCGTTTCGAATATCAGCAAGCGGGTCCGCCTCGAGCATGACGATGTCCGCGAGCTTGCCCGACTCGAGCGTGCCAAGCGTCTCGGACTGGCCGAGGGCTTCCGCGGCCGTTACCGTCGCGGCCCGCAGCGCAGCCAGCGGACTGAGCCCCGACTCGACCAGTAACGCCAGCTCGTTTTGCAGCCCGAGCCCCGGCAAGTGCTTGCCCAACCCGAAACAGTCAGTGCCCGCAAGCAACCGCGCGCCTGCCTCGTGCAGCATCCCGACGAGCCGCTGCCGCTTGCGAAATCCGTCGCGAGCGATTTCCAGACTCACGTTCGAAACATCAAAAATTTCCGGCTTTACCTCGCGCACGAAGGCTTCGCGGACGTCCTCCGGTAGATCCGCATTGACAGGATTCTCAGCGTCGATCGCATAGCCGTCGAGACTCAATGCCGAGTCCACCAGCAACGTGGGATCGAAAAACACGCGCGAGTCAGCGATGAGCCGAACCAGGCGCTGCATTGGCTCGGACTCCAGCTCGAAGCGCTCCCACAGCAGTGTTTCGCGGCGGGCGACCGGCAGCGGGTCGAGCCGATCCGCTTCGTCCGACGGCAATAGCTCGCGGCCCGTGATGCGAATATGTTCCAGGCAGTCCATCCCGAGCTGGATCGCGCGCGTCATCGTGATCGTGCGCGGCACGTGGCCTGTGACGCGGAGTCCGAGCCGGTGCGCGGTGTCCAGAATTACTTGGAGTGATGCTTCCGGTACCCAGTTGTAGATCTTGATAAAGTCGACGCTCTGGCTGGCCAGGAACTCGACTGCTCCGCGTGCACGCTCCGGCGTGTCGACCATGATGGACATGGCTGGCCAGACTGGCGTTGCGCCGTCCAACAGTGGTCCAGCGAAGAAGATTCTCGGAGCGGTGTGCGAGCCTCGATCAATCTGGTCGCGCAGGAGGCGGAGGAGTGTGAGATTGCCGCCCGGGTCGCGCACGGTCGTCACACCATACGCCAGGTACAGATGGTGGATCTTCGCCTTGTGCGCATTCTGCTCACCGGTGGTGTGCGCGTGCATGTCCATGAGACCGGGCAGCAACCACGTCCCCGTGGCGTCGATCACGCGCGCAGTGTCTGGGATGTGTTGCGCGGCGCCCATCGCGGCGATGCGGTCGCCATCAAGTAGCACCGTGGTGTTCGGATGCTGCATGCCCGTGCGGACGTCGATGACCGTGCCACCGGTGATGGCGAGAAATTCGCTCATGCGCCAATCCCGACGGTCTGCGTGTTCACACCCGCCAGTGGCAGCACCTCCTCCACCAATCGGCGGAACTGGTCTGCCTGGTTCCAGCTGGTAATTCTCAACGTGACCTCAGAAAAACCGAGGTCGCGAATCTGCTCGAGTCGCCTGGCGCATTGCTTTGGGGAGCCGGTGGCGACCCACTGATCTACAAACGTGCGCGGGAATGTAGTCGGGACATAGTACTCCTCGAGAAACCGCCTGGACTCCTCGAGCGCTGCCTCGCGGTCCTCGTTGACGTTGATGTTGTGGTACAGGTGTCGCTCGAACGTGGCTGGATCGCGGCCTTGCTCGCGGACTTTCTTGAGCGTGTCGTTGATCCGAAACTCCAGGTCCTTCGGATCCCACGCGGATGTCTGCCAGCCGTCCGCGTGGCGGGCACAGCGGCGGTGGGTTCGCTCGACCAGCGCGAAGTCCTCGGCCGTCCACTCAGCGAACGGTTTGTCCTCGCGCGCATTGTTCGCGATCCAGATCGGCGGGCGCGGTTTAGCTACAGGCTTCGGCTCGATCGTCACCCCGGTACAGTGATAGTGCTTGCCTTCGAAGGTGACGTTGTCCTCGGTCCACAGCTTCTTGAGCAGCGCAATCCACTCGATCAACCGACTGACCCGGTCACGCGGCGTCAGCCCGTACAGCTCGCCCTCAATGCGTGCGCCGGGTTGCTCGACAATGCCGGTGCAGCCAACCAGTACGGTCCGACCGCCTGAGAGGAGGTCGAGGCTGGCCCACTGATAGGCGAGCAGAACCGGATCGCGCAACACGAAGCTGGCCATGCACGCGGGTCCCAGGCGCACGCGTCTGGTGCGAGCGGCGATACCCGCCAGCAGCGAGACAGATTCCATCCGCGGTTTACCCAGCAGGCTGTCGCCGACCCAGACCGATCGGAACAATCCTGACCGGTCGGCCGCTTCGGCGAGGTCCAGCATCTGGTCTGGTGTTGTGGCGCCCAGGAGCACGCCGCGGTTGGGCAGTGTCAGGCCTATGTCCATCCGTTGCTCAGTCCTCTCATTCGAAATGCACTCGGCGCGATATGGTAGCCGCCGCTCCAGGGCGCGGGCCGGAGTCTACCTGACGCTGACCGGAGCGTTGAGCAGTCCGAGCGCCTCCACCTGTTTCCGGACCTCGCTATAAGTGGCTTCGTCGGGCGCCACTGCCGGGCGCCGCACCATGGTATTGGTGAAAATGCCTCGCAGGCGGAGGACCTCTTTGCACAGATAAAAGCTGATGCCGGTGCCCTGACCCAGCAGCCGCAGCAGCGTCGCGTATTGCGCCAACTCGGCCTCCGCTTCGTCAACCTTCCCCGACTGGAACAACCTCCACGCCCGGACAAAGACCTCCGGAATGGTCGAGCCCGGCATAGTCCCTACGGCACCGCGCCGTAGCTCTTCAATGAAAAACGTGCCACCCGCTCCGCCAAAGACGGTAAGCCGCTCACCCGCCACGGCCACCGCCTCGGTCACGCGCGGCGGCGTGGGTGGCGCTTCCACTTTGATGTACCAGTCGTGCTCCGTCGCTGCCGAAACTTGAGCCGCCAGGCCCGGCGGGACCGGCGACATGCCAACGTCCTGCATGAAGATCGGCAGGTCCACCGCCAGCGCAATCTGGCGGAAGTAGTCAGCCGTTTCAGACGGCGTGGTGGTAGCTGGTGGAGGAGGTAGCACCATCAGCGCATCTGCTCCGAGCTCTTCGGCGCGACGACTATACGCGACCGCCAGGTCGGTGCCTGCCGCACTCGTGTTCATCACAACTTTGGCTCGACCGCGGGTCTGCGCGACTACCGTCCTCAGCGCCAGCTCCCGCTCGGCCTCGGTGAGCATCGGCACCTCAGAGGCAAGCGCGATCCCGAGGCCGTCCACTTTGGCTTCCACCAGGTACTCGACCTCCCTTTCGAGAACTTCCGTGTTAATCCGACCAGCCTGGTCGTAGGGCATCGCCAGGATGGGGTAGACGCCTTGCAGGTGCTGTCGAAGCATGTGTGCTGAGTCTAGCCTGTCGTGTTGTGGAGAGCCCACATCAGACGTCGTCTATGCCGAGCACGTAGCGGGCGGCGGAAGACAAACGCGCACGCGTCTCTGCGCGGGCAAACCGTTGCTGATCGACCTGTTGGGGCTCGGCCCGGTGACAAAAGTACGCATGTAGTGCACGCCGTCGCACAGCCGTCCGGTTCAAGGTGCCGCCGTGCCAGAGATGACTGTTGAAAATGACGACCGTCCCGGCCGGTGCCAGCAGCATCAGCTCGTCCGGATGCGGCGCGGCCGGGTCGCGCAGCTCGAGCTTCGGCAGCGTGCCGCGCCGGTGCGAGCCAGGCTCCACGCGCGTTGGTCCATTCTCCGCAGTGAAGTCGTCCAGCAACCAGATCGAGTTACAAACGCGAAACTGGCCAGCGGGCACCGGCTGACTCCAGTCCGCGTGGAGCGCCTGATGGCCCCGGCCGGGCAGAGCCGCCCGGTAATTGAGCGAGGACTGCATCGCTGCCCCCGTTGAGGTGCAGCGGCCTGATGGCGTGAATGCCCGGCTATCGCGCGATCAGCCCCCACACAGGGTGGTGCCGGCGATGGCGCCTACGGTCGAATCGGTGAAATTCGATCAAAGCTCGGTCCAGCATCGCCGAAAGCGAACGTCGACCACCTGATCGTATGGCACCGGGTCGGGTAGGTAGCGCGCTGGATCGTCCGCACGATGAGCTCCGCGGAATCCGGCGGAAACTTGCTCTGCCCGATCTTCTGCGCGAGCGACGGATCGGCGCGCAGCATGCGCTGCGCCTTGATGATGGCCCGCACGGCGGCCTCCACGCCAGCCGGGTTGCGTTCTAGATAGGTATCGGTCGTCGCCAATGCGGCAAAAGTGAAATGGCGCACGTCGGCGGGATCGTCGCCGCGCCGGACGTCGATGAGGACCTTTCCCGCGCCGCTGTCGACGACGGTTTCGGCGCCCATGGCATTCGCCCAGAAGCCGTCGATGAGCCCTGCTTCCAGCGCGCGCGCAGCAGCTACCCCGAACGACACATTCACCAGGATCTCGAAGTCACGGCCCGGTATGCCGGCGCGGATGGCCATCTGCTTCAGCGCTTCAACTGGCCCGTCGGCGGCGCTCAGGCGCAGACCCTTGATCGCGCTGAGGTCGCCCTGCTTCGCGGCAAGGTCGGCGCGCACGACCAGCAGTCATGGCGTTCCCTGCGAGAGCGCGACGACGAGCTTGGCACCTTTCCATCCCGGGAATTTCCTCAGAATGCTATAGACGGCACCGACGGCGAGCAGATCGACGTCGCCACTGTGCAGTGCCTGCACGCCGGTCGGCAGCAATATGATCGAGACATCAAGTCCCTCGGCCTTGAACAGTCCCAATTCATCGGCGGCCAGCAGGGGAAAGCAGGTGTTGCTTATGAGGTCGACAGTAGCAATGCGCACGTGTGGACTCTTTCCTTGCAGCGCGTCCCCGGTGACGGACGTACCTGACGATCATCGTCTCTGTCTGCAATCAACGAGCCGAGGAGCCGATCCATTTTGTAGATGCGTATGTCTACCAGGGCTCACCCTCGATTTGGGTGACATCTGCGGTGATGGCAGTACGATCCGACGGTGATGCCGAGGATGCTGCGCTTAGCCGTCCCGGATATGGTGTCGAGCTCGTTCTTTCCGGTCCTTGCGGCCGTCGACCTGGGATTCTTCCACGACGAGGGAGTGGATGCCAGCGTCGAGTTACTACCGCCACCCAGCAAGTTGTTCGCGGCACTGCGAGAGGGTGAGCTGGACTTCGTCGCTGGTGAAGCCTCTGACATGCTCTCGGCCTTCGCGGGCTGGCGGGGAGCGAAGTTGCTCGCGGCCGTGTGCCAGCACTTGTCTTTTCTGCTCGTAGTGCGAAAGGAGCGCCGTGCAACGAGAGGTGACCTGAACGTCGTCAAGGGCCTCAGAATCGGCGCGGCGCCAGGACCGGACATTGCGCTGAAACGCCTTCAGCAGCGTCTCGCGCAGGTCCGTGACAGGTTTGCGATCATCATGCGCGAAATCGCTGATCGGCGCGGACTCAGCATGCAGTGCGACCTCCTCTCGCACGAGGATCCGGTTCAGATGCCAGAGCATCTGCAGGACCTGTTGGCCGCAACACTGGACGGCCTCGGACTCCCATACCTTCGCTTGCCAAGCTTCGCCGGCCATGACACCAATCAGCTGGCCAAGATTGCACCGGTCGGTATGCTGTTCGTGCCGAGCCGCGCGGGCCGCAGCCACTGCCCGGAGGAGTGGACCGAACCCCAGGCCGTCGTGCTCGGCGCGCGGGCACTGCTCGCCTCTCTCATGGCCGTTGACGCCACACTCGGTTAGCTATGCCGTCGAATCCCCTGGAAGACAGCCGCGCTTTGCACGGTTCGCAAGACGCCCATACAGTGACACGGACCAATTCTTTTCCACGTAGTTCAGCTGCTACGGCCAGGCGGAAGGGTGCGCTATGTCTGACTTGAAATTGCTCATGAGTCCGATCAAGATCGGATCAAAGGTAGCCAAGAATCGAATCGTCTCATCTCCGCACGCCACTGGATACGGCAGAGACGGCTATCCCACCCAGCGCTATCTGGACTACTACGCGTACAAGGCGAAGGGCGGTGTGGGCGTGATCCAGCCCTTCGGCTCCACCAGCGTTCATCCGAGCACGCCCTCTTCGGACTGGGGCGGGATTCACAATTGGGATGACTCGATCATCCCCTGGTACGAGAAGTTTGTGGAGGTGGCGCACCAACATGGCGCGCTGTTGATCCCCCAGATCACCCATCGCGGGCGACGCGGTAGCACCAAGCTGACTGGTGCGCCGCTCTACGCCCCGTCGGATGAGCCGGAGGAGGTGCATTACGAGATCCCTCACGTGATGACCAAACAGGACATCCGCGAGTTCATTACCGCGTATGGCGCCGCGGCCGTGCGCTGTGTGAAGGCCGGCTGCGATGGCATTGACCTCGCCTACTGGGGCGGGCACCTTCAGGAGCAGTTCTGGTCTCCGCGTAGCAATTTTCGGACTGATGAGTACGGCGGCGACCTTGTGAATCGTATGCGCTTCGCCGTGGAAGTCCTTCAGGAGGTGCGCGAGCACGTCGGCCGCGAGTTCATCGTCGGCGTGCGACTGACCGGCGACGAGATGTTGGAGGGCGGGCTCGGTCACCAGCAGCTCAAGGAGATTGCGGCACGGCTGAACGACCTGGGTCTGATTGACTATTTCACAATTTCCGGTGGCTCCGGCCAGACCTTGAAGGGGACGGCGGTGAATATGGCGTCCCTCTACTACCCGCACGGGGTGTTCAACCACTTCGCCGCTTCAATGAAGGAGGTCATCGACGTCCCGGTCATCGTCGCCGGCCGTATTGTCGACCCGGTCGAAGCGGAGGAGGTGCTCCAGAACGGCTGGGCTGATCTGGTCGCCATGACACGAGCCCTGATCGCCGACCCGGAGCTTCCCAACAAAGCGCGCGATGGGCGCTTCGACGACATCCGTACCTGCATGGGTGCAAATGAGTCCTGCATTGGCCGCCTCTACTTCGGCCTGCCGATTTCGTGCACGCAGAATCCGGTGATCGGCCTGGAGGCAGAGTTGGGCGAGATCCATCCTGCAGCCGCCACAAAAAAGGTGGTGGTGATCGGCGGGGGTCCGGCTGGCATGGAGGCGGCACGCGTCGCGCGGTTGCGCGGCCACACGGTGGTTCTTCTCGAGCAGGAACCCGAGTTGGGCGGCCAGATTCGGGCGGCCGCCAGAGCTCCTGACCGTGCGGAATACGCTGGGTCGATCAATTGGCTTGAGTGGCAGGTCCGCAAGCTCGGCGTCGATGTTCGCACTGGTGTCACCGCCACTAGCGAGAACGTACTTGCCGAACAGCCGGACGCAGTGATGATCTGTACTGGCTCAGTCTCACGCCGACCGCGCATTCCGGGGATCGAGGCTGCCCACGTGGTCGGCGTCGAAGATGTCTTGCTCGGCCGCGACAACGTTGGGCAGCGAGTGCTGGTCCTGGACCAGGACGGCCATATGCGCGGCCCGAGCGCGGCCCAGTTCCTGGCCCAGCAGGGTAAGGACGTCGAGATCGTCACCAGTCGTTGGGCGGTCGGCGAGGAGTTGGACGATACGTTGCGGCCCCCGGTCTACACTCGGCTGTTCAAGGCGGGAGTACGGTTGACTCCGAATACGGAGATTCGGGAACTGGCAGGCGGACGGGCACTGCTCCGCAACGTCTGGTCCGAGGAGGAGCACTGGCAGACAGCAGATACAGTCGTGTTGGCGCTCGGTGGTCGCGCCTGCGATCAGCTCTACCACGCACTGACCGGCCGCATCCGTGAGCTATATCTGGCCGGCGATGCACTGGCACCGCGCCGTCTGCACGACGCACTCCTGGATGCCAGCCGCGCCGCTCGAGCCGTTTGAGTGCGCCGCGAGTGAATCCGGCATGACGCGATTGCGAATTCAGGCGGACCGCGTGATCGATGGCTGCACCGACCGAACGCTCCAGTCGCGGAGCCTGTGACCACTCACAGACTCGGCTTGCGCGTCGGACTGCTCGGGCTGGGCACGATTGGCCGCTAGGTCGCGGATGGGATTCTGGCTGGTAGAGCCGGCGACGTGGAGTTGTGCGCCGTCCTTACGCGCCGGCAGCGCGACCAGTCGGAGGTCGCGGCCCCGCTCATGTCGGAGCTCGCCGCATTTCTGTCCACCGCTCCGCGGGTTGTGCTGGAGGCAGCCTCAGCCGAAGCCGTAACGGCGTACGCGGAGCCAATTCTGGCGTCCGGTGTCGACCTGGTCGTGGTGAGCACGGCGGGTCTGGTGGATGCAGACCTACGAACGCGACTCGAGACTGTTTGCCAGCATTCCGGTGCACGCCTGTACGTCGCCGCCGGCGCACTGGCCGGAGTCGATGCACTGGCCGCTGCGGCCGTTGGTGGCCTCGACGAAGTCGCGCTCAGGGTGGTCGAGCCGGGGGTCGAACGAGGGGACGTGTACGTCGGTTCGGCGCTCGCGGGCGCCAGCCAATTTCCAGGTCGACTCAATGTTGCTGTGACCGCTGCGCTGGTCGCCCGGGCCGATGTGCCGGTAACACTGGTCGAGGAACCAGGCGAAGGGCGACATGAAATCGAGCTCACCGCACGCGGAGTTTTCGGTGAGTTCTGCGCGCGCATGCATCCGCGGCCGCGGGTGGATCAGCTCAGTCACATCGTGGCGCTGAGCTTGCTCGCGACGCTGCGTCGGCTACAGCAACCCCTGCAAATTGGCTAGAGGCCCTGGGTGCTGCGGGGGTCGAGCGCGTCGCGGAGCCCATCGCCAAACAAGTTGAGCCCGAGACTGACCAGCAGAATCGCGACGCCTGGCAGGCTGGCGACGTGTGGAGCGATATTCAGCACGCCGCGTCCCTGCGCGAGCATGGCGCCCCATTCGGCTGTCGGCGGTTGTGCGCCGAGTCCAAGAAAACTCAATCCCGCGGCGAAGATGATCGTGCGCCCCGCCTCGAGCGTAGCGAACACAATGACTGGCGAGAGCACGTTGGGCAGCACGTGCCTCCAGACAATCCACGAGCCGCGTGCGCCAGCGAGTCGCGCTGCGTAGACGAACTCGCGCTCGCGCAGCGACAACACCGAACCGCGCACCAGTCGCGCGAATGACGCGCTCGACACGACCGCGACCGCCAGGATCGCATTGCTCAATCCGGCGCCGAGCGCGGACACGATCGCGATGGCGAGCAAATACGCAGGGAACGCCAACAACACGTCCAGGCAGCGCATGATCAGGCCGTCGACGACTCCGCGTCGGTAGCCGGCGATTGCGCCGAGCGCCACGCCAACGATCACGGCGAGGGCTA
>WNGK01011492.1_pt1 | contig 13268 bp, 5 predicted proteins | sample 5400601 | NCBI WGS metagenome assembly WNGK01 (sample SAMN13153376, study PRJNA577476) | soil metagenome | isolation source: 60 cm soil or saprolite under Garry oak tree replicate 1 | place: USA:California | collected 2016-06-15 | reverse complement strand
GTTGGCACAAAGGCATTCCCTTTCCCAGCCTCAATAACGCCGTCGAAACCCGGATATCGGATACCTTCCTCGGATCGCACGCCTATCCGTGTGATATCACTTGAAGTCGCAAGAATGAGGCGACGTATGAGCTTGGGGAGAAGTCCTTGCGCGTCGAGGCGATTGGCCCACTGAGCTAAGTCAGCCGCGTTGGCCAGAGTTGGTAACATATTTTCCTACTTGCCTTTCCCTACGATCTGCGAGTTCGGCTTTTTGATAGAACACATACTGCGAAATGTGTCTAATCACCCCATTTAAGGGCTGGAGGAAAAGACATGTGTCTTTTCCTCCAGCCACTTCTCAGGCCGATTCGCGTGGCATACCTCATATTCGAGTTTGAATCTGTTTAACACTCGCTATGCCCGCAGTTATAGCACTTTTTGCACCCCTCCTCGTACACCATCGTGTTACAGCCGCATTGTGGGCACAGATTCCCCGTGATGCTCATATGACTCATGCTCAATGGGCTGGCTGCCTGGATGCCATTTGCATGGTCGGTATCTTTGCCATTGGCGATGTGCGAGTCAGAGCCTGCCTCCTTCTGCGCCTGCTGCTTCTCCATCTCGTCGAAATGCATCTCCAGTGCCTTTGCCACCGCATCAGGGAGCGAACGAACCTGCTGCATGCCAAAGCCGACCGAACGGCTGCCGCCAATGCCGCGCAGCTGATCAGCGATCTCCCTGGCGCGGTCAGCCTGTGAGAGGGGGCTGAGTATGCGCAGGTTCAGCGAGATCAGCCGACCCAGGGCCTCCGCCAGGGCCGCAATGTCGCTGCCTGCTTTCCCGACGTTGACGAACACCTCCAATGGCCCGTGTTCGTCGCTATTGATCGTGATGTTGATCTTGCCCTCTGGCGCGCTGACCTGGCGCGTGTAGCCATGCACTACCGATGGTCGCGGCTTGACGCCATCTTGAATAGAGGTGACAGGCTCTATCATCGGTGCTTGTTTTGCCTCTGCCGCTTTCTTCTCATCTTCAACGCGAGTGAGAACAGCATCACGTGAACCATCACGATAATAGGTGACGCCTTTACAGCCCATCTCATAGGCCAGGCGGTACAGTGTCTGCACTTGCTCGACAGTATGATCGTGAGGTGCATTAACCGTCTTGCTGATGCTTGAGTCGGTGTATTTTTGCACCATAGCTTGCACACGCACGTGTTCTTCCGGTGTCAGGTCCTTTGACGAAACGAAGTACTCAGGCGTTGGCTCGTTGGGATGCTTGTCACGCCATTCCTGGAGCAGTGGGTGATACAGGATGTGCTCCCCCGTGCGATCACGTCGTACCATCGCAAAGTCGTATACTGGCTCGATACCAGAACTTACTCCTGATAGCAAGCTGGTAGTACCGGTGGGGGCTTGTGTCAGCAGGACCGCGTTGCGAATACCCTGCTGCTTAATCTTCTCCTGGACGACCTTCGGCAGCTGCTTGATGAATTGCCCCTGCACATACTTATCACGATCAAAGTGCGAGAAAGGGCCTTTCTCGGCGGCGATATCGGCTGAAGCTTCGTAGGCGGCGTCGCGAATAGTGGCATAGATGCGCTCGATGACCGGTAGCGACTCATCACTACCGTACGCAACCTTCATCTTGATAAGCGCATCTGCCAGCCCCATCGTACCCAGCCCGGTGCGCCGCGTGCCAAGCTGCGCCACACGGTTTTCCTCGATAAAGTACTCATTCGCATCGACCACATTGTCCAGGTAGCGCATCGCTACCTTGCTCATCTCTGCCAGGCGCTCGTAATCCATCTTGCCGTTCTCTACGAACGCCGAGAGATTGAGCGCGCCCAGGTTGCAAACGCCCCAGGGTGGAAGACCCTGTTCACCACAATCGAGCGAGCAGTACCCATTTGTGACCCAGGTGAGCGTGTCAGGTTCGTAGAGGTCATAGACCTCTTCTTCGCGCTCAGTATCCTGAACCGAGGCAACCGAAGCTGTCCAGGTACCACCGATGCAATGCCAATCTTCGGCGATCTCTTTCAGGCGTGCTGCTTTCTCTGGGTGACTTAGACCAATCTCTGTATAGAAGCGTGCAATACCCTCGTTCATGATGAGGATATCGTACTTCTCACCCGTGCCATACATCGAGCGGCCATCGTACATTAAATCCTCATCGCGGGTTGCATGGTAGATGCGTCCATGGATGCCGAACTGAAGCAGGATTAAACGTACCTGCTGCGCCAGTTCATATGACGATGTATGGAAGCGCAGCATCGGGTTGTCCTGTTTCATGAGCACACTGCCGTCCGTCGAAAAGAGGCCATCAAGGATTCCTGCCAGGAATTCTTTTTCCATGCGCATGAAAGCAGCAGGAATGGTCTTTTGTGGTGCCTTCACATTGGGCGTCATACCAATGCGCACGAGCAAAGATGCCAATTTATAGCATTCTAGCCGCACGGCTGCATGCTTGACGGCAACACCGCCTTCGCCAACAAACTCTTTTTCAACGAGCGCGCGGTGCCTGTGGATGTTCATATCCGTCATCAAGTTTGTGAACGTATCATACCAGCCATCTTCGTGAGCGCCAAAGGCTACTTTGCATTGATTAGAATGGCTATTCCGAGATTGGACTACACTCAGTACGCCGTCGCCTAGCACAGCACCAACAATTAGACCAAGTTTGCGATCATAATAGTTGGCAGTGTTGAGTTCTCGTTTGGTGATATACTCCAGCGCTTCCTTTGGAAGGCTCTGGCGTGGGCCAAAGGTTTCATTGGCTATAACCAGAACCTTATCGCCCTGGGTCAACTCAGCGATGGGCACCCACTGATACTTTTTGCCGCGCACAACTTTGAGCTTGTGATCGGCAGTACCTTCTAGATAGCCACCATCGGAAAATTCCACACGATAGATGCGCTGAAGACCATTGTTATACATCTTTTCGATGGGCTTTAGCCCGGCTGGTGTGCGAACTTTCATGCCTATCTGCAAGTCACGCGCATACGTATATCCGTGCTCAGTAGAAACAAGAGTATCACCTGTAACACATGGATTCACGCAGCGAATATTCTCGTAATACCAGGTGTTCGAGAGCGTATTATACCGGTCCATAAACACCATGCCCGGCTCCGCCGACTCCCACGCCGATGTGCAGATCAGATCCCAAAGATCGCGGGCGCGGATAGTTTTCTTGACCTCGCCCTGCCAGGTGAGGTCCCAGTTGGCGTCGTCCTTCACGGCCTGCATGAACTTGTCGGAAACACAGACGGAGAGGTTGGCGTGTTCGATCTTGCCTTTGGTGCGTTTGACCGTGATGAACTCTTCGATGTCGGGATGAGTATCGTCAAGCATGAGCATCAATGCGCCTCGACGCGAGTTGGAGGTGTAGAAGCCGCTGCCCGATAGAAGATGCACATCGTCAACTTCAAAATCGTATACATCCGAGAGGCCAACAGGTGTGATCGAGACAATAGTATCGGGTAGAACATTCAAGAGAGCGTCGATACGCTCTAGCATACCTATGCCTGCGGAGGGTGCAACACGCTCACGAACACGCGTGAGTGCATAGTGTGATACCCGCTTTTTAGTTGAGTCAAACAGTCCCTGGTAGTAGCGGCCAGGAATACCCAATGTATCCCATACTTCTATCGGGTAATTGCTGTTATGGCTACGATATCCCAGGCGTTGCTGGTCTTTGTGACAGTTAATAAAGTTGCTAAATCGCTCTCTGAATTGCGCACCCGTGATGAGCAGTCGATGAATGGATGCCCATCCTTGTTTTGTGCGGTCTTGTGTGGCAATATGAGAGACAATACCTTGCGCAAGGAGTAGTTGCTGGATATCTTCTAGCATCTCACGACTCACGCTGTCGAAACCATAGCCGCCCTTTCTTCCTCGATCACAGCCGTCTGCATCAAAATATCCGCCGATGAAAGCTGCAATTACAGGAGTTGGTGAATGAAAAATCGCTTCTGGAACCCGGACATGTGCTGCTTTCTGTTTGAGCAGACCGTTTTCTTGTAGCCATTCTACCAGTAAGCGTGAAAAGATGGTAATAACTGAACATGCGCCATCACCCGGATAAACTTTTGCCTCCAGTCCAAAGAGATCCCTCGTTAGAGTGATGAGGCGTTGCTGAATGTCGGGTCGTGAGTTCTCTACGCAGTAAGAAATGCCCTTTTCATCGTGCCATGTAACTTTTTTCCCCTGCATCACATGCCCGTCACCGTAAAGAAAACCGAGCAAGTAAGCCAGATCGGGCGTAAGATATGCTGGCAGTTTGACTTGCTCATTGAGTGTTGTACTCATCTTAGAACGCCTGTATGGGCTCGTGGTGAGAGGCATAAGCGGTGGTTCGTTTCTCTCTTCACCGCCTAGCAATAGCAGAATTTCATCTCCTTCCTGGAGTTCGCGTAAGGGAATGGTCGTAAGCTCTCCATGACGGAGAACACCCATTTTGTGATCAAGGGTGACACGAACGTGGTAGCCGCGCCGCGTTTTCACTTCGTAAAGTTCTTTGATGCCGTTGCGGAATACGTAGGTGAATGGACGAGAACCACGATGGGTTTTTGCCTGTATTTGCTCACCTACTTCCAGGCGATCGGCCAACTCTTTTGCACGAATCAGACCGTGATCGGTAGCAATACGTTCATCTGGGCCAAAACAGCCGCCCTGCTGAATAACATCACCTGTCGCCACCGAGTAGAGCTGTGCCCAGGAACATGGACCGGACGCTGTACCGTTCACGGTCTTGATGTAGGAGCCGCGTGGGCGCAAGGTCGAAAGGTTGATACCGACGCCGCCGCCTCGCGCCATAATCTCTGTCATGGTCTTGAGGTTGTCGAGGATACCCTGGCGGCTGTCTTCAGGGCTGGGGATAACGTAGCAGTTTGAAACGACAACACCGGCTGAAATGAACGAGTGATCTTCCTCAACCTCAATATCCAGCACGATGCCAGAATAATCTTCAACAGCAATTTCATCGACCCGCACCCACTTGAGGCCATCGTATTCAAAATAGTATTTCAAATCGATGCTATGCTCACCTGGTGCTTGAATACCAAAGAATTGCTCAAAGAGCGGCGCGCACTCATTTGCAGTAGCCTGAATGCGGTAGGCGGGCACACGCCCTAAGCGATGCGTATTCTCACGAATCGAGAATAAATACCCCATTCGCAGTAGAAGCTGGTGAATTTGGACAGCAAGTGTTCGGTTCGATAACGCTATGCCGAGTTTGTTATCAGATACGTAACCATCGGCGCTAAACAATCCACGCAACAATTCTAGCGTGAGCTCGGCAGGCAAATGCATCAGCTGTTCAGGTATCCGCTTACCATAGCTGTAGCAACCGAGAAATGCCTTAAAGAACTCCCCAAGAGGCATGGAATTTACCCACAGGTCATACCAACGTTCGGTGTTGCTCAACTTAATGGAGGGTTCGATACCAAATTTGGCTTCGATAATGCGGGCAATCTCTACAGCTTCATTTTGCTCATCCAGCGAAAAAACGATTTTGATCCCGGACGGAATATCTGTACCAGTACGATGGGTCACACAACCGTCACCAAGCCAGCGCCCGAACAGATAGCACAATTCTCCATCGAGAACCAGGCGATCTTGAATCTTATAGTGTGTTCCCCAATCCGATACATAACCGTGAGCGCCGCGCGTTGTCGCTTTGAAGAGCTTGCCATCGTTCGTCTCGTATCCTGAAATGTAATCCTGGAGAGAGATTGTGCCGGAAGAAGATTCCTCTCCGTTATGTGCGACGGCAACGTAATCACCAGGTTTAATGTCTTTGGCGGGAATCCAATCTGGTTCATGCTGCAAACGAAGACCATCACGCGACCTATGCGTGTTCACCCATTCTGAGCGGACAACGTATACTTTGTGGTCGCCTGTCACGCGCAAATCATCGTAGCCCATTTTCTTAGGCCGGATGATATAGAGTGCTTCCTCAGTCTCGCGCTCAAACTTATGCAATACTGGACGCAGACGATTGCGATGTGTCACCACAAGATCGCCAATCTTGATTTCGGAAATTGGTCGATAACCATCTGCTGTAAGCACTTCCTGGTCAGGTGGCATACAGTTATAGAATGTGACCTGGTGGCCCGATCCCGCGCCTGCCAGGATGCGCCCACCCGGCACAAACTGGAAATCGGAAAGCGCCTCGTAAAAGCGTTTTTCCCAGTGCGCCTGTAGCTCCTCGGTCTTCTCTACGGCGGCGATGCCTCGCGCTACCCGTGCCCAGAGCTGTTCGGGATAGAATTCGAGTGGTTGCCCAGCGGGGTCCTTGAGCGAATACCTATCCATGAATACCTTTTGACGAATCCCCTCCAGGTGTGTCATGTGCTGAGGGTCGAGGGCGTCAACACTCTGCTGGGCAGCAGTAGTGGTCGTCTTCTGTTCCACCATTGACTATGGCTCCTTCTTTTTTTACGTCTACAGTAGGCGCAACATATCGCGTATGTCGCGAATGCGTTTGCAAATACCAGATGTTTTTTTAACATCCGCAACTCAGTATACCTGTAAAAAACGGGAATTGCAAGGGTTTTGGCACAACATATTGATATTCTAATGTCTCTGAGCACAATATGTTGATTGCAACGCATATAGAGTCTGACGGTCTTTGTCGCTAGAAGTGATATGATATGGACACAAACCGCTAAAATGAGCACTGTAGGGGCGAAATCTCTCGCCCGTAACTGGAGGATGCATGCGCGCCGAAATACTCTCCTGTGGCACTGAACTACTGCTGGGCCATATTACCGATACCAATGCGACCTATCTTGCCCAGAGCCTCGCGTCGCTGGGGATCGATCTCTATTTTGTCTCCCAGGTGGGAGATAACCAGGGACGTATCGTTGAGACGCTGCGTCGAGCCTGGGAACGCTCGGAACTGATTATCATGACAGGCGGCCTGGGACCGACGGAGGATGATCTTGCGCGCGAATCGATTAGCGCGCTCCTGGGCGAGACGATGCAGGTAGACCCGCGCCTGGAAGAAGAATTACGGAGGATATTTGCCGTCCGTCACGCGCAGATGCCCGAACGGAACATCAAGCAGGCCACCTTGATTCCCTCGGCCCAGGCGTTGCCTAATCCACGGGGCACTGCGCCGGGCTGGTGGGTTGAGAAGGATGGGCATATCATTGTCGCCATGCCAGGGGTGCCGCGAGAGATGTATCACATGTGGGAACACGAAGTCATCCCGCGCCTCAGTCCCTACGCCGGCGGCCTGATCTTTACGCGTATCCTGCGTGTCTGGGGACTGGGTGAATCAACCGTGGAAGAGCGATTGGATGCCCTGCTGCACAACACCAATCCGACCATTGCAACCTATGCTAAGTCCGATGCTATTGATGTGCGCATTACAGCCAAGGCCAAAACTCGTGAACTGGCGGAAGAGCAGGTGGCAGCCATGGAGGCGCAGGTGCGCCAGATCCTTGGGCATTATATCTTTGGTGTTAATAAAGATACGCTGCAGAGTGTGGTAGGCAAGTACCTTTCAGAACGTCATCAGTGGCTAGCCGTCATGGAATCGGTGACCGGTGGACTGCTGGCGAGTACTATCACCGACGATCCAGGTAGTTCTAAGCACTTTATTGGCGGTGTCGTTTCGTATAGTCACGATCTCAAAGCGCGGATGGGTGTGCCGCGCGAAACCATAGACCGCTATGGAACCGTGAGCGAGGAGACGGCACGCGCCATGGCTCATGCCATCCGCGAACAATTTAACGCCGATTATGGGCTGGGTATTACCGGCGTTGCCGGACCGGAGAAGCAGGAGGATAAACCTGTTGGTACAGTACACATTGCCGTTGAAGGGCCAGAGGGGGTAGTCACAGGCATGGGGCCGGGCTGGCGTGCCGCTCGCGAAGACAATAAACGCCTCGCGGTCCTGGCCGCGCTGAATTTATTACGCCTGCATCTTGAAGGCGTGAAAAGGGGAGAGCAATAGGGAAGTCTGGGCTAGATTACTCTTTTTCTCTTGCAACCCTGATGTTGAGATGTTATTATCAGCGACAAGGTTGGAGGAAAGGAAAACAGGTTAGAATAGTCTTGCATCTCTTCTTTCCTGAGTGCGCTACCTATGGAAACACCTCCCCAGGAAGCACAGAAACTTGTGGTCAAAGGCCGCGCTGAACAGAAAAAGCAGGCGCGGTCGCGTTTTCGTTTGAGTCGTTCTTCCGCATTATTTCGCCTCTTTGCGGTATTGGGACCGGGATTGATCGCCGCGAATGCCGGCAATGATGCAGGGGGCATCGCCACATTTTCGCAAGCCGGCGCAAGATATGGTTATAGTCTGCTGTGGGCGCTCGCCATCTCCGGTTTTTGCCTGGCAATCGTGCAGGAGATGTGCGCTCGTATGGGAACGGTGACAGGCAAGGGCCTGGCTGATCTCATTCGCGAGCAGTTTGGCGTGCGCTGGACTGTGCTGGCGATGCTGGCGCTGCTCATCGCCAATACGGGCGTGACCGTTTCTGAATTTCTTGGCATCGCCGCCAGTGTGCAGGTGCTGGCGAATGATACGCAAACTCCTTTCGTCTATCTGGTCGTGCCGCTTGCCGGGCTGATTCTATGGTGGCTTGTGATTAAGGGTTCCTACCGCCGCGTGGAGAAAGTCTTTTTGCTGATGTCGTTGGGCTTTCTTGCCTATATCCCGGCGGCATTCGCGGCCCATCCTGCCTGGGGTGATATAGGCCATCAGTTGATCTTGCCATCTCTCAGTCGAGATAGCGGATATTTACTCACAGCGGTCGCGCTCGTAGGGACTACGATCAGCCCGTACATGCAGTTTTTTGTGCAATCCTCGGTTGCTGATAAAGGTATTTCCATCGGCGACTACTTCTACGAACAACTCGATATCTTTAGCGGTACCGCCTTTGCCATGCTCATTGCGGGATTTGTAGTGATTGCGACAGGCGCGACGCTCTTTGTGAACCATCATGACGTGCAAACCCGCCGTTTGATGGGGCGTCATGTCAATAAACTGGGCTTCAACATCATCGCCTGGGCAACCGTCGTCGTCATCACTATCCTGATCGTGTTATTGCTGCTCAGCACGATCTTCAACATCACCCTGTAGGGGTTAGCCCGTGGAAACGGAATAAAACAACTGCAGGCGCATGTTCAACGTATATATGGTATGCTTATATGGTAAGACTATACATAATGAAAACATGACTATGCAGAAGCGAGGCTGGAATGTCCTGGAACCCTGACGAATTTGTTGACTATCGAGAGTACGGAAGCACTGGAAATACTTCTGATTACTCCGATCCCACGTACTACAAGCAGGAAGAATCGAAGACGCCTCGTTCTGCGCAACCGGTGCAGTCTTTGGAGTCGCCCCCGACCTATTCCGCCTATACTCCTGCCTCGCCTGACAGGTACGCCTATGATCCTGCTCAAATGAGCGCGTATCGCGGCCCGTCCTCATTAGAGGGCTATACCGTCGATGCCGGGGCGGAGCAGCGCAAGACTGCTGAAGAGGGGAAGAAACGCAAAGGGTTGGCGGGCCTGGGTGGGCTTGGTGCTACTATTGTCGCGCTGCTCGTGAAATTCAATACATTGCTGCTGCTTTTTGCCAAGGTCGGTTTTGCCGGTATTACCGCGCTCATCTCTATCGCGGTCTACGCGCTCATCTTCGGCTGGCAGTTTGCTGTAGGGCTGGTGGCGCTGCTCTTCATTCATGAGATGGGGCACGCAGTGGTGATGAAGATGAAAGGCATACCGATAGGAGGCATGATTTTCATCCCATTACTGGGCGCGGCAGTCCTCATGCGCCGGATGCCCAAGAATGCGCGCGACGAGGCAGAGGTGGGCATTGCCGGGCCGATAGCCGGGGCATTAGCAGCCTCGGTCTGTTTCCTGCTCGCGCAAAGCAATCCCGGTTCCATCTGGGCGCCGCTGGCCTACTTTGGCTTTTTCATCAACCTGTTCAACCTTATCCCGATCATCCCCTTTGATGGCGGACGCATATTGGCTGCTATTGACCGGCGTATGTGGATTATAGGTTTTCTGGGACTGGTGGCTTTCCAGGTCTGGTCTTTTATCCAGTACCACAGCCTTTCGATCTGGCTGCTCTTCTTTATCCTCATGGCAGGAACGCAGCTCTGGTCACGCCGCTCCGTCGCCAATACTCCCGAAGCTCAAGCCTACTATCAAGTATCGATCAGCGAGCGTATCGTATTGACACTGGCCTACTTTGGCCTCGCGGCAGTCCTGGTGCTGGGCATGACCATTTCGCATGGGCTGATTCAAGCTGTTCCGCAGCAATAGACTATTCCACTAAATAATCGGGTACTTTCGTAGGGACGCGATTGATCGCGTCCTATGATTTTGATAGATATAGGATCTTGATCCGATGGTCATCTACCTGGACGCGATCAATCGCGTCCCTACAAATTTCGCACCTCAACCCCCGCCATCTGCTCCAACACTTTGAGCAGCGATGTATAATCTTCGCGGCCATAGCCTTCCGCGCGTGCCATCTCGTACATCTGGCGTGTGAGGGCAGTCATGGCCACCGGAGTGGTATTCTCGGCAGCCAGGTCAAGCGCCAGGCCGAGATCTTTATGCAGCAGGTCGGTCATAAAACCGGGTTGGAAACTGCCGTTGAAGGCGCGCAGCGGGAATTGGTTGGAGAGCTGCCAGCTCGCGCCACTGCTCACGCCGATGACCTTTGCCATCGTATCGACATCCGCGCCCGCCTTCACGCCCAGCACAAACGACTCGGCTATAGAGGCTGCAATCGCGCCGCACAGGATATTATTCACGATTTTGACGACCTCACCCGCACCGTTGGGCCCGACGTGGAAGATGTTCTCCTTCTTGCCCATCGCTTCCAGCACCGGGCGCACCTGTTCAAATATCTCGCGTTCTCCTCCGACCATGATGGTAAGCGTACCATTGACCGCGCCCTGCGAGCCGCCGCTGACTGGCGCGTCGAGGAAGTGAACTCCGCGTGTAGACGTGGTCTGTGCCAATTTGCGACTCACGGCGGGCGCGATGGTGCTCATATCGATGATGATCAAACCTTTGCGCGCACCTTCGAGTATGCCATGCGGCCCGGTTACGACCTCCTCGACCTCGGGAGAATTGGGCAGCATGGTGATGACGATATCCGAGGCCATCGCTACAGCGCGCGGAGATGGTGCGAGTTTCGCGCCCGCGTTCAGTACCTCCTGTACTTCTGGCTTGTCGGGATGGCGCGCATAGATAGTGACATGATGTTCTGCTTTGAGTAAATTCAGCGCCATGGGTCGGCCCATGACGCCAATGCCGATAAAACCTATGTTCATGGTTATTTGTCCTTTCGGATTATTCCATTTCGACGAGAACAGCCCCGCCTTTGACGACTGCGCCTTCAGCATAGTGGACACGCCGCACCTTGCCCTCGTAGGGCGCAACGATCGTATGCTCCATCTTCATGGCGCTGAGGATGACCAGTACCTGGCGATGTTGCACCATCTGACCATCCTGTACCTGCACTTTGACGATGGTGCCCGCCATCGGCGCGGTGAGCGTTTTCTGCGCGCTGGCCGGATTGCCGCCATGGGCGGTCGCATCAACATCAGGCGGCTGACGTCGTTCAAACCGGTACATTTGCCCATGAATAATGACCTGCGTCTCGTTATTCAGGCGCTGGGCATAAGCGCGAACCTGCCTGGCTTCCTCTTGCAGCAGCACCAGCCCATCAGCGCCAAAGACACAGCCAATATGGGCGGCTGGCTTCCCGTGATCTCCCTGCAACTGTATCTTCCATAAGCCAGAAGCACCTGGTGATGGTGAAAGCGCTACCTGGTAGGGTTGCCTATGATAGCTGTAAGTAATGCTCCTGGATTCGCCGATCATGCGCCAGGGTCCAAGCGTTTGCCAGGGATTGTTTGAGAATACGGCTCCATTGTTAGAAAGTCCTGGCGCATCCTGCCTGAGTAGATCATAGCACGCTGCCGCGAATAAAGCATATGTATCGGGTTGCACTCCCTCCGATTGCTGCTCAGCTACTTCACCAATCAATCTGTATTCGTCCAGGAAATTCGTGTAGGTGCGTCCCTCGCGAAACGCGGGATGGGCGGCGATGGCATGCAAGAGCGGAGCGTTGGTTGTGACGCCAAAGACCACCTGCTGCTCTAATGCTGCCTGGAGCCGGGCGATTGCCGCGGGGCGATCTTCTCCGTAGACGATCACTTTGGCGATCAAGGGGTCGTAATACTGGGTGATTTCGTCCCCGCTTGCAATGCCACTATCGACGCGTATGCCTGGCCCCGCCGGTTTGAGAAAGGTGGTGACGGTGCCTGTGGATGGAAGGAAGTTTTGCTGTGGGTCTTCGGCGTAGAGGCGTACTTCGATGGCATGGCCGCGCGGGCTGATTTGCTCCTGCACCAGTCCAAGCGGCTCGCCTGAGGCAATCAATAGTTGGTGCCGCACGAGATCAATGCCGGTGACGAGTTCGGTAACGGGATGCTCCACCTGCAGGCGCGTATTCATTTCAAGAAAGTAGAAGCGTTTGTCGGTATCGAGCATGAACTCAAGCGTGCCGGCGTTAACATATGCGGCGGCTTTGGCGATGCGCAGGGCAGCCTCGCCCATTTCGGCACGTAAGTCAGGCGTGAGAGCCGTCGATGGACTCTCCTCGACAATTTTCTGGTGGCGGCGCTGGATAGAGCATTCCCGCTCGCCGAGATGGATCAGATTGCCGAATTGGTCGCCTAAGACCTGTATCTCGACATGGCGAGGCTGCTGTATCAGGCGTTCGAGAAAGACAGTCCCGTCTCCAAAGGCATTCTGGGCCTCGCGCCTGGCTCCGGCCAGTTGCTCAAGAAAATCGCTAGAAGCGTGCACCTCACGCATACCCTTGCCCCCGCCGCCAGCCGAGGCTTTAATCAGCAGGGGGAAACCGATGTGCTGCGCTTCCTCAAATAACACGGCATCATCCTGGTTCTCGCCGTTATAGCCTTGAATGGTGGGCGCGCCGACCGACTGCGCCAGTTGTTTGGCGGCGATCTTCGATCCCATGAGGCGCATAGCCGGGGCTGGAGGCCCGATAAATACGATACTCGCCTGCTCACATGCCTCCACGAAAGCTGCATTTTCGGAGAGGAAGCCGTAGCCGGGGTGAATAGCCTCGGCTCCGCTTTGCCTGGCAACCTCGATGATGGTTGGGATACGCAGGTAGCTTTGCGGGGCTGGCGCAGGGCCAATAGAGTAGGCTTCGTCGGCTTCCCGCACATGACGCGCGTGGCGATCTGCCTCCGAATACACGGCGACAGTTTGGATG
>WNGK01006898.1_pt1 | contig 13268 bp, 15 predicted proteins | sample 5400601 | NCBI WGS metagenome assembly WNGK01 (sample SAMN13153376, study PRJNA577476) | soil metagenome | isolation source: 60 cm soil or saprolite under Garry oak tree replicate 1 | place: USA:California | collected 2016-06-15 | reverse complement strand
TCTCGCCCGGCTACCGCCGAGTCTCAAGATCCACTTCATCTAGTCCCAAGGGACATGTCCGTTGGGCCAGAGCAGTCATCGGACCCAAGACAGTTCCACTCAGCGCGAACGAATAAAGCCTTACCCGCAGGCCCGGCGATTAGAGCCTGCTAGAGTTTTGGCCGGGATCAATGTAACGCCTCTTGCTTTCGAGAGCTTAGGGGTCCGCTCAATGTGCACTTTAGTGCAGACCAAGGACGTTACGGTCTTGTTGGACGCCGGTGTGGCGTTAGGACCTAGGTTCCGGTTGATGCCTCATCCAAGAGAATTCCGAGCACGGGATGAGGCCAGGAAAAGGATCGAGGAAGCAGCAGACAAGGCAAGGGTCGTAACCATCTCCCACTACCATCATGATCATCATACACCGAATTTCGTTGACCCTGTCTGGCTGGGGAGCGGTCCGGAATCCTTCGAACGGATCTACAAAGGAAAGATCGTACTTGCCAAGGACAGTCGTCGAAAGATCAACACGGCGCAGAGACGGCGTGGTTGGATGTTTCGCCAAGCCACAGAAAAGTTAGCGGAGAAATTCGAGGCTGCAGACGCGAGAAGCTTCGAGTTCGGTAGAACCAAGCTTAGATTTCCCAGTCCCGTTCCTCATGGGGAAGGCGAGTCAGAGCTGGGATGGGTGTTGCCCTGTATTATCGAGAAGGCGAGGGAGAAAGTGTTTTTCGCGCCCGACGTCCAAGGACCCGTTGTGGAAGAGACTGTTGATCTGATCCTCAAAGAGAAGCCTCGCTTGCTTATCATGGGGGGTCCGCCAACTTATCTTCAAGGATATCGAATCAGCGACGACTTCTTTCGAATAGCCCTTCGCAACATGGAGAAGATTCTCAGTAACATTCCAACTGTGGTAATAGACCATCATTTGCTACGCGATGAGGGGTGGTCCAATTTTCTCGAACCCGTAAGAAAATCAGCAGAGAAGGCAGGTAACAAGCTGGTAACAGCATCCGAGCTGGTAGACAAGAAGCCGGACCCGTTAGAGTGCAAGAGGCAAAGCCTTTACGAAAAAGAGAAGGTTAGCAAGGAATTTCTGGAATGGGCCAAGCTTCCAGAGGAGCAACGGAGCGACAAGCCCCCTCCTCTAACAATGTAGATGCAGCAGTCCCCATTAGTCTCAACTGCGCGACATATGGAAGGTTGAGAGCAGCACCGATCTATTCTAAGATAAGGGTGACGGAAAATTCAGATTCTCACTCGGGATTATGGCCTAATTCTTGACATGCTTGGTAAGCTCTATATGTAGAGCATCAAAGCACCCTCGTCCATAGCTGCTGGGAGGTGTAGATGCACAAAGCAACTTGTGCCGATTGTGGAAAGGAGACAGAGGTTCCTTTCAAACCAACATCAGGGAAACCAGTATACTGTAGGGACTGTTTCCAGAAACATCGAAAATACTAATCCCTAAACAAGGAAGAGTCCCAGCGTGGACCTTCTCCCAAAGATCTTCCAATTTCTCATTTTTTTCATCATGCTCATTCTCGGATCTAACCATCTGCTGGGCACTCGGCTGGTTACAAACTGCTACCTGAATATGGGAGTTCTCGCGTCTTTGCCACTCGGGAGGATCGGTGAGTTCTGATGGGTCTCCTTAGTTGCCCAAAATTTGAACCAGTCGTTTCTACTTCTCGAGAAGTCTCGAAATCTGTCTTTTTGCCTGCTCCAAAGCCTCGCTCACTTTGTCCAGCTCGACCACAACTTCCTCCTGTATCGTTAGCTCTCTAATCTTCTTCGCTTCCTTGAGGGCTTCGCTTATGGCATCAGAAATCTGCTTCAGTCTAGGTGGAAGTGTCTTGCTACGCTCTTTCACAGTAATCTAGCCGGAACATCTCCGCTAATATTCCCTCTGGCTGTCATAGTGTCAATAGTGGATTTTGTACGGCCAATCCCGGGGTCAACCGACACAAGTCGGAACTCAGACACCGATTTCCCTATCGAACAAGTTCTGTTCAAACCGTGGACACCCTCTTCAAGCAGAGGCCAGGATCTGTTCACATTGCGCCCACGCAGCCCCGAGTCAGCCATGGTACGTGCTAGACCCCGCCAAATCGGGGACCGGTGGCCCTGGCGAAGATTACTTTCAGCGAACTTACCCCTCTAAAGAGTCCTATCAGTATTCCTGGGTTGCTACGGAAATGTTCGACCACATCAGACTAACAACATGGTTTGCACGAGAAGTCCTCGACGCTTACGAAAACTGGAACGGAAAAGACAGCGTATCCTTGAAAATCCAAGAACTCATAATGGTCCTCCAGATCGAAGCCTCACACCACCACAAATGAGACTCAAAGTCGAATTTGCAACTCCTCGCTAGACGAGTGTGTAAAGGCTATCATCAACTCACCCTCGCCAAAAGGACTTGATGAAGACGGGTCTTGTCAAGTGCTCTAATCAAAATCGGTCAGACATTTTCTGCCTATCTAAAGGCGGCCATCAGACCTAATCTCCGAGAGGACAAAATAGTTAGCGATTTCGTGAATATGATAACCAGCACTATTCCTCGTTCGATTCAAATCTTCCCACGAGGCACTCTATCGATCAAGGCGAAGTTTGTACATCAAAGCCCTCTTGCGAAATTTCATCATCCGAACGCTATCTGCAACAAGACACAGGTAGAGCTAGGAGACATTCTTTTTGTGGTTAAGAGGAAAAGGAGCGGCCAACTATTTGACCATCGGTCGTGCTTTTCTCAGGTGAAACTGTCTTCACCCCAAGGATGGATGATTACGCCTCACCAGTTCAAATTCATGAGTGGATTTCGTGACATACAATTTTACTTCAGCAAAACAGTGGGTGCGCTTGCTGGAGGGCATCCTAATCTTTGGCGACTAAAAACCAATTCAGACTGGTTCCAAAGCTTTCTGCTCCTTCAGTCCTCCAATCAAAACTCGATTTCTTGCACCCCCGAACGCATCTCCAATTACTACGCTCAACACTGTAAGCCATTCCATGTTACTGCTCTGAACCTCCGGAAAAGAGGAGGAATATTCAATTTTGACGAGTTTGTCTACTACTTCCTGAATGGAAGTGGTCGAATCGGTGCCAATCTCAAAACAGGCATCGAAGAAAAATCCTTGATTGAATTATTCTACAAAATGGCGAACTGGGCCATCGACCCGCCTCATGAGTTTGAAGGCTATGAATACGGTGAACGAGGATTTGGTATTGTCGAATTCACTATTCTTCAAGAGCAGGGCCCAGAACGGTAGGTGAATGCCCTCAACGGCTTTCATTCCATTGTTGTTTTATGTATGGCGGTGGCTCAGAAGAGCTCGCTTTTGACCCCGGAAAAGCCCGAAAACGCTCTGGATTTTCTTCCAGAGGCGATGGTAGACGAGATGCTGAGGAAGCATCTCGATGTTGTGAATAATCTCGGGAATCAGCTACGCGACGTAGGTCGTTCAAAGCAAAGTGTTAGAGAAAAACTTGAACAGCTTCGTCTAATCAGAAACGTAAACGAGATACTTGGCCAAAGGAGCTATACGACAACCGTTGGAATAGACGGCTCTTACGTCGTAATCAAACAGTTATCTCTGGACACTGTGGCGGTTGCAGCGGTAGCCGTCGAAGGTCTAGTTCCTCCCCGAGAAACGAGATATTGGGAAAAACCTCAACACATTGTGAATATCTTTCCGGTTGCTCATAACTCGGAAAACTCTCGAATCTGTAGAGGAATCATGTTTTCTTACGAACTCGAACTCGCAAAGAAAGCGCCTCACCGCGTTGTATTTCTTGACGGTTCTCTCACATCACAGTTAATAGGAATAGGTCAAAGTCTTTCAGCCATTAGTGAAACAGAACATAACCAAACGGCAGATGGAGAGCTTGCCACTCATCTTATGCAAAGACTTGAAACCACATTCAAGAATTACCTGGATATACTTGAATCTCCACACGTCGACCAACTTTTCGTTGGCGTGCCTAAGTACAGCAGTCGTAACGAAGTTATCCGGAAACTACAAGAGAACGGGCTTGACCACCCAATTCTCTCTAGACTAAATGACAAGGGACTGCTGTCAACCGTCTTGAAGGCAGGAGAAGTAGTCGGACCCGTTCCGCTCACGGAACCCGGGCGAGACAGGTGGCACATCAGTGACGTACCCAAAGAACAAATCTTCCTGAGAGACAAAATTGTTGACGCGATCAATGACGTCCATGTAATTTACTTCAAGCCTTCTCCCGGACACCCCGCTCTTCGACTTGAGATCTCGAAAGACGCCGCCCTAAACGATCGTAGATTGTCAACTTTGCTTGACGCGTTACTTGACCAGGCTAGAATTCCCGGCGTAATTGAACCATATCCAATTCACATCGCAGATATGTTCGTAAAACAAGTGAGTGGAGCCCTAGCAGAGCTTAGAAACGCTGCATTAAGCGACTTGGGAGAGATGGTCGAAATGAGTTTTTCCGACGTTTTCCTTTCCTTACACGACTATAGAAGCGAGGGTGGCTTTGAGTGACAAACGTCCTGAGCGAGACCATTCAAAGATGCGAGTGGATTGGAGTAATTGGATCCGCTTCCAGTAATACAATATTCAACGTAGATGCTATGGAAGAAGCGTATCAAAAAGGCCTTGTCGGGAATTTCTGCATCGCGGAGTTCAAGCAGGATGGACATCCTGCCTTCGCTCTAGGACAGATTGTCTCCATAGTCATGGAGAATCCATACCTCGAACGTCACTCCGTGAGGAAAATCGTTAGTGTCAGGGGAGAAGCCAATCCACTAACTGAGAAACACGATGTAAGGCGACTTGAGATGATGCTCGGATCCGCTTACTCATGGAGCAATGAAAGGGTGGTTCCAATAATAGTGAGTTCAGTTCCTCCCACTGGAACTCGGATTCACCTTCTCAGTCAAGCGGTTGTAGATGAACTTACAAAGCAACAGAAGACGGAAATTACCGTTGTAGGAAAACTGTACAACACGAGCATTCACTTGCCTACGATATTCAGGCATTTTGGCAAAGGTATTGGTGGTCTAGGTGAAGCTTACCATCTCGGTATTTTCGGAAAGACAGGATCTGGCAAATCCGTTCTTGCGAAAATGGTGATGGCAGCATATGCAAGGCATGACGATATGTCGATTCTCGTCGTGGATCCTCAAGGAGAATATGGGAGAGAGCTAACGAATAACGGACAACTGAGAGGAATACTTTCACGACTGAAGAGAAACGCCTCGGTTTTCGACATTTCAAGGGTCGCTTTAGCAGACTTAGACAGCCTCAAGAGGATTCTGATTGTCTCGGGGTTTGTCGATGTGCTGGGCGTTCGCGCGGAAGAAAACCGACTATACGCAGCTGAGCTGATTGGTGATTTCTTTGCTAGGGTTCATACTATTCCAACGGCGACTGGTGCACCAATTCACGTTTCTCTCTCTGTAGCGGGCGACAGAGTGGTGTTTGAGAGGTTGATGGATCATGTTAGGGACAATGTCCGCCGCATCTACATTGCACAAGAAGCCCAAACTAGAGTCTTAGATACTCTGGCAGGCCAAAGAGAGAGGCTGTACAGCAGATGGGTCCCAATAGCTAACCTCTTCTCCACTGCTGGTGGCAAGGTTTCAATTGACAGAGTCGTTCAAGACGCTTATCGTGCCAAGAACTTCACTGTAATTGACTTATCAGAGATCTCCGCAAGGGACGTTTATTGGAGCGACAAAGTGATGGCGATTATTATCAAGGACATCATGAAGAGTCTAAAGAATATTGGAGGCACAATTTACAGGAGAGGAGACTTGTTGAACCTCCTGGTAGTAACGGATGAAGCACACAGACTTGTCCCGCGAGAGACCCCAGCAGACGAGGATTTCAAAACGCTGAAGAACGAATTTGTTGATGCAGTGTTGACGACTCGTAAGTACGGTCTAGGATGGATGTTCATCAGTCCTTCCCTCGCCAGTTTAGAGCTTGAAATATTACGACAGCTTAGGCTGTACTTTTTCGGGTATGGGCTTTCGTGGGGAGGAGAACGTCGGGTCTTGGAAGAACTCATCGGACGAGGGGCACACATAGATCTCTACCAGAGCTTTAGAGATCCCCAGACCTCCGCGATCCTCGGACAAAAGGAGTACCCTTTCATGGTTCACGGGCCGGTGTCCCCCTTGTCAGTATCAGGAGGACCCCTGTTCTTTACTGCTCTCGACTACTTTAGTGAGTTTTCGCAGGCGAACCCATTCCTCGGTTGAATATGCCGTCAAAACTAGGATGAGGGTGGCGCGCGGTAATTTCCGCTCGACGTCTCAGGCACGATTTGGTTGCATCTGCGATAGCACAAGGCTTCCGAGTCAACCCCCATCTCCGGCCTAAATCCTCATCGAAGCCTGCTCTGCGCCAGCTCCATAATGCACGACGAGTTGAGCAGATAAGATCCCACCGAGCAACTCTGAGAGAAGTCTTAGAGGAGGTCAAAGAACACTCGATTGAAGGGGGCAATCTTGACCCGGAGAACATTAGACTTAGATTGATAGAAGTGAGAACCGGTTCATTAGAATCAAGAATTTACTTTTGGTGGAACCTTGTTTGGTGGAGCATTCCTTACGAGCAACCTATCGGAAGACAACTCAGATTCCTACTATGGGATGACGGTCACGATGCACCGTTTGGCCTCCTCGGACTTCAGAGCCCTCCCCTCAACATGGCAGCGAGAGATAGGTACCTGAAATTGACGCCGGGTGGACTTGACTATTGGGTAAATCAATCCTTGTCAGCACACAGAATTGGCGCTCTACCCCCGTACAACATGTTGCTCGGAAGTAAGATGGTGGCGCTGACCGCCTCATGCAAGGAACTAAGGCAAATCTATGCGCGAAAATACAAGGATACGAGGACGGTTCTTAGAAAGAGACACCTTCCGGCCAAACTGCTGTTTGTCACGACAACAAGTGCTTACGGAAAAAGCAGTGTATATGATAGACTGACTTACAATGGAGAAGACGTTTGCACCTATCTCGGTTTGACCAAGGGAGAGGGCACTTTTCAACTAACGGACGAGCTTTACAAGGGGCTGTTGACGTTATTGAAAACCAAAGGAACATCGGTAGAGAGAAAAGGGTTCAAGAGGGGAACGTCTAGGAAATTGCGACTTGTAGACAGGGCCCTAGACGCTCTGGGCCTGGACTTTCTTAATCATGGTGTACAGAGGGGGGTTTACCTATTTCCACATGCCCAAAATCTTGGCAACGTCGTTAGTTTCAACAGAAGGCCCTTGTGGCGCAACTGGACTTTCAACGAACTGTTCCGGTTCTGGCACCATCGATGGGCCATTCCTCGATCAAAAAGAGACCCCCGATGGCAACTCTTTGCCACAACTCCATTTTTCAAAAAGGCATCTCGCATGTTGAAATAGCAAATGCCTACTCGTATGGTGACGAGATAGCTCGTCGCTCCTTCTGTGGAATGCTACATGGTCTTCCGAAAAACGCTGATCCCTCCTGCAACAAGCAAAAGACCGAGCGCAGTTACAATTGATTGGTAAACATCCGTAATCGCCAAGACACCAAACTTGTTTAGTACCGCTGCAAAAGGACCGATGACAATTCCGGAGGATATTAGGCCAATTGGTAGAGCATAGGAAATTCTTCCCACCCTTATGGGAAGTAGAATGTTGGGCGATACCACTTTTACGCTGACGACCCCATCGGGTTTCCCGATAATCAACCCGTTGGGTTCGACATCCGCCCTGACTCCAACGGATGAATACAAATTGTTGAGCTGCGGCTTGACTGAGAAGGTGAGTTCAAGTTTGTCGTATTCGCCAACCACGACAGCACTGTGAATTGGAACGATTGATTCTGGGGCTTTGAGCTTGATTTCGAATGGTTGAACTAACCTCATCTTGTCATTGGTTCTTTGCAAGAGTTCGAGCTGATAGGTGGAACCGCCGCGCAACGCATAACCTCGAGTGACAATCTTCCCTTTCTTCGAAACGAGGATCTTAGGATTAACTGGTTTGCCATTCTGATCGGCGATGCGTACGACTTTGAGAAACGAAACGCCTTCAAATGGCACTAGGTCACCAATCGATTGGACCAGATTTGACCAAGCGAGCAATTCATCATGCGCTAGCTTGATGAGGATTAGATCATCTACGACGACATATCTAGTGAGAGACGGATAGGCTGCTTGCAAAAAGGGTTTTAGCGCGTTCTCAATTACGCTACTCTCGGGACTCGGGTGGGGTGAAGCATTTCGGGAGGTTTGCTCATAGAGCCTTCCAGTTTTGAACCGTATGTAAAGAATGTCCCCGAGACTCTCAACATCTTCTATCTCGACCTCCCGAATGGGAAAAAAATACCTCTGCTTTTCATCGGGTCTAGAGCCATAGAAAAATATGACCGCTCCTTTCATTCCTTTCAGAGTAGATGGGTTTCCGAAAAGCTCTGGACTCATCCACCGGGACTTGTAACGAAATCGATACTGAACGCCTTCCGGCAGGCAGAGTAGATTTACAACATCGCTAGGATAGCTTGTTGAAGTTATTAAGAAACAGATTTTGGATTGTGCCACGGGCTCGCATCACTCGTAACGCCATTTGATAATAGAAACATAGTCGTTGTCGGTCACAACAGTTCGATAGATTGAGGACAACACGAACTTCATTGCATTTCGATTAGAGCAGTCAGGGCTTTCCCCCTCTAAGTCGTGATCCGTTACGTCTTTTAACTTCTTGACGAGTAGGTCTCTTATGACTCCGTCCGCAACGGCCTTTGCGCTTCCCCGATCCCAACCAACAGTCAATTCTACCCTTTGGCCGATCTGAAATCTCTGGCTTACGTCTCCTAATCTTGCAGTCGCAGACTTAGTCTTAGAACTAAGTAATTCCTCGTATTGCGGGAAGAAGTTCAGCCTCGGCTTGGACCCCAACACTCGAACCTGATTTATCGACATATGAAAGCGGGGCTTTAATCTTTCGAGGATCCGGATTTCTAACCGCCCATCGCATTCTGATTGAGATACATCTCCTCAACAAGACATTGGACCAAGTGGTGGGGACTGCACAAGTGCCCGGATGTCACGAAGTTTTGGAGCCGATCGTAAGGTCACACGAGGCTCTGTCCAATCTCTGACCATGAGGGTAAGTACTCGATCCCATTGTTCGGTGATTAACTCAATTTATAACAACAAGCACAGCCGATGTTGCAGATACTTGTGAGACGACAAGTAGACGTCCTAGACGCAACTCCCTCTAAGAGACTATTCCTGTCAATAATTGCCGACTATAACTTGAATCGCTCTGTTTGCGAACTTGTAGATAATGCATTTGACATATGGACCGAAGGCGGAAGGAAAGGCACGCTCACAGTCAGAATAGACCTAGACAAAGGCCAGCAGACAATCCGCATAGCCGATGATGCTGGAGGAGTTCGAGAGTCAGAGCTAAACTCACTTGTCGCTCCGGGTCAGACCCTCAAGAAACCCAACGAAGAGTCCATTGGAATCTTTGGCGTCGGAACGAAGAGAGCGGTTGTTGCATTAGCGCAAGACATCAAAATTAGCACACGCTACAAAGACGAAGGATCATTTAGGGTCGAGTTTGATGACAGTTGGCTTCAAAGCGACGATTGGGACTTGCCCTACTATGAAGTCGATGAGATCCCACGGGGGACGACGATAGTTGAACTGCAGAGGCTAAGGATCAAACTAACTGACGACGCCATCAATCATCTCAAGCGACATCTCAGCGCTACGTATGCAAAGTTCTTGGAGAACAAGGACTCAGCGATCACGGTTAACAATGTCCGAATAACACCTCGCAAATTCGACAACTGGGCTTACCCCCCAAAACACCCTCCTCAAAGATACAAAGGATTGCTGACGACCGAGGAAGGGCTAGAGATCAAGGTGGTAATGGTTGCGGGACTCTCCACGGAATCCAGTCCAGTAACCGGCGAGTTCGGGGTCTACTTCTATTGTAATGATCGCTTGATTGCGCGGGCCCTGAAGACCTATGACGTAGGGTTTGCGAAAGGGCTTGCGGGTCTGCCGCACCCCGAAGTCTCGCTTGTCAAAGTCATCATCTCGCTCAACGGCCCCGCCCAATTGATGCCCTAGAACAGCAGCAAGTCAGACATCGCACCTAACCACAAGGTCTTCTTGGCGATCCGGAGCCTACTTATCGAGTTGGTAAAACACTACGCCTCCTTGTCTCGCAGATTGGAGGGAGCTTGGCTTGAAAGAGTCTTCAGGTACAAATCAGGGCAAATCCTGGATGTCCCAACTCCAGATTTTCCGAATCTCAGGAACCCCCACTTACCCCCGCTTCCCAAATCCAAACCGCGCTACGGAGACCTGGTCAAACAAGCAAACCTGCAAATCGGAAAAGAAAAACCTTGGACCACTGGACTCTATGAGAGTATTGTCGCAGTGGAAGTGATTTTTCGTCAGAAGCTGGAACAGAAGAACAGAATCTGCCTAATCATCCTGGATAGCACGCTCGAAATTGCGTTCAAAGAATTTCTAGTGAACGAATCCGGCGAGAAATACGGCGATCAAAGGCTTCTGCAGCTTTTTAGCAATAGAGAAAACGTTCACGACGAGGTAACGAAGTTCGTAAAGATCGATGAAGAAACCTGGAAGAAAATACGACATTATTACCGACTTCGCTCGAAGTTGGTACATGAACGTGCAACCGTTTCAGTTGGCGATGGTGAAGTCAGGGACTATCGTGGAGTTGTGCAATCAGTACTTAGAAAACTGTTTGGCCCACTAGTCTTCTAGGCGCACTTCATCCACAGAACTGGGTCAAGCTAAACTCCGAACATTAGATGCGGCCTAATCAACCTGTTTAATTTTGATAGTCTTTTCTATTGCGCCGAACAGTGTTCGTCCTAGCGTATCAGGCGCAGAAGATCCTACCGCTTAGCTTCCATTGCCAAGAGGGGACGAATTTCATTTGTGCGAGGGCGACTAGCCTCAACGACCGAAACCGAAAATTCTTCGTCGTGCTTCGATAATTACGGGTTTCCAGAGATCATAGAACCGTCCTAGGTCCTTCATGACGTCGAACTGCTCCAATTGATCATATTCTCTTCCAATTGCCAGGTATTCGAGCCACTTTCTCAGGATTGTTTCCATAGAGAGGACGGGAGAAACTACGACATCGCTTCCTTCGCTCTGAAGTATTTTCCTCGCTTCTTGCAAGCTAGCGATGAAAGGTATTGCATTGAGTGAGGACACGCTGTTCTCGGCTGAATGGATCTCAAGCCTCAAGGTGGATTCTTCAGCGCTTAGTGAAACGTAAGTAGAAAGAAGTCCTCGAGTCCGAGGGTCCCGCGCAATTCTATCTTGAACATCTCGCTGTTCGTGCGTCATGGTCTCCAACTCCTTGGGGGTATAACGTCCAATAAACTTCCGTTCAGTTTCATTTCGAACGCGATCCGGTATGTCGTCTATGTCTATCCCTCGGTTCAAATCTCTCAACATGTGAGGCAGGATGTAGCTGAAATTCGCGTTCCCGTCAAGGTAAGTTTCGTCAATAATCCTGTTTACGCTGCGAATGTCTCCCCCCGCTTTTCTGAATCAGCAAATTGAGGAGTTTCACTACTGTCGTGTTTTGCTTGGTGCGCACAAGCGACTTCAGATTCGAGAGAGCGTCTCCCAACTTGGTTTGGTCCCTCAGCCTTCTCCAAGCCTCATCATCTTTGATCAAAGCGTAGACCTCATGAGCTTCGGCCACAATGCATGCTTGCGTCAGCAGATCGTCATCCCACCGGTCGCAGGAGTCCTGGAAAGCCACCCGGGTAGGTGCCTGAATGCAGTCGATGAGAAAGGACCAAATTAGTTGCGGTTCCCAGAAACATTTTTCCGGTCTTAGGTTGGGTTCAATGTGCCCTTGGACCTCGTGCGCCGGGATCACTTGCTCTTCAAGAGCCCTCTGAGATAATTTCCTCGCCAATGAGTCAGTAATCTTTGCTTCATCTAGAAGCTTGCTTATCATCCCCTTCGCGCCGGGAGTGACTATTCTTTCAAATACGTCAACCCTCGGGCCAAGAGGAAAAGCGTAGGTTTGTGTAGCTAGATGTCGAAGAGCAGAAAGAACATCCGCCTTCAGTTCAAATTGGGTATTGAAACTAACCGTCTCGAGGTTTGGCCTCGGCGTTATGACCACTCGACTTGCAACTGTAATGTCTGCAGGAATCTCTGCTTTGAGTACCTTGTAGAATCCATCCGGCGGTTGCAGTCTGCCCTCTCGAAAGAGGACCCGAGAGGAATCAGTCATGCAGGAACCGTTTTGGGAGTCTTGCCTTGAGGGCCATATGATCTAATGGCGAACCGAATCCGCCTAGTTCAGATTGAAATGCGTCAAGAGTCTTCGCTGCCCTCGTCCATCTGAGCAGTTTTTTCATTCATCTCAACGGAGTCGGCGCAATCTTCGCAGAGCCAGCCATACGCCACTATGTGTTCGAACTTGCCCGTTTTCCCGCACCAATTGCAGCTATCTGTCATTAATCCATGGCTCGCACCGAATATGCAAGAGAGTCACCTATAGGCGTTTCACTTGCAGGTCTCAGGATTATTTGGTTGTGGAAAGTCTGAGGAGCAATGTTTTGTCTACCTACGCCATCTATGTCATAGCCGAACAACAACTCTGCCCCTAACAATTGTCGAAGTACCCGATAGCCTACGCTTTCTTCCGAGCTATCTTTTTCTAACTAATCTTATTCCTCAGATTTTCTTTTGCCTCACTATTGTTTTCTGCTAACTAATCTGTGACCCCCCGGGGTGGTCGGTTTTCCCGCGCCGCGCCCTTCGTGAAATGCTGATAAAACCACGTTCAGGCGCCTGAGCCGGGTCCTTCTTCCTGCGTGGTCGCAAGACTGAACGCTCCAGTTGCCCGCACGATAACCGTACTTTTCGTTCAAGTTCGAGTGGGACTATTGCTGCACTCGTTTTTCGTTGGTTTGACGGGCTGAGGCACCATTCTTATATCGAGTGTTCGCTGCTGGGCGGTTTGGGCGGTGGTGGGGGGCTGGGAAGCCGGTCGTTTCCTGTAACCCGAAATCGACCTATGCGGGAGCCCGCTAACATTGGCGAGCGGCAACCTCGACCAGGCAGAAGACCCAGTTGTCCACCATGACATCCTGCCCCACCAGGTCGGCGGCGTGGGAGCGCTCTCTGAAGGGAGGGTTGCTACCTGCTCACGGTCGAATCCGGCGAGGCCCGGAAGGGAGCAGTCGTAAGGTCGACGTTCGACGCAGGTGGGATCCCAGGGTGGAGAAAACAGCTAGG
>WNGK01013108.1_pt1 | contig 13270 bp, 9 predicted proteins | sample 5400601 | NCBI WGS metagenome assembly WNGK01 (sample SAMN13153376, study PRJNA577476) | soil metagenome | isolation source: 60 cm soil or saprolite under Garry oak tree replicate 1 | place: USA:California | collected 2016-06-15 | reverse complement strand
TCCTCGGTCATGCCGCTATCTTCGAGGATTTTCGGGGCGCGGTGTGCTGGCACGCCAAGGAAGAGGTCGTAGGGAAACTCGCGGCCGTCGTCGATGATGGCGACCCGGCGCTGTGTGTCGATCGACTTCACTTCGCGGTTGGCGACGAAGGTGATGTTGCGCTCCGCGAACGCGGCGAGCAACGCCCGCGAGGTTTCGGGTGACGGAGGCACCGGGGTTTCGAGCGGGAGGATGAGCGTGATCTCGCAGGCGCTCCGGAGGCCTCGGATAGTGAGGTAATCGTGCATCATCAGCGCCGCTTCGCTGGGTGCCGGCGGACATTTGAACGGCGCCCCGCAGACGCCGATGAGAACGTGGCCTTTGGTGAACGTGGGAAGAATCTTACCCAGCCGCGCCGCGCCCGCCACGGTGTAGAACTCGGTGGCGTCCGCCAGACCCGGCGTGGCATCAAAATCGTAGTCGGCACCGAGCGCGATGACCAGGAAATGCGCCTCGTGGGTTCCGCGATCGGTTGTCACACGCTTGGCGACGGGATCGACCAACGAGATGGTTTCCTGGAGCAGACGCACGCCGGGCTTCACGAAATTCTTATACGGCAGTCGCACCGCGTCGAGCGTCGTGTGCCCGAACATCACGTCGAGCTTCGAGTACCCGAAGGTAAAGGCGTCGCCTTTGTCGATCAGCGTCACATCGACGCCATCGCCGAACGCCTCCGAGAGCATGGTGCTGAGTTCGAGCCCACCGAAGCCGGCTCCGAGAACGAGGATGCGTTTTTTCATAGGATTGCTAAATTGACAGTCGTTTGCTCTTACCGCTCTGCGGCCTAACGAAAGAGATCAGCCACCGCTGGTGACGGCGAGCCTTGCTTGAAATGAACGTGTTTAGATCATCAAAAGTGAAGCTGTACGCCGGCCAGCGGTTGGCTGCATCGCCTTCCATGAGAAGGCATTCAAGTTAAAAATGAAATTCATTTCATTGCTTTGTTAATAAGGTGGGGTGGCGGTTGGGATCGGGCTTCCATGCGGACTCGATTCGATTCGGTCCATGTTTAGATCCAAACTTACCGTCATGGGTGGAACGTTGCCATCTGGTTGTCGAAGTCTCTCAATCAGTCGCTTCCATGCGATGCAGCGCAATCGTTCCAGATCGTCGGTCCTCTTGCTCGCCATTTAGGCAAGCTCCGGGAAAAGGTTGGTAGGGTTGTTGGCTCTTCCACAAACTAAGTAGCAGCACGGCAAGTTTTCGCGCCACCGCTACCGTCGCCCGCTTCTTGGCCCGCGCCGTTCCATCGGCCGCCAGCATCAGGCCATAAGCGCGCAAGGCACTTTGCGGGCCGAAGGGACCGAGGATGTAGTGCGCGGCGCTAACGAGCAGCCGGCGCAGGTAAGCGTCGCCGCGCTTGGAGATACGCAGCTGCGGGTCGCTCTCGCCGCTTTGATCGCGCCGTGGACATAAGCCGGCGTAGGCTCCGACGTCGCGCACGTGTGCGAAACGATTTGGATCCTCAATCTTGAGGACAAAATAGAGGGCCGTGATTGGTCCGACCCCGGGGATCTGCTGGAGTTGCGCGCTTTGCGGATACTTCATTTGGGCCAGGGTGTTGATCTCTAGTTCGAGCATCTTAATGCGCGCAGTGAGTTCGGCCAGAGCCTGCACGCTGGGCATAATCATCTCACGCACCGACTCGGGCACCTCTTCCATCACCACTTTGTGGAAGCGTTCACTGGATGGATTACGCACCGTGTAGCCAAGACTCTTCAGCGTGAAGCGCACAGAATTGATCACCGCCACTCGAGCTCGCACCAGGCTGTCGCGCAGCTTGATGCGCAAGAGATCCTGTTGCGCCTCCGCCGTGCCGTGACGAACCGGATAAAGCAGAGCCAGGTCCATTCGCCCAATACGCGCCAGCATCAGCGCATCACGCTGGTCACTCTTGCGCTCATGCTGATAAATCGCTCGCACCTTGCGCGGATTGGACACCACTACCCGCCAGCCAAGTGCTTCCAGAAATCGACTGATCCACGGACTATGCGCCCCCGCCTCCGTCACCCCGAGCGCACCGTGATAACGACCGGCCAGCTTCCTCAGCGAGACTCGATCGTTGCAGATGCTGTCTTGCTCGACTACTTCTCCCCGCTCATCCAGCGCACAAAACCTGTGCCGGCGATCTCCCAAATCCAATCCTACCGTAATGTTACTGCTCTTGGTTTGTTGCTTCATAGGCGTCGAGCTTACCTGAGCGCAATCGCTCAGACGCTCTTCGCCTTCTCATCTAATCTGGTTAGGCGGGTGTGTCATGGGCAAGATCACTGAATGAAAACGCCAAATACTAGGCACCGGCTTTTTTGTTCACTCCTTTAGCGGCGCTCTCAATCAACGTTGCAACGGCGTTTGGCTGCGACACATAAATCGCATGACTGCCCGCAACCTCGACGACTGTCGAACCCGCGCGCTTGGACATGAAACGCTGGGCCGGGGGTGGAATCATCTTGTCGTCGGTAACGACCAAATACCAACTTGGCTTGGTCCTCCATGCCGCCTGACTGATCGTACCACTGAGTGCTTCGACGCCCCACGGAACTTGAGAGTCAGCCATGAAGGCGGCCTTCTCCGCATCCACGTCGGCCGCGAACGAGGCGGGAAACTTCGCCTTGTCGAGAAATAAGTAGCCGTCTTGCGGTGGCAGTATCGGCGGTACGGGAGCGCCGGGCGGGGGATCCTTGATGAGCGACGACACCGACTCGCCGTTGTCCAAAGCAAAGGCCGTGATATAAACAAGCCCAGCGACCTTTGGATCGTTGCCGGCTTCTGTGATGACCGCCCCGCCGTAGGAGTGGCCAACGAGAATCACGGGACCGCTATGCGTCGCTAGAACGCGCTTGGTTATGGCCACATCATCCGCGAGCGATATCGTTGGATTCTGAACCACGCTGACGGTGTAGCCAGCCTTCTTGAGGATTTTGTAGACTTCTTCCCAACCGGAGCCATCCACGAAGCCACCGTGGACGAGAACTATTGTCTTTATAGTCGAATCAGGTTTGCCGTTCATAATATTTCCTTTCTCTGCTTTGTCGTTTGTTTGCTAACTGTGCAAAGCGTAATGCCACCTAACGATTACAATCGCATCTACGCGGCGGCTGAAAAACAGAGCAAGATGCTCAGCGGATTGCGCAGGTCATTGTCTGAGCCATAACTCTCAACACTCAACCACGAACTCTCAACCCCTCTGTTACGCCGGGGCGCCGCCGAGAGCGCCGGGGAGCGGTGGAGTGACGTCGGGCGCAGCTACAACTTGTTTGGGCGGTTTTTCCGCCGGCATTTTTTTGCCGGGAGGCGGTGTAGTGCCTGGTGGCGGATTAACCAGGCGCCCGTGTTCGACGATCTCTTTGATTTGCGAGCCGTCGAGCGTTTCGAATTCGAGGAGCGCTTTTGCGATGACCTCGAGCTTATCCCGATTCGCGAGGAGCGTTTTCTTCGCCAATTGATATGCGTCATCGAGGAGTTTTTTCACTTCCTGATCGATTTGCTCCGCGGTCGCCTCGCTGTAATCGCGCGCGCGAGAGATGTCGCGACCGAGAAAAACGTAATCTTCATGGTCGCCATATTCGACCATGCCCATTTTCTCGCTCATTCCCCATTCGCAGACCATCCGGCGCGCAATGGCCGTAGCCATCTTGATATCGCCGCGCGCGCCATTTGTGATGTCGCCAAAGATGATTTCCTCAGCAACGCGACCGCCCATGCTGACTGCGAGACCGGCAAGCAACTCGTTTTTGCGGTTCGTGTATTTATCTTCCTCCGGCAACCACATGGTCGATCCAAGCGAGGGGCCGCGCGGAATGATCGTCACTTTGTGAAGCGGCTCGGTGTGTGGGAGAAGTTCGAGCAATAGTGCATGACCCGCTTCGTGGTAAGCGGTGTTTTGTTTTTCTTTTTCGCTCAGCGCGAGACTGCGACGCTCCTTGCCCCAGCGGACTTTGTCGCGCGCTTCTTCGAGTTCAGCCAGCGTAATTCCCTTTAATCCGCGACGAGCGGCGAGCAACGCTGCCTCGTTGATCACATTCGCGAGCTCCGCGCCGGAATAACCAGGCGTGCCGCGCGCGACCACTGCGAGATCGACACCTTCCGCGAGTTTCACTTTCTTAGCATGAACGCGCAGAATTTCTTCGCGTCCTTTCACGTCAGGCAAATTGACGGTGATCTGGCGATCGAAGCGTCCCGGTCGCAACAACGCAGGATCGAGCACATCAGGGCGGTTCGTGGCTGCGATGATGATCACGCCTTCCTGCGTATCGAAGCCGTCCATCTCGACTAGCAACGCATTCAACGTTTGCTCGCGCTCGTCGTGGCCGCCACCCACTCCGTGGCCGCGGTGACGCCCGACGGCGTCAATCTCATCGATGAAGATAATGCAAGGCGCCGATTTCTTTCCTTGCTCGAACATGTCGCGGACGCGTGACGCACCTACGCCAACAAACATTTCAACAAAATCCGAGCCGCTGATCGAAAAGAACGGGACATCTGCTTCGCCTGCAATGGCGCGTGCCAGCAGCGTTTTGCCCGTGCCGGGAGGCCCAACCATTAGAACGCCCTTTGGAATACGGCCACCGAGCTTCTGAAATTTCTTTGGATCACGCAAAAACTCGACGAGCTCCTGCACTTCATCCTTTGCTTCCTCGACACCGGCGACATCGCGAAATGTGATTTTGTTTTTGTCCCGGGCGAGCATGCGCGCTTTCGATTTCCCGAAATTAAGCGCGCCTTTCCCTGCCATGCGGATTTGCTGGCGAAACAGAAAGTAAAGCACCAGCAGGAAAAGAGCGATAGGCAGGAAGCCGACCACAGTTTGCGCAAGCACATTTGATTCGGTTTTGATGGCTGGTTGAATACCCGCGGCAGCGAGCTTTTCCTGCAAATTATTGGTGAAATTCAAATAGACCGTGGTTCGAAACGGGACTTGCTGAGCGGGCGAAGCACCCACTCCCTGGCGGATGTAAGCGCCACGCAGGGTTTGCGTCGGCCGGCCATCTTCGACGACAAGCTGGAGCGGATAATTTTTATCGGTGACGATCTGCTTGTTGTCCAGCAGCTCGAGAAAACGGTTGTAGGGGACGTCCTCGACCGTCTGCATTCCTCCGCGATAAAAGAGCATTGCGAGGGCGATGAATCCAAAGGCGATCACGATGAGAATAACCCCGCGCCAGTTGAAATTGGGTTCGCTCCCGCGGGATTTATTCTCCTTTTGAGAGTTGCGATCGGATTGAGCCATAAGCGAAACAGAATCTTAAGAACGTAAAAAGGTTAACATGAACACTTGGCAATGCAAAATGGCGCAGTCTGTTCTCCAATTTATGGCCGGTAGGTACTTACTGACGACAATTGACGATCTGAAGTGGGCTGTTCATGGCCTCGTCTGTATATCGCAGCCGCGCATTGCGTCGCTCGTCGATTTCGGTAAAATTCCAACCCAAATATCGACATGACAGAACTGGTCTCATCAGTGGCAGATAAAATCGACCGGGCAGTGCAGCGGGTAACTCCGTTTGCCTACCGGGTGCGACGGACGGGACGCCGTTGGGTCCGCAGGGCGTTGCGCAAGCCCCGTAGTGTCTCGGAGGGACCGAACCTGCTGCCGTTGTTGATTCAAGTGCTGGCGAGTTTCACCAAGGCGGATGGTGTTTTGCTCGAGGAAGAGATCGACTCAAGCCTCGGTTTTCTCCGTTACGATTATCCGGAGGCGGTTTACTCGGAGCTGCGACAGTTGTTCCGGCAGGCGCTTTACGAGCAGCAAGATCTCGCCGCCATGGCGCAAAAACTCGGCGCGCAGCTGAGCACGGAGCGCAAGATCATGCTCGGAGTTCAGCTCTACGACCTGATCTCGCAAGCTGGTTTGAAGCAGGAGCAGGTCGTCGCGTTCTATTCGTTCATGTCGCAACTCGGCATGGCGGCGCAAGCGATAGACATCGTTTACCAACTCAACGCGTCGGAGGATTCGGATCCGTCGATCTACCAGCACGGCGCGTCACCGCTCGAATCGCTCTCATTCGGCACAAACGGGAAGGGGGATGTGACGCTCAAGAGCCTCATTGGTAACGATCGCCTGATGGCCTTCCGCTATCGGGACCTCATTTTGCTGAAAAATTATAGCGGCCAGAACGTGTCGGTGCGCGGGAGACCGCTGGTGCGCGGTGGATTCTGCCGAATTTATCCTGGCCAGCGCATTCTGGCAGGCGATCAGGTGCTCAGCTATCAAGAGCTGGCGCAATATTTCAACGCCAAAAAGAATGTTTCGCTTCCGCAGATTTTCATTCGTGTCAATAAGGACTCGGATGAAGTGGAATTGGAGCGCTCGCGGACACGCGAAAGCTCGCTCCGGGTCACTTTCGGGTTAAAGGTGCGCGTGAAGGCGTTGCGTGATGTCGATGCTGAGCTCAATGGAGTGAAATTGACAGCTGGCACGCAGGTCGAAGCGACCTTGGAAGATAAGATCATTTTCCACAACGATAGCGAAATGGATTTGATGGACCTGCGCCGGCGCGCTCGTGCATTAGGCGGCCGGTTTCAACTTAAGGCGTCTAAATCTGAATATTTGGTTTCGAACGACCCGAGCCGGTTGGACGCCGGTGATATTCTGCTTTCCCCGGGCACGAGCGGCGACGTCTTGCTGAAGATTTTTTGCGATTACGACCAGCGGGCAGGCCTCTTGGAGGTAATTGAAGCTGATCGTCCGATTCTGGTGGGCGACACTTCTGTGCGCACGACCGCCCCACTCAAGGATGGCGATACCATTCGAATCGACATCGGGCAATTTCTGCGGTGCAACTTCTCGGAGCGCATCATCGAGGAAGAGCGAAATATCATTCGTGCCCTCGAGGTGAACGAAGTCACGCATCGGTTTGGCAACGGGGAGATCGGGCTCGAAGGAAATTCCTTTAGCGTTACTCGTGGCGAGCTCGTTTGCGTGATGGGAGCGAGCGGTTCGGGAAAGAGCACTCTCCTAAAAGTTCTAGCAGGACAGCTTCAGCCCACCAGCGGCGAGGTCATTCTTAACGGACAATCGCTTTATCCGAACCTCGACATGCTCAAGCGCTACATCAGTTATATGCCGCAGGAAGACGCTTTCGATGAGCAGCTCACGATCGGCGAAAATCTGCTGTTCGCCGCTTCAATCCGGTCGCCGCATCTCTCGCGGCGCGATCGCACGCGACGCCTGGACGCAAAACTAATCGAGCTTGGCTTGGGCGAACGGCGCGATGCCGTGGTGGGCAGCCCGGAGAAGAAGCTCTTGAGCGGGGGCGAGCGCAAACGCCTCAACATCGGGCTCGATATGATCGGCATGTCTGACGTTTATCTTTTCGACGAACCAACTTCGGGCCTTTCCTCAAAGGATTCGGAGCATGTCATGGAGATCATTCGAGGGATGGCGCACAACAAGATCATTATTGTCACTATTCACCAGCCGAGTTCGAAGATATTCCAGATGTTCCATAAGGCGATCCTGCTCGATAAAGGCGGCCGACTCGTCTTTTTCGGCACGCCTTCAGACATGCTTCGCTATTTTGCCGAAGCGGAACACCAGCATCAATTCGGCGCCGAACTGGGGGCTTGTCCGTCCTGTGGAACAACGCGTCCAGAGTTTATTTTTGACGTGCTTGAAACACCGCTGCGCGACCTAAGCGGTGATGTTATTTACGAGGAAAACAGTCGCGGCCAACTGATCGCGGCGCGCCGTTACTCGCCCGAATTCTGGCGCGACAAGTACGAGGCGTTCCGGTTGATCCAGGACGTCAAACAAGTTTCGCTGCGCAAAGAGGCTGCCGCGCCGCTTCCCGTCGCCCCGGTTGAGAAGAAGCGCCCGCCAATCCGGTGGCACGACGAATGGACGCAATTTCGCACGCTTTTGCGCCGGGCCTTCATAAGCAAACTGCGCAATCGCGCAAATCTCGTCATCACGATCGGTGTTTCGCCTGTGCTCGCGCTGCTGATCGGCACGCTCCTGCGCTACTCAGAAAGCGGCAAATACGATTTCGCATCCGCATATCACATCCCGACTTTTTTATTCCTCGGCCTGATTGTCGCAATGTTTCTTGGGCTGACCAATAGCGCCGACGATATCATCCGCGACCGAGCCGTGCTACAACGCGAGCGTAATGTCAACGTTCGCCTGTCATACTACGTAATTTCAAAAACGCTAACCCTGATCGGTAATTACGTCCTGCAAATCCGCGGGATGTTTTGGATTTACCTGGGAATCATGCTCATGACGGCAATGGGCGGCGTGTCGCTTGGTCTGCTTATCTCTTCGCTCGTCGCCGATCCGAAAACGGCGGCCAACATCGTCCCGCTGGTGTTGATTCCGCAGATCATCATGGGTGGGGCGCTCATCAAATACGAGGACATGAACCGGAACCTCGCTCTCCTCTACGCGCTCTCGCATTGGTTCACTGAGCATCCCAGCAAAGAGCAGGAAAAGAAAATGGGGAGCAAGCTTGAGGTGCCATTTGTCTGTCAATTCATCGCCATGCGCTGGTCGTACGAAGAGATGATTGTCGCGCAAGCCAAGCTCAATCCATTGACGCAGCGGCAGGACCGAACGCAGCGCGAAATCGACCGCATTGTGGCGAAGCGTGACCAGACTCCCGTAGACCGTAGGCGGCTGGAGGATCTGAAGGAAACGCTCGCTTTGCTTTCCGGGCTGGAGGCAAAATCCCCCCACGCGCTGGATCATTATCTCGGGTTGGTTGATCAGATTCTAGATCGCAAGCGGCCATTCGACCGTGCGCTTTTCAAGAACGCGACTGGCCAGATTACAGCCGAGCAAATTTATGTTAATCAGAAGGTCTCCGATCTGATCTCAAACGCCGAGATGGAGCAAAGCGATTATCGTCGCGGCAATCGGCCGAATGTCTTCTTTGGCGCACAGAAACGTTATTTCGGGATTAAGGTCGGCGTGTTTGCTTTCAACACGACCGTTCTGATTATATCGACACTTGGATTACTCACACTGCTCCATTGGATCTTGCGAAAACAACTCGAGGTGCGAAGGAGCTAGATGAAAATCCGAAATCCGAAAACGCGCCTGATTGTTGCCGCAAGCGACACCGATCCAGATATGCTGTACGCGACAAAGTTCTGGGCGCCCGATCCATTTATTTTCTTGGAACGGAACGGCAAGCGCACGCTCGTCTTAAGCGATTTGGAAATCGATCGAGGCCGCAAGCAGGCGAATGCAGACGAATTTGTCATGTTCAGCGAGCTCGAGCGCGAAGTGCAGGGAAAATCAAAGAAGACGCCACCCTATGAGAAAGTGCTCGCCCATTTTCTGCGAAAACGCGGTGTAAAATCGACAGTCGTTCCGGCCAATTTTCCGCTTCGCTACGCCGAGGAACTCGCCACGAATAAAATCCGTGTTTGCGCGACGAACGACTTTTTCTGGCCGGAACGCGAAGCGAAATCGAACAAGGAAATCGAGATGATGAGCCACGCCCTGCGAATTACCGAAGAAGGCCTCAAACGTGCGGTCGAGATTTTGAAAAGATCCAAGCCTGGTGCTGGAAAGCGATTACGCTGGCGCGGCAAAACGCTGACCTCCGAAGTGCTGCGCGCCGAAATCGATTCGGCAATCTTGCGCGCCGGTGGAATCCCGACTGGAACAATTGTTGCCGGCGGCGATCATGGGTGCGATCCGCACGAGCGCGGCTTTGGTCCGCTCTACGCGAACTCGCTGATCATTCTTGACGTTTTTCCCCGCGACGCGAAGACCGGGTACTTCGGTGACATGACTCGCACCGTGCTGCGCGGGCGCGCGAGCCAAGCGCAGCGAAGACTTTGGGAGACGGTGAAAGCCGGGCAAGCGCTTGCTTTGAAGAAGATCAAGGCGGGAATCGATGGGATGACGATTCATAAAGCAATTCAGGAATTCTTCGCAGAGCGTGGTTTTCCGACGGAGGTGCGCAAAGGCCGGCGAGTTGGATTCTTTCATGGGACAGGCCATGGGCTTGGGCTCGAGATCCATGAGCATCCGCGGTTGCAAAAAGTCACGCTGAAAGATCGACAAGTACTAACGGTTGAGCCCGGATTGTACTATCCCGGATTAGGCGGCACGCGTTTGGAAGACGTGATTTTGGTTACGAAAACCGGTTGCAGAATTCTGTCGCGGTTTCCGAAGCAGTTGGAGATTTAGCGGTAATTAGTAGGGTCGGCGCGCTGCGCCGACCGGACATCGCAGCGCGATGTCCCTACCAAAATAGGCGGTTGAGAAACGGCCGCTCCTTGAACGAAGTGCATTATTACGCGTCTAATTGTTCCAGCGGTAAAGTGACAATTGGCTTGGAAGCATTAAATTGGGGCAAGTATGTTTTATCCTTACGGTTTCGGCGGTTCCAGTTGGCTGCTTTATATAGGTGTGCCGTTGATCATTGGGATTTGGGCGCAGATTCGGGTGAGCAGCGCGTTCCGAAAATGGGGCGAGGTGCGGGCCAGCTCAAACATTACCGGCGCCGAGTGCGCCCGCGAAATCCTACAGGCGGCACAAATTCACGATGTGGATGTTGTCGAGACGAACGATTTTCTCGGTGATCATTACGACCCGACCAGCAAAAAGCTTTGCCTTTCGAGCAATGTTTATCATACGCCCTCGGTCGCAGCACTCGGCATCGCCGCGCATGAGACCGGTCACGCTATTCAACACGCCAAAGCTTACGCGCCGCTCAAGGCGCGCATGGCGATTGTGCCGGTGACAATGATCGCATCGCAAATGCTGCCCTTTGTGATTATCGGCGGGCTGTTTTTTCACCTCACCGGTCTGATTACGCTCGGCATTTATTGTTATCTGATTCTACTGGTCTTCCAATTGATCACACTGCCGGTGGAGTTCGACGCCTCGCGGCGCGCAAAAATCATTTTGCAGCAAATGGGAATCGTGCAGGCGGGTCGCGAAGTTGCCGGTGTGAACAACGTGCTGAACGCGGCCGCGCTCACTTACGTGGCAGCATTTATCGCGGCGTTGGGCAACTTGCTTTGGCTGCTTTCAATCCGCGACCGGCGTTGATCGATCGCGCCGTTGAAGAAAAATGAACCCCTCGGTTGCGTTACCGGCTCGGCGGATTTCCGATTTGTTATCGTCCGGTCTCGGCGCTCGTGCTAAATCTACGCATCGGGCAATGGACAAGCCGAGAACCGAAGACCAGGAGTTGGTGAGGCGTACGCAATCAGGCGATGCCAGCGCGTTCGATCACCTCGTTATCAAATACACGCCGCGCCTTTACGGCTTGGTTTACAACATGACGTCCAATCACGAGGACACGAATGATCTTTTGCAGGATATTTTTTCCAAAGCCTACAAAGCGATCCGCGGTTTTCGTGGCAAATCGTCCTTTTACACGTGGATCCATTCCATCGCGGTGAATATGACGCTGAATTTTCTCAAGAAGCGCGGCCGGCGTTTTCAACTGAGCCTGGATGACGTGGATGCGAGCATTCAAAACGACAGGGAATTTCTGGAAGCGACGGCGACGAGCAGTCCAGTGCGGGAAGCAGACCTGTCTGAACTGCAGCGAAGATTGAACGAGGCCATGATGAAATTGTCTGATGAACACAGAGCCGTGGTCACCATGTTTCATGTTCAAGGGATGCCCCACGCGGAGATCAGTAAAATCTTGCGCGTTTCGGAGGGAACGGTACGTTCGAGGCTCTTCTACGCGAATCGGCAGCTGCAAAATTATCTCGACGAATTTCGGAAAAATCCTGTTTCTTAGCCCCCGCTGCAATGAACGAATTTAACGACAACGAAATCGCGAGGCTGCTTCGGTTGAAGCGCTACGAGCAACCGCCGCCTGGTTATTTCGAAAATTTTCTGCACGAATTTCATCGCCGGCAGCGCGATGAATTACTCCGGCAGCCGCTTTGGCGGATCTGCTTGGAACGCGCTCGCGACTTCATGTTCCGACTGGATGTTCGTTCTCTGGCATCTTATCCAGCGGCCATCGCCGCGGTCGTGGTTTGTGCCGCAGTCATTTCATTGAAGATTTATCAGGAACCGGAGACTGCTCAGGTCGCTCTCCAAAGTCCGCCGGCCTTATCTGCGCCAGCGGATGCCGACGGAGAATTGACGCTTGCATCTCCGGTCGCCACGCGGATTTTCAGGACGCAGCCGCTTCGCAGTTTTGATGAAAGCGCCCAGACTCACCGAGCCGCCGTCCCCCCACGCTACGTGCTCGATAGCGTCCCCGTGAGTTATGAGCCGACTTTCAGATTTTAGTCGCGCGCCGGAGTTCCCTTTCCGGTTTCAGTTCAGGCCGATATTCAGCCTCGGCCTCGCGTTCAGCCTTTTCTTCGCGACGGTCTCCTTGGTTTACGCTCAAGAGCAATCCGCCACCGCAGTTAGCCATCAGGTTAAAGAGATCTTTGAGCATGCCGCCAAGGCGGTGGTCAAGATTCACGGTGTCGATGAGCACTGCGAGATTTCCGGCACCGGATTCTTTATTGATCCTACAGGAACGCTTTACACAGCATACACCGTTGGCGGTGAAGCGGGAAATTTCACAATTGAATTTAACGGCAAGAAATATCCAGCCCGCCAGCTTTTGGCGGATATCCGCAGCGGCACGGCGATGTTGAAAATAGACGCCGTAACTCCCGCGATGACGATCGGAAAATCGGAGGAACTGGAGGTGGCAACCCCAGTCGTCGCCATTGGTTATCCATTGGATTTGCCGGAAACGCCGAATTTCGGAATGGTCGCGGGGTTCGACCACAAATATCTGGGCCGCTATTTTTCGACTACGCACTTGCGTCTGAATCTGCCGACGCAGCGCGGAGAGGCGGGCGCGCCGTTACTTAACATGAAGGGCGAAGTGGTTGGCATCGTCGTCAGCAGTCTCGAAAACAATTCGGCGTGTTATGCCGTTCCAATCGAAGCGGCAGAGAAAATCCGCGGCGACTTTGTCCGTTTTGGCGAGGCCCGGCACGGGTGGGTCGGCATCAATGTTTCCGAGGCGCCGAAGCCAGTGGAAGGCTCACGAGCGGAAATGACGCAGATCATGGAAGGGACTCCAGCGGCCGGTTCCGGGATAAAACCAGGCGACATTCTCCTGCAAGTGGGACGGAAAAAAGTCACTGAACCCGAAGATGTACTGGATGCCTCATTTTTCATCACCGCCGGCGACGTTGTCCCGATCACCGTGTTGCGTGGGAATCAAAAGCTGACCTTTAACGTGCGGGCCGGGTTTCATCCAGCCAGTCAGCACGGAGTATTAATCGCTTCGCCTGC
>WNGK01005984.1_pt1 | contig 13272 bp, 8 predicted proteins | sample 5400601 | NCBI WGS metagenome assembly WNGK01 (sample SAMN13153376, study PRJNA577476) | soil metagenome | isolation source: 60 cm soil or saprolite under Garry oak tree replicate 1 | place: USA:California | collected 2016-06-15 | reverse complement strand
CGGTGGTCGGGCTGTGGGGCGCGAGCACGTCGGCGAAGATGGCCACGACCACCAACAGCACCACGATGGCCGCCCCCACCAGCGCGGTCCTGTTGCGGCGGAGCCGGCGCAGCCCCTGTGCCATCGGTGACTGCGAGCGGTCGCGGACCGCGGGCCAGGCGGCGACCGGCAGGTCCACCTCGCTGAGGCTGCCCCCGCGAATGGGCTGACGGGCCATGGGGCCGATGCCGTCGCCTTCCGCCATACCGTCTTCCTTAGCCTCCTGCAGAATGCTCAAAAAGGTCCAGATGCGAGGCGGCGCCCCGTCGTTCGAGTTGAGCGGCGGCCACCGGCCGACGCGAGACGAGAGCTGAGTTGATGCGCACGCGAGGCGTAGTCTCTCTACGTTGAGAGTGCGGCCGAGGGCGCCAACGAAGCAGATGGGCCTTTTTCAGCAGGCTCCGTAACGAATTCTTGGATCCAGGAACGTGTAGGTCAGATCCACGAAGAGGTTGATCACCACGAAGGCGAAGGCCGTGATGAGGGCGAAGCCCTGCACCTGCTGGTAGTCGCGGGCGATGATGGCGTCGATGCCGAAGGTGCCGAGGCCCGGCATGGCGAAGAGCGTCTCGACCACGATCGCCCCGCCGATGAGGAAGCCGACCTGGAGGCCCATCACGGTGACGGTGGGGATGAGGGCGTTCTTCAGCGCGTGCTTCAAGACGATGCTCGGCTCGGCCACGCCCTTGGCGCGCGCGGTGGTGACGTACTCGGTGCGGATCACCTCGAGCATGCTGGCGCGGAGGAGCCGGGTGAGGATGGCCGCGCGCCCGATGCCGAGCGCGACCGCGGGCATCAGCACGTGCGTCGCGTTGCCCCAGAAGCTCACGCCGCACACGATCGAGGGGCAGGTGCCGGGCAGGTATATCCAGCCCGAGCTCGGCAGCAGTCCCCCGAGGCCGAAGGAGAAGACGAGGAGGAGCAGGATGCCCGCGAAGAACTCGGGAATGGAGACGCCGATCATGGCCACCGTGGTGGCCGCGTAGTCGGGCCAGCTGTTCTGGCGGACGGCGCCGATGATCGCGGCGGGAACGGCGATGGCCAGGGCCACGGCCATCGACAGGACGATCAGCTCCAGGGTCACGGGCAGGCGGACCAGCACGTCCTGGAGCACGGGCCGCCCGCTCAGGATCGAGGCGCCCCAGTCACCCTGGACCAGCTTGCCGAGCCAGATCACGTACTGGACGAGGACGGGCTTGTCGAGACCGTAGGCCTGGCGGACGCGGACGGCGTCCTCTTCGTTGTAGGCATCGCCGAGGAGGGCGACCACGGGGTCGCCGGGGACCGACCGCATCATCACGAACACCACGAAGGTGATCATGAGGACGGTGGGCACGATGTTGAGAAGCCGCTTCAGGAGGTAGACGCGCATGCCCCGCCCGTTACTTGTCGAGCCAGACCCGGTCGTAGTGCACTTCGAACTCCGCGTTGTACGTGTAGCCCTTCATCCACGGCTGCGCGACCATGTAGAAGGGCGAGCCGGAAATGTTGTTCCAGTACATCTTGTCGGCCATGAACTCCACGAGCTCTTTCGCGATGGCCTTGCGCTTGGTGGCGTCCAGCTCCCGCGCGTAGCGGGCGTAGAGCTCGTCGACCTTGGGATCGTTGTGGCGCGGATGGCTCCACGAGGACGTGCTGTTCGACAGGTACGCGTTGCTGTCGAGCGTGATGAGAGAGAGCAGGTCCTCCACGTACATGTCCCAGGGGCCGTCCTGGAGGGTGGTGTTCATCCAGGTGACCTTGTCCACCAGCCGGATGTTCGCGGTCACCCCGATGCGCGCCATCTGCTCCTTGATGACCGTGGTGATGACGCTGAACACGCTCTTCTCCGTGTTGGTCATCAACTCGAAGGTGAGCGGCTTCTGGGGGCCGTAGCCGGCCTCGGCGAGGAGCGCCTTGGCCCTGGCCTGGTCGTAGGGGCACATGTGGTTGACATCCACGGTGTCGAGGGTGCCGGGCGGGTTCATGCCAACCCACGGTGTCGCCTGGCCCTTGAAGGCGATCTTCACGATCTCCTGCCGGTCGATCCCGTAGCAGCCGATGGCCTTGCGCACGCGCAGGTCGCCGAAGATGGGGTGCGGCGCGCGCTCCTTGGACATGGGCTTGCCGTCCTTGGGCACGGTCACCTTCATGGCGGCGAGCATCGGCGTGGTCTCCTTGCCCGTCATGATCTGCGCGCGCGGGTTGTGAGCTCGGAGCGTGTCGACGTGCTCGGGCGAGAAGGAGGCGATGAAGTCGATCTCGCCCGCCTTGAAGGCGGCCATCTCGGTCACGGGATCCTTGATCACGCGGATGATGACGCGGTCGAGATAGGGCAGCCCCGGCATGAAGTACTTGCCGAAGCGGTCCATGACGAGCTGACTGCCCTTGTTCCACTCGACGAGTCTGAACGGTCCGCATCCGATGACCGCGCCGGGCTTGCCCTGCTGGCGATCCTGCACGGTGTACTTCTGGGTTGCCGTGGGGGAATAGAGCACCAGCCCGGTCCGGTAGGCGGCGAGCATGTGGAGCATGAAGGCATACGGCTGCTTGAGCCGGATCTGCACGGTCAGGGGGTCCAGCACCTCCACGGAGTGCACCGGCTCGTAGAAGGTGCGCATGCCCGATTTCGTGGCGGGGTCCATCAGCCGGTCGATGCTGAACTTGACGGCGGCCGCGTCGACGGGCGTGCCGTCGTGGAAGAGGACGTTCTTCCGGAGCTTGAAGGTGTAGAGGAGCGCGTCGGGCGAGATCTGCCAGGACTCCGCGGCATCGCCCACAAATTTGCCGTCGGGGGTGATGTTGACGAGGCCGCAGCCGACATTCATGGCCACCCACATCATTTCGTAGCCGGGCGCGGTGTGGAAGTCGAGGTTGGCGATCTCGTTCCCGTAGGACACGCGCAGGGTGCCGCCGCGCTTGGGCGTCTGGGCCAAGCTCTGGTCCGACAGGAGGAGAACGATGCTGGCGAGGACGGTCAGTCCGGACAAGGTGCGTCTAAGGTCCATGGGCGTGACCTCCCGGATGGGATTTTGGGTAGGGTCCGGGCGAACGTTCAGGCTGTAGGGAAATCCTCCATAGCCCGGCTGTCGTGCACCGGGGCCGGGCAACGTGTGGCGCAGAGCATCCTTCAAAGAGCGCCCCTTGGCAAGCAGATTCCTCCCGATTGACTGTCACGGACCATGGATGCTAGGAAGGCCCATGGACGAGCAAGCGCTCCGAGACCTGATCGGCGAGGTGCAACGCGGCCGGCTGAGCCGACGGCGGTTCGTCCAGGCCATGTTCGGCCTCGGCCTCAGCGCACCGATCGCCGGGCATCTGCTCGCCGCGGCCGGCCTGGCTCAGACGCGGCCGGCGGGCCCGGCCCCCGCGCGCCGCGGCGGTGGGGGCCCCCTACGGCTGCTCTATTGGCAGGCACCCACCATCCTCAACCCCCACCTGTCCGTGGGCGTCAAGGACTTCGCGGGCGCTCGGATCTTCTACGAGCCGCTCGCCGATTTCGATCCGGAGGGTAATCTCGTGCCGTTCCTGGCCGCGGAGCTGCCGAGCCTGCAGAACGGCGGTGTTGCCAGGGACGGCACGTGGGTCGTATGGAACCTCAAGAAAGGCGTGCAGTGGCATGATGGCCGGCCCTTCACGGCCGACGATGTGATCTTCACCTGGGAGTTCGCGGCGGATCCGGCCGCGGCGGCGACCTCGATCTCGGCCTACAAGGACCTCGACCGCGTGGAGAAGCTCGGTGAGCACTCGGTCAAGGTCGTCTTCAAGCAGCCGACCCCGTTCTGGTCCGAGCCCTTCTGCGGCGGGGGCGGGCTCGTCATCCCCAAGCACGTCTTCTCCGCGTATCGCGGCGCCAGGTCCCGCGAGGCGCCGGCCAATCTCAAGCCCGTGGGCACCGGCCCCTACCGCTATGTCGACTTCAGGCCCGGCGACACCGTGCGCGCGGAGATGAATCCCGCCTACCACGTGGCCAACCGCCCGTCCTTCGACACGCTCGAGATGAAGGGCGGCGGGGAGGCCGTCTCGGCGGCCCGCGCGGTGCTCCAGACGGGGGAGTACGATTTCGCCTGGAACGTCCAGGTGGAAGACGACGTGCTCAAGCGGCTCGAGCAGGGTGGCAAGGGCCGGGTGCTCGTCACCCCGAGCAGCGCGCCCGAGTTCATCCAGGTCAACTTCACCGATCCCCTGAAGGAAGTCGACGGCGAGCGCTCGAGCGTCAAGGCCCCGCATCCCTTCCTCACCGACCCGTCCGTCCGCACGGCCCTCGCCCTCGTCGTGGACCGCGCAACCATCCAGGAGCAGATCTACGGGAGGCTCGGGCAGCTCACCGCCAATTTCCTCAACCTGCCGCGTCGATTCCAGTCGTCCAACCTGAAATGGGAGTTCAGCGTCGATCGCGCCAACCAAATCCTGGACGCCGCGGGCTGGAAGCGCGGCGCCGACGGCGTCCGCGCGCGCGATGGCCGCCGCCTCAAGCTGCTGTTCCAGACCTCGATCAATACGCCGCGCCAGAAGACCCAGGCCATCATCAAGCAGGCGGCCGCCAAGGCCGGTATCGACATCGAGCTCAAAGCCGTCGTCGCGTCCGTCTTCTTCTCCTCGGACCCCGCCAACCCGGACACCGCGTCCCACTTCTACGCTGATCTGCAGATGTACTCCCTGTTCATGGGCCGGCCGGACCCTCAGCGCTTCATGGAGAGCTTCGCGTCCTGGGAAATCTCCGCCAGGGAGAATAAGTGGTCGCTCGGCAATCGATCGCGGTGGCGCAACGAAGACTACGACCGGCTATGGCGGGCGTCCGAGCGGGAGCTGGATCCCGTCAAGCGCGCGGCCCTCTTCATCCGCATGAACGACATGGTGGTGCGCGAGGGTGTGGTCATTCCCCTCCTCATCCGCAACGAAGCCACCGCCGTCTCCCACAAGCTGCGCGGCATCGACATCACCCCCTGGGGCTCGAACCTCTGGAATCTCGCCTCCTGGTCGCGCGAGGCGTAAGCCGACCAGGTGTCAGCCCTCACTACAGACGGGCGTCAGACGTCAGACCGCTGACGGTCCTGACACGCCGGTCAGTTGCACCTCGACCGGATGCGGGAGAGCGCGATCCTTCGAAGCCATCGAATCTTTGGCGATCCTCGGCTCGAGGGCTCGCACCGCGAGGGCTGATGCTCCGTGGCACTCCATTTGCCCTAGAATCAAATCCCGCAGATAGAGTGCGGAGAGTCGATAACACTCTTTGGAGAAGATCTCCTCTCGATAAAGGCAAACCCCGAGCAATCGGGGGACGCAAAGCCTCGGGTCCCGTTGATGCGGGATAGCCGGGCCGCCTAAGGAGGAGAGCCGTCGCGCCTGCGCGACGGCGAAGGGGATCTCTCCCGGCCCAGGAGGCATCCCTATGGCGTCAAGATCCTGCCCCCCTCGCAGTGGCACTCAGGCCCTCATCGTGCTCCGCTCCGTGGTTGCGGGCATGCTGGCGGTGCTCGTGCTCGCCCTGGGCGCCATGCCCGCGCTGGCACAGGGCGGCTCCCGATCGCCGGCGGCATTGGCGGCGGAGAACCTGACCCAGAACCTCCTCGGTCTCTCGAGCCAGAACGCCCCGCTTCCAACGCTCCGAAACGCCGCCGCTGCCCGACGGCAACACCTACTGGGCCTCATGGACAGCGACCCGGCAACGGTGCTCCGTGTGGCCATCCCGGCGAGCATACGGGCCGGCCTTCCAGCTTCCATCCAGGCCGACGTGGAAGCTGAGGTGACGCTCGACGGAGTCCTGCAGGTGTTCCACGAAGACTACGCGCAGACCAGCCGGTATCGCCACTTCCTCCAGACGACGACGGAACGGCTCTCACTGCATTTCGCCAAGGACGCGCCCAAGCTCCTGACCGGGACGCGCGTTCGCGTGCGAGGAGTGCGGCTCGGCCAGGACCTGGCTCTCAATGGATCAGGAGGCACCGTACAGGCCCTGTCGTCCATCGCGCCCAATACGTTCGGCGCCCAGAAGACGATCCTGATCCTCGTGAACTTTCAGGACAACACCTCCCAGCCGTACTCTCCCTCGTATGCCCAGAGCGTAGCGTTCTCGACGACGAGCGGCTTTTACCGGGAGAACTCCTTCCAGCAGACGTGGCTCACGGGCGATGTAGTGGGTTGGTTCACTATTGCCATGTCGTCGACGGTCTGCGACACCTGGACCCTGGCCAACCTGGCCAACCAGGCGGCCACCGCGGCCGGCTACAACCTCTCCAACTACACACGGCAGGTCTACGGGTTTCCCATCAATGCCTGCGGCTGGTGGGGCATGGGGAGCGTCGGGGGCAACCCCTCCCAGGCCTGGATCAACGGCACGCCCTTCTCCCTCAAGGTGCTGGGGCACGAGATGGGACACAACCTTGGCTTATACCACTCCCACGCTCTCGAGTGCGGGGCCAGCGTGGATACCGGGACCTGCTCCTCCATCGAGTACGGCGACACGCATGACATCATGGGCAACCCACAAGCGGGCCATTTCACCGCTTTCCAGAAGGCGCGCATTGGCTGGCTCAACTATGGCACCTCGCCTCCGATAACGACGGTATCGACCGAAGGCCTCTACTCGATCGATACCTATGAGACCGCGGGGACGAACCCCAAGGCGCTGAAGATCCTCAAGGGCACTGACCCTGCCACGGGGGGGAAGACCTGGTACTACGTCGAGTACCGCCAGGCGGTGGGCTTCGACGGCTTCCTGGCCGGCAATCTCAATGTGCTCAACGGTGTGGTGATCCACCTGGGGACCGACACGGACCCCAACAGCAGCTACCTTCTCGACCTGACGCCGCAGACCGACTCCTGGGACGACCCGGCACTCGTGCTCGGTCAGAGCTTCAACGATCCTAGCGCGGGCATTACCATCACGCCCGTCTCCATGACGGCAACCAGCGCCTCGGTCCAGGTAGCCATGACGCCACAGCCTTGCGTCAGGTCGAAACCGACGGTGACGGTCTCGCCCAGCCAGAGCCAGTGGGTCCCGGCCGGTACCACGGTGAACTACACGATGGCCGTCACCAACACCGATGGCAGCGGCTGCGCCTCCTCGACCTTCGCTCTTGGAGACACGGTGCCGGCGGGGTGGACGGCCCTGCTCGGAAGCCCGAGTCTGAACCTCGGCCCGGGCGCCTCGGGCTCAGCCGGTCTCCAGGTCACCTCACCTGGAGGCACCCCTGACGGCTTTTACCAGGTGACCCAGGCGGCGACCAACACGACAGCCCCGACGTATTCGGGCTCCGCGCAGTCCACGTACGTGATCGCGTCGTCACTCAGCGTCTCTGTCACCTCGGGCCAGGCCACTTATAGCCGCAATCAGAACGCGACCCTGACCGCCACGGTCAACGGGGGCACGGCGCCTGTATCCGGTGCCAGCGTGGCCTTCACCGTCACCGGCCCCGGCGGGGTCGTGGCGGCAACGGGAACTGCGACCACCAACAGCAGCGGCCAAGCCGTCTACAAGTTCCGCCTCCAGAAGCGCGATGCGGTCGGTACCTACGCGGTCAGCGCCAAGGCCACGCTCGGAAGTGTGGCAGGCACCGCGAGCGCGAGTTTCCAGGTCCAGTAAGTGAGCCGTCGGCTGACCTGGTTCCTCCTCGGCCTAGGGGCGCTCGTCATCGCCTGCACTGTAACCCTGGGCAGGGAGATGATCCGCTCGCAACCCCAGCCGGGGCCACCCAAGATCGGGCCTGCTAGCTCGGCCATAGCCCGGATAGAGGAAACCGCCAGTCGAGTGCAGTCCGATTCCTCGCCTTCGCGAAACGACACCGCCTGGGTCGTCTCCCCGCCCGTTGATGTCATTGGCGCGGGCGACCTCTTCGATCCTGTCCGGAGCTCAGCCGGCGCAGTGCCGGGACCACCGGGACCTCAGCCGCTCCTCTACGGTGTCGTGGCGGGGGGCGTGGTGAAGAGCCGCGCCTACATTGAGGACCCTGTGACCAAGGCGGTTCGTGGCTATCAGATCGGGGACACGGTGGCGGGCTGGCGGCTCGAGCAGATCCGCGAAGACCGTGTGGTAATCGCCGGCGCGGAGCGCGGAACGCTGGAAGTGCTCCTTCGCGACCCGGTCAAGCCCAGGCCCGCGCGATTCGCCTGGGCGGGGGAGACGACCGAGGCACAAACCATCGCGCCTGTGGCGGTGGAGTCTCAGCGAATCGAGTCTGCCCCGTCGGCGACCAAGCAGACGTCAGCTCCCAGCGAGTACCGCGACACGGTTCCACGAGTCGCTGGTCCCATCCCCTCCCAGCTGTTTCGACCCCCACGGAAACAGGAATAGGCCTGGCAGGGTTTAAAAAAACGGGGCGGCCACACGGCCGCCCCGTCAGGTAGTTTCCTTCTCGACGTCGCTTACCTTGCCGCCCGCCGCCTCCGCCAGGTGAGTCCGGCCACTCCCAGGAGTCCTGTGCCCAGCAGGACCAGGCTTGCGGGCTCGGGAACTCGGGGAAGCTGTGATCCGGTGGTGAGGAACAGGGCCCCGCTGTTCGCCGTCGCCTGATAGGTCGTGGGCGTCGTGTTCAGGTTCAAGAACCCGACGATGAACGAGGCAAGCGGCGGAGCCGTGTTGAGGTTGAAGAACTGGTTCGGCGGACCCGAGGCCCCGGCAATCGTTTCCGTGCCGACGTCGGCCTGGAACACGAAGAAGCCGGTAGCGCCAGGGTCAAGATTCTTCGTGCAAGGTGTTGCGGCCGCGCACGGCCCCAGGTAGTTCCCGATAGGATTGCTGGGCGAGGCGCTGATTCCCAGAAAGGTTGCGAGGTCGCCAGAGTTCCACAGCCCCTTGAACGTGGTGGTCGCCGGCGAGATCGATCCTCCCGTTATGGAAAAGCTGCTCGGACTCGCCTCATTGTTCGGCACCAGGATGTCGATCAGGAGATCTCCCGTTTGGTCGGGCGGAGAGCCGGTGAACCCGAAATTGCTCGTCGTCGATGTCGGCGTGTTAGTGCCATTGTCGATGCAGGTCGACACCGACCCGGTTCCGCACCACCCGTGGAGCGTCGCGGATGCAGGGCCCGCGAGCACCGCAAGGGTTATCGCACTAGCAAACACTCCCAGAAGTGTCGCTTTCACCGTCCAAGTCCCGCCAATCACGATCTATCTCTCCCATTTCCCCATGGAGGGGTTCTTTACACTTAGGAGCCTCAACGCTCGTGTGATGCAAGGAGTGCAAGAGACGGACCAGAGAAGTGACTCGGGAAAATTCGGAGAGTTAGGACTAAAACCTTATTACCGCTATGCCGATTTGTAAACCTTCCCGACAACGCGGTCGCTTCTGGTAACAATTTACCGAGCCAGGACCCCCGAATAATGTGGCACCAGAAGCCCAACTCGGCATCTCGGAGGCGGGTTCCGATAGATCTAGGTTAGGCTAAGTCCCGATGTCTTTCGCACGCCACGGCGCCTTGTGGCTGGTCCTCATCGGGTTCCTCGGCCTCATGGTGGTCGCCTGCTCCCTGACCTCGGAGGAGAAGAAACAGAAGGCCCTGGAGCGCGGTGAGCTCTACGCGAGGCAGGCAAAGTTCAACGAAGCCATCATCGAGTTCCGGAATGCCCTTCAGATCGATCCTCAATTTGCGCCTGCCCTGCACGGTCTGGGCCGTGCCTATGCAGCAAAGTCCTGGTTTGGCGATGCGTGGCGCGAGCTGACCCGCGCGCAAAAGCTCCTGCCCGATTCCGTGCCTGTCGCTGTCGACGTGGGCAAAGTCCTCCTCGAGCTTGGCGACTGGGACGCGGCCGATGAGCAAGCGAAGCTCATCCTGAGCCGGGATCCCGGAAATACGCAGGCGCTGACGATCCGTGCGGGAGCGCTTCTGGGCCGAGGCAAGTCGGCCGAGGCGTTCTCGCTCCTCGAGGTGATTCCGCCCGGAAATCAGGCCGAGGTCGACCGGCTGAGGGCCGACATACTGCTCGGCGCCGGCAAGCTCGACGAGGCCGAAGCGGCTTATCGAGCGGCGCTGGCGACCAATCCTGTCGAGCTGAAAGCTTTGATCGGGCTCGGGGCGATCAGCATGCAGCGCAAGCGCTTCGATGAAGCCCGGGCGCTCTACGCGAAAGCGAAGGAGGCACATCCCGACGATCCGCGTCCTCCGCTCGGTCTCGCCTTGACGCGGGCCCAGGAGGGAAACATCGCGGATGCGATCAAGCAGCTCGAGGAGATCGATCAGCGCGCGTGGAACCTGGGAGTCGTCCTGGCCCTGGGCGAATACTATCTTCGTGCGAATCGTCCCGCCGATGCCGCCCGCGTGCTCGCACCGGCGGTCCTGCACACGCCCACGCTCGTACAGGTCCGCTACCAGTTGGCCGTGGCGCTGGTTCGCTCGGGGGATCTCGCGGGAGCGCTGTTGCAGTTCGAAGAGCTCGATCGGCAGAGCCCCAGCGACCCCGGGATACGGCTGAGGCTTGCCTCCATCTACACGCAGCAGGGCCGTCCGCGCGAGGCGCTGGATAGGCTGGAATCCATCAGCAGGCAGTCGGCGAAGATCCCCGTCTACCATCTGGAGCGCGCACGGGCTCTCGCGCTCCTCGGGCGGCCCGACGAAGCTTTCGTTGCCGGAAGCACGGCCCAGGCTCTGGCGCCGCAGATGCCAGAACCATACGTGCTCATGGGACAGGTCCGCGCGCAGCGAGGCGATCTCAAAGCCGCTGAAAAGATGTTTGCCAGGGCATCCGAAGTGAACGCCTCGTACGTGCCCGCGCGCCTGGCGGCGGGGGAGCTCCACCTCACCACGCGAGACGTTCCCAGCGCGCTCAAGGATTTCGACGCGGCCCTCACGGCCGATCCGAGCTCACTCCCCGCCGCCACGGCAAAGGCCGTGGCGCTGGCGCAGCATGGTCGTGCCGAAGAGGCCATCGGGTTCGTCGAAGGGATCATCAAGAGCGGGCAGCGCGATCCAAGGTTCTCCGTACTTCTCGGCAACCTCTACCTGACCGGCGGCCAGACGAGCCAGGCGGGAGCCAGCTTTCGCCGAGCGCTCGGAGCCGATTCGAAGAGCTCGGCCGCCCGTCTCGGCCTGGCCCGCGTGGCCCTGGTGGAGGGCAAGGACGAGGACGCCGTTACCCAGCTCCACGCGGCCGTCAAGGAGCGCCCGGACGACGCGACCGCGGTGCTCCTGCTTCGGTCGCTCTATGAGCGGCTCGGGCGTGCCGAGCAGGCCGTGCCGGCGCTCGAGGCGGCCGTCCGTGCCGATCCTCGCCAGCTGATCTTCACGCTGGCCCTCGGCGAGCTCTACGCCAAGGTCGGACGCTACGACGATGTGGTCACTCAGATGTCCGACCTGCTTACTCGCCAGCCAGACATTGCGGGGGCGCGCCTCGTGCGCGGACAGGCCTATCTGGCCAAGGGCAACTCCGAGGCGGCGCTCAAGGACTTCCAGGAAGCGGTGAAGGCGAGTCCAAAGTCCGCCCCCGCTCACTTCTTCCTGGCGCGCGTCTATGTCCAGCTCGGACGAAAGGAGGATGCCCGCGCCGAATTGCGGGAAGCGATCCGGCTCGCGCCCTCATTCGCGCCTGCCAAGCGCGAGCTGGCGGCCCTGAGCGGCGAAAAGCAAAGCGAGCAGCTCAAGCGCCAGGAGCTCGAGCAGCTCCGCGAAGCCGTCAAGGCCGATCCCAGCAACCTGGAGGCGCGCGCGGCATTGGCTCGCGCGTACATCGAGCGGCATGAGATGCCTGAGGCCGAATCGGAGCTGAGGCAGCTCCTGAAGCTGGCCCCCAGGCTCGTCGAGCCGAATTTCCTCATGGCGCGAATCCTCTTCGCCCAGAAGCGGGAGGAAGAGGCGGTCAGCCATCTCCAGGCCGCCCTTCGTGGCAACCCCTCCGACATCGCGTCCAACCTGCTGCTGGCGCAATACCTCGCCGGCAAGGGTCAGCGGGAACAAGCCATACAGCCTCTGGAGACGGCTCTCGGGGTGAATCCGAACCTGACGAAAGCCAAGTTCCTCCTGGCCAACCTGTACGCACAGTCAAGACGCTTTGGCGACGCGCTGGTCCTCGCTCGCCAGCTTCAGCGCGCCGATCCCAAGGCGGCGGAGCCCTGGCTCCTGATCGGCTCCCTCGAGTTCGCCGAGCAGAGAGGACAGGCGGCAGTGGAGGCGTTCGAGAATGCGCTAAAGATCAAGCCCGATAGCGTGGCCGCGTACCGGGGGCTCGGACAAGCCTATGCGTTCCTCGACCAGAACGACCGAGCCGAAGAGAGCTACCGGCGCGCCCTCAAGATCGACGGCAACGATCTGGTCTCGCTCAACGATCTCGCCTGGCTCCTGGTCGACGTCCGAAAGAAGCCGGACGAGGCCCTTCCCCTGGCCCTCAAGGCGGAACGTCTCGATCCTGGGTCGATCTCGGCGAGCGACACGCTCGGGTGGATTTACTATCACCGGCAGGCCTACGCGGAGGCGGAGAAGTTCCTGACCCGTGCCGTGGAGCGAGCCCCCGCCAACGGCGTGGCTCGCTTTCACCTGGCGATGGTCTACGCCAAGCTCGGGCGAAAGATCGACGCCGCCTCGGAGCTGCGTCGGGCCGCCAAGCTCGACCCCAAGCTCGCCGACCGAGAGAACATCAACCAGCTCATCAAGGCCCTAGAACATTAGCCGCGGCCCGAGCTGAGTCGCGTCGGGCCATGCGGCACCTCAGAGGTAGTGGCGCAGGTGCGCCCGATAGAACTCGAGCGTTCTCATCAGCCCGTCTCGGAGTGACACGCGCGGCTCCCAGCCGAGCATCGAGCGCACGAGACCGTCGTCGGAGTAGTAATCGCCGATGTCGATGCGCTTGTGCTCCGGCGGATAGGCGCGGAGAGCGTATTCGCCGCCCCGGTTGAGCTCGATGAGCAGGTCGGCGAGGTCCCGCAGGCTGATGGGCCCCGCGCCGCCGACGTTGAAGATGCGGCCCACCGCCTCGTCGCTCGTCCCCGCGGCCAGGAAGGCCTCGATGACATCGTCCACGTAGGTGAAGTCGCGGCACTGCTCGCCGTCCCAGACTTCGAAGAGGGTGCCCTGGACGAGATGACGGATCCAGAGCCCGAGGAAGGTCTGGCGGGCGTCCTTGACGCGCATGCGCGGGCCGATGGTATTGGTGAGCCGCAAGGCGCACGTGCGCAGTCCGTACACACGCTGATAGATGAGGTGATACCACTCCCCCGCCAGCTTGTTGACCCCGTTGATGTCGACGGGTCGCACGGGATGCTTCTCGTCGACGGGCAAGTAGTCGGGGCTTCCATAGACCTGCCGGGTGCTGGCGAAGACGATTCGC
>WNGK01005605.1_pt1 | contig 13273 bp, 10 predicted proteins | sample 5400601 | NCBI WGS metagenome assembly WNGK01 (sample SAMN13153376, study PRJNA577476) | soil metagenome | isolation source: 60 cm soil or saprolite under Garry oak tree replicate 1 | place: USA:California | collected 2016-06-15 | reverse complement strand
GCGCCATGAGAAAGATCGCGCTCTTTCCCGCGGCATGAGGTGAGAAGAATTCGGTCACTGCATCATCAAAAAACGTCAATCCTGTTGCCCCCAAGTGCAGAGCGTATGCAGCGAGGTACATCTTGCCGCCAAGGATCCCGGCCTCGAGCTGCGCCGCGCGGTACCCGCGGTTGCCGAATGTGTTGAGAATCGGATCGAGACTTGCAAGGAAAAACACGTCGGCTGCTGCGTGACCGGGAAGATCTTGTTGAAGCCCCAGATAACTCGCTTTATTCCGAAAGTTGCCTTCTTTGAGGAGCTCCAGATCCGCGGTCGCTACGTCATAGTAATATGCCCCCGGGGCAAGACCGTCGACGGCATTGACGATGAGATAAAGATTATTCAACAGAGAGAAGCCGGGCCAGATTGGTTGTGTGGACGTTGTAAGAATTGTCAGAAGCTGATCGAGCGTGATGGACAGGCGCTCGAACTTGCGGCTTGATCCGCGGCGCAGGATGACTTGCTCGATGGGATCCGTCGAACCTGAGAGCCTCACCCGGCGGCCTTCGGTTTCCGTCTCCCCCCGTTGGGAGAGGGCGCTTCGCCATTCGGCAACTTCTTCGCGATTTTGGAGCGACGACGCTTCGTGGATCTCGCGAAGCTCAGGATAATGGACCTCACTGGGCGAAAGAGGAACCGTCGGGAGATTTAGTTTCGGCAGTTCACGCGCCGCCGCCGGTGTTTTGCCACTCAACCGGCCGAGGCTAACCACTGAAAAGGCGACCTCACGGCTGGTGTCCAAGTCGAGCAGCGCATTGACTTCGGAATCGACAAATCCCAACACAATTTTTGCCGGCATCTGGAGCGCAGCGCTCATAGCAAGCATGTTGGCGAGTATCGTCCCGTTATCCCATCCGAAGTGGCGATATGTGCGCGTCCTGTACTTCCACGCATTACGCCAGTACGTTCCCGCGCAAACGATAATGGCCGGCGCGTGCACGATGCTCGGTTCCCCTGCCGTCGCATGCACCAATACGCCACGATGGTCTCCAACTCTCAGCAAGCGAAGCGCAAAATCTCCCGGGCCAAAGTGATAGACGCCTGCTTTCAATTCCGGAAGATCGCTACACACCAGATACAGCTCGAATTCATACAATGCGCCTGTACAAGAAGCAGCCCGGAAGTAAATTTCGCCACCCGTGTATAGTTTCTTTTTCGTAATACCGGCGGAAAAATAAAGGATCCGTGCGAGGTCTTCGAGCCTTGGAATGCGTTCCATATCGGTGGCGGCGCTGCTGGCCGCGATCGCCGAAAGGGCGGCAATTCCCGTTTGCTCCGCATCTCGCGGCAAGGGAATCGCTTCAATCGTCGTGTAAATCTTCAGCGGTATGGGCTGGTTCGACCAATCCAGATAATGCGGGCTTGCGCGGATGCTCCACTCCCAATGTTTCGTAGCATTGTGGTATGTCCACGTTCGCGTAATGTCGCGGTTGGCCGACGCCGGCGTCATAGGTTCAAGTATAATGAAAACTGCGGCTATGAATGATGCGAAGCAGAACATCCGGTATCTCGGCTTTGAAAGCATCGAAGACGGGGCGCGGCGCTTTGATTTTGCGATCACGGCGGCCGGTGAGGAAGCGACACGCGTTTCCCTGGTCATACCTGCCCTCATGTTCACTGGCGCTGACAAAATCACGTTCCAGGAGAGCGCGAAAATTTGTTACGAGAAACTCCGCGTCCTGCTGGAGCGGGAAAAGATCGAGGCGCCTATCCGCATCCGCCTTACGGGCGATGACATTGCCCAATTCCGTCACGTCCCGCGCGGACGGCAACGGTTCCCTAAAGCGTAAACTCCCAGGACTTGAGCGCGCGAACCGCAAGGCAGGCCACAACCGATGAAAGCCGCCGCGAACCCGCAAGCGCGCCTAGCGTGGGCGCACTACGCGAAATCTTAAGAAAATCGCCCAGCCTCAAGAGGCGGCGCAGCCACAATGATTATCGATCCTTCGGCTTTTCGCCAATTTGAACACAAAGGATGGCAGGAAATTGCGTCACGATATGACCGCGGCTTTGCGAGCGTAACAACGCAATCGGTGACGCCGTTGCTCGACGCCGCACGAGTGACCAAGGGCGCGCGTGTGCTTGACGTCGCCTGCGGTCCAGGCTATGCGGCGGCAGCGGCGGCTGCACGCGGAGCCATCGCCACCGGCGTGGATTTTTCATCCGAAATGGTTGAGGAAGCGCGAGGCCGGTATCCGGGGATCGAATTCCTGGAAGGCGACGCAGAGCAACTTGGATTTTCGAATTCGACCTTCGATGCCGTCGTGCTGAACTTCGGAATGCTGCACCTTGCCCGGCCCGAGCAAGCGCTCGCTGAAGCGTACCGGTTATTGCGCCCTGGTGGCCGTGTGGCATTTACTGTTTGGGATACCCCCGACAAGGCGATTGGATTTGGCATCGTTCTTTCAGCCATCCAGAAATATGGCGATCTCAATGTGGTTATTCCTCCGGGGCCTCCATTTTTCCGGTTTAGTGATGACGAAGAATCGAGACGTACTTTGAGCGCGGCCGGTTTTGTAAATATTGCGGTCACTCGTATTCCGCAGATATGGCATTTACCTTCGCCCGAGACGCTCTTTGACGTGATGTACAACGGGTCGGTTCGCAATGCCGCGCTGCTGCGCGCTCAAAAACCCGATGCCCTGGAGGCTATCCGACTCGCCATCCGGCAGGCCGTCATTGAATACGGCAACACGCTTCCCATGCCCGCCGTCCTGGCCGCAGGAGAAAGACATTAATCATTATTCATTACTCAATTTTTCAATTCTCATTTGGAATCAGTCATGACAGCGGAATTTACATCCGGCGTCCCGGGAGGGGGCAAGCGGTCTCGCGATTGCTACCTTGTTTTTCCGTCACCTTTCGGCTCCTCCAATCTCGTCGCGCCGGTTACCGACGATTGGTTCAAGGATTCGAAGACAGCAAGATTCTTTAATTGTGAAGTTAAGATCCCTTCCGTGACGGATCTGATCTGGTCGAAAGTTTTTATCCAAAACCGCGAACGCTACGATGGAGCCGATGTTGCTCATCTCATACTGTTAAGACACCAAGAAATTAATTGGGAGCCGAAAATGAAGGTGTGCCGCGGCAGGATGTTTTCCGTTGCCGATTACACTCTTGAGGTGACCGAGCTTGGATTCGCAGATGTCGTGGGAGGGGAAAATCAGCGCAAAGCAGGATAGCCTTCGCGTTGCCGCTATTGGCGACCTCCACGTCCATCAGAATTCACCCGAAACCTTCCAGGGGCTTTTCGAAAAGATCTCTCAATCCGCGGATGTTCTTGCCTTGTGTGGAGACCTCACGCACCTTGGGCTGCCACAGGAAGCCGATAAGCTTGCGAAAGATCTGCGCGCCTGCCGCATTCCTGTCGTTGGCGTACTTGGCAATCACGATTATCAAAGCGGGCATCAAGAACAGGTCAAGAAAGTATTGCGGGCGGCCAAAGTGGTGATGCTCGAGGAGACCGAGACGTTTCGGCTGAAAGATGTCGGATTTGCGGGTACCAAGGGCTTCGGCGGCGGTTTTGATAAACACATGCTGACGCCATTTGGGGAAGAGCCTATCAAACACTTCGTCACTGAAGCAGTGAATGAATCGCTCCGGCTCGAGGTGGCTTTGAATAGCCTGCGCACCGAAAAAACTGTAGTGCTGCTCCATTACTCTCCAATTGCCGCTACAGTGACGGGAGAACCGCCGGAAATTTTCCCGTTTCTCGGGTCGTCACCTCTGGCCGAAACCATCGACCATTTTGACGTGAACGCTGTTTTTCATGGGCACGCGCACAACGGCAGTTGCGAAGGAAAAACCGTAAAGGGAACGCCTGTTTATAACTGTTGCATGCAACTGATGGAAAGGGTACATCTGGAGCAGCCCTACGCCCTGGTAGAGGTGTGAAGGGCCTCTCTCTCTGGGAGAGGCAAGTCACTCTTCATCCGCCGGTGCGCCCGCGATTGATGCGAGATCCTGAGGCCGGATCTTCTCGACGTTGAACTTTGTGGCGCGGTCCCGCATCGTCTTCAAAACGTCTTCCACCGCCGGCGGCTCATCTTTAATCCAGCGCAGTGGGTTGATTCGTGCGACGACAAATGTTCGTAGATACGGACTCGTCAGGCCCCGCTGCTTCAGCCGTTTCACGATGTCAGCCACTTTTTCTTCGAGATCAAGCACCATTTCTGCGCGTTTTTCGTGGTCGCGAACAGCGTTTCGGAGAGGTTCATCGGAAAACGTCTCAAGGCGGCGCAAAATGGGATGGTATGCACCGCCGGCGAAGCCTGGTTTTTTTTCGTAACAAAACCCGAGAGTGACCAGAGCTGCTTCTTCCAGGTAAAACGCGAAAGCCGTTTCTTTTCGAGAATTATCCTCGTCGATCAGCCCCCGGTAAATGCGCGCGACCTCGAGCGAACGCTCCTTCAAGTTGTGTGCTTTTTCGGTATTCAAAGCCAGGATCTGCCAGGCAAGCTCGGTATTGGGCGCGATTAATGTAGTGATGGCTTTGGCTCCGAGCCGCCGCATGGCCTCAAGCCGGTGGCGGCCATTGGGCGTCCAAAACCCGCCGTTTGGTGCCGGGACACTGATTATCGGATCCAGGTATGTTCCGGTTTTCTCGATGACACCGGCGAGTTTTTTGTGGTGAGCTTCGGACAGATCGCGTTGAAAAGGTGTCGGTTCGATCGAATCCACAGGAAGCACGGCAATCGCGAGCGGCGATCCGCCCAGTGGATCCCTGCAAGATCCGACAATTGCTCCACCCTGCTTCTGGACACGGGTGACCACTTCACGAAGGGGTTCGGCTGAAATCTCCAGCTTGCAATCCAGTGCCTCCAGCCCTTTGGTCTTTGGTTTCGCCTTGCGCGATGCCCGCTTGCGTTTCGTGGCCGTCTTTGGGGGCATACACGTATTTTACGCTCCCTATAGGCCCCACCCTGCCTTCTTCCAGGGGGGGAGGGTATACTTGATGGCGTGACAGCCCGAAAACGAAAAATTCTCATCGTGGACGACGATCCCGGCATCAGAGCTTCCTTGGCAGTTATTTTGCAAAGTTGGGGATTTGAACCCCTGCAGGCCTCTAACGCTCCGGAAGCGACGGCGATGGTCGAGCGCCAGGATCCGGACATCGTCATCAGTGACGTCGTGATGCCGGAAACTTCCGGTTTGGAGCTCTTAAGCCATTTGAAATCCGGCGATCCGCACCGGCCCGTCTTGCTGATCACCGCTCAGGGTAGCATCGATATGGCGGTGGAAGCCATGAAGCAAGGGGCGCGCGATTTTCTCACAAAACCTCTGACCGACCTTCCTAAACTGAAGTCGCTGCTCGACGACGCGGAACGCGAGATCGAGTTGAGACGGAAGGCGAAGAGACTGACGACGCGAATAGAAACCGAAGGGGTCTCGAGCGATTTTGTCGGTACCAGCAAAGCGATGCGCGAAGTGTTTGCGCTCATTGAAGGCGTCGCCCAACGCGATGTTTCCGTGATGATCACCGGAGAGAGCGGTACGGGCAAAGAGGTGGTCGCACGAAGCATCCACCGCTTGAGCCGGCGCGAAGGTAAACCGTTCGTCGCGATCAATGCCGCCGCCATTCCCGAATCCCTCATCGAAAGCGAATTGTTCGGGCACGAACGAGGCTCTTTCACCGGAGCTGTGGCGACGCGGCCCGGAGTATTTGAACAGGCGAACGGCGGTACGCTGTTGATCGATGAAATCGCTGAAATGCCGATGTCGCTGCAGCCGAAACTGCTGCGGGTTCTTGCCGACGGCCGTGTACGCAGACTTGGCGGCAACTACGAATTCGAGTTTGATGTCCGCGTTCTCGCCTCAACTAATCGCGATCCGTTGAAAGCGCTCGAGGAAGGAAGGCTGCGCGAGGATCTATACTACAGACTGAATGTGGTTCCTTTAGCGCTGCCGCCATTGCGCGCGCGGCCGGAGGATATTCCGCTTCTGGTGCAGTATTTCATCAACGAGTTCAATGTGAAGCACCGGCTGCAGATTATAGGAGTCAGCGATGAGGCGTTGGCGATGCTCAGGGCATATCCGTGGCCAGGCAATGTTCGCGAGTTGCGTAATGTCACCGAACGCTCGGTCGTTCTTGCAAAAGGAGATTGGATTGAAGAAAGCGCCTTGCCTCCTTACGTCCGCAATCCCTCCCTCCGGCCGGAAAAACTCGTATTTTCCGTCGGTGAGACCACCGTCGCGGATGCCGAGCGTGAGTTGATTCTCCGGACATTGGAGCACGCCGGCAAGAACAAAGCAGAAGCGGCACGGCAGCTCGGCGTCGACGTTAAGACGATTTACAACAAATTGAAGGCATACGGCATCGAGGAATGAAGGTCTCAAGCAAGATCATCGCTGGGTTCTTGATCCTGATGCTTGTCGCGATTGTTGCTATCGCAAATCAACTCTCCGTCATTCATCAGATGCAGGCGATCAATCACGACCTGTCGGAGATCAATATGAATCTCGCCTCGACAGCGTTGCGAATGCAAGAGCTGGCATCGATCGTCGCAGAGGACTCGCGGAAATTTCTCGTGACTCACGATGCCATCTATGAACGGCAGATCGCCGAAATCCGGCAGGAATTTCTAGGCAAGCTGGAGATTTTGGAAAAAACGGGACGGTCGAAGCGGGAGATCGCCGAGAACGAGAAGCTGCGGAGTGCTCTGGCAAATTACGGGGACGTATTCAATCGAATCAAGCGCCAAGGTCGAGTTTCCAATCGCGACTACCTTCCAGCGGACCTCTCAATTGCCATTGATCATCTTCAGGCGCAAACGCAAGTCACTTATGAAGCTGTCAAAGGCTCAGTTAAAGACCAGGTGACGCGCGCCGCCGATGCCAGCGAGAAAGCGGTACGTATTTCATGGGCCGCCGGAATCTTCTCTCTCATTCTTGGCCTGGTTGTCGCTGCCGTGATCGTCGGCTCGATTAACGAGCCACTGCGCAGGCTCACGCAGGGGACTCGCGCCATTGCAAAGGGAGAATTCTGGCACCGCTTGCCTGCTGACGGCCACGACGAATTTTCGGAAGTCGCCCGCGATTTCAATGTCATGACGGAAAGGCTCGGCGAACTCGACCAGATGAAGAAGGATTTCGTTTCCCATGTCTCGCACGATCTCAAAGCGCCGCTGGCGTCGATGCGCCAGATCATGCATCTGCTTCTTCAAGAAATTCCGGGAACGCTCAACGACCAGCAAAAGAGTCTTTTGCGCCTGAGCTACAACAGCGCCGAGCGGCTTGCAGCCATGGTCGGTAATCTCCTCGACGTCGCGCGCATGGAGGCCGGCTCGATGGAATATGAAATGGCACCGCACAACCTGGTGCCCGTAGTTGAGAGCGTCATCGAAGAATTTGATGTTCAAGCGCGCCAAAAGGGAATTCGGATGCGCCTCGAATCCGATCTCCGCTCCGTATCTGCCGACTGCGATAGAGATCGGATCGTGCAAGTGCTCGGAAATCTGTTCGAGAACGGTTTGAAATTCTCGCCATCCAACAGCGAAATTGTGACGAGCGTGCGCACTACCTCCGAAGGAGTCCTCATTTCCGTCTCCGATTCCGGCCCCGGCGTGCCCGACGAGCAAAAGGACAAAATCTTCCTCAAATTTCATCAGGTGAAGCGCGGAAAGAAGGTGGCCGGACAAGGAGTAGGTCTTGGGCTGGCGATCTGCAAGACGATCATCGAGGCACACCAGGGGCGGATTTGGGTCCAGGACAATCCGAATGGGGGCAGCGTGTTCTCATTTGTATTGCGTCCGGCGGCCAGCGAAGAGGTTCTCCAATGCGGACAAACCGCCTAGCTATCTTTAGCTTCTGTGCATTGCTCATTGCATTGGGCTGCCATCGGCGCGTCCCGCTCACGAACCTTCCTCCAGCGCCATCAGGGCCCGCTCCGGCGGCAGCACCGCCGAGTCCGGCAGCGCTTGCACTCGACGATGCCGAACGCGCCTTCAGTGCCGGCAGCTACGATGAAGCCTCTCGCAACTATGAAAATTATCTGCGGTTGAATCCAGCGGGCGGCCCGCGTGATCAAGCCCTCTTCCGGCTTGGTCTCGCCTATGCGCTGCGCCCGGCTGCGGATTGGCCGCGCGCCTCGGGGGCCTTCCGGCAGCTCATCGAAGGATTTCCGGATAGCCCGTACCGGCAGCCGGCCAGCCTGATCCTTTCCCTTCGATCCGAACTAGATCAGAGCAATGCGTCTGCCCAGCAAAGAGACCAGCGCCTCCGGCAGCTAACTGCCGAACTTGACCAACTGAAGAAAATCGACGCCGAACGTCGCAAGCGCCCGTAATCCTGGGGGAGATTTGGGGACAGACTCCGAATTCCTTGCACTTCCGGAATTCGGAGTCTGTCCCCAAATCTCTAAATCTACTCACCGCGCCGTTGTTCCCGAACTCAATGCCTTTTCCAGTTCGATCGTCGATGCCGGCACAACATTTAAAAACTTGCAGTTCCCGGCTGAGTTGCGCGCCGACGAATCCATGCAAACACTCTGGATGGCGTCCACTCGCGCAGATCATCAAAGTAGGAATAAACGACAGGCGTGACCAGCAGAGTCAGCAACAGGCAAAGCATTTGGCCGCCGATAATCGTGACGGCCATCGAGGCGCGGGAACCTGCACCCGCGCCTCGACCAAACGCGATCGGGAGCATTCCAGCGATGATCGAAATCGTTGTCATTAAAATCGGGCGCAGCCGTACATGGCTGCTCATGATGAGCGCTTCATGCCGCTCCATGCCTTGGTCCCGAAGTGTATTGGTGTAATCGACCTGCAAAATTGAATTCTTTTTCACGATGCCGAAGAGCATCAGCATTCCGATAGCGCTATAGACGTTGATCGTCATACCGAAGGCCATGAGAATGAGAAGCCCGGCCGGCAAGCTCAGCGGCAACGACGTCATGATCGTCAGTGGGTGGACGAAACTATTGAACTGAGATGCAAGAACCATGTAGATAAACACGACCGCCAGAAGGACAGCGATACTGAAATCGCTGGAGGCTTGTGCCAATTGCTTTGCGCTTCCAGTAAAGACGATGCCGTAACCCGGCTTCATGTTCAATTCAGCGGCCTTCTCGCGCACTGTCGCAACAGCCTCTCCAAGGGGAATTCCATCCAGGCTGGCATCGACCTGAATATTTCGCTGTCGGTTGTATCGTTGAATATTGTTCGGTCCGGACTCCAGTTTGAGCTGGGCCACGTCGCTCAGCTTGACGGCGCGCTGAGTTGCCGATGGAATCAGCAGATTGTTGAGGTGGGAAGGATCCCGGAAAGGTTCGTCCAGCCGCAATAGAACTTCATACTCTTCGTCGTCCTGCTTGAACTGCGTATCGAGAACTTGACCGCCAACAAGCGTTCTGATGTCGGTCGCCAATCTGTCGATCTGGACACCGAGATCTGCCGCTCGAACACGATCGATGAGCACGCGTATTTCTTGCTGGGTTGTTTCGTAATTGGAGCGGACGTCGACAATTCCCGGAGATGCTTTCAGTTTCTCCACGAACTGAAGGACGTACTGATTGAGTTCGTCGATATCTGGTCCCTGCACGTTCACGAACAGACGGTTTCCTTGACTAGTGCCACCCGATGAATAGCTTTGGCCGGCCGTCGAAGCTCCGGAAATATCCGTACCACCTTCAATCCGCACTCGCACGCCCTGTGCACGAAACCGGCTCAGCAACATGGCTCGGGTGCGCCGCATCAATTCCTGTTGTGAGATGGTTCGAGTTTCCAAAGGAGTCATCCGGACATAGAAACGAGCTTCTGAGAAATTGATGTTTGTGAACACGGTTTGTACTTCCGGCAGGTTTCGCATCATCTCTTCGGCGTCTTTCGTGTACTCGATGGTGCGTTGGAGGCTGGTACCTCGCGGAAGGTTTATGTTCGCCTGGAACTCGCCCTGATCATCATCGGGAACCAGCTCGCGGCCGATTCGGGGAAACAACAGCACGACCGAAGCCGTCACCGCAACGGCAATCAGAAGCATCACGAAACGATGGTGCAAGCTCCAGTGCAGCATGTGATCGTAGGCGTTGTCCATCCGAGCGTAAAAACCGCGCTTCTTCGAGCCGGTATGTCCGGTGTCGTTCGGCCGCAACCACAACGAACACAGTGCGGGCGTCAGGGTGAACGAAACGAACATCGAAAACATGATGGCGGCGGCAGAAACGATTCCAAAGCTGAGCAAGTATTGTCCGAGTGTTCCCGTAATGAAGACGACGGGCAAGAAGATGACGACCAACGATAATGTCGTGGCCATCACCGCGAGACCAATTTCGTTGGTCGCTTTCGCGGCTGCTTCGCGCGGGCTGACGCCTTTTTCTTCGACGTAGCGGAAAATGTTTTCGAGCACCACAATGGCGTCATCGATCACGATACCTGTGGCCAACGATAGCGCCAACAGGGTCATGTTGTTCAGCGTGAAGCCGAACACCTTCATCACGGCAAAGGTACCGATCAGAGACACCGGAATGGCGGTCGCCGCAATAATGGTGCTGCGGAAATTCCGCAAGAACAGAAACACAACCAGGGCAGCTAAGAGGCTGCCAAGGATGAGGTGATGTTCGATGTCATCGATGGATTTGCGGATGAAAACCGACTGGTCACGCTGGACCACGATTTGGAGGTCCGCCGGCAATGACGGCCGGATCTCATCGAGCTTTGCCATAACGGCATCGACCACAGCAACCGTGTTGGAGCCGGATTGCTTGCGTATTTCCAAAGCGATCGATGGTTTGCCGTCGACTCGGGCGATCCGGCGAACTTCTTGTACCGTGTCGAGCACACGCGCGACATCGCCCAATTTAATAACGGACGCGTTTTGTTGCGAGAGGATGATGCGCGTAAAATCGGAAACATTCGTCAGGCGGCCCATCGTCCGAAGAGCGATTTCCGAAGGACCAGAGACAAAACTTCCACCCGGAATTTCAATGTTCTGGCGCTCGATGGCATTCCGCACCTGCTCTGCCGTCAATCCGTATGCTGTCAGCCGATCGGGGTCCAACAGGAGTTGTATTTGCCGCCGCCGGTCGCCATTGAATTCAATACCGCCAACATTGTTGACGGTTTCCAGAACCTGCTTGATCTTCTTGTCAATGATCTCCGTCAGTTCCTTCGGGTCCCGCTCTGAGGAGATCGCCAGCATCAGGATAGGAGCCGAATCGGGATCATATTTATATATGCGCAGGGGCTGGGTATCGCGGGGGAACTGATTCTGAATCGTCCCCAATTTGTCGCGGACATCTTGAACCGCTGATTCCATATCGCGTTCGAGATTGAACGTGATGTTGCTCGACACGAACCCGGAGCTGGAATTTGTCCGCAATTCATCGATGCCGCTGATCGTGTTGACGTTCTCTTCGATCTTCTTCGCGATCGAACTCTCCATTTCCTCCGGACTGGCACCAGGCAACTGCGCCTGGACGTTGACTTGAGGCTGGTCGGTCTTCGGCATCAGGTCGACGCCTAGAGTGCGGTAGGAAAAAATCCCCAGCGTTACCACTGCCAGGGACATCATGATCGCGAAAACAGGGCGATTAATGCTGACGTCGGCTATCTTCAATGCGCTCCCCTTCCTTCCGCCGCTCGTTTCACACCGCCTCTGCCGCCTCGCCCTTGTCCATCTGCCGATGGAGCGTCGGCTGCAGGCGGGTCGACCTCGTCATCTGCAGTCACGACTCTTGTGCCGGTCACCAGCTCATTGAGATTACTGGTCGCGAGAACTTCATCGCCTTTGAGGCCGCTGACAACCTCGATAAGTTTGCCGTCATGTTCGCCGGTCTCGACCGTGGTCTGCTTGATGACTCCGTTTTGGACAACGAAGACCGACGCGACACCCGCGAGATTCGAAATCGTGTCTTCCGATACTGCCAGTACGTTGCTGTCGCGGCCAAGCAGGACTGAACCCTTCGCGAACAATCCCGGCTTTAGCTTATGCGCGGGATTATCGACGAGAATCTCCACGGCGAATGTCCGCGTACTCTGATCGACTGCCGGACTGATGAAGGCGATTTTTCCGTGGAACATTTCCTTCGGATAAGGTTCGACCATGAAATCGACCGACAGGTTCTCGCGGATCAAGTTGGTATATTTTTCCTGGATGCCGGTCTTGAGCTTCAACGGATTCATCCTGACGATGGTCACCACAGGCGTATTCTCGCGAATGTATTCGCCACGCTGAATCGGCCGCTCCGCAACGGCTCCTTCGACCGGCGCTCTGATGACGGTGTCGCTCAACTTCTTTTTGGCCAGCTCGAAAGCGGCTTTCCGGTCCTGCAAACTTGCTTTTAACGCCTGTACATTTTCGATGGCCGCCTGATAGGCGGCTTCCGCCACCTTCGTTCGTGTCTCCACGATGTCCACTTCGGCTTTGGACATGAGGCCTTTGGATACCAAATCCTGAGCCCTCGCCAGTTGGGCGCGCGCGTCGTCGCGATTGGCCGTGGCCGTTCGTACCGTGGAGATTTGATCGTCCGGTGGTATTTGACCGCCGCGCGAAGAATCGATGCCGAGCTGCGCCTCCGTTTGGCGCAAGGCACTTTCCGCCCGTTGAAGCGCGAGATTCAACTCGACCGTGTCCAGATGGACTAACTCTTGTCCGACTTTGACTTCTTGGCCAATTTCAACCAGCACATCCCGAACGACTCCGGCGACTTCGCTGCTGACGCGAGCTTGATCCGGAGATACCAGTGTTCCGGAGAGGTCCGCGGTGCGCTGAAGAGAGATGCGTTGAAGCGTCGTGGTGCGGATGTTGACGACCGATCCGCCCTGTCCCCCTCGTCCGCCACGCTGCCCGAATCCCTTCTGATCCTTTGGAGCGCCCTGCTGGGAACATCCCGAGACGGCAAGTAAGGCGCCGATGCCCACGCAGTACAAGGAAGAGCGATATCTCATTGTTTTTGAAGCCTCTCTAGCGCGTAACTTTTGATCTGCCGCTACTTATGAGTGTATTTTTTTGCGAATCAGCCCACTGCTTCAATTAGTACGATTGAAAGGGCTTTCTGGTTACCCCGTACCAGAAGAAGGACTTGGATTAAGTCCGAGGCTGACTAAGATATCTTCGATCGCAGGGAATACCTATCGAAATCGTAACCTTCATTATCATTACGAAATATTGCTTTCCCTCCTGCCTTTCCTGAGTCAAACTGCGTCACAAGCCTGGAAGGTGGCTATATGCGTTCTTTGGCTCTGGCCTTGTGTCTCGTCCTCTTCTTTGTTCCTCTTATCGCCGCTCAATTGAAGGT
>WNGK01005927.1_pt1 | contig 13274 bp, 11 predicted proteins | sample 5400601 | NCBI WGS metagenome assembly WNGK01 (sample SAMN13153376, study PRJNA577476) | soil metagenome | isolation source: 60 cm soil or saprolite under Garry oak tree replicate 1 | place: USA:California | collected 2016-06-15 | reverse complement strand
CCTTCGACGCGTGAATCTTGTATTGCGAGTGCTCCCCGAAAGCATGGGAGAAAGTGTAGCCGTTGGCCTCCTGGGTAATGTCTACCCCAAGATGCTTGGGGATCTCGCGCAGATTGAAGCGGTGCTTCCATTTGCCGGCGACCAGAAATCCCACCAGTGCGGCGATGAGCAGAAAACCGGCCGCCAGCACCAGCGTCCGCATATGCTCGATGGTGAGGCGCACGGCTAGTTCCCCTTGCCGAGACGCGCCGCCAGACGTTGGGCGAGGCTCTCGCCCAGTTCGCTCCACAATATGCGCGCGGTGGCGCCGGAGGCTTTTTCGACCGCGTTGGTCAGATCGACAAGCTGCCGGATATTCTGCGCGATGTGATCGGCGCCTATCGATTCGAATGTGGCCATCCTGCTCGTAGGCGCCTTCTTCAAAGAGCGGCCCAAAGCCGGTTACCCGCACTAGCCGTGGGGCGCGCACCCAGCGGGGTTCCAGGCCCGGAGCTATTTCGAGTTCCCATAGGTTCCAGCCGATCTGGAACTCGTAGGCGTAGTCGTCGTGGAGCAGTTCCAGAGCCTCTTCGACGGCGGCGCGTGGTTCCGCACCGCGCTCTCCCGCGCCGCCGATGCGGCCGTAGACCTGCTGAAAGACGGGAGATTCGCTCCAGCCTACCGGCCAGACAGTGGCGGAGTAAACCTTGGCCTCCCCGCCGTTTGCGGCGAAGTGATCCAGCACCGAGACGAGCTTGTCGGGCAGAGCGGCCAGGCGCAGATTGGGATACCACAGACTCAGATACAGGGTGTCGGACATCACTATTGATTGTAGACGCGGCATCGGGTCCCCTCGATGCAGGATCTTGACTAAGTTGTTTTATTTTAGCGATTTAGCGCGTCTATGAGAAATTAGACGGATGGCGCGAATAATGTCGAGGGGAGGGGTGGGGTACGAATTTGAGCTGCCGAAACCCTCCAAACCATTTGTTTTGTGGTGTTTATGGTTTCGTTTGCCCTGCGGGAAATGGTCCAAAGGGGCGGAAAAGGTGCTCTAAAGTGCTCATTTCGCGCCTTTGCGGTACGCGTGTTTGGTTCCGGAAGATGGGACCTGACACTCGAACTCAGGGATATCGGCCGGCAAAACGGATTGGTTCCGTGGGCTCTTTTTCACGTTCTTCACCTATCTGCAAGTTTGCGCCAATGGAAGGTAATTTTCGGCAAGATGAGGGGGCGTGAGGAAGACTCGGCGATTGCTGAGGAGGTTCGTGGAATCCCATCCTTTCCGCACAAAACGCGGAAAGGATGGGGCACCCCCATTGTGGTCGGGGCGAGCGGGGCGATGCCGGAGATCAAGTTGTGACGATTTCGCTGAAGTCGGCGATGCCGGAGAAGCCGCGGAGGACTTCGTCGATGAGGCCGAGGTGGGCGCCGCGAACGGCTGCGTCGGGGTCGAGGACCATGACTTTATCGAAGAAGGCGTCGACGACCGGACGGAGGGTGGCGATTTCAGCCAGCGCGGGGCCGTAGGCGCGGTCTTCGCGCAGCCTGGCGACACGGGGCGCGAGGTAGGCTGCGGCGTCGGAAAGCTGCTGCGCCTCAGGAGCCAGCGTGACGGCTGTGGGCGATCCGATTTCGAACTTCTTCTCTTCGGCCTGGCGGAGGATGTTCTTGATGCGCTTGAATGCGACGGAGATGGCGGCGAAGTCCTCAGATCCGCGAACGGCGGTGAGGGCTTCGGCGCGGGCGATGGCGTCGCGTACGTCGTCGCCGCCGGCGGCGAGCACCGCGTTGACTACGTCGTAAGCGAAGCCGCGCACGTCTTTGAGGTAGAAATGGAGGCGCTCGCGGAAGAAGGCCGCGATTTGCTCGCGGTGGCCATCGTGCGATCCGCCGGCTGTGATGATGTCGCTGATGGTCAGCGGCAGGTCAGACTCGGCGAGGATTTTAACGATCGCGTTGGCGGCACGGCGCAGGGAGAAGGGGTCCTTCGAACCTGTGGGCGCGTTGCCGATGCTGAACATTGCGGTGATGGTCTGGATGCGGTCGGCGAGGCCGAGTAGCTGGCCTTCGATGGTCTTCGGAATCGCGTCTTCGGTGGAAGCAGGCGTGTACTGGTCGTAGATCGCCTTCGCGGTTTTACTCCCTAAGCCTTGTACACCGGCATACAGGCCACCGATGATGCCCTGGAGTTCGGTGAACTCCTTGACGAGCTCGGCGGTGAGATCGGTCTTGGCGAGTTCGACTGCCTTGACGAGCGCGGGCTCGTCGAATGCGATGCGGGCGGCTTTGACGGTTGCTGCAAGTTCACGCACGACCCGAAGATTCTGCTCGGTCTTCCAGTGGTAGCTGCCGAGTTCTTTCTGGAAGGTGACGGACTTGAGGCTTTCGACGCGATCGGCAAGGGGAGTTTTCTGGTCGAAGTCCCAGAAGAAGCGGGCGTCTTTGAACCGCGCTCGCAAGACGCGCGCGTTGCCGTGGCGAATGACGGCGCGGCCTTCGTCGTCGGCCTCGGTGTTGAGGACGGCCAGAAAATGCGGAGCGAGCTTGCCGTCGGCGGATTCAACGGCGAAGTACTTCTGGTGGTCGCGCATGACGGTGACGAGGACCTCTTCAGGCAGCTCGAGGTACTCGGGCTCGAAGCTGCCGAGGATGACGGAAGGCCATTCGGTGAGGTGCACGACGGTTTCGACGAGGGGCTCGTCTTCGCGCCAGCGGGCGCCGGGGACGGTGCGGGTTTCGCGGTCGAGGGCTTTGCGGATGATCTGGCGGCGTTCTGCGACGTCGACGATGACTTTGGCGGCGCGCAGTGCGTCGGCGTAGGAATTTGCGGAAGTAAGAAGCACGGAGTGCTCGCCGTGAAGGATGCGATGACCACGGCTGGTATTGCCGGCGGCGATTCCGGCGATCTCGAGAGGGACGACCGAGGAGTCGAGCAAGGCCACGACCCAGCGAACGGGGCGCACAAAGCGCTCGGGCTTGCCGGCGCGCCAGTACATATTTTTGGCCCAGTAGATGGCGGCGACTTCCTTGGGCAGCTCGGCAGCGAGCACCTGCGGTGCGGCCACTCCCTGACGCTTCACGGTTGCGCCAACGTATTCACCTTTGGGCGTGGTGACTTTTTGGAGGGCGGTGACGGGGACACCGGCCTTCTTCGCGAAGGCCTCAGCAACGGGGGTGGGAGCGCCGTCTTTGAAGGCTACTTTCCACGAAGGTCCGGTTAACTGCTCTTCAGTGTCGGCCTGGGAAGCGAGGACGCCCTCGACCAGTACGGCGAGGCGGCGGGGAGTGGAGTACGAGGTGACCCTTGCGTCGTCGGCGATGAGCCGCTCGCGGGTGAGCAGGTCGTTGACGCGGCGGGCCAGTTCAGCCTCGGCTGTGGCGATCATGCGGGCGGGAATTTCTTCGAGCCCGATTTCCAGTAAAAAGTCAGACATGGTGTTCTTTCTCGATTGGGAGCTTCTAGCTACTAGCTTCTAGCTCCTAGCTTGTCTGTTGAGCTGCGAACCTCATCACGCTCGGAACGAAAGCTGAAAACTGGCAGGTCAGGGCTGTTTTTCATGCGGCTTGCTGCTGGGCGGCGTAGGCTTTGGCTACTCCGACGGCAAGGGTGCGAATGCGGGCGATGACGCCGACGCGCTCGGTTACGCTGATCGCGCCGCGGGCGTCGAGCAGGTTAAAGAGGTGGCTGCATTTGAGCGCCAGCTCATAGGTGGCCAGGAGCGGAAAGCGGCGCTTCTCTAGCGCGGATGCCCGCTGTTCGGCCAACAACACGGTCGACTGGTCAAGGAGCGCTTTGGCCTCGGACTCATAGAGATTGAAGTGTTCCCAGAGCTTGGCGACGTCGGCAAATTCGAAGTTGTAGACGGAGAATTGGAGCTCTTCGGCGAAGCGGACATCGCCGTAGGTGACGGGTGCGCCGGATTCCGGGTCCCGGGCCCAGACGACGTCGTAGAGAGAATCGACATCCTGGATGAAGGCTGCGATGCGTTCGAGGCCGTAGGTCAGCTCGGCGCAGATGGGATCGAGATCGAGGCCGCCGCACTGCTGGAAGTAGGTGAACTGGGTGATTTCGAGGCCGTCGAGCATGACCTGCCAGCCGACGCCCCAGGCACCTCCGGCGGGCCACTCCCAGTTATCTTCTTCAAACTTGATGTCGTGCTTGCGGAGGTCGATGCCGATGGCCTCGAGCGACTGGAGGTACAGCTCCTGGACGTTGACCGGGGGCGGCTTGAGGATGAGCTGAAACTGGGTGTGCTTGAAGAGGCGGTTGGGGTTTTCGCCATAGCGGCCGTCGGCGGGGCGGCGCGAAGGCTGCGCGTAGCCAACCTTGTAAGGCCTGGGGCCCAGCACTCGCAGGAAGGTCTCGGGGGCCATGGTGCCGGCGCCGACTTCAACGTCGTAGGGCTGCTGCAGCACGCAACCGCGTTCAGCCCAGAAGCCCTGGAGGCGAAAGAGGAGTTCCTGAAAGGTGAGCGCGGCGGGTTTTGAGGTGGCGGGGTCGGACGAAAGTTCAGTTGAAGGCACTTGGGATTCTCTCTCTGCGGAACTGAGGGTGATTTTATCAGGGGGTAGAGATGGGTTGGTCCATTGATTCCCACCCTTGGTGGGTTGGAGCGCTGATCCAAAAGCAGGCCCTTCGACTCCGGTCGCTGCGGCGACCTACGCTCAGGACGACGAGTTCCTAGCAAAGCCGGACAAACGACGCGTTAGGCGCCGAGGCGGCCAAGGGCTTCGGCGGAACGAAGTTTGCGCTCGAGGTGGCGTTCGAGGGATTGCCATGTGAAGCGGCGGAGGTCGTGTCCGCGGCGGCGGGGCCACGTTTCTGCGGCGAAGGCGGAAGCAGGGGCGCGCAACATGCGCTGTGCCAGTTGCCAGGAGTCGGGGGAAAGCGAGCTGGCGTTGCCGTTGCGATGGATGGCGCAGAAGAGACCGTCGGCATGGGTGTTGAAGCTGATTTCGCCCGGGATGAGGGCTTCTCCGCAGGCGGTGCAGTGGGCTACGTCAGGCAGCAGGCCCATGAGGCGGGTGAGCCAAAGCGAGAAGTAGGTAAGGGGCATCCAGGGCTGCTCGACTGTCGTCTGCTCGAGAACGGAGACGAGGAGGCGGAAGACGGTCTCCTGGGGGTCGTGCTCGGGGAGTGCTTCGTCGAGGACTTCCGCGAAAAAGCTGAGGACGGTGAGGCGAGTTTGATCGACGGGGGTGGAGAGGGGGGAACGGACGATCTCAAGCTGGTCGAGGCGGACGAGGTCCTGACGGGGCCGCTCGGCGAACCAGGCGCGGGCCTGGGTCATGGGCTCGAGAGCTCCGCCGAAGCGCTTGCGGCTTTTGAGGGCTGACTTGGCGACGCCACGCAATTTGCCGTAGTCGCGTGTGAAGACGCTGACGATAAGGTCGGCTTCGTGGACCGGCCAGGTGCGCAAGACTACCGCTTCTGAGGTGAGTACGGCCATGCGATTCAATCATCGCACCGGCGGTAGGACTATGCTGCGCCTGGGGATGCCTGCAGACACAAACGTCCGCCACGGGGATCCGCGGCGGACGCATTGCGGAGACGAATGCGCCCGAAGGCGGAGCGCTTAGCGGCCGAAGTAGGCGGCGTTCTTCTCGGTGAAGTGAGCCCACTTCTCGGGAAGGTCGTCGGCGGCGAAGATGGCCGAGACGGGGCAGGCCGGGACGCAGGCGCCGCAGTCGATGCACTCGACGGGATCGATGAAGAGCTGGTCGACTTCGCCGTGTCCGTCCTCGTCCTTTTTGGGGTGAATGCAATCGACTGGACAGGCGTCCACACAGGCGGTGTCCTTCGTGCCGATACAAGGTTCTGCAATGACGTATGCCATCTGATTTCTCCGGGGAGACAAACTCTCGACGCTGATAGTAGCACAGGACCCCCGGCAAGTTGAGTCGGGTCAGCCGGCTGCGTTCTGCTATGCGGTAATTATAGAACTCGGTGCAGCAACGGGAGGGGAAAACCTTTGTGGAGATGGGTTTGCGGCGGGTATTAACAAACGAGGCGGGGGCTTGGTGCGGCGCTGAGCCCGACACCAAAAAACCACGACAAATGGTAAATGAGAATTCAGCGGGTCTTGGAACGAAGGAAAAGAATCGAAGAAAAGGATCGAAGAAGGATCGCAGAAAAAGCGAGCAGATATTACCGCTTGAGCAAGTAAGATTTGCGGGATGCGCGTAGTATTTTCCGGGCTGCCTGCGGTTCAGTAACTTTTTGGGTTATTTTCCTACAAAGAAGTTGTCGGCTTTGAACCAATCATGTAAGTATTGCTTAGAAATTTCGGAGTAGGTTGCCTTCAAGAACAAAACTTTAGCCGAATGAAATGACGGTGTAAGCAGATAGACCTAGCAACTTAGTTCAGTCCATCAAAAACATCAACTGGAAAACACAGGCGGGCAGACAGCACATCTGCCGAGACAAATCAGACGCGAACAGGTTGCTGAGTCTTTAGATCAGATGTAGCAAGTTACTCATCTCGCTCAGAACAGCCACTTACATTAGAGACTTCACCAATGCCCTTCAATGAATGGCACAGGAGAGGTCTTGCCAAAAAAACACTTCGGGCCAGTTCTCCCGCCTGAGGGCACTCGAACAAGAAAGACAAACTGTTCTGCACTGCTCAGCCACACACAGACTACGAACCAGGATGGATTTTGATGAACTTTATTAAGAAGCTCTCTGTTGCTTCGTCATTGTTCGCCGCAGTGACGGTGCCTGCGATGGCCGGCGTAAACGTATCCACGCCGGCAAACGGCGCTACGGTGGCGCCAACTTTCAACATTGCCGCGGACGCCTCGATCTGTTCGTCGCAGAATGTCGTCGCCATGGGGTACTCCATGGATAGCGGCAGCGATCAAAGGCTGGCGTTTGGTACGAGCCTGGACGGTGCAATGTCAGCCGGCGCAGGTATGCATACGGTGCATGTGAAGGCGTGGGGAATGCTGGGGGCTGTGTGCGTCACGGACGTCCAGGTCACAGTATCCACTGCCAATCCTGTGATTCCAGCCAATGCTGTGAGCGTGAGCAATATTCAGAACCTTGGGTACTGGAAGGCCATTCATGATCCTGGGACAGGCGGCGAGGCGGGCGGAGTGATGGATGTTGTTGCCTCGCCGTCGCGCAGCGGAAACACACGCAGGTTTGTTTCGAACTATACGAACTACGGCGGGATGTTGTACACCACGTCATTTGATGACGACCAGTACTCGCAAAATTTCTTTTACGACGCGTGGCTCTATATCGAAGGCAACGCCGACAATATCGCCAACATTGAAATGGATATGAACCAGACCATGCCCAATGGGCTGACCGTCATCTATGGATTTCAGTGTGACGGATGGTCAGGCACATGGGACTACACCGCAAACACAGGGACTCCGCAGAGCCCGAACGATCAGTGGATTCACTCCCATGCGACGTGCAACCCGCGCAGTTGGGCCCGCAATACCTGGCATCACGTGCAGATCAGTTATTCGCGCGATGTGTCAGGCAATGTCTGCTACAAGTCAGTGTGGTTCGATGGCGCGGAGCAGGACATTTACATTACGGTTCCATCGGCGTTTGCGCTGGGATGGGCTCCGAGGGTTCTAACTAACTTCCAGGTGGATGGGCTGATTGCCAACGGTTGGACAAGTTCAACCGTCTACTTAGATAACCTGACCGTCTATCGCTGGTAAGAGAAGTTATTCGAAGTAAGCGAGGCGAACTAACTTCGCGTAACATTTATTGCCGTCGGCCAAGGTCGGCGGCGATGGTGCGTAGCCGTGAGTTAGATTGGTACATCTCGAGTAAAAGGGGTGGAGTTGCTGCGGACTACTTTCCGTTGACAGCGCGCTCGGCGCGGCGTGCGGCGAATTGTGCAGGGGTGGGGATCGGCGAGAGATCGCGGCCCGCGAACATGTCGATGAACAGGCTGACCAGCTCGTCGTGGATGAGGCCGTTGGAGGCGAGGACCTCCCGACTGTCAAGGCGGACGGGATTCCCGGAAAAATCGGTGATGCGGCCGCCGGCTTCCTCGATCAACAGAATTCCGGCTGCCGTGTCCCAGGGGTTCAAGTTGAATTCCCAGAAGCCCTCGTAGCGACCGCAGGCTATGTAGGCCAGGTCGAGCGCTGCCGACCCGCCGCGTCTTACGCCATGGGAACGCAGGGTGAACTCATGGTAGAAGTGGATGTTTGGATTGTCGTGGCGCTTGCGGCTGGGAAAGCCGGTGGCAACGAGAGACTCCGCCAATTCAGGGATGCGCGAGACGTGGATGGGTTTGCCGTTAAGCACAGCACCACGGCCTCGCTCGGCCGAGTACATCTCATCGCGCATGGGATCGTAGATGACCGCGGCGACCAGTTCGCCATCGTGACCGGCTGCGATATGGGAGGGGCGCTGCTCCAGGCCCATGGAGACACAGAACTGCGGGACGCCATGGGCGAAGTTGGTGGTGCCATCGAGCGGATCGACGTACCAGCGGAACTCCTGGTCGAGGCGCTCGCGAGTTCCCTCTTCGCCGTAGATGCCGTGATTGGGAAAGGTTTCGCTGAGCCGGGTGAGAATGAGCTTTTCCACGGTGCGATCGGCGACCGTGACCAGGTCGACTTCACCCTTGTATTCAGTTTCCACGCCGGCAAGGAGGAATTCGCGCAGGCGCTCGCCGGCTTCGCGTGCGATGTTTGACGCTTCAGGAACCCAGACGAACTCAGTTTGTGATTTCACCGGGGAGTCACTCACAGGCTCGGCCCACCCGTATTGTTGCCGGCGACCAGGGAGCCTTCTGAGGTTCCACGCTTCTTGCCGACTTCAGTGATGGTGCGAATCTGGTGTTTGTAGATGAAGAGGTTCGGTTTGCCCTCGCGGGTGAGGCGCAGCATTCCATCATCGAAGTACTCGATCCACCCCTTGACCGACTCACCATCGCGCAGCTTTACCGATACGAGCACCTTGCGCTCGCTGAGGGACCGCAGGTAGAGCGCCTCCTGACCGGTTTCACCCGGCGGAGGTGTCTTGGATCGACGGCGAGAGGGCAATGGCGGAGTCATATTGCCATTTTAGATGCAAAGAGGTGCACCGGCGTTACGCAAGCTCGCTATGTCAGAGACTGACATCGATTCGCGCAGACGTGCGGGTTATTTCTGTTTCGAATCGGAGTAATAACCGGTGCGATAGCGGATGTTGAATGCGTCTGCGGTGGCGCGGGGAACGGTGACCTGCACGCGATGGAAGTTGAGCCCGGGAACTTGCTTACGCGGGTAGTAGCCCAGGAGGTATTGCGTTCGCAGGTCGTCGCTGACGCGCGCGAAAGCCTTGTCGAGGCCTCCATCGCTGGCATAGAAGCTTTTGCCGCCGGTCTGCTCGGCGAGCGTGATTAGCGCGTGTTCACCGCCGATGTCGCGGCCCGCGCTGGCCTGGATGGGCACATCGATGATGCTGTAGATCATGACTTCGCCACGCAGCGCTTGTTCGAGCGCATCGGCGTAGGTGGTGTTTTTTGCGGTGTCGCCGCCGTCGGAAACGAGGACGAGAACTTTGCGTCCATCTTTGTTGGCCAGCCCTTGCGCGGCGAGGTAGATGGCGTCGTAGAGCGCGGTGGCGTCGCCTCCGCGCAACGAGCCGAGACCGCGATCGATCGCGCCAACCTTGTTGGTAAACGCTACGAGTTGGCGCACATACGTGGCGAACTCGATGAGGCTCATCTGGTCTTGAGAACGCAGGAGCGCGTGGGCAAAGCGTTTGGAGGCGTCCTGCTCGATGGCCCTGTCTTTGAACGTGCTGCCGCTGGTATCGATGGCCAGGGTGAGATTGAGGGGCAGTTCGGACTGGCGCTCGAAGACGGCGATCTCCTGCGGGCGGCCGTCTTCTGCGACTTTGAAATCATCTTTGGTCAACCCGCCGACGATGGCGCCGTTCTGGTCGGTGACGTTCACAAAGAGGTTGACGAGTTTCACGTCCATGCGCAGGGTGACGTCCTGAGCAGGGAGGGTGACGGGGGCGAGGAGGAGTGCAGCCAGACCCAGCACCAAAGGAGTGATGACGGCCCAGCGAATCGCAGGGGCTAAAGCCCATTCTCTTTTGGTGGGCATTGCGGCACGACTGAAGTCGTGCCCTGATACAGAGCCCCATGCATCATTGAGTTTTTCCGAAGCCTGTGAGGCCGTCAGGGAAGTTGCGAGACTTGTCCCGGGACTAAAGTCCCTGCCTACCGTATGCGCTGAGGGCGGGCTAGGAGTCATGAGGAGACTCCGGGCGGGACGCCGCAAGGCCCTCGGGAAACGGTTCGCCATCGGCCCAGACAACGCCATCGACGAAGGTTTCCTTCTTCCAGATGGGTACGGTCTTCTTGAGGGTGTCGATGAGCCAGCGGCAGGCATCGAAGGCCTGCGCGCGGTGAGCCGAAGCTACGACGATGAGAACGCTGGTCTCGCCTACCTCGAGTTTGCCCAGGCGGTGGTAGATGGTGACCTGGCGGACGCCGTATCGGGTGATGGCATCGTGTGCAAGACCGTCCATCTGCTTGATGGCCATCTCTTCGTAGGCTTCGTAGTCCAGGTGCAGCGTCTGACGGCCTCGTGAGTTGTTGCGCACAATACCGTCGAACACGACAACCGCACCGTCTTCACCGCGCTTGGCTGCGGCCACCAGTTTGTTGGCGTCGATGCGCTCGCGCGTCAGGGCGATGACGACTGGGTTTGAGCCCTCCTCGTCGTCCGACGCATCGTCGGCCGGTACACCTCCGGATACGGGAGGCAGGAGGCCCACTTCGTCCCCTTCACGCAGTATCTGGGCGGACTGCGCATACTCGGCGTTCACGCTCACCGCGATTCCGCGCAGACTTGCTGCGAAATGCGAGGGGCGTTCCGCAACGAGATGCTGCAGCAAGTCAGCGACGGTGGCGCCCTCTTGCAACTCGAGGGTTGCCGCGGAGGAGCCGAACCAGTCTTTCAGTATCCCAAAAGGAAGAATTTGCACTTGCATCATCAGGGCCTGTTCACACTACGAAAGAATAACGCCTACATGAGGTTAGACGCGCGGGAAGGCAGTCGGTGGGAAGCCGCTGGAGAGGATGATGTGGAAAGATCGTGGGGCGGAGATTTCGCGACAGTTGCGCGAGTCGCCAGGGCTGCTACGTAATGCGTTCTCGCAATGCAGGGACCGGGAGCCAAGTCGAGCGGAGAGTCATCTGCAGCATGCAGATCGCGCTGAAGGCGAAGAAGGATCCAAGCCAAAGAAAAGTCTGCGCCGACGGTGAGGGGAAGAGCGGGATCAGTCGAAGAGCGAAGGCAAGAAACACCAGAGCGAAACCGAGCGAGACGATTCCTGCCGCACCGGGAAGCCAATTTTCCAGCGCCTGCCGCCGGGCGGATCGAAGGGCCAGAAATTCATGAACGGCGAGGCTGGTCGCCATCCCGACGATCAGGAGAGCGATGGTCCGGAAGGCAATTGGGCCTCTCCAGAACGTGAGCATCCAGCCGAGAGCGGTACAGACAATGCCGTTCAGCATCAGGGGCCAGGAGGCCCGGCGGGCGGAGTTCCAGAGGCCCGCGGCGATGGTGCAGGCCCCGGCAGCCGTGGTGAGTTCTCCAAGAAAGATAATTGCGCTGAACCTGTGGAGCCCGTTGGCTGCATACGCGAAGAAGATTATGGAGATGATGGCATAGAGAATGCCATTGAATGCCGGTACGGCCCAATTTTTTGTAGTCGCGATGGACATGATCGAACCTCCCGGAGCGGGATGGGGCCTCGACATGGGGAATGCATCGAGGACTTGATGGGCTCATCATACGCCGCGACGAATGCGGGTTACGAGCGGATCTCTTTATTGCGATCGCGTCAAAGGCTGGGACCCATGGTGAGCTTCATCTCCTGCTTGAGGTTGTGGGCCAGTTTTTCAATGGCGTCGGCTTTGCGAATCGCGGTGAGGGAAAGTGTGTCTTTGCCGGCCTTGTCCAGATCGGCTTTCAGGTCGGAGGCGAGCTTGAGGAGTTCGGCGCTGTCCCCCGCAATCTTCTTCTTGCGCTCGGCGTTGACGGCTTCGAAATTCTGATCGCTCTTCTGCTGCTGGCGCATGCGCTCCTGATCGTTGATGTCTGGCTGGCGATTGAGGAACTCGGGGATGTTTCTGGGGTTCTGCTGCAAGAGGGCTTTTCCGGCCACGGGAATCATGACAACGGCAACCAGAACGAGGTAGATCCCGGCTCGGGGCATCTTCGCCCAAGAGAGGCGGAGAGTGCGGGTGATTTGAATTTTTTGGAAACGCATCGGAACCTCCGAATTCCGCCAGCGGTATGCGGGGAATGCCAGGGAACAGCCCGCCCCTATGGCAGGCATTTGCCGCTAACGATAGCACCCGGCGAACGAACAAGCCCAGCGTAACTTTGTAAGTTAATTGTCACGATGGGATGTGTGGTACGCAGGGGCTAAAGCCCTCGTGATTACGCGGGGCCGGCGGCACGGCTAAAGGCCGTGCCCTGTTACAGGGCCGCGCTGGGAAGTTCCTTCGCGAGCAAAAAAGGCCGACGGGTTGGCCGGCCTTTTCTGAGGGATCGCGGTGACGTTTACGCTGCGGCGGTTTCGGGCTTCCCGGGCACGGCCTGCATGGCGACCGGCTGGGTCTTGAACAGCGGGAGAGCCACGGCCAGAACGTCTTCGATGTGGCGGGCGTAGTGGATGTCAACACCCTCCATCAATTCCGGCGTCAGGTCTTCTTCCACATCCTGACGATTGTCGGCAGGCAGAATGATGGTTTCAACGCCCGCTCGCCGCGCGGCAAGGAACTTCTCCTTGATGCCGCCGACCGGCAGCACGTTTCCGCTGAGCGTGATTTCGCCGGTCATCGCCATAAGCGGCCGCACGGGCGTGTCGGTCAGCAGCGACGCGAGCACGGTAGCCATGGTGACGCCGGCTGAGGGACCGTCCTTGGGAATGGCACCGGCCGGCACGTGAATGTGCAGGTCGATCTCCCGCGTAAAGTCCTCGGCCAAGCCGAGCCGGGCCGCGTTGGAGCGGACCCAGGTGAGCGCAGCCTGCATGGACTCCTGCATGACCTCGCCGATCTGGCCGGTCATGGTGAATCCACCCTTGCCCTTCATCTTGTTGGCTTCGATGAAGAGAATGTCGCCGCCGGCGGGAGTCCAGGCGAGGCCCACGGCCACGCCCGGGCGCTTGACGCGCTCTGCCACTTCCGTTTCGACGCGCACCTGGATGCCGCCAAGGAATTCCTTGAGGACGTCCCTGGTCACGAAGAGCCTTTCCTTCCTTCCCTCGACGACCCGGCGCGCCTGCTTGCGGCAGACGGTTC
>WNGK01005601.1_pt1 | contig 13275 bp, 8 predicted proteins | sample 5400601 | NCBI WGS metagenome assembly WNGK01 (sample SAMN13153376, study PRJNA577476) | soil metagenome | isolation source: 60 cm soil or saprolite under Garry oak tree replicate 1 | place: USA:California | collected 2016-06-15 | reverse complement strand
AAGCGGCCGGTCCTCTACACGGTCGACGCGACGGCCGCGGCGGCAGACAAGGAAAACCAGGAGTCGCTGCCCTCGGGTCACGCGTCGGTCGCCTTCGCGGCGGCGACGACCTACTGGGTGCTGGCCCGGCGCGAGCGCCTACCGCACCGGACGCGGAACACCATCCTCCTTTATGCGGGCGCGGTGGGTGTGGCGGCACTCCGGGTCGTGGCCGGCAAACACTTTCCAACGGACGTGCTGGCTGGCGCGGCCCTCGGGAGCGCTGTCGGCTGGCTCGTTCCGACCGTTCATCCACCACACCCCTAAGCCCCGGCGCGTCGCTCGATGGGCCCAGCGCGTGCCGCGCCCGAGCCCTCCGCGGCGCTCCGCTACTTGAGCCCGAAGGACACTCCGGCGCTGATCGGGATGAAACTGCTCGCGCCTCCGCTGGTGCGCGCGCTGATAAAGCGCGCTTCCCCGAACATCTTCGTGGCCCCCGTGCCCGCGCACCAGCCCACGCCACCGCCGAACGCGACCTTCGTCTGGGACGCGGAGCTGAAACCCGTGACGTCAACTCTCACGTCGTAGAGGCCGACGCCGCCGACCAAGTAGAACCTTCCGGGGACCCTGGGTAGCCGCACGTGCCAGACCAAATCAGCGGTCACACCGTCGAGCTTCGAGGCGCCTCCCACGTCCCCCCGGTGCGTGCTCCGGCTGTACGTCGCCTCCAGGCGAAGCGAGAATGGGAGGGCGGAGGGACGCACCTCGGCCATCCCCAGCACGTGCCAACCGACCTTGTCGTTGGCACCGTAGTCGCCGGCGGGGATGAGGGCACCACCGCCGATCCCGACGACGACGGTCTGCGCCGTGAGTGTCGCCGCGGGGACGACCGACGTGCACACGATCGCGAGTGCGCTGAGGGGGATGGGTCTCATGGCTCGATGAATCGTGGTTTACGGCACCCCGAAGAATTCCGCCATATTCGGGGCTGTTGCGGCGGCGCCGGGGAACGTCGTGAGACCCAGCCCCTCCGCCATCAGTCGCAGCGCACTCTCGTGCTGATAGAACGTCGCGGACTCGTAGCGGCGCTTGGCCTTGGGGCTCACCGCCAGCCACACGACCCGCCCGCCCCCGTTCCGGTCGTCACCACCCGACTCATCGAACGTGATGATCAAGAGCCCATCCGTCTGGAACACCGGGCTCGCCAGCAGCGGGGCGATGTTCGTCTGCAGCCAGGCATCGGCCTGGAGCAACCCGCAATCGTGCGCGTCGTGGCACAGGTTCGGGACGATGAACGAGAAGTCCGGCAGGGTGTTGTTCGCCAGGTCCGTCGGGAATTGCGAGAACGGGACGAGGTTCCGCCGCTGGATCGGGTCGTTCACGACGTCGGAGAGGAAGGAGAGGGGGTTGTGCTTCCGTGCGTACGCGCCCGGGCCGGTGCCCGTATAGCCCACCGATGGCAGATCCTCGGCGTACGACTTCCAGGTTTTGCCGGCGGCGAGCAACTCGCGCACGATGTTGTCATCGGTGACCGTTCCAGAGAAGCCATCGTCGTTGGTGATGATCTTTCCCGTCGTCAGCATGAAGTAGTTGCCGATGGATGGATGGGTGTTGGCGTAGTACTGCGTCGCGACCGCGTACTGACTCGCGAGGCTATTCAGGTAGGGCGTCCACAAGCCGTCCCTGACGTTTTCGTAATTGGTGTTTTCCTCCACGACGATGACCAGGTGGCCGAACCGCGGCGTGGGTTGCGGCGGTGGTGCCGGTTGGCGGGGTACGGTGGGCTCCCCGCAGGCCATGAGCGCGAGCAGGACTCCGTTGGAGAGCACTCGTCGAACTTGTCGCATAAGCGATGATCCGTGGTTCGCGCGAAGCGAAGGTTGACGTCAGCGTTTGTACCGGCGTCGAGGCCCGTTGTTCGCACGCCGGTCGAGCCGTGCAGCGGAGCTCCCGTCGCATGCATGCCACATGTCCAAACCGCGTAGACGCGCGTGTGCGGGATGTCCCAGCCGAGCAACACTGCCCAGGGGTGTGGTCGCTAGCGCGGCGCGCCGCAACAGAATCGGATGGCTCGTCCCGATCATCTATACAACACGCCCTGAGCGCCTGACGTATTGCCGGCGCACGCAGGGGGCACCACCACGCTCAGATCTGAAACGCCGATTCTAGGGGGATGGCCATGCTCTCGCGACTCAGCATCTACCTCGGAGTCCTCGTGGTCAGCGCGACGCAAGCGGACGCGCAGAGCGACAGTGGGAAGGTGACGGTGGTGGTGCGCGAGGGAGACCGTCCCGTGGTCGAGGCGGTGGTGCGCAGTGGCCAGATGCGTGCGCGGACCGATGCCCTCGGCGCAGCGGCCCTGTGGCTATCGGTCGGCGTTCGCCGGGTCATTGTCACCAGCATCGGCTTTCGCCCCGAGACCCTCCAGGTTGCGATTCGCGCGCGGTTCGACATCACCGTAACGGTGCAGCTCTTGAAACAGGCTCAGGCGCTTACTCCGGTGGTCGTCACGGCTACGCGGATCCCACGCCGCCTCGAAGACGAGCCGGTCCGGGTCGAGGTTCTCGCCGGGGAGGACATCGCCGAGAAGACGGAGATGCGGCCGGCCGACCTGACCGTGCTGCTGCGGGAGATCAGCGGCGTACGCGTGCAGCCGACGTCGCCGGCCCTCGGCGCTGCGAACATCCGGATTCAAGGACTCCCCGGCCGATACACGCAGCTTCTCTCCGACGGGCTGCCGCTCTATGGAGGCCAGATCGGCGGCCTCGGTCTCCTGCAGATCCCGCCGCTCGACCTGCGTCAGGCGGAAGTCATCAAAGGGGCCGCGACGGCGCTGTACGGCCCCGCGGCGCTGGGCGGTGTCGTCAACCTGGTCTCGCGCACACCCACGGACGAACACGCGATCTTGCTCAACCAGTCCGCGCGTTCGGGGACGGACGCGGTGCTGTGGGTCGGAAAACGCCTCAGCGATCAGTGGGGCTACACGGTCGTGGGTGGTGTCCATCACCAGGACAAAGTGGATGTGGACGGCGACCGGTGGGCCGATCTCCCGGGCTTCGAGCGCGCCGAACTCCGCCCCCGGCTCTACTGGAACGGGGAGCATGGCCGCTCGCTGTTCGTGACGGTGGGGGCGATGGCCGAAAACCGCACCGGCGGCACCATGGCGGGCGCGGTCGCGCCCGACGGCCAACCTTTCGCAGAACGCGTCGACACTAGACGGCTGGACGTGGGTCTCGTGGCCGCCTGGCCCGTAGGCCATGGCGACACCCTGACCGTTCGGGGGGCCGCCACGAGCCTGTGGCATCATCATCAGTTTGGCGCAACGGTCGAGCGTGACCGCCAGAGCACGCTCTTTAGCGAGGTGACGCTCATGCTCCCACGGGGGCGGGCCACGTGGCTCGTCGGTGCTGGGTTCGAGCGAGACGGCTATCATGCCGCGGACGTGCCAGGCTTTGATTACACCTTCGCCACGCCATCCCTCTTCGCCCAGAGCACGCTCTCGGTCACGCAGCGGATCGCGATGTCGGCCAGCGGCCGGTGTGATGCGCACAGCCGGTACGGCACGATCTGCAGTCCGCGCCTCTCCATCCTGGTATCGCCGACCACGGGCTTGAGGGCGCGGCTCTCCGGGGCGACCGGCTTCTTCGGTCCGACGCCGCTCACCGAGGAGACTGACGTCATCGGGCTCTCACGCCTGCGTCCCGTGACGGGCCTTCGGCCCGAGCGGGCTCGATACGCCTCGCTGGACGTCACCGGGAAACGGGGCCCGTTGCAGCTGAATGGAACGCTATTCTCCTCCTCGATTCAGGACCCCGTGCTGCTCCGGGATTCGTCAGGTGTGTTGGAGCTCGTCAACGTGTCCGGCCCCATCCGCGCGAGCGGCCTGGAAGTCTTTGCCGTGTACGTGCGCGAGCCGCTCACCATCATCGCGGATTACGCCTACCTGCACTCCAGCGAGGTGTCGCCCGAGACGGGCATCCGAACGGCATTCCCCCTCAACCCGCGGCACACCGCCGGGTTGGACGTCGCGTGGGACAACGACGAGACCGGGACGCGGGTGGGGGTCGAGGCGTTCTATACCGGTGTGCAGGCCTTAGCGCATAATCCGTATCGGACGACCAGTCGTCCGTATACGACCATCGGCGTATTGGTCTCGCAGCGGATCGGGCCCGCGCTCTTGTTTCTCAACGCCGAGGACCTCACGGATGTGCGCCAGACGCGCTACGACCCCTTGCTAATGCCAGCGCCGGGCGAGGGCGGCCGATGGACAACCGACGAGTGGGCGCCGCTGGAGGGCCGGCTCGTGAATCTCGGAGCGCGAATTGGCTTCTAGGACGCTTACCTGATGCATGTAGAGGGGGTCGCTCCTCTAGGACTCGATTTATGAGCAGGCTGCTCACCGTTAAAAAAGGTTCGCCTCCCGCACGCGGGGAGAGAAATGCAGGCGGGATCTTCAGCCCCTTTTTAAAGTTGGCCCTATACTTCCCTTCATGACCACGTCGTCCGATGTCGTCCTCGGTGGACTCACGCTCGTGGTGCTCGTGCTGCAGTGGTGGGTGTTCCGTCGCCAAGCGAAACTGATGGAGCGCCAAGGCGATATCATGGCCGCGCAGCAGACTACCCTCAAGGAACAACAAGCGCTGGCAGAGCAGCAAATGCGGTGGCGACGTGACGAGGCGATCGGAACGTTCTTCCGGCTCGCTCACGACCTTGTTGGGGAATTCAGGAAGGCGAACGTGTTGCCGTTGACCACGGTCCCCGCGGACTTCAACACCCATCCCCGTCAGGTGCTGCGCGAGGCCAGCCGGCTGTTCGCGCCCCTTGGGAATGACTTCATCTTCTCGGCAAACGAGATCGCGATGCGCCTCGACCAGTACTTCGCGGAAGTCGAAGCGTACGATAGTGACCCGCGTGGCCGGGACGGGGCCGATCGACTCATGGCGGTGCAGGCGTCGCGAGAGCAGGTGGGGCGCAATCTGGATCGAGCGAGCCGCCTCATCCCCGACGAGCTCCGGTGGAAGTATGCAGACGGGAAGGACTACAACTTCCGCGCTTTGTGCTCGCCGCCGCCGGGCCTCCCGCTTGGATCCGAAATAGAAGCGAGCACCGAGTGAGCCGGCCCCAGCGGCTCCGGGAGTAGAGCGCGTGACCGCCCCTACGCTCGGCCGGCCCGATCCCGGTGACGTGCGAGTAATGGCCGAGCACGTCGACCACGAGATGGAGCGGCTGCTGCGGGTCGGCGATCTCCTGTGTCGCTGGCGGTGGCTACTGCACCTGCTCCGCCTCGACACGATCCTGCGGGCCCTACGCGTCGCCTACGCCGGGCACGCGCGCGCACTCCTCGAGTTCTTCCACGACGGTCGCCCCGGTAAGGATCCACCGGGTGGGGACCGCAAGGCGCGGGACGGAGACTTCGACGTCTGGCTCGGCGACTACACGGGCACGTTCGACGCGCACCCGTGGGCCACGTCCCCACCGATTCACAGGGACCGCCTGCGGGACGCCGACAAACTGTTGGGTCATGTCAGCACCGGGCGGCTCGGGCTCGGTGGGCGACCGCCGTGGGGCGATCACGGGGACCGGACGTGGGTCCGCGCCGCCATCGTGCAGGTGAGGACCGAGGTCTCCGCCGCGAGACGGTGGCATCTGTTCCCCGAGACTGAACGAGCCCTCGCAGAAACGAGATGTTGACACCCTTACTCGCACAGCAAGATTCGCCAGACTCTGTCGCATTCACGCCCTATCATGCCGCAAAAACACCCTACCTGTCGAAGTGTCTCCCACCCATCTTCAAAGCGGTGGGCAGCGTGGCTGATGAGCTCTGAAAGGGCAGTTTGGTCCGGAGGTGTTCTAGTGACGCGCACTCATGTGGTTTCCGGTCTCACGTGCTTCGCGCTACTTCTCGCAACGAACCTCGTCCCGGTCTCCGCCCAGACCCCCCAGCAGGCGGCCGTTTCGGTGACGGCCGCACTCGTCGCCGAGCAATTGCAGGTCAGGCCGGTTCCCCTGTACCAGCTTGAGCTCGTGCGGATCAGTGATACGACGGCCACCGTCGCATTTCGCACCGGCCTTGACGGTAAGGCTCGCCAGGCGATTGCGCCGGGCAGTTACAGGTTGCGCAGCGTTGCACCGGTCGAGCTGCTGGGTAAGAAGTACCGCTGGAACCTCCTCCTTAGGGTGAGCCGCGGCCAGGTGCTCGCGGTCGAATTGACGAACGCCAACGCCCTCGTTGACACGGTAAAGGTTGCGTCACGGGCAGCCGCGCGCGAAATCGCGCCCGAGATCGCCGTGTATAACCGGGTCAAACGCGGAGTTGTACGGGTCGAGGCGGGTCTGAAGCACGGCAGCGGCTTCTTCATCGATACTCTCGGCGGGATCATCGTCACTAACGATCACGTGCTTGCTGGCGAGCGGGCGGTAAGCGTCGCGCTCGATACGAGTCGGCGGGTGGCTGCGCAAGTAGTGGTTCGCGATCATGACGCCGACCTTGCCCTCCTTCGCCTGAGTCCGTCAGCCTGTCCCGACTGTCCTCATCTGCGCATAGCGAGGCAGGACTCCGCAGGAGCCATTGTGGTGCCCGGAGAGCGGGTCATCGCTATTGGGTTTCCATTGAGCCAACAGTCGACCGTGACCTCCGGGATCGCGAGCAGTGTGCGGGACCGGGTCATCATCTCCGACGTGAACATTAATCCTGGAAACTCTGGAGGTCCGCTGCTGAACCTTGCAGGAGACGTCGTGGGAGTAAACACGTTCGCCGAACAAGGCGAGCATGGCCCAGGGGTCTCCGGGTCGATTCTGATCACTCAGGTTGCACCGTTACTGAAGAGAGCCGCGGATACACTCTCAACGCTGCCCATGCCAGCGTCCACGGAGCTTCCGACCCTCGTTGGACCAGCATATCCACTGACAGAACTGCGCGCAGCGGCGGAGAGTGTGCCACTTGAGGCGTACGATGAAGTCCAGGAGTACAAGGCGGGCAATTTCATCCTCTCGTTCAGCACGCCCGTCGCCAACTTCGTCTACTATAAGAAGTACGAGGACGAAATAGCGAAAGACCGCCACAAGCGCGAAGCGCGTGCGGGGGTGAGTGAGGAGGAACGCTACTCCGAGGTTGGCGCGGTTCGAGACTGGATTGACTACGTTGGGGATCTGACCAACCCCGCTGTCACCGTGTTGGTCGTCCCCAAGCAAGGCGAGACGTTTGGGAGTGCCTTTGGCAGGGCGCTGTCAGCTGCGGGCGGATACAGGCCCGGCAGGGCGAAGTACGTCTTTAAGGGCGATGTTCAGGACGTCGAATGGTACCGCAACGGAGAACCGGTCAGTCCGATCGTGGGCGGGCGCACTCCGCAGCGCGTGTATGTATCCGACGCGTGGGTAGTGATGAAGGATGTAGCGTATCGAGGTCTCTACATCTTCGACCCCGTCGTGTTCGCGCCAGACTCAACCGGTGCGCCACCAAGCATCATCGCACACGTGTATGACTTAAAGCACCCCGACGATCGGAACTGGGTCGAAGTGCCTGGCGACGTCGTCGCGCGCATCTGGAACGATTTCGCGCCCTACTTTAGACGAGTCCGACCGGAACGAGCTTTCATGCCCGCCGACGCTCAGCAATTCAGGAGTGGTCTTGACTCGCTGTGTGCTCGGTTGCACTGCGAGACTGAGGAGAACAAGCCCCGAGCACCGTTCTGATGCGGCCTGGGCACCCATCCGGGGGCCAACGAGGTCCGGCTGCTCTTGGGCGTCATCGCGTGCAACCTTGGCAATCTGCTGCGCCGGCTCGTCCTGCCCGTCGCCATCCAGGGGCGGTCCGTGACGAGCCACACATAGGTGCCGGAGGGTACGATGCCGAATCCTAATGCGATCGTCTCGAGAATCGCTCGCATCGAGCGCGACCAAATCGTGTTGGAAGGGGACCGCCGTGTCCGCCTCGATCCCGCGAGTCCTCGCACGCGCGGCGTGGGTCCGATCCTGGAGGGATTGAGCACGCAGCGGATGCCGGTCTATCTGGAGATCGATCCGGCGACGTCGACAATCACACGGCTGCTCATTCCTCACGTAACGCGCGTCGTCAGTCTCCGGCCGGTCGAGGATGGTCTGGATGTAGAGTTGGAGATGTCGCACGCGCGGCACGTGCTCCGACGCGGTGCGCCGGACTTCGCCGAGCTTGAGCGCCAGCTGCGCGAGTCGATGCGCTCGGGTGGTGTGATCATCGTGAGCGAGGATGACGCGCATAACATCATCGACATCCGCGCCTACACGCCGGGGCCGGACGCGCCCATCCCTCCACTGCCGCCCTTCCCCAGGCCGACAATTCCCAGGCTGCCGTGGCCGCTCACATGGTTAAGAGATCTGTGGCGTTGGCGCTGGTGGCCGTGGTGGTGGTTCAGCTTCCGGTGCATGTCCGAAGCCCGAGCCCAGCAAGTCTTCAACGCCATGGCCGCCACCACCTGCAATCCTCTCACCGTTCCGCCACCCTGCATTCCCTTCATGTATCCTGATGATGGCTGCTGGGGCCGCGCTCACGAGATGTGTCGTCTCATGATCAACCTGAGCGTGTCGCCGAGGAAGGTGTGGATCCAAGCGGCCGCCGGAACATACCTGCAGGCGAACACCCGGAACAATCCGAATTGCTACGTGCAATGGGGCTGGCACGTCGCGCCGACTATCTGCGTACGACGCTGGCGTTTCTTCTGTCTGTTCGCACGCGAGATGGTGATCGATCCGGCGCTGTTCAAGACCCCGGTGACGAAGGCAACCTGGAAGGGTGCGCAGAACAACTCCGGTGCCACGCTGACCGATGCAGACTGGACGATCTTTTACCTGTGGTCCAACGAGACGGATCCGACGTTCGTGAAGACCAACCAAGTCTTGGCTACCTACCGCCTGCAGCTGCAGCTGCGTTCGCAATCACCGGCCGGCCCCCCGCCGTACGCGAACTGTCCGTAGCTTTCCTTGCCAACGCGCGTGGTGTCAATGGTGGTGCCAAGCCGGGCATCGCTGGTCGTCGCAGGCCGTCGATCGCATCGCCTAAGTCCCTGAAGACACGACGGCCAGCGCCGGCGTGCGCTGGCCGTGCGGGATTACGAATCGAGAGCTCTACCACTGAGCTACGGTGGCGGCCCCCTAACTTAGCGGCGTGCTGCGCCACGCGGTACTCCTCAGCCCTTCGCACGCTCCACCCTCCAGGCGCGATTCAGTAGCCGTTCAATCCTCGGCGGCGCCACAGGTAATAGATGACTGGGATCACGATCAACGTCAGGATAGTGGACGTCACCATCCCACCCACCATCGGCGCGGCGATCCGCTTCATGACGCTCGCCCCCGCGCCGTGACTCCATAGCGCCGGCACGAGCCCGAGCATGATCGCGAGCACCGTCATGAGCTTGGGCCGAACGCGGTTCACAGCGCCTTCTTCGATCGCCGCTACGAGCGACGCCTCCCGCATCCCGCCTCCCGCGACCGTCAGGGAGTCCTTTAGGGCATCCCGCGCCTTCCACGCGTGATCGAGGTAGATGAGCATCACGACGCCGGTCTCCGCAGCCACGCCAGCGAGCGCGATAAATCCCACCGCGACCGCGATCGACAGGTTGTAGTCCAGCAGCCACATGATCCACACCCCGCCGACCAGGGCGAACGGCAGCGACAGCATTACGATCGCCGTCTCGGCCACTGTGCCGAACGTGAGATACAGGAGCAGCGCGATGATCCCGAGCGTGAGCGGGACGACGACTTGCAGCCGCGCCTTCACCCGCTGAATCGCCTCATACTGACCGCTCCATCGCAACCAGTACCCGGTAGGAAGCTTCACCTCGCGTGCTACGACGGCCTGAGCGTCGCGCACATAACTCCCCACGTCCCTCCCCCGCACGTCGATCGAGACCTGGTCGTACAGATAGCCCCCCTCGCTCCGGATCATCGGTGGGCCGGGGCTGAACTGAATGTCCGCGACCTGTCCGAGCGGCACCTGGGGGCCGTCACCGCTGCCGACCAGGAGCCGACTGATCGTAGTGGGGTCATCCCGGAAGTCACGGGCATAGCGCACTTGCACGGGATAGCGCTCCCGGCCCTCCACCGTGGTCGTGATCTCCTCGCCACCGAGCGCCAGGCTGATCACCTCCTGCGCGTCGCCGGTGGTGAGTCCATAGCGGGCGAGGGCGTCCGCATCGGGCCGGATGTCCAGGTAGCGCCCCCCAAACGATCGCTCGGCGTAGACGCTCGCGGTGCCCGGGAGCGGCGCGAGCGCGCGCTCGATATCCTGACCGATGCGCTGGATGGTCTGGAGTTCGGGGCCGAAGATCTTGACCGCGAGGGTCGTCCGCACGCCGGTCGAGAGCATGTCCGTGCGGTTCTTGATCGGCATGGTCCACGTGTTGACGGCGCCCGTGAGGCGCAGCCGTTGATCCATTTCCGCGATCAGGCGATCCTGGGTCATCCCCGGGCGCCACTCCGACTCGGGCTTCAGGTTCACGACGGTCTCGACCATCGACATCGGCGCCCAGTCCGTGGCCGTGTTCGCCCGACCCGCCTTGCCCCACACCGACGCGACCTCGGGGAACGTCATGAGGATCGAGTCTTCCACATGGAGCAGTCGCCGCTGCGTGGTGAGGGAAACCGCTGGCAGGGTGTTGGGCATGTACATCAGCGAGCCCTCGTTCAAGGGCGGCATGAACTCGCTGCCGAGACCCGCCAAGGGAAGGAGCGTCAGCAGCAGGACGCCCGCGGCACCGCCCAGCACCAGCCAGCGGGCGCGCAGCGCCCATTGCAGCACCAGCCGATAGAGCTGGATCGCCCAGCGGTTGAGCGGGTTCTCCGCCTCCGCACGGATCTTTCCCTTGACGAACCAGCCCATGAGCGCGGGCACGAGCGTCACGGAGAGCAGCGCCGCCGCCGCCATGGCGAAGGTCTTGGTGAGCGCGAGCGGCCGGAACAGACGCCCCTCCTGGTCTTCGAGCGTGAAGACGGGTAGGAACGCGAACGTAATGATGAGGAGCGACATGAAGAGCGCAGGGCCCACCTCCCGGGCGGCCGCGAGCACGCGCTCCCAGTGCGGGCGCTCCGGCTCATGCTCGATGTGCTTGTGGAGGTTCTCGAGCATCACGATCGCGGCGTCGATCATCGCGCCGATCGCGATCGCGATGCCCCCCAGACTCATGATGTTGGCGTTGACCCCGAGCCAACGCGTAACGGCGAGCGCGACAAGTATCCCGAGCGGCAGCGTAGCGATCGCCACGAGCGCGCTACGCGCGTGCAACAGGAACACCGCGCACACGAGCGCGACAATGACCGATTCCTCGAGCAGCGTGCGCCACAGTGTCTTGATGGACCCGTGGATCAAGTCCGAGCGGTCGTACGTCGGCACGATCCGGACGCCGGCCGGGAGCGCGGGCGCGATCTCGGCAATCCGCTGCTTGACGCCGTCGATCACGCGCAACGCGTTCTCGCCATAGCGCATCACCACGACCCCACCGACGGCCTCCCCTCTGCCGTCCCGCTCTGCGATCCCGAGCCGCAGGTCGGGCCCGATCGTCACCCGGGCCACATCGGCGACTCGCACCGGGCGCCCGTCCTTCCCGACGCCGACCGCGACCTTCCCGATGTCCCCGACCCCGCGGAAGTAGCCGAGCCCGCGGATCGCGTAGTCCGAGCCCGCGACCTCTACGGTCCGCGCCCCGACGTCCTGGTTCGCGCCGCGCACGGCCGCGATGATCTCACGCGCCGTTACGCCGTAGGCGAGGAGCCGGGCCGGGTCGAGCAGCACCTGGTATTGCCGCACGTATCCGCCGAGACTCGCGACCTCGGCCACGCCCGGAACCGACTGCAGCGCGTACCGGACTTGGAAGTCCTGAATCGTGCGGAGCCGGTCGGGCGAATACCCGGCACCCTCGAGGGCGTATTGATAGACCCAGCCCACACCGGTGGCGTCGGGCCCCAATCGCGTCTTGGCACCGGCGGGGAGGCGGCTCTGAATGGCGTTCAGGTACTCGAGCACGCGTGAGCGCGCCCAGTAGAGATCGGTCCGGTCCTGGAAGATCACGTACACGAAGGACGAGCTGAACATCGACTGCCCGCGCACCACCTTGACCTTGGGGACTGCAAGGAACGTGGTCAGCAGCGGATAGGTGACCTGGTCCTCGACGACTTGGGGCGCCTGGCCCGGGTAGTCGGTGTAGACAATCACTTGGGTATCCGAGAGATCCGGGATCGCATCCACCGGCATCGTGCGGAGCAAGAACACGCCGGCGACGAGCACGAAGATCGCGCCGAGCGCCACGAGCTCACGGCGCTTGATGGACCAGGCGATGAGTTTCTCGATCATGGCCGGCGCGCCCCTTCCTTAGCGGGCAGCTGCATCCCGCCCATGTTCAGGCCCATCCCCATCTGGAGCATGAGTCCCTGAATCGCCGCGGCGAGGTTCGACTCCGAGTCGAGCAGGAACGTCGCCGAGGCCACGACTTCGTCGCCCGGCCGCAATCCTTCGACGATCTCGACGAGTGAGTCGCCCCGAAGCCCCACGCGAACCTCCCGGGGCACGAACCGGCCGTCGCCGCGGTTCACGAAGACGAGGTCCTTCGTGCCGGTGGGCAGCACCGCCTCGAGCGGCACGGTCACGCCCCCCCTCCCCCGGCCCGCCGTCGCGAGCGCTGCCGTCGCGTACATTCCCGGGCGCAAGGCGCCGTCGCCGTTCTCCACCGCCGCACGGGCCGTCAGCGTGCGGGTCTTCTCGTCGAGCTGCGGGTAGATGAACGTCACGCGTCCGCGAAACGTCCGTCCGGGGAGCGCGTCCACGGTGATCGCGGCCGGAGTGCCGACCCGGACGGCGGCCGCGTCCTGCTCGAAGATTGCGACGTCCACCCATAGCACTCGGGCGTCGGCGATCTGGAACAGGTTGTCCCCAGCCTTCACCGCTTGGCCTTCGATGACCATCTTCTCCGTGACTGCTCCGCTCCGCGGGGCGCGCAGCAACAGCGTGCGGGTCACACTTCCTCTCGTCTCGAGGCTGTCGATTTGATCGGACGGGATGTCCCACAGGGCGAGCCGGCGCCGAGCGCCGGCCGCGAGCGTATCGTCCTTCAGTCGCCGCGCCAGAAGGTATTCCTCCTGAGCACTCACCAGATCGGGAGAATAGAGTGCCAGCAGCGGGTCGCCCTGCTCGACACGCTTGCCGACGTAATCCGCGTACAGGCGCTCCACCCAGCCGCCGACCCGCGCATTGACGTAGACGAGGTTCGGCTCGGCGTACTTGAGGACGCCCACCGCCCGGACGGAGGACCGAACCCGCCGCTCGGTCGCCCG
>WNGK01005595.1_pt1 | contig 13284 bp, 11 predicted proteins | sample 5400601 | NCBI WGS metagenome assembly WNGK01 (sample SAMN13153376, study PRJNA577476) | soil metagenome | isolation source: 60 cm soil or saprolite under Garry oak tree replicate 1 | place: USA:California | collected 2016-06-15 | reverse complement strand
TGTGGGCAAAAGACAAGGGATGCACCAGGGGTGTATCCCTCGGCTGGTTTTCCTGCATCGTAACGAGCAACCAGTCCACCACAGCCGGCACACTCCCTGCTTGTATTCCTGGGGGAGACACGGCAGGTGAGGATTTTCTCGTTCCACGCTTTGTATTTACTGTAGGTGTACATCTTCCCACGTAACCAGTACGAGCGTTTTTCGTTGCCTCTCCGACTGTACCTGCCTTTTTGTGGCCTGAAGTGTCCGAGATGCTCAAACACCAGAATACTTGCTTGATGCTCTTTGGCGAACAGGACAATACGATGGCTCACCTGATGAGCACTCTCTTCATCAAGTGCGCGTATCTTTGCCCACAGTGCTGCATTGTCCTGTTCACCTTCGGCGATCATGCCTGTCTTGCTTCGGTTTCGTGCAATCCTTCCCAACTGCCTCGCGCCTTCGACCGTGGAGTTGCTTGCCACCTTTGATAAAGCGGGTCGCAACCACCGTGCCTTCGACGGTGAGAATGGAGCACACTGCCAGGTGTTTGGTGATATTCAAGTCAACTGAACACATGCGGGTCTCTGAATTGGTGCGAAGTATCGTCTCGACTTTGCCAGGCGTGGAAAACTGCTTCTGCACAGCAGTGTGCAGGTTCCAGCGATGGCCGTCTTGCACCAGTGTTGGGCTGATCTCGTCCCATTCCGCGGGAAGATCACGGCCTCGGATGCCGCACTTGATCCATGCGAAGGCGGCTTCCTGTCCAGAGCTTGAGCATGATGCTCTGATGTGTGCGCTCTTTCCATTGTCCGGCATAGAGGGTGACTGATTTGTTCCAACGACGCGGAGGCACTGGTGGACGAATGGTGAACTTCTTGCCACGCGCCTGTGCCTTCTCTTTCTGTTTGCGCCATTTCTCAAGATGAGTCGTGAACGAGCGTGCTGAACCAAGTGCGGCATGAATAGCAGCACGACGGAACATGGCTGGAATGTCAGCGGGGATGGCGCAAGCCAATGGCATCACTGGATGAGGATGGCCTGATGTAGTATGCGTGAGCGTTTCCAGGGCTGCAAGGGCTTCTTTGCTGGAAAGCTCAAGGATACCAGGGTGCGCCACAATCACCTCGAAATAGAAGGCGGCAACGTGATTGAACAAGGTCTTCGTCGTGGCAAAATAGGAGCGATGTGCGCTCTTATAGCTCAGCAGTTGCTTGATCGTTTTGGTTGCCTTTGCCATGAGACTCCTTGCTCCTTCCCTGCTTCTTCACTATTCTTCTTCTTTTTGTTTCATGGAAATGTGGTGATGCACGATTGCTCGTCAAGGCAAGGGCTCAAGCCAGGGACGCCTCACCACGGATTGAAATACCGTGGCTTGCGGCGGGCTCAAGCCCTTTTTTGTCACTTTTTCCGTCGTGTTTTCTCAACAGGGGCAAGTCAAGAGACCACATGTTTCCGCAGCAAATAGTACTCCTTACCTTGAACGTTTAGAACTGGTTACTGCAAACGGCGGTTCAACTGATAGCGCAAATGGTGGGAACCAATGGGGAAATCATAAAACTCGCATAGTCCGCACCCCTGATGGCAATATCTACACAGTCATACAAGCTCCAGGCACTGGCTCTCTCACCAAGCAATGGCGGGTATTCAAGCGGATAGGAGAGAACAACTGGCAGATGATCAATGAAGGAGCAGCGGGAAGGGAACCTGCTAACTTACTTGCCGGGCCACATAATGAACTCTATGTTCTCGCTTGGCCGGCAGGCCGTCCAGTGATGTGGACATCTACGGATGGCGGAGCAACATTTACCAAATCGCGGCAAAGGCCCTTGGCTTGAGCCATGGAGATGAAAGCCGCGCTGCTGGTAGGCAGTCCTTTCCGTTTTTTGCCAGGTGTGAGAGAATACATATGTAGTTCTCCTGTACACTGACAACCGAATAGTGTTTCTGGGTTCTACGGTAAATCGTTCCCGTGGGTAAAAGCACTAACGTACAAAACGTTTGTGTGCCATTCGATACAAAGGTCTGTGAGTAACGCCCGCCTTTGTGAATGAACCGAACTACGGTGTGGGACGACACACCAGCGTCATTCCAGAAGCCCCTGGCGCGGGAGCCATGGGGAGTCGTCACCAGTCAGAATGTACCCGGGAATTGGATCACAACAAATTGGCCATATGCGGGTGCCGGCATTAGCCCAAATGGCACAGTCTATCTTTTGCAAACCATCGGCGGCGGAGATAATGGCACCACTAACCCTCCGGGGGACTTTTATTGGGCATACTACACACCAGGTACGAAACAATGGTCAAACCTTCAGGATACGCGCTATGACAGACGGAATAGCTATGCATATGTACTCCCAACGGATGCCGGCCAACTGCATATCGTAGCAACGTTAAATGGACACTGGTCAGACTTTGGCTACATTCAACCTTCCGCTGCAGGAGGGTTTGATTATATGTATAAACTTCTCCGCGCATGGCATACGCCAAATGTTACTACCACTGCCCCAGCGTACACAAATATCAAAGAAGTCTTGCAAACAAACGGAGGATATGCAAACGTTTTTCAAAATGACGCCTATAGAGATACGCAGGGACGGGTCCATGTGCTGTATACGTACCAGGATGCTTCAACGGGGGCAACAGCAACCGGCACCGGAAGCTATAGAGGGTATGATGCTGCTGTTGGAGCATAAGATCCTCCTGAGAGCTAAGATGGTGATTGCTCTTAGTCTACCATCAGAGGGTCTGCCCGCTCTCTTCTTTTTTCTTGTTCAGGTACTCTTGGTTTAAGTTAGCGCCTATTGGCTAAAGCCCCTCTCTGTCAAGGTTAAAACGCACACTTAGAAAATGCACGTCGAGTCTTGCTGTGTGGCGAGAGGCTATTGAACATCGGCCGCCCAGACCTGCACCGTCTCATCAAAGCTTGCAGAAGCGATGCGTGTCCCATCGGGAGACCAGGCCACACTGTACACAACAAAGCCCCCATGCCCGATGTAGGTCTGAAGGAGCCTCCTGCTCTTCACTTCCCACACCTGCACGGTTCGAACGCTTGCAGAGGCGATGCGCGCGCCATCGGGAGACCAGGCCACACTATTGACAGGGCCCCTATGCCCGGTGTAGGTCTGAAGGCGTCTCCCGCTCTCAGCCTGCCACACCTGTACGACCCGATCCTGGCTCCCAGCGGCGATGCGCGTGCCATCGGGAGACCACTCCACATCCTCGACAATACCTCCCTGCCCGGTGCAGGTCCGAAGCCACCTCCCGCTCTCAGCCTGCCACACCTGCACCGTCTGATCATCGCTCCCGGAAGCGATGCGCGCGCCATCGGGAGACCAGGCCACACTATTGACCGTGCTTTTATGCCCGGTGTAGGTCCGAAGCCACCTCCTGCTCTCGGCCAGCCACACCTGCACCGTCTGGTCAAAGCTTGCAGAGGCGATGCGCGTGCCATCGGGGGACCACGCTGCGCTCCACACGGTGCTTTTATGCCCGGTGTAGGTCTGGAGCAGCCTCCCGCTCTCGGCCGCCCACACCCGCACGGTCCGATCTTCGCTTGCAGAGGCGATGCGTGTGCCATCGGGAGACCACGCCACACTCAAGACGGGGCCCCTATGCCCGGTGCAGGTCTGGAGCAGCCTCCCGCTCTCGGCCGCCCAGACCTGCACCGTCTGGTCAACGCTCCCGGAAGCGATGCGTGTGCCATCGGGAGACCACTCCACGCTCAAGACAGGGCCCCTATGCCCAGTGTAGGTGTAGGGAAGTGTTTGGACCGGAGGATGTGTTTGGACCGGAGGACGTGTTTGGACTGGCGTGGCTTCTCCTGGGAGGAGCAGACGGCCGAGAGCAAAGGCTCCCCCCGTGAGCCCCAGCACAGCCAGGCTCGCGATCATGGCTCTTCGCGTCGTTCTGTGCTGCTCTCTTTGGTGGTGCTGCACACTTGCTTGAAGGAAGGCGTCTTCATCGCGGCTGGGAAGAGCGCGCGTTCGCCATCGTTGCGCCTGGGCCAGCTGCTCACCTTTGTACAAGCGTTCGGCGGGTTTCCCCTGCCGTACCCACTCGGTGGCATCTTTGCCGATGCGTCCATGCAGATAGCTCTCTTCCCGCGCTTCTCGCACCCATTTCGTCAACCGTCCCCAGGCTCCAATCAACGCTTCGTGGCTCACTTCTAACGTGGGAATACCCATCGTGGTACGCGTCGTCAACAGGCGTTGCTCGGTGAACGTTTTCCAGACCATGTCCAGGACAGTCCTCTCCCTGGCATCGGTGAGGATGAGTTCTGAGAGGGGGATGCGACCACACCGGGCATCCCGATCGACTGTCCCCACATCAATCAGACGCAAGAAGAGGGCCCGCGCCCATCGCTGATGCTCTGCAGAGGGCAAAGACAGATAGGTGGACTCTGCCTGTGTAGCCAGGGCGCCCCTCACGCCGCCTATCTCCTGGTAGGCCTGGTGGGTGAGGTATACGCCGTTTCGCCGTTCGAAGAGCTGTGTCAGCGTGCATTGTACCAGCGGCAAGGCCTCTGCCTGTCCCTGCGCGTCAAAGAGCAGGTCTCCCACAAGGTTGTCTTCGAAGTGCAGTTGCACATCCGGCAGGTGTGCCGGCTTTTCAATGACCGCTCGCAGTTCTTGCAGCGTCATCGGGAGGATCGCCTGGTGATGCGCTTCAATCACCTGTCCCAGTGCGGGGTAGCGCAAGGGGCGGTCATAGCAATCGGCGCGTAACGTCAGCAGCACGATGACTGGACCCTGCGGTTCGGTCGCGGCGGTGATGAGCAGATCGAGAAAGTGCTGACGCTCCTCTTCGCTCGGTGTTCGCGTGAACAGCTCCTCAAACTGATCAACAAAGAGGAGAACGTTTGTGTCCTGCTGTTGCAGCAAAGCAGAGACAAAGCGGTGTAAGCTGGGAATGCCTTCCGGCTCATCCGTGTCCCTGCGCCCTGGCGACGGAGTGGCAGGCCTGTGAAACCCACGGAGGCCTTCCAGCCCCTCTGCGTCCTCGCGCTCTGGCAACGTAGCGGCAAGCCTGTGAAGCCCACGCATGTCTTCCAGCTCCTCTCGTATGCTGGTGAGGCTTCTCCCGGGAAAGTGCTCGGAGAGCGCAAACGTTAAGGCTTCCAGGGGATGCTGTCCTGGAACCATCGGCTTGAGATAGATCCACCTGTGGCTCTGCGGAAGCCGCCCTTGTTCCAGTTGTGGAAGCAGTCCCGCCAGGACGGCACTCGACTTGCCCGATCCGCGTGGCCCAATGAGCGCCAGGAAACGAGGGGCAGGCCGCCTCGACTGAGCTGCAAGCAGCACCTCTCGCAGCGCATCCACCAGTGTGTCGATGCACTCTTCTCGTCCAAAGAAATCTCCCGCATCTTCTCTCTGAAAGGTGCGCAGCCCTTTATAGGGATTGCGTGGGTGCGGTGAGGGGGCCGTGAGAGGGGGGGCGGTTTCGGGTTGCGCGGAGGAAGAGGTCTGCAGGGAGCGCAGTTCCTTCACCAGCGTGTGGAACGCGTCTGGATAGCGCTCCCCGCGCGCATCAATCCCCGGTGTCCCTCCCCAGCCGGGAGGGAGGGCCTCCATCCACGTCTCTCCATGGATCCACACGGGATAGACGGGTCGCCGATACATCCGGGCAATGCCCAATGCGGCTTTGATGGAGCGAGCACCTCTGGCATGAGGGGATGCAACGAGAAGAAGAGCTGAAGAAGCGCGTATAGCTCTTTGAAGGGCATCGTCCCCATTGGGAGGACCAGGACGGCTTCCTTCCTGGTCAGTCCAGAACGAGAAGCCATGTGCGGCTAAATCGGCTGTGAGGTGGGTCACGTACTCAGCGTCTTCTCGTGCAGAGGAAACGAAAAGAAAGGAAGCATGCTCTTTGTTCATAAAACGTCGCGGCACGGATACCCATTGCCTTCCGGTGATCGGGTGGAAATGCCGCCCTCCTTTCTCTTGAAGAAATCGTCAAAGGCATCGTTGCAGCAGACAATCTGATTTGCCATAGGAGCATTCTACTGAAATGCTAGCACCACAGCGCTGATGTTGTCATTCCCTCCGGCCTCATTTGCCAGTCTGATCAACTCTGCACTGGCTTCTGGTGGGCTATTCCTGCTCACCACCATGGCCAACTGGCGCTCAGGAAGTTCACTCCAGAGGCCATCACAGCACAGCAGCAGGCGGTCTCCCGGCTGCACGAGACAGGTCGTCATATCCGGGCATGCCTTCTCCGGCTCCTCTTCCCCCAATGCTCGCAGGATCTTATGGCGTGCCGGCGAACTGTACGTCTCTTCGTGCGAAATAATGCCGGCTTCTGCGAGTGCTGTCACCAACGAATGGTCCTGTGTCAGGGGAGTGATCGAGGGCTCGGAGGCAGAAGAGGGGCGAAGCAGATAGGCGCGAGAATCGCCGACGTGGGCGATCAGGAGATGGTTGCCCTTGACCACAGCGGCAATACAGGTCGTGAGCATATCCGTGTACTCCTGCTTGCGGCGGGCGACCTCTCGAATGCGGGTATGGGCAGCAAAGAAGGCCCGCTGGAGCTGTATGATGGGGGTAGTGAGAGAAGCAGGCTGACCGTCCAGGTGCGAGACCTTCCCTCCGGACTGAGACATGCTTTCATCTGCCTGTTGAGAGGGTGCCCATGCAGAGTAGTAGGCGACGGCGATCGTCTCGACCGCCAGGCGGCTTGCGACCTCACCGGCTGCATGACCTCCCGCGCCGTCTGCGAGGAGGTAGATCCAACCGAACTGCGCGGAGAGTATCTGATCCCCCGGTTCAACGCGGGCGATCGCATCTTCATTGTGCTCACGGACACGACCGGGGTCTGTACGACCCGCCGCGATTACACGCAACTGGGGTCCTTCAGGCGAAAAGTTCTGCTGCTGCATGGCATTCCCTCTCGGTCAACTAGGCTTCAATCGCAGGGACATAAACCCAGGCCTCCAGCCCACTGGCAGCAAAAAAGGGGTGCCAGGGGCAGACCAGATTTCCCGGTACTCCCGTAACAACATCAGAGAAGATATTCCCACAGTTTTGCTTCCACTCTCACCATCGGAGCATGGAGCCTGGTGGAAGGTCTGCCAGACGAGGCCCACCGACGACGTCTTCCGTGGAGGACATCCGCGTTTCAGAGCAGCATGCTCGTCTTTTGTTCGTTGATCCTCTTGCTTGCGTGCTTCAGCCCAGCTCCGGACGCTGCCCGCACGCGGAGCATGGCCGCGAGAAGAGAGGGATTTCCCTGCGCCTTCAGTTCATCGCCTTACGGACTTAGGGGTTCCTTTGCGGAGAGGATATCATCTTGACAGACAACTTGTCAAGGGCCTCTCGTTCCGACTCCAGGAAGCGGCGCTCAGGAGTGTTGAGCCTTCCCCGGTTTGATAGAGTCAGCAAAGCTGAGGTATACTCTACCAAACCAGGAAAGGAATTAACATGGCAAAGGTTCAAAAAACCTACACGAGAGAATTCAAAGAGGAAGCCGTCCGACTGGCCCAGACCAGTGGCAAGCCCATCGCACAAGTGGCTCGTGAGCTAGGCATCTCTGATACGTCCATTCACCAATGGCGTAAGGAGCAAGCACAGCATGGCAAAGAAGCGTTTCCAGGCAGTGGGCACCAGACGGCACTCGAAGAAGAGAATCGTCGGCTCAAACGCGAGCTGGAGCGAGTCCAACAGGAGCGCGAAATACTAAAAAAAGTTCTGAGCATCTTCTCACGGGAATCCAAATGAAATATCAGTTTATCGAACAACACAAGCGCGAATTTGCTATCGTGGTCATGTGCCAAGTTCTCGGAGTCTCGGAAAGTGGCTTGTATGCCTGGCGCAAGCGCCCTGCCAGTCAGCGCAAACGAGAAGATGCTCGCCTCACCCAAGAGATTCGGCAGGTGTTTGAAAAGCACCGGGGCAGATATGGGAGTCCGCGCATCCACAGGGAACTGCGCGATCAGGGCAGAAGCATCTCCCGCAAACGAGTGGCTCGCTTGATGGGTGAGGCAGAGATAGCAGCCCGGCGCAAACATCGTCGGGCGCTCACCACCAAACGAGACGCCACCCATCCGGTCGCTGCTAATGTCTTAAATCGGGAATTTACAGCAACAGAACCCAACACCAAATGGGTAACAGATATCACGTATATTCCTACAATACAAGGATGGCTCTATCTTGCTGTGATCCTGGACTTGTATTCGAGAGCGGTTGTTGGGTGGTCCATGTCGGACTGCTGCGATGAGCAGTTAGCGGAAAACGCTTTGAATATGGCTCTGTCTCGTCGCCGTCCCAAAGCGGGGCTGCTGCATCACAGTGATCGCGGGTGTCAATACACCAGCCGAGCCTATCGAAAACGGCTTGAGCAGATGGCAGCGGTGGTCAGTATGTCACGCAAAGGCAATTGTTGGGACAACGCTGCGATGGAGAGTTTCTTCGGGTCTCTCAAAGAAGAATGTGTGGGAAACACGATCTATCCATCTCATGAACAGGCCAGGAGAGCGCTCTTTGAGTACCTCGAAATCTACTATAACCGCATTCTACGACATTCGACGCTTGGATACGTGAGCCCGCTTGTCTATGAGAAGTTGGGAAATGAGCAGACGAAGAAAAACGTTTGACGTAATACGGTTTCTGTGATACAATAAAAGCGTAAACGTTACATGACGTAAAAACGTTTCTCATCGTCCTCAGTTCCAACCTCTAGAGACTCTACGAAACCGGGTCAAGCTCACTTGCGGCGGGTTCTCTGTCAAAGCTAGAAGCTCAGGGAGTTACGGCGGGGCCGATTGCTACGTGTCTCTATTGAGACGTCCTCATAAACTTGCAAAGCAAGCAACAACCTGGTACAGTAGCGACATGAGAGCAGAAAAAGAAGTGACCCATCTGCCAAAGGAGAAGTGTTCTCTAGCATGATTGACACCCACCTGCATATCTTACCCGGCGTCGATGATGGGCCACAGACGATGCAAGAAGCGCTTGAGCTGGCACAAGCGCTTGTGCGGGAAGGTATTCGAGCCGCCATCGCCACACCGCATTATAACGATATCTACCCTCAGCGCTCAGCGGCAGAGATCCGCGAGCGGGTACAGGAACTGCAGCAAGAACTGGATCGGCACGGTATTACGCTGCAGGTCTTTCCCGGCCATGAAGCGCTCATTAAGCCTGGATTGGTCAAAGATATCCAGGCCGGTCGGCTCGCGACGCTCAATAACAGTCGCTACCTCCTGCTGGAGCTCTGGAACACCGAGTGGCTTCCCGACACAGAGCGGGCGATTTTTGAACTTCGCGCATCCGGTATCGTTCCCATGCTTGCCCATCCGGAGCGTTACCGGGCGATTCAAAAGGACGCGAAGCAACTAGCGGCCTTGCGACAGCAGGGAGTTTTAGCGCAGCTCACAGCAGGGAGCCTCATCGGTATGCAAGGCAATACGGCGCGCACCTGCGCCGAAACGTTGCTCAGAAAAGGGCTGATCTCCTGCATCAGCTCCGACGCGCATAGTCTGCGTAGACGGTCCCCGGGAGTAACTCGCGGTTTGCAACGAGCTATCGAATTGGTCGGTCGAGAACGTGTCTATCAGATGACAGAAATAGCTCCAGCCGCAATTATCAACAATCAGGGAGGCAGTTTTTAGGACGTTGGGTGACGATGTGTTTGCAGGTTCCAGGCTAAACCGTTCGCCTGGGTAAAAGCACGAACGTGCCAACGGAGGCTCGGCCAACCGATACATGAGTTGTTTTTGAGCTTAGCTCACTCATGTGGTTGAACCGAACTATCGCCGTGGGACGACACGGCCATGTCGTTCGTCGCGCGCCCACAGCTTGGAGCTGTGGGGAGTCGTCACCAACCTCCTGAGCTTCAAGCCCCTGTCTTTGAAGCATGGGGATGAAAGCGGCGTTCCTTTTGGGGCGTGAGGTGTTGGGTACTCAGTGATTGAATACTCAACAAAAGTCTAGACAGACAGGAGACACTCGTTCTAACAGGGCTCAGCCGTGCTTGGATACGGTGGGCGGGAATCCGCCGGGGTTTGCGCGTTCCCACAAAAACGCGCCCCCGTAAGGGGTTGTAGCGGGGGGGACACTCCCACCAAAGCTTCAAGAAAGGAACGCCCATTCATCCCCCGTTTGAAAAGACGGGGGTCTCCTGGGCCGTCATGATGAAGAATATCCTTGGCAGCACAAAACTGCGCGTGGTTGTTCTGGTTGTCATTTCTTTGTTTTTGGCTTTCATTTTGGTGATAGGCAACCAGAGGCAGGAAATAAGACAGAGAGCAGCAACGTCTCCAATTGATTATACCCAGTATGTACATATGGTTCAGGGCCCCGGAGCGCCAAATAATAGTGATCGTCAAGTGTTCATGAGGTATCCGTTAGGACGTGTAGGTTTATGGTCGCGTGACAGGGGAGAAATAGCAGACAGTGTGACACGGGGTGTCAGGCTATACCCATCTGTAGACCAGATAGTCAATAAAGATACTACCGATTGGAGAAATACAATTGCTGCCAATCCTTCTCAAACCGATATTACATACAGAAGTGATGTGGCGGCAAAAGGTTCGACCGTATCTTTGACTGTCACCCAGAATGTCTCCATATACCGTTACCATTTCAATGGTGTTTCCTCATACGCTGCTGTAGCGATCAAACTGCAAGAAACATATGATCGTTCATCTTGGCCAAATAATACTTTCACTATTGTAGACGATCAAACCATACAGGCTACTCTGGGAAATAGTAACCGTACGATCTATTATTACATCAAGTTCAATATGCCTGCTGCAGGAAGAGGCACATTCAGCGGATCTGCCGTAACAGACGGATCAAGTTCCGGTACGGGTGATAACATGGGAGGTTACCTCAAATTTCATCCTTCCACTACGGATGTTACGGTAGCGGTAGCCTTATCCCATTCAAGCATGGCCCAGGCGCAGCAGTTTTTCAATAATGAATTTTCCGATTTCAACTTTGCTGCCGCATCACAACGGTTAAAGGACGCATGGAATGCCAAACTGGGCAAGATCGCTGTACAAAAAGCTGATCAGCTCACAAAACAAATGCTATACACAGGATTATATTCGGTTTATGCGAATATTATAAATGCTACGGATGGTTCCCCTTATGCTTCTTATGCTGCTGCCTATGGTAGTCCTGTTTTGACAATAGGTTCAAGTCCCGGTTGGGAATATGTTGGAGGAGGTTTTTTCCGCTGCGAGTTTGATAATGGGCGTACTGCCAATGAACTACTGACACTTATTGATCCTAGTTTAATGAAAGATATCTTACATACGTACCAGGCTCAATACGACCTGAATGGAGTTATGTTAGGTAATTGGGATCCATACTGTCCAAGATGTTGGAATGATCAACAATGGGGGTTCTTTGGCGGAATGTTTCTTCGCGCTTATTTAGAGGGTGTGACAGGGGTAGATTATCATAAGGCTAAAAATGCTATAGCAAATACTTTTGGAAGTACTACGAATTTTATGTATACGTCCCAATATTTAACGAAGGGTTATATACCTGCTGATGGTGGTACCAGTAATGGTATGTCACGGGGATTGGAATTTTCTACTGATGTACAAGGATTGGCTCTACTAGCTAAAGTTTTGGGAGATAGCTCAACTTATAACCAGTACATAGGCCGTGGGCAGAATTATAAAAATAACTGGGATGCGGCTAATATGGTATTCCGTGCCAAAAACTCCGATGGTTCATGGGCTGCGATGAACACGGGTTTCTTTGAGGGAACCGATAAAAGATATGCATTTGATCTCATGCATGATCCTCTTGGTTTGACCAATCTTTATGGAGATCGTACCATGACCTCGCAAATAAATACCCTCTTAACACCTGGGAAGGATTATAATGACTATGAAAACTTAGACCAAATTTTACCGATTTATAGTAACAGTCCGTCTACAGCTCAGGATATAACCCGTAACAGGTATGTTCCGCAATTCAATTCCCTCAATATGTGGGAGGGGTGGTGGACAGGATCGGATGTTTACTATACGGATAATTCTGCTACTATAGTATTAGCCATAGTAGGGTTATTCCCGATGCCAGCGCCGGGTGCACAGTGGGTAATTACCAGCCCATCCGTTACCACCGTGGTCATACATGGTAGAAAAGATATAACAATTCATGCGAACAATAACTCAACCGGTAATGCTTATATATTTTCCATTCAGGTGAACGGCGCTACATACCCGAGCTATTTTATCTCAGGCAAGAGCCTGGTAGCGGGAAATACAACAATCACCTTGGCAATGACGAGCACACCCTCACGTATCGGCAACATGTATGTAACGGGAACAGACGGAGAAGCCCTGGCAGCCAGTACAGATAACAATACATATCTTCAATTCCAGAATGATCCGATATCGTTCACGTCCAGAGCCAAGATCTATGCGACAAAACAACCTACCACGGTGTCTGTCAATGGTTCACCGCTTCCTGACTGGACGTATGACTCTTCAACAAGTACGCTTACTATCAAGGGGATACCAGCCGGAAATGTTCTCGTGACGACTCCCTACGGCTACAAGCCGAGGGCGAATGTCCTGACACCGGTGTGTCGTCCCACACCATTCGTTCGGTTCATGCACAAAAGCCGGCAATGCGTCATCCGCAACTGATGAATCGCATGGCACGACATTGGAACACGGTAGCATTTTTACCTCTGGCCCGAAGCCAGAGAACCCACCGAAACGCTATTCTGTTGAAAACGTGCAAAAGAACTACGTATCTCTTCTTTTTGAGCGGAACACAAGTGGAAATGTCGACTCCACCCCGCTCCAAATAAGGAACGCCGCTTTCATCCCCATGCTTGAAAGACAGGGGCTTGAAGCTCAGGAGATCGGTAAGCTTTGGCGGTACAGCAACGCCTGCACCAAGCAATACACGTGTTCCGACTGCACCAGGCAGCGGATCACCTGTGCTGGCTACATGGGACATCCGTTCAGAATACAAGCCCATTGAGATCGATTGACCCTTGTGTTGGCTACGTGGGATATCTGTTGACACCGCGATTGTCAGACATTCCAAGTATGGACTGTGTACCGTCGGTGGGTTTGACCGCAAGAACCAGACCCTGAGCCTGCACGACTACCGGACCAACAAGCGCCTCACGCAAGGAGCCAAGGTCATACCATCTCGCATGCCAGGAGATCAAACGCAGTGTTGAAAAACATAGTGAAGAGTAGTAAAATATATGTATGAACAACGTTTATTCTCCGAAAGAATTTGGCAAACTCATCGGTCGAACAACGAATACGCTGCAAAAGTGGGATCGAGAAGGGAAGCTGAAAGCCCATCGCTCTCCTACGACAAAC
>WNGK01010882.1_pt1 | contig 13289 bp, 11 predicted proteins | sample 5400601 | NCBI WGS metagenome assembly WNGK01 (sample SAMN13153376, study PRJNA577476) | soil metagenome | isolation source: 60 cm soil or saprolite under Garry oak tree replicate 1 | place: USA:California | collected 2016-06-15 | reverse complement strand
GCGCTCACAAACAGCCCATACGAGCACTCGACCTATCGTCGTCATTCAAAGGAGGAGTCATGGATCGTTCGCCGGTCAGCCGTCGTCGTCGCGATTTGATCAAAAGCGCAGGAGCCGTTAGCGCGCTGGGTGCGCTGGGTTTTCCCGCCATCGTCCGCAGCCAGGCCGACGCGATCCGCATCGGCCACCTGACGCCGCGCACCGGTTTCCTCGGACCGCTGGGCGAGTATGCCGTGATGGGAGTCAATCTCGCGGTCGACGAGATCAATGCGGGTGGAGGCATCATGGGCCGCAAGATCGACCTGATCGCCGAGGACAGCGTCAATCCGCAGACCGCGTCGACCAAGGCCGAGCGCTTGATCGAGCGGGACAAGGTCGTCGCGCTCATCGGCGAGATCAGCTCCGCCTCGGGCCTCGCGATCGCGCAAGTCGCCCAGCGCAACCGCATCCTGTTCTTTAACACCGGCTGCAACTCGGATGAGTTGCGCGGCAAATCGTGCAACCGTTACATGTTCCATACCGAGGCCGCGAACACCATGTACGTCAACGCCTGCGGCCAGGCGCTGCTGCGCGACGGCATGGTGAAGGGCAAGAAGTGGTACAGCCTGACCGCTGACTACGCCTTCGGACACGATCTGCTCAAGGTAGCGAAGCGCTTCATGGCGGCCAATGGCGCTGATTTTGTCGCCGACGAGCTGGTGCCGACCGACGTCGCGGACTTTTCGCCGTACCTGCTCAAGATCCGTAATTCCAAGCCGGATCTCGTCGTGTCGAATCTCGCCGGCACCCAGATCACCAATTTTCTGAAGCAGTATCTCGAGTTCGGCCTCCCCTATCCGGTCGCCGGATTCGCTTTCGACACCGCGGTCGCATGGGGCGCGGGCAAGAACAACGTGTTTGGCATCTGGCCGCTGGTGTGGGATTCGCAGGTGAAGACAGCATCTTCGCAGCGATTCACGGATGCGTTCGTGAAAAAGTACGGCAAGCCACCCGAGAATCAGGCGTGGGGCGACTACATGTCGACCAAGCACGTCGCGCAGGCGATGAACGAGATCAAGAGCACGGATTCGACCAAGGTCGCCGAGCACCTCGAGAAGGGCGCGAAGTTCGATATCCTCAAATCGCGCGAGGGCTACTACCGCGGCTGGGACCACCAGTTGATGCAGGAGATGTACACGCTCACCTTCAAGAAGCCCGAGGACGTCAAGGGTCAATGGGATCTCTTTACGCTGTCGGCCCCGGTCCCACCGGCAAACCAGAGCCTCGAGGTCATCGCGCCGACGCGCGAGGAGAACAACTGCACGATGCCGGCTTAATGACCTCTGAACCACTTCACCTATCGGCGTTTTGTACCCGAATGACGCGGATACCAAGATATTTGCGTCATTCCCGCGCAAGCGGGAAAACGAGGCCGAAGGCCGAAGTTTCGAGGAACGGCCATCCAGTGTCGTGCGCCCGAAAGTCGCTGGGTCCCCGCTTTCGCGGGGACGACGGGCGTTGTGTTACGTAGACGCTGAATAAGTCGCTGCGCGCGTCGCAACGGCGCGTGCAGCGTCGTTCATGATGCTCATCGAGATCCTCGAGCAGGTATTGAACGGCCTGCTCGCGGGTGCGTACTACCTGCTGATTGCGCTCGGCCTGACGCTCATCTTTTCGCTGGGTGGGCTGGTCAACCTCGCGCACGGCGCTTTTTACGCGCTGGGCGCCTACTTCGCGGTCAAGCTTGCCGATGCGCTCGGCTTCAGCGGCGCACTCGTGGTCTCGCCTCTCGCGGTCGCGCTGATCGGGCTCGTGGTCGAGCGCTTCCTGTTCAGGCGTTTCTATCGCGCGGATCCGGCGCTGGGTCTGCTGCTGACTTTCGGCCTGGCGATGGTCGCCGAGCAGGCGTTGCGCTGGATCTTCGGCGCGGCGCCGCTCCCGTTTTCGATGCCGCCCGAGCTGAAGGGCCAGGTACTCGTCGGCGATTTCATCTATTCGAAGTATCGCCTGCTCATGCTCGCGGTCGCGGCCGGTGTCGTCGGCGGGCTTTGGTATCTGTTGCGGCGCACGCCATTCGGACGCGTCGTCCGGGCAGGCGTACAGAATCCCGACATGGTCGCCGCGCTCGGCATATCGCTCTCGCCGTACATGGCGAGCGTGGTGGCGCTGGCGGTCGCGCTCGCGGCGCTCGCCGGCGTGCTGCTGGCGCCGATTACGGGAGTCCATCCGGCGATGGGTGCCGAGATCCTGACCGCATCCTTCGTCGTCGTGGTCATCGGCGGGCTCGGTTCGTTCTGGGGCGTGGTCTGGGCGGCTATGATCGTCGGCGTGGTGCGCGGGCTGACGGTGTATTTCTTCCCGCCGGCGGCCGAGGCCTCGATGTATCTGCTGATGGTGCTGGTGTTGCTCTTCCGGCCGCGCGGGCTGTTCGGCGAGCGGATTCAGCGCTTCGAATGAAGCTGCCCCGATCGCCGGTGGTCATTGCCGGCGTGGCATGCGCCATGCTGCCGTTCGCGCTGTTGGCCGGCGGGCTGACGCTCACCAGCGCGACCGACGTAGTGATCTTTGGGGTCGCGTGCATGGCGCTCAACGTGCTGGTCGGCCACACCGGACTCGTTTCGTTCGGGCACGGGGCATGGTTCGGGTTGGGCGCATACGCCGCTGCGCTCGCCCAGCGCCACTGGTTCCCGGCTTCCGTCCTCTGGCCGGCGCTCTTCGCGCTCGGCTTCCTGATGCTCGCGTCGGTGCTCGTCGGCTTCCTGGTGCTGCGTCGCCGCGGCGTTTACTTTTCGCTGCTGACGCTTGCGTTTTCGGCGCTCACCTACGCCGTGGCGTTCCGCTGGACCGCGTTCACCGGCGGAGAGAACGGCCTGGGCGGAGTCACGCGCGCCGCCTGGCTCGGCATCGATCTGGAGAATCCGTGGGTGTACTACGCGATCGTTGCGGTGCTCGGCGTGGTAGTGGTTCACGCGCTTGCACGGTTCCATGCGTCACCGATCGGGAGCGTGTTGCTCGCTATCCGCGAAAACGAGCAGCGCGCCCAGTTCATCGGCTATGCGACGCAGCGTTACAAGCAGATCGCCTACGCGCTTTCGGCCACGCTGACGGGCTTCGCGGGCATCCTGTTTGCATTCCACCACCGCTTCGCGTCGGCCGACGCCACCTCGGTATCGTCCTCGGGCGAGCTGCTCGCCATGGTGATCATCGGCGGCATGCGCAGTCTGCTCGGGCCGGCGCTCGGCGCGTTTTTCTACATTCTGTTTCGCGAATATCTTTCGATCTGGACGCCGAACTGGCTGTTCTTTTTCGGGCTCCTGTTCGTCGGCTTCGTCGTGTTCTCGCCCACCGGGCTGGTGGGTATATGGCGGCGCCTGACCGCGCCGATGCGGCCGCACACGATCGAAGCCGCCGCGATGTCGGGCCGTGCCATCGAGCAGGGCTTGCCGCTCCCGGAATTCCTCCGGCCGGCGGCGCGGCCCTCGGGGACGCTGCTCGAAGCGCAGGGGCTCGCCAAGGCGTTTGGAGGCATCCATGCGGTCGAGGAAGCAAGCATCTCCGTCGCCGACCGCAGCTTGCACGCGTTGATCGGACCCAACGGGGCCGGCAAGACGACGCTGTTCAACCTGATTTCGAGCTTGTACCTGCCGGATCGCGGGCGCGTCATCCTCGACGGGCAAGACATCACGGGCGAAGCGCCGCACGAAATCGTCGTGGCGGGATTGGCGCGATCCTTCCAGATCACCAATCTGTTTCCGGCGCTTTCGATCGAGGAGAACCTGCGGCTCGCGGTGCAGGCGCGCGATAGCTCCCACTTCGATGGATGGACCGCGACGGCTGACATCGAAGTGGTGCTGCATGGGACTCGCGAGCTCATCCGCTTTCTCGGTCTCACCGGCATCGAGCAGGCGGAGGCCGGAGTGCTTTCCTACGGGGGACAGCGCTTGCTCGACATGGGCCTGGCGCTCGCCTCCGCGCCGCGCGTGCTCCTGCTCGACGAGCCCCTCGCCGGACTCGCAGCTGCGGAACGGGAGCGCGTGGCCAACCTGGTCAAGCGCATTTCGCGCGACATTCCCGTCCTGCTGGTCGAGCACGACATCGACCGCGTCTTCGCGCTTGCCGACCGGGTGACGGTGATGAACGAGGGCCGCGTGCTCATCGACGGCACCGCCGACGACGCGCGCCACAGCCGTGCCGTGCAGGAGATCTATATCGGAGCCGGCACTGCGCACCTCGCGGCGGGAGCGCACGGTCACGAAGGGCGCGGCACCGGGCCGCAATTGCTGACCCTCGACCTGGTCGATGCCTACTATGGCAAGAGTCATATCCTGCAGCGCGCATCGCTGGTCGCGCACGAACGGGAAATCGTGGCACTGCTGGGGCGCAACGGCGCCGGCAAATCGACGCTGCTCAAGACCATCATCGGCATCGTGCGCGCGGGCGGCGGCAGGATCGCGCTCGGCGAAAGTGAGCTGACCGGGCGGCCTGCCGCCGACATCGCGCGGCTGGGCGTTGGCTACGTGCCGCAGGGACGTGGCTTGTTCGCCGGCATGAGCATGCGCGACAACCTGGAGCTCGGCCGGCTCAAGCGCCGAGGCGGTGCCGGTGTCGCATGGAGCGAGGAGAAGATCCTTGAATTCTTTCCGCAGCTCAAGTCGCGGCTCGATACGCCTGCGGATTTTCTGTCGGGTGGCGAGCAGCAGATGGTGGCGGTCGCGCGTGCGCTGTCGGGCCACGTGCGTGTGCTGCTGCTCGACGAGCCGTTCGAAGGCTTGGCACCCGCGGTCGTCGAGGAGCTGTTCGAGGCTTTCGACAAGCTGCGCTCCGAAGTGGCCATGGTGATCGTCGAGCACAATCTCGACCTGGTGCTCTCGCTCGCCAATCACGCCTACGTGCTGGAGCGCGGGAGCGTCGTGTACGAAGGCACCGCGGCGGCGTTGCGGGAAAACCTCGACCTCAGGCGCAGCGTATTGTGGATGTGAGGACATGGAAAAGACCATTGCAGTTGTCGGCGCGGGACTGATCGGGCGTGCCTGGGCCATGGTGTTCGCGCGAGCGGGGTGGCGCGTGCGCCTGACTGACCATGCCGCCTCGCAGCTCGACGCCGCGCGGGCGTTCATGGCCGCGAGTCTCGAGGAGCAAGCCGCGTTCGGCCTGACGGCGGATCCGGCGGACGCGCTCTCGCGCATCGACTGCGTGCCGGATCTCGAAGCCGCGGTGGCCAAGGCGGCCTGGGTGCAGGAGAATCTGCCCGAGACCGAAGCGGTCAAGCGCGAAGTCTTCGCCGCGCTCGACCGTTGCGCGGCGCCGGATGCGGTGCTCGCAAGCTCAACTTCGGCCATACCCGCGTCGCGGTTCACGGAAGGCCTGCCCGGCAGAGCGCGCTGCCTGGTGGCGCATCCGGTGAATCCGCCGCTCCTGGTGCCAATCGTCGAGCTGTGTGGCCCGCCGTGGACGGCACCGGCAGCTATAGCGCGCGCGCTGGCGGTCTACGCGGAAGTCGGGCAGGTCCCGATCGTCGTCCGGCGCGAGCTTGACGGTTTCATCCTCAATCGCCTGCAGGGCGCGCTGTTGTCCGAAGCGATGCGCCTGGTCGGCGAAGGCTACGTCTCGCCGGACGATCTCGACAAGACAATCCGCGACGGCCTGGGCTTGCGCTGGGCTTTCCTGGGGCCCTTCGCGACCATCGAGCTCAACGCGCCGGGGGGTGTCGTCGACTACTGCGCGCGCTACAGCGATTTTTTCCGTCGCCTCGCGGCCGACCCGCCGCGTCCTGACGTTTGGGAAGGCGTAAACGCGGCGCGCGTCGGCGAGGCGCTCGGACCACTGTTATCGCAGGACGAACGCGAGGCCCGAACCCGATGGCGCGATCGCCGCCTCATGGCGCTAATCGCGCACAAACGCCAGCAACCCGACTTCAAGTGAAGGAGCGCACCATGGCTGCAAGCCGCAAGGTCATCATCACCTGTGCCGTCACCGGCTCGATCCACACGCCGTCGATGTCGCCCTATCTTCCGGTCACGCCGCAGGAGATCGCGGACGCCGCGGTCGGCGCCGCCGAGGCCGGCGCTGCGATCGTGCATCTTCACGCGCGCGATCCGGTCGACGGCCACCCGACCCAGGACCCGAAATACTTCCGCGAGTTCGCCGCGGACATCGCGCGCCGCAGCGACGTCGTGCTAAATTTCACGACCGGCGGAGCGGCGACGATGACAATCGAGGAGCGCCTGCAACCCGCCTTGCAACTCAAGCCCGAGGTGGCGTCGCTCAACATGGGGTCCATGAACTTCGGGCTCTTCCCGATGCTCAAGCGCTTCACCACGTTCAAGTTCGACTGGGAACGAACCTACCTCGCGACGTCCGACGAGCGCATTTTCAGGAATACCTTCAAGGATATCGAGTACATCCTCACCTCGTGCGCCGACAACGGCACGCGCTTCGAGATCGAGTGCTACGACATCGGCCACCTGTATACGGCGGCGTACTTTTTCGAGCGCGGGATCGTGAAGCCGCCGCTATTCATCCAGAGCGTGTTCGGGATCCTGGGAGGCATCGGCCCGCATCCGGACGACGTCGCCCACATGAAGCGCACTGCCGACCGGCTCTTCGGCGACCAATACCGGTGGAGCGTGCTCGGAGCCGGACGCAATCAGCTGCCGATCGCCTCGATGTCGGCGGCGATGGGCGGCAACGTTCGGGTCGGTCTGGAGGACAGCCTGTGGCTCGGACCCGGAAAGCTCGCCGAATCGAACGCGGCGCAGGTCCGCGCCGCGCGCTCGATCGTCGAGGCGATGGGCCTCGAGATCGCGACCCCGGATGAAGCGCGGCAGATATTGAAGCTCAAGGGCCGCGATCGCGTGGGATTTTGAATGGCGGGTTGGAGTGCGCCGCATGGGTGCGGAGACTCCGTCACCAGGGCGGGCTTTGCTGGCGGCGTTATAATTGCAATTCGCCAAGAGAGTTCAAGCAGGGGTCTCAACCCGGGATCTTGAAGACCGCCGTGCGCGCGAGACGGCGGAATGTTCAATCCCTTCAGCTCAACGGAGGTCGAAAATGGCAATACGCATAGGTGACGAAGCACCGGACTTCACTGCCGAAACCACGGAAGGCAAAGTCCGATTCCATGACTGGATCGGCGACAAATGGGCAATCCTGTTCTCGCATCCCAAGGATTTCACGCCGGTGTGCACGACCGAGCTCGGATACATGGCCAAGCTCAAGCCGGAGTTCGACAAGCGCAACACCAAGATCATCGGGCTCAGCGTCGACCCGGTCAGCGACCACCAGGCCTGGGTCAAGGATATCCAGGAAACGCAGGGTACCGCAGTAAACTATCCGATGATCGGCGATTCGGATCTTGCGGTCGCCAAGGCGTACGACATGATTCATCCCAACGCGAGCGGCGGCAAGCGCACCGCAGTGGACAACGCGACGGTGCGCTCGGTATTCATCATTGGACCCGACAAGAAGGTCAAGGCGACGCTTACGTATCCGATGAGCTGTGGCCGCAACTTCGATGAAGTGCTGCGCCTGCTCGACTCGGTTCAGCTGAACGCGAAGCACACCGTCGCCACGCCGGTGAACTGGAAGCCCGGCGAGGATGTCATCATTCCGACGTCGGTCTCCGATGAGGACGCCAGGAAGAAGTATCCTCAAGGCTTCAAGACGCACAAGCCGTATCTGCGGACCGTGTCGCAGCCAAAGTAATAGCGCATATGACCCTTGGACCAGGGCGCCGCATGGCGCCCTGTTTCTTTATTTTCCGTCGGTAAGGTGCGACCCGATCCTTCACACGCGCCATGAGATAGAGATTCTTCGCTGCGCTCAGAATGACAGCCAAAATGTCATTCTGAGGAGCGTAGCGACGAAGAATCTGCTTTCGCCGACATGAACATGTGCGCGTGCTAGAACGCGTGACGGCTTGTCACTCTGTCGCGCGGCCGCTACGCTGCGGGCATGCTCGTTGTTCACGGCCTTGCCAAGTCCTACGCCGGGCCCCGGCCGCGCACAATCTTTGCCGGTGTCCACTTGGAGCTTGCCGCCGGCGACTATGTCGCGGTGATGGGCGAGTCGGGCATCGGCAAGTCGACGCTGCTCAATCTCATCGCGGGCCTCGACAGCGCGGACCAAGGTTCTATCGAGCTCGATGGCATCGAACTCACCACGCTTGACGACGACGCGCTGACCTTACTTCGCCGCAAGCGCATGGGATTCGTGTTCCAGGCGTTTCACGTCCTGCCGTATCTCACCGTCGCCCAGAACGTCGCGTTGCCTTTGTCCCTGCTGGGCGTAGGCGGAGCGGAAGCCGACGCGCGAGTAGCGAGCATGCTCGCCGGCGTGGGCTTGAGCGAGCGCGGAATGAGCATGCCGCGTGAGCTGTCGGGAGGCGAGCTGCAGCGCGTTGCGATCGCCCGTGCCCTCGTGCACAGGCCGCAGCTCGTCCTTGTGGATGAGCCCACGGGCAATCTCGACGCGGAGACCGCGAGCCAGGTGCTGCGCTTGTTGCGGGAGCAGATCAAGGCGAACAGCGCCGCTGGAATTCTAGTGACGCACTCGCGCGCAGCTGCTCCGACGTGCGATCGCATGCTGCAGCTGACTCCGGCGGGGCTGCGCGAGATCGCGCCGAACTAGTGACACCTGCACCAATGACTAACAGTTGTCGTCATTCCCGCGTAAGCGGGAATCCAGTGTCGTGCGCCGAAAGTCGCTGGGTCCCCGCCTTCGCGGGGACGACGAGAGATATGCTAGGTATTTGCGATAACGTCAATCAGCTAGGCTGATCAACGATGCACGAAGCAAGAATATCCGCGTTGAAGCTTATATTCGCCGGGTCGCTTGCGCAAAACAAGGCGCGGAGCCTCTTGTCGGTGCTCGCCATCGCGCTCGGGGTAGCGCTCGGCTACGCGGTGCAACTCATCACCGGTGCCGCAGTCAACGAGCTTGCACTCGGCGTGCAGTTTTTATCGGGCGACGCGGATCTCCAGGTGCGAGGACCGCGGAGCGGTTTCGACGAAGCGCTCTATCCGGAGCTTGCCCGGTTGCGCGAGGTGGCCGCGGCGAGCCCGGTGGTCGAGCTCGACGCCAAGCTCGCCGATCGCAGCGATGCGCTGAAGATCATCGGCATCGACGTATTCCGTGCGGCCGCCGTGGAGCCCGGCCTGGTCGCTGACTCCGCCGACCGCCTGGATCATCTGCGTTCCGACACGCGTGGACCTTCGCCTAAGGCCGGGAGTCGATGTCGAGGCGTTTCGCGAGCGCCTTCAGGCGCAGCTGCCTGCGGGTCTTGCCGTCCAGCATCCCGAGGCTGGCGTCAAAGCCAGCGCGAGCCTGTCGCGGTCCTATCGTGTCAACTTGAACATCCTTGCGCTGGTGGCGCTTTTCACCGGGGGCCTGCTGGTGTTCTCGACCCAGGCGCTTGCGGTTGTGCGCCGGCGCGCGCAGTTGGCGCTCCTGCGCGTGCTCGGCGTGACGCGGCGGCAACTCGTCTTGGGGCTCGTGGCGGAGGGCGCATTGGTCGGCATCGCCGGCAGCGCGCTCGGATTGGCCGGCGGGTTCATCCTGGCGCACGCGGCGGTCCGAGTCATCGGTGCGGATTTTGGCGCGGGCTACTTTCGGGGCCTCGCTCCGTCGCTGACGCCCGCCCCTCTTACGCTGCTCCTCTTCTTCTTCCTCGGCGTCGTCATCGCCATGCTGGGGAGCCTCGCTCCCGCGCTCGAAGCCGCGCGGGCGTTCCCCGCACCCGCGCTCAAGGCCGGTGACGACGAGCGCGCATTCGCACGCCTGCGCCCGTCCTGGCCGGGGCTCGTCACCCTCGGCGCAGGCGCGATCGCCACGCTTCTTCCGCCGATCGCCGGACTGCCCTTGTTCGGTTACGGCGCCATCGCGCTGCTTCTGATCGGCACGCTGATGCTGATGCCCCGGCTCGCGGTGCTGATGCTATCGATAGTACCCACGCCACGCCGAGCGCCGTCGCGGCTGGCGCTGTTGCAACTGCGCGGCGCGCCGGGACAAGCCGCCGTGAGCCTCGCCGCGATTGTCGCCAGCGTGAGCCTGATGGTGTCCATGGCGATCATGGTCGCATCGTTCCGGATTTCGCTCGATGCGTGGCTCGAGCGCATTCTTCCGGCCAATGTCTACGTGCGTGCGAGCCCGGCCGGCGATACCGCGTACATGACGGCCGACGACCAGGCGCGTATCGCCGCGCTTCCCGGCGTGCGTCGCGCCGAGTTCATTCGAGAACAACAGCTGCTGCTCGATCCTGCCAGGCCGCGCGTCGTCCTTCTTGCGCGGACGATCGACACGAGGAATCTCACGCGGCAGCTTCAACTGGTGAGCGCGCAGGTGATCCCGGCTCCCGGCGCCCCGCCTCCGGTGTGGGTCAACGAGGCGATGGTCGATCTCTACAACTTTGCACTCGGTCGGGTCGTCGAAATCCCCATCGCGGGAAAGCCGACCTCCTTCACCGTCGCGGGCGTGTGGCGCGACTACGCCCGGCCGCAGGGCGCTATTGCGATCGAGCGCGACCGCTACATCGCGCTGACCGGGGACCTCGGCGCCACCAACGCCGCGCTCTGGCTGGAACAGGGTGTCGGCGCGGAGCAGGTGAGCCGCGCAATCGAGCGCGAAATACCCGGCGGTGCCCGGCTCGAAGTTGCCGCCCCCGGAGAAATTCGCGAGTTCTCGCTCAAGGCCTTCGACCGCACGTTCGCGGTCACGTATGCGCTGGAGCTTGCAGCAGTTGTCATCGGACTCTTCGGGCTGTCGTCGTCGTTCGGCGCGCTCGTCGTGTCGCGCCGGCGCGAGTTCGGCATGCTGCGCCACATCGGCATGACGCGGCGACAAATCGGCTCGATGCTTGCCACCGAGGGCCTGACGGTCACCGGCATGGGCCTCGTCGCAGGATTCGGCCTTGGATGGATAATCAGCCTGGTCCTGGTTCATGTCGTGAACCGCCAATCGTTCCATTGGGGAATGGAGCTGTCCGTGCCCTGGGCGCCGCTGGCGGGTTCCGCGCTTCTCGTGCTCGCGCTGTCGACGATCACGGCGCTCGCCAGCGGTCGTCAGGCCATGAGCGCTCGGGCCGTGCTCGCGGTGAAGGAGGATTGGTGATCGAGCCACTGGTCTTTGCAGCAATGGCGGACGCGTCGCAGGCCCTCTCCCCTTCGCCCTCTCCCGCGCAGCCCTCAGCCCCGCCCCTCTCCCCGAGGGAGAGGGGAGATTCGCGCGGCTCCGCCGACGGCTCGACTGGGGGGGAAATATCGTCCGGCGCTGACGCGCCGCATAAAGGATACGCGTGAGGAGACGGCGGTTTCTCGCGAGCTCCGTCCTGCTTTTGGCGGCCGGTGGCGTTGCGGCCGATGAATATCCTCGCGTCGTCCCCGGCCATCCCGTTCAATTTCCCAAAGACGCCGGCGCTCATCCCGCGTTTCGCAGCGAATGGTGGTACATCACCGGATGGGTCCAGGACGCGCACGGCAACAGCTTCGGCATCCAGGTGACTTTTTTCCGCAACCGCCCGCGCGTGGCGGAGACCAACCCGAGTGCATTTGCGCCGCGCCAGCTTCTGTTTGGGCACGCCGCGATCGCGGACCCACGCTATGGAAAGCTGCGCCACGATCAGCGCGCAGCGCGCGCGGGTTTCGGTCTCGCTGGCGCGCGAGAGGAAACCACCGACGTATGGATCGGCGATTGGTCGCTCAGGCTCGTCGACAACGATTACGTCGCGAAGATCGCGGCGCGCGATTTCCGGTTCGACCTGAACTTTTCGCCGACGCAGGCGGTCCTGCCGCAAGGTCGACAAGGTTTCTCACGCAAGGGCGAAGACCTTGCCAAGGCGAGCTATTACTACAGCCAGCCGCAGCTTGCCGTGTCGGGCAGCGTTGTGATGGACGGCAGCGCCACGCGGGTTACCGGCGTGGCCTGGCTCGATCACGAGTGGTCGAGTGAAGCGCTTGCCCCGGAGTCGAGCGGCTGGGACTGGATCGGCATCAACCTCAACGATGGCGGCGCGCTCATGGCGTTCCGCATGCGCGATCATTCCGGATCGTCGCTTTGGGCGGGCGGCACTCTTCGCAAAGCCACTGGAACACCGAGATTCTTCGAACCGCACGAAATCCGCTTTGCCGCACAGCGGCGTTGGCGGTCGCCGCGAACGGGCGCCGAGTATCCGGTCGCCATGCGCGCCACGATCGGCGACGTCGAGTACGCGCTGGAACCGCTGATGGACGACCAGGAGCTGGATGCGCGTGCGGACACCGGCACGATCTACTGGGAAGGCGCGGTCCGGGCGATTCGAGCCGGACAGGAGGTCGGGCGGGGTTATCTCGAGCTGACCGGGTATTGGAAACCGCTGAAGCTTTGAGGCCCACGCGAAAAAAAACTGCGCGTGCGGGGTGCCGCGCGCGCAGTTCGAACAGCTTGAATGCCGTTATTGCTTCTTCACCAGGTCCTTATTTTTCTGAAATGCCTTCCACTCGTTCATGTCGATCTTGCCGTCCTTGTTGGTGTCGGCCGCCTCGAAGTTCGTCAGCAGACGGGGCTCGAGAATCGCCTCGGACTTATCGATGAACCCGTCCTTGTTCTTGTCCAGCCGCGCGAATTCCGCGGCGTCGTCGTCGGTAGTCTTCGCTGCCGTCGTCGATGAAGTATTCGACGGAGCGTTCATCGACGGAGCGCTCGACGGAGCGCTGGCCGGCGGAGTGCTGGCCGGCGGAGTGTTAGCCGCTGGGGTGTTCGACGGAGAGTTATAGGTCTGCGCCGAGGCTGGAAGCGACGCAACGAGCGCCGCGCCACCCAGGAGCGACAGGACGAGGCCGGATCGCAGGGTAGTCGTATTCATCTAAGCTCCTTTCAGTAGTCGAAAATGGCCGCTATTTCAGGCGGCCTTCCGGATCCGTATCAATCCGCGTGCCAGCTAACGGAATCGATGCAGATTCAAATATTTGGCTTCATGTTCCGAGGCATCAGCGAGGATTTGCCGTAAGAATTACATCCCCGACTTACCGGTCGCGTTTGCATTCCCTTCACCCAAACTCTTTTCGGTCCCACTGGAGCTGGTGCTCGCCTTACCGCTTCCGCCGCTCAATCCCGTGGGATTCGATCCGCTGCTCGATCCCGTTGTGCCGCTTCCGGGGCTCAAGCCCGTGGGATTCGACCCGCTGCTCGAGCCTGTGCCGGCGCCGCCGGTCGGCGGGTTAGCGCTGCTCGCGGGCGCGACGTTGGCCGGTGCAGTGCCTGGAGCAACGTAACCGGGGGTTCCAGCGCCGTAGGCGCCCTGATTGTTATTGACCGGGGCCGCAGGCGCTTCGCCATTC
>WNGK01005589.1_pt1 | contig 13295 bp, 10 predicted proteins | sample 5400601 | NCBI WGS metagenome assembly WNGK01 (sample SAMN13153376, study PRJNA577476) | soil metagenome | isolation source: 60 cm soil or saprolite under Garry oak tree replicate 1 | place: USA:California | collected 2016-06-15 | reverse complement strand
TGGCGAACAAAATGCGTGCCGTTCAGGTCCCGCACGCAAAAGGATCTTTTGAGCTGGTGGAGCGGGAAATTCCGGAACCACAGCCCGGTTGGGTTCGAATCAAAGTCCAGGCGTGCGGCATCTGTCATAGCGACTCCCTGGTCAAAGATGGGACGTGGCCAGGCATCCAATATCCGCGCGTTCCGGGACATGAAGTCATTGGAGTTATTGACGCAGTCGGGTCAGGCGTTGCCGGCTGGACGACCGGTCAACGAGTTGGTGTTGGTTGGCATGGCGGGCACTGCGGATATTGCGATAATTGTCGACGGGGCGATTTCTTCGCGTGCCAGGTAGCGCTGCTGACTACCGGGATTTCGTTTGATGGCGGTTACGCGGACTACATGATCGCTCCGGCCAAAGCTCTGGCGTCAGTGCCGGAGGAATTGTCTTCGGTCGATAGCGCTCCGCTCATGTGCGCCGGTATTACAACGTTTAACGCCCTCCGCAACAGCGGCGCGCGGGGGGGTGATGTTGTTGCTGTACTCGGGATCGGTGGACTCGGTCACCTCGGTGTCCAATTTGCCGCGAAAATGGGCTTTAAAACAGTGGCGATCGCGCGCGGAAAGGACAAGGAACCCCTCGCTAAAAAACTGGGCGCGATCCATTACATCGATAGTCGGGAGAAAAATCCGGCTGCGGAACTCAACAAGTTTGGCGGTGCCAAGGTGATCATCGCTACGGTAACCAACGCGGACGCGATGACGGCGGCGCTCGGCGGTCTGGCCGCGAACGGCGTGCTCGTGGTGATCGGCGCGACCGGTCCACTCTCGGTCGATCCGATTCTTCTCATCAGCGGTCAGCGGTCGGTGAAGGGTTGGTATTCCGGCACGTCGATCGACTCGCAGGATACGCTCAAGTTCAGTGCGCTGGCCGGCGTGCAGTCGATGAATGAAATCTTCCCGTTGGAACGAGTCACCGAGGCTTACGAGCGGATGATGAGCGGCAAAGCCCGATTCCGAGTGGTTCTCAGCATGGAAGGGTAGAAGAAACATCCCGCGCAAAAATTAGGTATGACGTGGTGATTGTTTGCCGGATTAGATTGCCGCAGATTAGAGACTTCTATTCGTGACTGTGCGGACAAAATCTGTGTAAACCTGTAATTTATGGATCTTAAACTCGCATGAAGTCGCAGTACGATGTAGTGATTCTCGGCGCCGGTCACAACGGGCTTGTGGCCGCGAGTTATCTTGGTCGCGCCGGGATGAGCGTCCTGCTGCTGGAGAAAAACGATTACATCGGCGGCGCGACGACTTCGCAGAAGCTGTTCCCCGATTATGATGCGCGGTTATCGCGTTATTCATACCTCGTGAGTTTGTTCCCGGAAAAAATCATTCGCGATTTAGGGTTGAATTTCGAGCTGCGTAGACGTGCGACCGCATCGTTCACGCCCTACGTGATGGATGGCCAACATAACGGGTTGCTCTTAAGCAACGTGTCGGAAGAGACGAGCCAGCAGTCGATGTTCGAGCTGACTGGAAATCGTACGGAGTACGAGCAGATGAGAAAGTTTTACAATCTCTCACGCGTTTTTGCCGAACACGTCTGGGACACGATGCTGGAGCCGCTCGTTGCGAAAGAAGACTTTCGGCGCCGGTTCGATATTGATGATATTTCGCGGGAGGCCTGGCGCAGTTTGGCGGAAGAACCGCTCGGTCGGGCGATCGAACGTTATTTACAAAACGATCTGGTGCGCGGCCTCGTGTTCACCGACGCGAAGGTCGGCGTCTTGACGTATCCACACGATCCGTCGCTCGTGCAGAACCGGTGTTTCCTTTATCACCTCATCGGCAATAAAACGGGCGAATGGAAGGTGCCGGTCGGTGGGATGGGCGCGGTGGCGCAAAAATTGGAAGAGTCGGCCCGGAAAAGCGGTGCCGAGATGTTAACGAATGTCGATCTTCGCGCGCTGGATCTGACCGGGCAGCGGCGTAGCATCGAATTCGATGTCGAAGGAAAAAAAGAGACCGTCGATGCCCGATTTCTTCTGGTAAACTTTGGCCGGAACGTGCTGGCAAAGTTTGCCGGTAAACTATATCAGCCGGATACCACGGACGAAGGGTCCGTGTTCAAGATCAATATGCTCCTGCGCCGATTGCCGAAGTTGAAAGCGAAAAAATGCCCATCGGCCGAGGCGTTCTGCGGGACGTTCCATAGCGATGAAGGTTACGAGCAAATGAATCTCAGTTATAACCAGGCGGGCCAAGGCCGGCTGCCGAACAAAACACCGTGTGAAGTCTATTGCCACACCCTGACCGATGACAGCATTCTCGCGCCGGAACTGCGAGAAAAGGGATTCCATACGATGACGTTGTTCGGTCTCGATACGCCGTGGCGTTTGTTTGCGCGGGATAACAAGACGATGAGAAAACTCGCGGAAAAGAAATTTCTCGAGAGCATGAACCAGTGGCTGGAAGAGCCGTTGGAAGATTGTCTTGCCGTGGCGAGCAACGGTGATCTGTGCATCGAAAGCAAAAGCCCGGTTGACATCGAGGACGCGCTCGGGATGTACCACGGTAACATTTTCCAGGACGCGCCGACGTTTCCATTTGCGGAGAAAAAAGCCCAGATCGGCAAATGGGGAGTCGAGACGGAGTTTGAGAATGTCTTTCTCTGCGGCTCAAGCGCGCTGCGCGGTGGCGCGGTCAGCGGCATTCCGGGACACAATGCAGCGAAGAAAGTGCTGAGCGAAGTGGGACAAAGTTGAGAGTTGATGGCGGGTGCGCTCAAATCAAACTTCACGCCTCGAACCCTAAACATGCCGGCTAATCTCGCTGATGTCGCTTCGATCGACGCGATTATCACGGCTGCCTACGATTCCATCTCTGGGCCCGCGGGCCAGAAGCGAGATTGGGCGCGGGAGCGATCGCTGTTTTATCCAGGCGCGCGCTTAATCCCGACCGCAAAGCCGGACGAAAGCAACAATCTCGCGCCGGAAATGCTCGACGTAGATGGCTTCATTGCGCGTGTGGAACCGTATTTTGCGGAGCACGGATTTTACGAAAAGGAAATTGCGCGTCGCACCGAGCAATTTGGTCAGCTCGCGCATGTTTGGAGCACGTACGAGTCACGCTACAACAGCGACGATCCCAAACCGTTCATGCGCGGAATCAACAGCATTCAGTTGTTCTACGACGGCGGCCGCTGGTGGATCGTGACCATTTACTGGCAGCAAGACAGCCCTGAGCATCCAATTCCAGACAGATATCTCTGAACAGAACGTTCCGAGCTGTTAGGTGAGAATTTAGAGAAGTATCTGCTCGCTTCGAAATAGTTGCGCTGCTGGTTAGAGTCGATGACGGGCTAAAGGCGAGAATGGTACGTTTTCCTGGATGGTGACGTCATCGGCTGCGGATGCGTGTCGCGATAATGTTTGACAGCCAAGCCGAGAACGAAGGCGAGCAAGACAAAAGCAATGACGCGCTTTTCCTCTCGAGTGAGAACCAAACGCTGTCGCAGCGCCTCAAATCGTAAACGCCAACGTCGCTTCAATTCGTCGATTTGTCTTTGATCCTAGGCCGAACGCGCACGGAGCTATACTTTCCCTTAATGTTGAAATCGTAGAATTGGGCCCTCGATTCCGCCGACATTAAGTCGTGATAGACAGAAGGCGATACATCGAGATAGCGATATACCGCGCCATTCGCGAATTCGATTTCGAGAATGTGACGGCGTTTGCTGTAGCCAACCTTGGCAATAGCAGTTGAATCAATCGGCTGTCGCGGAATATGGGAAACAATCGGTTGCGAATTATTAGATTCGGGCGGATCGGCGCAATGGATTGACGCAACGGCAGCCAGTATTCCGACGAAAATAATGATCCAAATGCGTCCCATGATCGCGGATTGTTTTAGCTTCTGCTCGACCTCTGGTCGAGCAAACTTGCGCTCGGATCAAACCGCGTGCGGCGGTCGCGCGATATCATTATCGTCCGAGCGGCGTCGTAATCTCGGTACCGGCCGGCGGTGTGAATTCGAAAGTCGATGCAGGAAGCGGGGCGCGTATCTGATTTGAATAGCTGGTCACAATTCGATCGCCGTTTAGCTGCAACATTTCTGTGCGCTCGGCCCTCAACTTGTCATTGATGCGCAGGTTAAGTTTTTGAAAAACCCCTTTCATTGCCGGCGTGCGCGGCGTCAGCTCCAGCTCATAGCCGTTGTCGATCTTCCTGGCATTGATGGCGAAAGTGTTTTCGACGTCTTCGAGATTGAGCGCCGAATTGATCGCTGCAACAACCGAATCGAGCGGTGAGCGTTTGCCCAGGGAATAACGCTCGGCCGATCTAAAGCTCGGATAAAAAATCCAGAGTTGACGGCCATCGCTGACCGTCAGGCTGGGCGAGTTCCCTTTCACTTCGCGCCGAAATTTGTTTGGCGGCTGGAACCAGACCTTGCCCGAATTTACAATCGGTTTCTTCATCAAATGCAAGAATCGTTCTTCCTGAAAATCGGCTTGCGTGATCCGGTTATCGCGAATTCGCGCGAGTAGATTCTTGAGTTCGGCGGGAGAAAGTGGGCCAGTGCTGGCAAGGGTCGTAAGCGAAATGAGACTGAGAATTACTGAAAGAATTCTTTGCATGAGATTATCGATCTTAGCGCATTCCGCCCGAACCTTTGCTTAAAGATTTCGGTTCTGTTGCCGCCATCGCAGGCAGCGTAAAGAAAATCGTCGCGACCAGGCTCCAAAAAATGCCGATCGCGCAGGCACTGCCGAGGCTACTCAACGACGGATTGCGCGCCAACACGAGGGAACCAAAGCCGCTAACAGCGGTTAATCCAGCGAGCAAGACCGGCTTCACCACGCCCGCAACATCATGCTCGATTTCATGTGTCCTCTGCCAGACCAGCACGACGTAAATCCCGTAGTCCACGCCGATCGCGAGGACGAGGCGAAAAGACAGCACATTGAGTAAATTCAAATGGATACCGAGCAGTTTCATCGAGGCGATCATTGCGCCAATCCCAAACACGAGCGTGATGACCTGGATGATCCAGAGGCGCAAGTCGCGATACAGAATCGCGAGCAGCGAAACGTCAAAAATCGCCATCAACGCGCTGATGATGAGAAGTTGCCGGTGTGACCATGGCAACAAATCGGCAAGCGCATAACTCCAGCCCGAGAGGGTCATTGGGATCCCCGTCACCGGTAGATCGCGTCCCAGATTTACCCGCTGCGCATATGTGGAGACCGGTTCGTTGGTAGTGACAAACCCAGTCGTAAGCAGCGTGTCTTGGGAGAAATAGCGATCAACCAAAAACCACCAGCTCGATGATGCCGGCAACTTTTCTCGCCAATTCGGCAGAGGAGCGTTCGGATCGACAAGATGTTGCAAATTATCGAGCAGCGTGAAAGCCGGCGCGAACGCATCGCGGCTGAATCCTTCGCTATCGAGTGTTTGCTCGAGTGTTTGGCGCGCCGTTTGAAAATCAATCTTGCTTAACTGTTCGCGATTTTGTCGCATTGACTTTGGCGAAAGGCAAAGAGCCGCCGGTGTGGAAAAGCTTTTGATTTTGCCCGCAGTCTGAAGCTCGCTCCAATGTGCGGCAATTGTCTGCCAGTCGTCGTACAATTCTTGCGAATTGTTCGCCTGCACAATGGCTATCACCGGCTCCCAACGGATCGGCATTTTGTGCATGATCGCTTGAAGCGCGCGACTGGCACGACTGTTTTTCGGTTCCAGTGAACGTGTGCTCGCCTCGAAGTGAAGTGGTGGGACAGGCGAAAATCCGATTACGGTCAGCAACAACAAGAGCGCGCTTGCGAAAATTAAGATGGGCGCAGGGCGCTCAACGCTCGACCGCACATATTTCTTTACCATCTCGAAGACCCAATCATGACGGACTGGGGGCTGCCGTTCGCGAACAAAGAGAAATAAGATTGTGCACATGAAAAGACCGGCAAAGAAAATGCCGATAGCGATGAGCACACCGAGCTGCGAGAAGCCCAACGATCCACTCAGGATAAGTGCCAGAAATCCGACCGCAGTGGTAAGTGCGCCAAAGAAAACCGCGCGTCCAAGTTTTGCAACCGAAGTCGCGATGCCGTGACGATGTGATTCTCCGTCGATCCGCGCTTGCTGATAACGTCCAAAGGTGAGGATGGCGAAATCAACGCCGAGGCCAACGAGAATGGCGCAAAAACCCACGCTCACCATGCTGAGTTGTTGGAAAATGAGAAGGCCGAACGTAAGCGCCAATAGACATGAGAGTAGGAGTGAAAATCCCATGCCGAGCAACGGCAGCCATCGACGAAAACCAATGAAGAAAATGGTGCCCACGAGCACAACGGAGCCGAGTAACGTAGCGACAATGTCGTAGCGCATGCTGAGGGAGATTTCCGCTACATAGGCGGAACGTCCGGTCACAAGAATCTCCAACGGGCCGCCATCCCAGCCCTCGCGTGCGTTTGCGCGAAAGGCATTTACCTGGCGCATCAAACGCTGGCACGCGAATGCACTAATTGATTCCTGGTTTGTCACCGCCAGGAAAACCCGCATCGTGCGGTCGGAAGAAGCAAGCGGCTGGTCTTCTTCGATGGCGGTGCTTTCTGCGAAAGGTTTGAGCGCCGGAGCAATTAGACCGAGAGGGTCGAACGTGAGCTCAAATTCTGGTCCCGGCGACCCTGCCTCAATCTGCTGATGCAAGCGATTCAGGCGATCGCGAATTTTTTGCGGTTGCAAGATCGACATCGTCTCATTGAAAACGCCCGGTAACAGGTTCAAGAGCAACGGCACCGCGATCGATTGGAGATCGCGGATTCCATCGGGCGTCTGCATCGGCGAGCCCGCGAGTACACGCGTGCACCAGGATTGTTGCCGCAATTTGTCGGCGAACACCGGCGCAAATTCTTCCAGCTTTTCGACATCCGCCGGGACACAAACCAGAGCGAAAGTGAGCTGCCGGGTTTGTTCAAACTCGCGATCGTAAATTTTCAGGCCTGCGACCGAATGAAAACGCGCGGGTAAAATATTGAGCACATCAGAATCAAGCCGCAGCTGGGTGACGAGAGTTGCGATGCAGCCGAGCGCGAGCACGGCAACGCTGGACCAAACGAGCGCCCGCCGTTGCGTAATAATTTGCGCGATGAAATCACTAATCCGCATATTCGGTGGCAAAAACGCAACGCCGATAGTCGCGTTTCAAACCTGGCAGGTCAAAAACGGAACAGAAAAGTTTCGTTGCCGGCGATGTATCGCACCGATTGTCGATCTTGCGCGCCAATGAGTTTTTCTCGCACTCCGAGCCAGCCCCGCAATTGTTGCGGTGCGCGATCAATCGGGCCGGACCAACCGCTTCCTGCGAGCGGCCCTTTGACTTCAGCAAAGGATGGGTCCTGGCGAATCATCAGAAGCGTTACGCCCGGCCCTTTTGAAAACGTCAGCTCGAAATCACCGCTTTTTGAAAAGCGAATGAGGATATCGCCGATAAGCGTCATCTTCGGTGCGCGATACGAAAGCTGTCCGCTGCGCACTTGCCAATCGGGCGTCGGTTTGGCGAATTGATGCCGCGACGCGGTAGCACAGCTGGTTAGGTCGACAATTGCGAGCGCGATGACGATGGCGCGCAAGATCGACATTACGTTTAGAGAATCGCGCCGACCGGTTCGGCCGGACTCGGCGATATTTCCTTTTTCGGGACAAGCGAGAGTCGCGGCGAAAGTGGAAGAAAGCGTTGCGCGTTCACGAAAAAATAAAACAACCACATGCGCCACTTGATGGCGAGGGTCTTTCCTTCGTTGCCCGCGAGCACGGCGTTGACAGCGGCGGCGATTTGCATCGTGTCGGTCGGATTGAGAAACACTTCGATGAATTCTTTGCCACGGCGATACCACGCGTTCACGATCGTGAGATAGATGTCCATGATATAATCAACAGTACGCGCGTACTTTTTGAAAAGGCGACGTTTGCGCGATTCGTCGCGCAAAACCTCGTCTAGTGTGTCGGCGGCCTTTTCGGCGGATATGATCGCCAAAAAAACTCCGCTGCTAAAGACCGGGTCGATGAATCCGGCGGCGTCACCCGCGAGCAGCCAACGGTCACCGAAAAGTTTCGTGTTCCGATACGAGTAGTCGCCGGCAGAATAAACAGGCGAGACGCGCTCGGCCCTTTTCATTCGCTCGAGCACCATCGGCTGTTCGTCGATGCATTGTTCGAGCGCCGCTTCCGGTGAAAGTTTCATCGCGCGAAATGTGGCTGTGTCCATTACAACGCCGATGCTCATGCGCGTGGTCGTTAGAGGAATCATCCAAAACCAGCGGTCGAGTCCGCGCACCATGCGGATAAGTGTGCCGTCGATTCCTTCTGGACGATCGACATTTTCGTAATGCGCGAAGACGGAAAATTTTTGGAGATGATCGTAGTTCTTTTTGAGATTGTAAAAATTCCCAAGCACGGTTTGGCGTCCGCTGCAATCGAGCAGATAGCGAGCTTCAATTGTCGATCTTGCACCGGCGGAATTTTCGATGTCGACCCTCACGCGTTCGTTTTCGAAAGCGATGTTCTTCACGTCTGTTTCTTCGCGAACTTCAGCGCCGTTTTCGCGTGAATGATCGAGCAGGAGCTTATCGAACTCGGAGCGAGTAACTTGATAGGAACGGTCGCGACGTGAGCGAAAACCGTCTTTGAAATAAAACTTCACGCCTTTGGTTCCGCAAGCGGCAACGATTTCGCCGCCGAATTTCGGCAGAAATGTCCGGTCAAGTTTTTCGCGCACGCCAAGGCGATCGAATGTTTGCATGCTAAACGGCAAGAGCGATTCGCCGATGTGGAAACGTGGAAACTTGTCACGCTCAAGCACGACGACGCGCCGCCCAGCGCGTGCAAGCAGCGTGGCCGCAGTGCTGCCAGCCGGCCCTCCACCGATGATAGCGACGTCGTAGGTGTCAATCTCCATTGCGGGCTCAAGTTATCGGGAAATTCGCTCCTTCGCCAGCCGGAGATTCAGAGAGACAAAATGGGAAATGGAGGTCAGGAGGTGATTGGCCTGTGCTTGCGTCACCCTAATCTATGCTAATCTGTGTTTACCTGTGGCAACACCGCCTTTGGGTTGCCGCCGCGATATGAAATTAATCGATCGGTTTCTCAGCCGCGAATTACTCGTCAACGTGCTCTTCGCCATCGCGGTCCTGAGCCTCGTGCTCGTGGTGGGCAACATTTTCCGAAAGCTTCTCCCGTTGCTGGTGAATCACGACGTGCCGATGGAATACCTGATCACGTTCATCGCTTACGTGATGCCCTTTTCACTTATCTTTACGATTCCCTGGGGATTGCTGACTGCGATTCTGCTCGTATTTGGGCGGCTCTCTGCCGACAACGAGCTGATCGCGCTACGTTCAAATGGTGTGAGCATATCGCGCATTTGCATCCCGCTTGCGGGGGTCGCGCTTTTTTGCACTGCGATTTGCCTCTGGCTCAACGTCCAGGCTGCGCCGGCCGCGCAAGAAAAACTGCGCAGTACCATTTTCGATCTCGCTACGCGTAATCCGATGGCGCTCTTTGGCAGCGATCAGGTAATCGATCAATTTCCAGGGCGAAAGATCTACGTGGGCAAAAAAGAGGGAAACAAGCTTGAGAACATTACTGTCTTTGAAATGAACGAAAAATCGCTTCCGGTGAAAGTCACTTACGCGCGCACCGGTATGCTCGAGGCCGATTTAGCGAACAAACAGATTCTGATGCATCTGTATCAGGCCCGCTATCAGGCGCGAGACGAAAAGAATCCCTTGGACCTGACAAAAATTCGCGATGGCATCAATATGGCAGAAGGCACCTTGCCGATTAGTCTTGAGGAATTATACGAGAAGGAGAAAAAACGGCCGAGCCGTTCCGCCTTGTCAATCGAGCAACTGCTCGAGCAATTGAAGAGTGAAAACCAACGAGAGCGCAGCGCCAGCCGGACTGAAATAAACAAACGCTTTTCATTCCCGTTCGCTTGCATCGCGTTCGCGATTATCGGTGTACCACTTGGCGTCACTGCGCACCGCCGCGAGACTTCGATTGGCTTCGCGATGGGCTTGATCGTGGCGGTCAGTTATTTCCTTTTCGTCATCATCGGCGACACGTTGCGCGCAAATCCGAAAGTGCACCCTGAGCTGCTCGTTTGGTTTCCGAACGTTCTTTTTATCGTGCTTGGCGCCTTCTTATTTCGCCGATTGGCGCGACAGTAGAATGGTTGGTCATACGAAAAAAGACCGGCGCGTTGTTGCGTAGATCGAGAAGCCGGCAGAGTTTGCGCTGCCCGATTTTAAGACATTTGCGCAAGGGGGTACGTGCCGGGTGCCCGGCTGTCGAGGAGACGATCAAATGTAAGGCAACTGAACTTGTATAGAGGAGTCGTGCGCGCGGATTAGCAGGTTGTGATCCGGCACGACATTCAGTCAGGTTCAGGATGCTCGTACAATTCCCAAGTATCGCCGAGGTAGGCGTTCTGGCTGACCCCTCCAAAGAGAACACTGCGACCCCGGTCACTATCATAGACCATCCCAGCGGGTGCGCGTGGTCCTGGACCGATGTCCTGGAGTTGTGTCCAGTGTTTCCCATCCCAGTCCCATGTATCGCCGAAATATGCGGATCCCTGGCCGCCGAAGAGTAACACTCGGGTTCCGTCGAATCCCATTCCGTGTCGGCCGCGTGGTGCCGGTCCGGTGTCGGCGACCCGGCTCCATTGCGAGCCGTCCCATTCCCACGTGTCATTGAGAAAATAATAAGAATAGTGAGTTTCGTAGTGATGACCGGTCCAAAAGCTTCCCGTGTCCACCTGATAGCTTTGAATGGTTGAACCGCCAAAGAGAACGGTGCGGCCGCGAACCGCATCGTACGCCAGTTTATGGTTCGCTCGGGCGCTTGGCCCTGTGTCTTGTTCCTGCGTCCATTCTGTGCCGTCCCAACTCCAGGTGTCTCCAAATGCCTGATTGTTCTGGTTCATTCCTCCGAATAAAACAACACGCTTGATCTTGCTGTCGAATGTCATGTCGTGTCCCTGGCGGCTACTCGGGCCAGTATCGGCCATCTGTGTCCATTCCGTGCCGTCCCATTCCCAGGTGTCAGCCAAAACCGTCGAACCAGCCACGCCGCCGAAGAGCACGATGCGCTCGCGGGTACTATCAAACGCCAGCGCATTCGCCGCACGCGCTGACGGCCCGATGTCTTCCAATTGCGTCCACAACTCGCCATTCCAAACCCACGTATCGTTCAAAAGTCCCGGCGCTGCCTGGCCGCCAAAAAGCACAACTCGACGGCGGATCACGTCATAGGCCATACCAGCATTCATTCGTGCGGTTGGCCCAATGTCTTCTTTCTGAGTCCACAAAGGCTTCGACATGTGCGGGATTCTAGGGTGCGGCGTGGAGCTGTGACAACCTTAATTGGCAATCGAGTTCGGTTCCCGCAATCTTCGCATTCGAGGGGAAACAAATCGGATCGCAAGAGCTTTAAAGCACCCCGTCAGCTGCGGCTTGTTCCGATGCAGGACCGAGCGAAAGGGAAGATATCTTGCTCGATTTTGCTTGTCGGGCTTGGAAGATCGGAATGCGATCAGAAAGCATATTCCACAGATAAACCGCCACGCAGACTAACACCAGAGCCGAGGCATAAGGTCGAGCGCTGCGGAGCACATCAATCGCGCGAAGGGTCGATTCAATTTTTCTATCAGTCAGCATCACGTGAACAATCATTGCCGTGCTCGCGGCCGAGATGATGAAATGAATCATGCTCAATCTGATGCTCACGCCCAATGCGACGGCGCTTACGACAGCGCCCCACACCAAATAGCGTTCATGCATTTGCCCCAGCAGCGCAAACATTAACAGCCAAGGCATGGCGATCGCGATCAGCAACCGAGGATCGCGATTGCGCATGTGCCGTGCGGCGCCACGCGCGCAAAGTGCTAATGTGCTTAAGTAAAGCAACCGCAGGGTCCATTGCAGCGTGATTGCAAAATGCAGAGACCCAAACTGAGTCGACCAGAAGACATCCTTCAGAGACCACCCAAGATTTGAGAGAAGTAATGGAAGGTTGTAGCAGGAACTTATAAAAAGGTAGGGATAATGCTCGCTACCATAGACAAAGCCGATTTGGAACCACGCGAAGCTGCCGCCATCGAGGGCGCCGACAAGAAAGGCAGCGCACGCGACGATACCGGCAATCCACGCCTCTGGGTGGGGCGATCCCCGCCGCAGAAGGAATAACGAGCTAACACCAAGCACAATCGCGACCAAAATCCATGCCGCTGGATTGCGGAGGAGCCACGGCGAAACCAGGAATGCCGTTGTCGCTGCGAAACCGGCGAGCATGCGCAGCGCGCAAGTCCATCTTTTTTGCCACAGTGGCCACAGGACAAAAAAAGGCGCGACGAGTAATAATTGCCCTTTAAACATTGCACCCGTGGCCAGTAGACAGCCACACGCAAGCCAGCGATTTTTCAAGGCTGCGAGCACTGCGAACAGATAAAAAGGCACAATCCATACGTCCCATTGTGGCCAGCCGTGCGCATCGAGAATCATCGAAGGCTCAAGCCATACAACGGCGGCCGCCGCCAAGCCGCAAATCCAAGCGCGATGTTCCGGCGGAAAAATCCGCCAAAACTGCGCTGTCATTTCACCGGTTGTTCGACGCAGCCAGAAACGGACGAGGAAAAAAATCGCAATTGCCGAGATCAGTTCGCATAAGAGATTGGCCTTAAGCAACACTCCGACATAATGCGGGTGTCCGTCATCCACGCCCGGAAATTCTGTGCGCACCTCCTTCGCCCAGATCGAGATCACTAAAAGTCGCAGTGGCGGATAATCGAGACGGTAATCGTTCTCATAAGCTTCGCGCTTCACCTCATCATAGAGCGCGAAATAACCGCGAAAGAATGCGGCCCATGAACCGGCGGAGTTGTCGTCAGCTGATAAGCGACGGCCTTCTTCCACGCTTTGACTACCCCAGTAAAAGCCGTTGACGATGTCGTGTTGGAAGCGCACATGCCTTGTTTTTTCCCACGTCCACCGGCGCAATTGAATGCCGCAGAGCAAGAACGTTGCGATTAAGCCCACGAGCAGCGCGCGCCGGGCAAATTTGCTTGCAAAGAATTCTCTAAATAGCGCACGAATGGCCACGAGTTGAATCTAAAGACAGCAGTTGGATTCGAACGGTTACGAGAGTTTGCTCGGCAAAAAATCTATTTGTATTCGGCGTACGCGCGCGATGTGGCCGGTTCGCAGTGATATTGCGCCAGAACTGAGCCGAACGATCTGAATAATCAAGACATGGTTTTCTTCAA
>WNGK01021897.1_pt1 | contig 13297 bp, 9 predicted proteins | sample 5400601 | NCBI WGS metagenome assembly WNGK01 (sample SAMN13153376, study PRJNA577476) | soil metagenome | isolation source: 60 cm soil or saprolite under Garry oak tree replicate 1 | place: USA:California | collected 2016-06-15 | reverse complement strand
ACCGGACTGACCACGAGCGCCCCGGTCCGCTCGGCGTCGCCGGCCAGTTCGCCGGCCCCCCGCGGGCAACGGCCGCGCGAGCGCGTCCGCGGCCTCCTCCACCAGGGCATGGCATCCTCGTCACGGCCGTATCCGGCACAGCTGCGCGGATTTGCTCGCTATTCGATCGGCTTTACTACTATCGCGCAGTGAGAAGCACAAGTCGAGCACCTCTGTGGGCTCGGCATGCGCGAAATGATGCGATATGGTCAGCATTGATCGTTGGCAGCACAACCGCGTCCGTGCTTTCAGGCACGAGCGTTACCGAGAGGCCGCCCCGTGAGGTTAACCAGAGACAGGGGACCGCTGCCGTGCGCGCCGCTGTCACGTTGGTACGGCCGGAGGCCGACCCGAGCTGGGAATTTGCCGACGCCGGGCCTCTGTGAGCGAGGAGAGATCAGATGAAAGGACGGGTGGCAGCGAGTCTCGCGATCGGCGTCGCAGCGCTGATCGCGGTGGCGGGCTGCGGATCTTCCAAGAGTTCGAGCAGCTCGAGCAGCTCGACCACACTGACGTTCTTCGGCGCCGACTACGGCACCGGCCCAGCCAACAGCACGACTAAGTACTGGGACGCTATCGCGTCCGCGTTCCACCAGGCCAACCCCAGCATCAAGGTCAACGTGCAGACCGTCAACTGGACCGACTTCCCGAACAAGGTCCAGACGCTGATACAGAACAAGCAGTTCCCCGACGTCCTGGAAGGTGACACCGCGCCGCAGTTCGCGCAGAGTCACCTGCTCTACAAGTCAAGCGACGTGCTGTCATCGAGCGTCCTGTCCAACGTGATGCAGAAGTTCCTCAACGACACCTCCTATCAGGGCACCCCATACGGGATACCGTTCACGACGAGCACCCGAGCCCTCTACTACAACAAGAAGATCTTCGCGGCCGCAGGCATCTCATCGCCGCCGCAGACCTGGGCGCAGCTGCAGGCTGACGCGGCCAAGGTCAAGGCTAAGGGCTACATCGGTTACGGCCTCCCGCTCGGCAGCGAGGAAGCGCAGGCCGAAGCGCTCATGTGGTTCCTCGGCAACGGCGGCGGATACCTGGACAGCAGCGGGAACTACACCATCAACAGCGCGCAGAACGTGCAGACACTGCAGTTCCTGAGCCAGATGGTGAAGTCGGGAGTCACCCAGCCAAGCCCCGGCACCACGGACCGCAAGGATGTCTGGGCCCAATTCGCCCAGGGGAAGATCGGCATGGTCGGCGGCCAGCCGGCGCTGATCCCGATCATCCAGCAGGCCGGCGCGATGACGTCGTCCGACTACGCCACCGCCGACTTCCCGGGCAGAACCGGCCCGCTGGCCTCCACGCTGGGCGTGCACGACGACATCGTCGCCTTCAACACGGGCGGCCACCAGGCCGCGATCAAGAAGTTCCTCGACTTCGTGTACCAGAACAAGTACCAGCTGCAGTTCGCCTCCGAGTACGGGCTGCTGCCGGCGACGACGAGCGCCGCCAGCGCCATGTCGTCGAACCCGACGTTCGCGGCGTTCTTCAAGAACATCCCGGAGTCGGTGAACTACCCGTCCAAGACGAACTGGACCACGGTGGAGAATCAGATCAAGACCACGCTGGGCCAGGCGCAGCACAGCGCCACTAGCGCCAGCTAAGGTCGTGCGGCGGTCCCGGCACTGGTTCGCGCCGGCGCCGGGGCCGCTGCCGTCCTGCCACTGCCATCCGGGAGGCCAGCATGTCCGATGTCGCGGCCGTCAAGGAGGCAGCGGGCGGGCAGGCCGCGCTGGCGCAGCCTCCGCGCCACGACAGCCGCCGGAGCCGGATCGCGCGCCGCCTGGCCCCGCTGCCGTGGCTCGCCCCGGCCCTGATCCTGATCGCGGTGGTGGTGCTATGGCCCATCGTGACCATGGTCCAGACGTCGACGCAGAACATCACGCCGATCGGCGTCACGATCGGGTCCGCCGGCGTGGGGAACTTCAGCAAGCTGTTTAGCGACCCCAACCTGCCGAGCATCCTGGTGCGGACGGTGCTGTGGGTGGTCGCCGTCGTCGGCATCACCATGCTGATCTCGCTCGGCCTGGCCCAGCTTTTCAATCAGCAGTTTCCTGGCCGCCGCGTCGCCAGGTGGGCCCTGATCGCGCCATGGGCGGCGTCGGTGCTGATGACCGCGCTGATATTCCGGTGGATGCTGCAGCCCGACAACGGCGTGATCAACGTTTTTCTGCATCAGCTCGGCCTCGTGCAGTTCAACTCGAATCAGTCGTCCTGGCTGGGCCGACCGGACAGCGCGATGGCCTGGATGATCGGGGTGGCGGTGTTCGTATCACTGCCGTTCACCACCTACACCTTGCTCGCGGGGCTGCAGACCATCCCGGGCGAGCTGTTCGAAGCGGCCAGGGTCGACGGCGCGTCGCGGTGGCACGTGTACCGCGCGATCACCTTGCCCCTGCTCCGCCCGGCCTTCCTGGTCGCGCTGGTCATCAACGTGATGAACGTGTTCAACTCGTTTCCGATCATCTGGGAGATGACACGCGGCGGACCCGGCTACGAGACCAACACCACGACGGTGTTCATGTACAACCTGAAGCAGAGCTTCATCGGCGAAGCCGCGGCGATGTCCATCGTCAACTTCACGCTCGTCATCGTGATCGTTCTGATCTTCTTGCGGGTGAACAGCTGGAACCGCCAGGAGGCGCGCTGAGATGGCCGCTGAGACCTTGCCCGCACGTTCCGCCACAGCAGTGCGCCGCACCCGGCCGCCGCGCCGGCTCCCACCGGTCAAGACAGTGATTATCGCGGCCGCGGCCTACGCTATCGCCGTCATCTTCCTGCTCCCCTACGTGGAGATGGTCATCACGGCGCTCCGCCCGCAGCGGGAACTGCTGGAACGCAACTACTTGCCGCATCATTTCGCCTGGTCAAACCTCACCGGAATGTGGGGCTCGGACCACCAGCCTGCGGATCAGCCTGGAGGTGGCCGGCGGTGCCACCATCCTCGTGCTGCTCGTCGCCATGCCGGCCGCCTACTACACGGCGCGCAACCGGTTTCGCGGCCGGGGCCTGTTCTTGCTCGTCGTGCTCGTCACGCAGATGCTGCAGCCAACCGCGCTCATTGTTGGCATATACAAGGAATTCCTCGGCTTCCACCTGGTCAACACCGTGTGGGCGCTGATCCTCATCAACGCTGGCTTCAACATGGCCTTCGCGGTCTGGATCCTCAACGCCTACTTCGGGTCGATCCCGGTCGAACTCGAGGAGGCGGCGATGGTGGACGGAAGCGGCCGCCTAGGTGCCATGTTCCGCGTCACCCTCCCGCTGGCGATGCCCGGGGTTGTCACCGCGCTGATCTTCACGTTCATCGCGGCGTGGAACGAGTTCATCGTCGCGCTCACGCTGACCACCGGGTCTGCGGTGATGCCACTGACCGTGCGCCTCGACTCGTTCATCGGGCAGTACACGGTCGACTGGCAGCACCTTTTCGGCGCCTCGGTGGTGGCCACCATTCCGGTGCTCATCCTCTTCGCGCTCATCGAGGGCCGGGTGGTCGGCGGTCTCACCGCCGGATCCATCAAGTAGTCACGTAACCGACTGGTGTTGTTGACAGGCGCGCAAAGTGGCGCGACGATGCGCCCAACCTCTCATATAGGCGCAGCGGTCAGCACAAATGGATCAAATGCGCGCAGCCAGGTGTCATAAGACGTTGGGTTCATGAAATCAACGAGATCCACGCGATGGGCCAGCAAGCCGCGCGGCTGGCGCAGCTCGTGCCGCACCGCGCTCGCCGCCTGCGCCGCTTGCCTCGCCGTGAGCCTGCCGCTTTCTCTTGCTGCGCAGATTGCCGTGGTCACGTCGGCTTCGGCGGACCTCGCCCCCGCTACTTCTGTGCCGCAGATCATTCCCAAAGCGGTCTCCACGACGGTGGGGCAGGGTAGCTTCACGCTCACCGCGGCCGCACGCATTGTGGTGCCAACAGGGTCGGAGGCCGCGCTGCCTGTGGCGCAAGATCTGGCCAATTACCTACGGCCGGCGACTGGCTACTCGCTTCCCGTCGTGACCGGAGGCGTCCAGAGCGGGGATATCGAACTCATCCTCGGTGACCCAGGAGGCCTGCAGGCCGACCCGGATGGTGAGGGCTATCAGCTCGACACGACAACCGGCGGCGTAACGCTTGAGGGGACCACCCCGCATGGCCTTTACGACGGCGTCCAGACGATCCGCCAGCTGCTTTCGACATGGATCACGAGCTCGTCGGTAATGCCAGGCCCATGGACCATGCCGGTGGTGCGGATCACCGACTACCCGCGCTACACCTACCGCGGCGTCATGCTCGACATCGCCCGTCACTACGAAACACCAGCGGCCGTCGAGCAGCTCATCGACCAGGCCGCGGCCTACAAGATCAACGTCCTGCACCTGCACCTGAGCGACGACCAGGGATTCCGGATCGTGATCAACGGTTTCCCGAACCTGACCACGATCGGCGGACAGGGCTCGGTCGGAACTGACGGGCGCACCATGGATCCCGGCGGCTACTGGACGCAGGCCGAATACAAGGCCATGGTCGCCGACGCGGCGGCGCATTTCATCACGGTGATGCCGGAGGTCGACACCCCGGGACACAACAACGCGATCATCATGTCCGAGTACGGCGACACGGCCAACCCCCTGCTGAACGGCCATCCGCAGGACATCAACTGCGGGGCGAACAACCCGCCGGTGTGGGACTACACCGAAGATGTCGGCTACAGCGCGATGTGCCCAGAGAGCACCAACACCTGGGCCATCATGAGCGCGATCATCGATCAGCTCACCGCGATGTCGCCCGGGCCTTACTACGACGTCGGCGGCGACGAGGTCCCCACGACATTGCTCAGCCAGTCCCGATACGCCGCGTTCATCAACCAGGAAGCCGGGATCGTCCAGGGCCAGGCCAAGACGGTCATGGGCTGGGCCGACATCGCCGGGCCCGGCACCAATCTCACCGGCCCGTCGGTGGCCGAGTACTGGAATCCCGCCTCCGGATCCACCAGCGGGACCATCACCGCCACCGAGGCCGTGGCCAAGGGCATGAAGATCGTGATGGCACCCGCCAGTCACGCCTATCTGGACCAGAAATACAAGCGCAACGTGCCGCCGACGCTGGGGTTGACCTGGGCATGCACAAAGGGCTGCGATGTCGATCAGTTCTACAACTGGGACCCGGGCGGCTATGTCACCGGCGTCACGGACTCGAACGTGATGGGTGTGGAAGGCGCGATGTGGGGCGAGACCGTCGTCAATTTGAGCAACGTAGACTTCATGGTCTTCCCGCGACTGCTGGCCCTTGCCGAGCTCGGATGGTCGCCGAAGGCTGACCGGACCTCTGTTCGCAGCCCCGCGTACCGCGACTTCATTAGCCGGCTTGCGGCTCAGGGTGCCCGCCTGATGGCCGCAGGGGTTAACTTCTACCCGTCCACTGAGGTGTCGTGGAGCCTGTCAGTTGCCGCACCCGACCTGATGGCCAACAGCCAGGACCAGGTCAGCGGAACCGTCGCCACGCTCGCGGCGCCTGGCTACGCGCCGAGCGCGGTAACGGCGACGATCAACTGGGGTGACGGGATCAGCGTAGCAGGAACCGTGACCGGCGCGGCGCCCACTACGACAACGGTCAACAACCTCTACGCCGTCGGAACCGCGCATACCTACGCGAAGCCGGGCGTGTACCAGGCCACAGTGACTGTCAGCGCTTCGGGCGCCGCATCTGTCACCTCGCACTTCACCGTCAACGCGCCGTAGCCCGCCACGGCCATGCCCGCTGACGGCAGGCGACATGACGCGTGAGCCACGCGGTGGCGCGCGATATGGGCGCCATGCCAATGGGTGGTAGGTGATGGCCGTATCAGGGCGTGGCCCGGTGGTGGCGCTCCGGAGTCAGATTTGCGCGGCAGTAAACGTCGGCTGGCCCAGGTCGGTGGCGAGAGGATTCCACAGCGCGGCAAATTCCTGCTTAGCCCGCACCGCCTGAGCGGACGCCTGCAAGCCAGCTCGGTATGAGCTGTCCTGCGACGTGTCGATCGGGCACGAGGCGGCGTTCTGCATGTCCTGCATCCATCCGATGAATCCTTGATCGGCGAGGATGGACTGCGCAGTGGCCTGTTTGAGGTCGGCGAGCAGCTCCTGGCCATTGGGGATTGCGTCGACAGGAAGCGCCCCGATGCTGCCGATGATTGCCTGGCGCTGGGCTATGGCCTGATTCATGACGCTAATGCCCTGCGCGGGCGGCATGGTGCACGCGCCGACCTGCTGGCTGGCTTTGACCACTGCGCGACGGGCTATAGCGCTCTGCCGGATCAGCGGTGTGATCTCCGTTAGCTCAGTCTGCTGGGAGCCCACGCTTGACGACGTGACAGGAGCGGGAGCCCGCTGGGAAACGTGCGCCGGGATCACGACCGGCGCGGAAACGTTGCGGCCGCGATGATGGCTGTTTAGCAGAATAAGAGCCGACGAGCCGCCCGCCGCCAGCGCTACGAATGCCGTTATCGCGGCGATCCAGCCGAAATTTGCCCGGTTGCGGCGTCTGGTCTGCGTCTTCTCCGCCGTCGGCGAGGCAGTCTTGCCGGTCTGCGTGACCGGGGGCTGTTCGCCGTCCGTCGGGAGGGTCTTTCCGCAGGCGACGCAGAAGCGGACCGCCTGCGTGGACAGTGCCTGTCCGCAGGAAGGACATCGGCGTGTCATGGGTCCGCCCACCTCGCCTTCTTGCTAAGGGTCCGCCTGAGGCCCCACTCGAGGAGCCCGTCTAAGGGTCCGCCGCCTCGGCGGTCCGTTGAGCCTCCTACAGCAGGACACTCACTGCGTGCTGAATGGCCGCCACCGCGCCGGCGAGCGTCGCGACCTTGCCAACGCCGGCCATGAGCGCGTCGAGCAGGCCAGAAAGCACCGCCTTGCTCGGCTTGGCCTTCTGCGCCTCCTCCTGCGCCGATGCCGCGATGGCCGCGAACGCGGGCGCATTCTCGACTCCGGGCGGGCCTGTGCGCAGCTGCTCAACGATCTCCCGGAGAGCATTCCGCACCTCGTCCAGGTCCTGAGCGGGGGCCGGGACGCCAATGTGCGCCTTTCCAGCGCTGGCCCGGGCGCCATGGCCCACGGCGATCTGCGAACCGCTTATCTGCGCTGACCTGCCGATCTCGACCTGATACTTGTCATTTCGCTTCGTCATGACTTTCCTCCGCTCGGTGTCGCCTGCTTGCCGCGAAGCTGCGAGATCTTGGCTGTGGCGCGCGCGCCCTTTCCAATGGCGATCTGGCTCCCGGACGCGTTGCCGATCACCGTGTTGTAGTTGGTGATATTCTCCTCGCGGGCGACAAGTTCCGACGTGTCGACGCCATGGTCGTCCAGGAACTCCACCAGTACACGGAACATGCGGGCTTCGATTATCTTCGTGTAGCGCTCTTGGTCGAACTTCTGGAAGTACCGCTGCCACTCAGAGTCGGCCGCGGCCTCACGGATATTGAGCAGAGACCCGTAGTTGGCCGCCTCGTTGACGTCGTGCTGCTTGCGGTCACGCCGGTTTGTGTCGCCGAGCGCATGAAAAACTCCGGGCACGCTGCCGAGTAGCCGGGGAATGGTACCGGTCGTACTCATCCATACAAGCCGGAAAAACTGGCCACCGGTCGGGCCGGGACCCAGATTGTCGACCGCCCTGAACTGGGTCCGCAACGGCGGCACCGCAGCATGGGCTGCTTCGATGAAAAGATCGGTACGGGACAACAGGAAGCGGACGAACGTCGTGACGATAAAGTCCCCCTGCCATCCCGTCAAGCCGACCGTGAGGTAAGGGCGCGCGCGCTCTTCCGGCGCGGTCATCAGCTGGTGCAATAGCGCTTCGTCCACTTGCGTGACGGGACGCCCGTCCGGTCTTGGGAGAAACCTCCGGTCATGGTAAATGTCCTTGCCGTTCACGAAGAGCCGGTAGGTCACCGCGACACCCGGCAGGTCGAGTTGGGCCAGGGAGTTCCTGACATGGTCGTATATTTCGTGCACGGTGAACGGCTCCGGCTCCATGTCGCGCCGCTTCCTTGTAACGTCAATCGTGAACGACCAGCTCGTGTCGATGCTGCCATACCCAACGAACGGCGGGAATGCGCCGTAAACAGTCACGTTGCCGCTGTGGCCTGCCTCCGCGATCTGTGCGAGTTGCTGGTTGGCGAAATGATCGTTGCCAGGTTCGGGGGCACGGGTGGTGTCGAACTTTCCCGGCCGCAGACCTTGGGCGGCGGGGCCGAACAAACGGACGTAGTGATCTGTGAACACCGCCGACCAGGCGGTCACCAGTAGTACCAGCAGAATCAGGGGCGACAGCGGGATATGGCCTCTGAAGATCACGACAGTAATCATCCCGCAGAGGATCACGAAGAGCGAAACGTCGCGAATTACTCGCCGGCGATTCGCTCGCAGCGCATACTTGAGGATCGTCACGAGATCTGCGCCAGGAGTTATGGCGATGGCGCGATGCTGCTCTTCAAGAACGTCCTCGATTGCTGCCCGTGCGATATCCTCGTTCATGTTCACCGCAGCGCATAGATAACGCGTCACGTTACGGTCGGGGCCAGTGTCCCTGGAGCCAGTGGCTGGTGCTTCCCGGCCTGCGAGCGAGGTCTCCGCCGACGGTGGGGCGACATAAGCCGTCAACGCCGGGGCTGGAGAGGACTGAGCCCTCGCTGCACCTGCGCCTGCCGGGGTCAGCCATGCTGCGGATACTGGGCGCGGACGTCCGCAGGAACCGCAGAATCGGTAGTCCAGCGGGTTCTCATGACCACACTCGGGACAGCGCATAACTGGCTCCAATCCGTATTGGGCGGGTCTCAGGCGCAGGGCTGGGAAGACGCGTGGTAGCTGGGCGGTGGCTGGCCGATGAGATACCCGCTGCCCTGCTGCTCCAGGTACAGAGTGATCTCCCAGTTCGTGCATCCGGTGTGATCTGCGCTGTCCGCCTGATTCTGGTAGCTGGTAAAGGTCGTCGTCGCCGCGACGCTCCCTGTTTCAGTGGTGGAAATGCCGGTCAGCGTGGCCCCAGAATCGATGGTCGACCGGTAGCCGGAAGTGAACTGCTCAGCGGTGAGACCCTGTCGCACCTGCTGGTCGAACAGGCTGGAGTATTCCTGAAAGCTGTGATCGTTGATGGCGTTGATGCAAGGGCCCGGGTCCGGTGCGCGCCGGTGAGCGGTGCACTGTGCTGGCGGTGAGTCGCGCCGCGTGGCCGTTGATCTGCCAGGCAGTAAGGCCTGCCGCAGTGACCACCAACGCCGCTACCCCCGCAAAGATCTTCGCCATCCACCCTGAGGGCCGCGGCGAGCGGGGTTGCCCGGTCTCCGCGGATGGGTGTTGCCCCGCATTCGCGGATGCCACGTGCGGGTCAGTGAACGGACCCGGCCCGGTTGCCGTATGCAACGGCGCGCCGCATTCGGTGCAATATGTCCCGGTTGGGTCCGCTCCACGCCCGCATAGGGTGCAGAACGCCATTCCGATCCCCCCTGCCTTCTACTGTTCGCGCAGAAGACGTCACCGGTCATTGGAATATCGCGATGGCGACCCTCCCACAGATGCCCTCGGTCACAGCGATTTCCCAAAGACGCTCCCGAGCCCCACCCACGAGCGTCCAGACCAACGCTCATTATGCTCCTCGCCGACAGCAGCCGACATAGCGTGTAAGGAAACAGTTTCGTCCCGGTCAGGAAGTAAACGCGAAAGGCTTGTTAGGCGTCACAGGCTTAACCGCAGGCCTGCGCCTCTGCGTGGGATTGGCTTTCCGTTTGGCCAGAGCGCGCGGACCCTGGTGATCATCGGCAAGGGCGGCAAGGCCGTCACGATCCTGCTCGCGCCTGGAGACGCGACAGAAGACCGGGAACGTCGTCCTGACCGTCGGCGGCCACCGAGCCCGATGAGAGCCGATCGTCCGCAACACGTTAACGGAGCCCCCGCCGACCGGCGCCATCCCCAGGCCTGGCGCGGGCTCGTTGGTCGTGGTCTGGGCTTCAAAAATCCGTCACCTGACCGATGTCTCCGTCCTGAAGCTCGCAGCAGTATCTGTCGTGCAATGACCGGCACGATCCAGCGTCAACAGTTTGATCAGATCTGCAAGGCCGGAGGTCAGCGTGCCGAGATCGATCAACTGGTGGCGGCGGCGGAGAAAGGCGGGACTGTTGGACATCGTCCGGCTGCGGGAAAACTTCGCCCATGTCGCGACGCACGGTGACGAGTTACCGCTGTTCTTCTACTCCGACCTGTTCATCAAGCATCCTGAGGTACGGGACCTATTCCCCATCTCGATGGCGTCGCAGCGCGGCCATCTCGTCGATGCGCTGGTGAAGATCGTTTCCCATGTGGACAGTGTTGATGATCTGACTGCGTTCCTTCAGGGATTGGGCCGTGATCATCGGAAGTTCGGCGCTGTCGCCGAGCACTATGACGCCGTGGGCGCCAGCCTGTTAGCGACCTTGGAACATTTTTCCGGGCCGACCTGGACACCGGAGCTGGCCGACGACTGGGCAGCGGCCTACGAGCTTATCGGCTCCGTCATGACCGAGGCGGCGCATGCGGACGAGCAACAACAGCGGCCGCCCTGGTGGCGCGGCACGGTTGTGGCCTACGAGCAGAGGACGTTCGATATCTCCGTGCTGTTCGTCCGGCCCGAGCCGCGAATGGACTACCTGCCGGGTCAGTCCGTGGCGATCGAGTCCCCGAGCCGCCCGAAGCTGTGGCGCTACTACTCCATGGCGAACGCGCCCCGCAGCGACGGGCTCCTGGAGTTCCATATCCGGCTGATCGACGGCGGCGCGGTGAGCATGGCGCTTACTGGCAGCACGATCGCTGACACCGAACTCCGGCTGGGACCTCCGGTCGGGGCCCTCACGCTAAATCAACCCGTCTCCGGCCGGGATCTCTTGCTCGTGGCGGGAAGTACCGGACTGGCCCCGCTGAAAGCCATCGTCGATCAGGTGGCGGCGCTACCGGAGCCGCCGAAGGTGCACCTGTTCTTCGGCGCGCGGACTGCCGAAGGACTGTATGACCTGGACAGCCTGGAGAAGATGGCCGCCCAGCACTCGTGGCTGACCATCACGCCCGCCGTGTCAGCCGATTCTAGGTTCGCCGGCGAGACCGGCAGCCTCCCGGATGTGGTGGCCCGGCACGGCGATTGGTCAGCGCACGATGCCTACCTGGCCGGCCCGACCGAGATGGTCCAGGAAACTGTCGCTCGGCTCGCTTCGGCGGGCATGGCGCAGGAGCAGATACATATCGAGGATTTCGGGTGGAGCGAGCCTTGACAACAGCATGGTTCGACGAGGAGAACAGGCTGACTCCCGACGAGCTGCAGACCGTGGCGTTTCCTGTGTCGCGGCTGGGGCGGCGTGGCTTCGAGGAGGAGCCCGTCCAGGAGTTCCTGGGCGAGGTGCACGCCGAGTTCGTCCGTCTAGTGAACGAGCGGGCGTCGCTGTGGCAGGAAGTTCAGCGGCTGCGCCGGCAGATTACCGCCGCAAAGGCCAACGGTGATCCGCATGCGGTGCTGTTCGGTAAGGAAGACGCGCACGTGCACGCGGTGCGGATACTGTCAGCCGCGCAAGTCACCGCCGACCGTTACGTGGCCGACGCCCAGGCTTACAGCAGCCGGGTAACCGAGGAGGCCAGGCTGCGCCGCGATGACATTCTGCTCGGTGCCCAGCAGCACTCGGACATGCTCCTGGAAGACGCTCACTCCAGGGCCCGCGATGCGGCGGTTTCCGCGCTGAACGTCTCGGCGCCGCCGCCGCCGCAGACCGACCGCGAGCGGCGGGCCGCGCAGGCCGAACTGGCGTATCTGCGTACCTACAGCGACGTCTACCGGGCACACCTACGGGCTTACACCGAGGGTGTCCTGCGCGGCATCGAGGAATGGGAGCGGAAGGAAGCTGCCTCACTCCAGGAAGCCGCCGCACTCCAGAAAGCAGCACCGGGGCACACCGATCGCCGGAGCATCGGCCAATGATGGCGACGCATATCGACGCTCTTGAAATACGGCGCTAGCATCTCGTCGGCCAGCGTCTTTCAGTAAAGGAACTCAGTTACCGAGCCGGCGGCCGGGCCAGGCTGACCATCGCGGAAGCAGCGTGGCTTCGGCCTGGCGGGCGCCGGATGGCGGTAGAAGTTCGGCACCTGGTCGAAATCCTGGTAGTAGCGGTGGAAGACCGGGGTCGCGGAAGATGCGGCAGGCGGCACGATCCAGGTCCAGTCCGCCGGGCACACCCGGCCCTGCCGCTCTTCCCGCTCCATGTGCTGGAGAAAGCGAACCGACTCGGTGTGGTGATCGGTGATCGTTACCCCGGCGGTGCTGAACGAATGCAGGACCGCGAGGTTGAGCTCGGTCATGGCCTTGTCTTTCCACAAGGTCCGGTCGCTGGCCACCGACAGGCCCATATGCCTGGCGATCACCGGCAGCTGGTCGTAGCGGCCCGTGTCGCCGAGGTCGCGCGATCCGATCTCCGTGCCCATGTACCAGCCGTTGAATGGCGCGGCGGGGTAACGGACGCCGCCGACGTCCAGGTACATGTCGCTGATCACCGGCACCGCATACCACCGCAGCCCGAGGTCGGCGAACCAGCCAAACTCCGGATGCCCGATGATTACCTCGAGTATTGCGTCGGCGGGCAGTTCGTGCAGCGTGACAGGCCCGCCGACCTCCCGCACGAGCAGAGGGAGTATGTCGAACCGGCCGACCGGCCGCCCGCCCGGCCAGCCGAGGTCGCGGGCCAGGCGGGTGGCGCCGGTGTTCGCCGGGTCACCGATGACGGCGCCGTCGGCGGTCTCATAACCCGCATATCTGACGAGCTGCGAGTTGAGGATCCGCGGACCTGGCCGACCCGGCGCGTCCGGCGCGAACACGGTGATCACCGGCCGGATCCGGCCGCCGTTCGTTGCCTCACGCAGGTGCGCGATCGACTCGGCGGCGATGTCCGATGCCGCGGTGACCTCGCGGCGGTCGCGCACCTGCAGGCTCCGCCAGTACAGTCGCCCGATACACCGCGAGCTGTTCCGCCAGGCGACACGCGCGCCGAAGGCCAGCTCAGCCGGGGTGTGCCGGTAGGTGCCCGCCGTCTCGATCTCGCGGCGGACGTGCCGGAGCCGCCGGTCGGGCGGCCCCGCGCGATTCTCGCTGTGGAACAGCGTGATGAACCGCTCGGCGCTGACGAGCAGGCTGTCAAGGGCGAACGAGTCATCGCCCGCTAGGGACCGCCCGGCCGGAAGCACGCCCAGGCCGGCGGCGAAGCCGGTCTCAGTTTCGTCCGCC
>WNGK01005587.1_pt1 | contig 13297 bp, 10 predicted proteins | sample 5400601 | NCBI WGS metagenome assembly WNGK01 (sample SAMN13153376, study PRJNA577476) | soil metagenome | isolation source: 60 cm soil or saprolite under Garry oak tree replicate 1 | place: USA:California | collected 2016-06-15 | reverse complement strand
TGGTCCATATCGTAACGGCTAATTTGGCTGATGCCAGGAAACGTAACAAGCAATACGCCACCCGGCTTAAGGACACGATGCAGGGTACACACTGCTGCGGATACGTCGTAAATGAACTGCATGGTTTGAGTGCAAATGATGCAGTCGAACGTCTCAGATGGAATAATCTCCGCACACGTCAGATCCGCGACGATCGTCGCCTTTTTATTCTCGTTCGTCGCGTGCAGAATGTCGATTTTGCCTACCCCTGCTCCGCCAAACTTCCTTGCGTAGGTGTCATCGCCCACTTCCAGTACACGTCCACGAATGTTGGCGGCGTGGCATGCAAGAAAGCTCTCGATGTAATACCGGTCGATGGGGCTGCCTCGATCGAAACCGAATTTGCGGCTCGTGGGTTCCAGGCGAGTCCGCCAATCGGAGAAGTAACTGCGGTTACATTGGCGGCGTAGCATCTGTTGTTGCGAGCGAAACCAACGTTTCACACGCTTCGGAAAAAGCATGGTAGTCGCCAACAGGCCGGCATCGAGAGTATAGATCACGAATAGGGCGGTGGGCTCGAAGCTCTATCAAGGCGGGCGCAGGCGGTAGCTTCAGTCCCGCGTATAGATCTGATATTGACCGACGGAATGGAGGAGCTTGAACCGAAAATCTTGAGGGAGATCGAAATAGTATGTTTCCTCCGGTCCTGACGGGCGCTCCTCGACAATTCGATATTCGTCATGAGGAGACAGTCCTTCCGCGCACTGATCGCTGTTTAAGATTCCGTGGCGGTACTCGAGAAGATAATCGAACTGCACACCGACCTTGTAACGTGCATCGACATCCGTGGACGCTGCATGCGCGCCGGGAATGAAGAGCCGGTAGCCAATTGAGCTTCGATTTTGGCCTTCCGAATTCAGTATACCGGCCACGTACTCTGCTGCGGGAATGAGTGCGGAATCAGGTCCCGACCAGCCATTGCGAAGCCAGCCCGCGGCACCAGACGTCACGATCGGATTCCACACGATCACACTTGTAATCAAAGTCAGAGCAGTCCAGCGACCAACTGTTGCCGCTTTCGTTTGCGGAAACACTCCGTCGCTGAAACCGAGAAGAATGATCAACTGCAGAGGCCACACGCCAATGAACCTGTCAACACGTCCGGGTTCCACAACACATGACAAGATCACCCACGGTACGACCACGCTGATTACAAGAATGAGAGGGTCACTCTTTGTTCGTGGAACCGTGCACAAGAGGCGATCTAATGCGCTGAAGATCGATCGCCGAATCAAGAGCGCAACAGCGACCAAGGACATCAGTACCTCGAAGAGTCGAAGCTCTGAGATAGTGCCCGGCTCCAGTCTCCCGTCGGGAGCTAAAAGAGGTGCAATGAGTTCGTTTGACACAGCTGCCACGAGAAGTAAGCCGAAGCCAAAATAGGTAAACCTGCGCCCTTGGATACGTCTATACCAAATTGGTTCAATTCCTTGCACAGAAACCGAGCTGCGGGTAACAGTGAAAAACGCCAAGCCAGCGAGAGTGGAGGTCAGCAGAACGAACCTGCCGCCGAAGATTAACGCCCCAAAATTGGAGAGCAATCCCTGTGCAAATGCAAGGCACCGACGTCCCAACGCCGTTGCGAACGACGTCATCAGATTCTGAGCACCTGAGTCGCTCGGGACATCCAGCTCTCCGGACACGCGTTCCCATTGCCGAAGCGTTCGCGTCGGAACGCACCAGGCATCGCGAAAGTTTGGACGTCGAAGGTCTTCGAGTAGGACTTGTGATCGGATATCTGCAAAGTGGCGTGTCATTTCAAACCGCAGGTAGGGATACCAGATTAAAAGCTGCAATGCACCAGCCAGGGCCACACCACGAAACCGAATCGGTGGTCGATAAAGAAACCAAATTGCAGGAATGATGAACACGCCCGGTGCAAGCTCCATGTGGATATACATGCCCGTAGCCCAGATTAGGATCGCTGCAGTCAGGAACTTTGGGTCCTTTCGCCTGACCCATCCAGACATGCAGTAGGCCATCCATACGTAGAAGAACGGATGGCCTCTCGCCTGCAAGAAGCTCGCGTGATGCAGCGCCAGTTCCGAAATGCCATAGAGCGCTACCGATAAATGGGCACACCTAGACCCAAAATAAGTCCGCGCCAGCAAGAAAATTCCTACAAGCGTTCCGACGTATAACAGGGCGCTTCCAGGAATCTCAAACAGCCGGGGATCAGAAAATACCAGGAGTCCAGGCACAACAAGCCACGCGAGCCCAGGCGGAAAGTACGAGGAATAGTTGGTTATACCACCTCGGTAGGGAATGTGCCCATGTGCCAGCAGGTCGCGGGCCCCATCTATGGCGAGGATTTCGTCTTGGACGTCCGGGATTCGCGATCTCCAGCCTTGGAGCGCAATCGCCATTCCCGAAGTAGCCACCAGGAACACAATCGCCATGCCAACTGCGAAGTCTCGACCAGTCATCTTGACATTGGCAGAATGCTTATTCGCTATGATCACAGGCATTTTGTACCGACCGTCGAACACAAGTCATCGCGAATGTGTGCTAATCCAATCCGCTAGCCAACGGCCGCGATCTCACATACCCGATATCGATAAAGGGCTTTCCTGCGAGTATTGAGTCACATAGATCGTCTATGAACGGAAGCCCTCCCGGTGCAAGTTCGCGGAAGCTGCTCAGGGAAAACCGTTTGTCCACGGGATCTATAAGTCGATTGCGAAACACGTGGCGAAAGATCCAGAGATAAGCGAACTTTTGAGCCAATTTGACCTGATTTTCAGACAGTTTGTCGGAGACGTTGGCATCGAGCAGCTCATACATGTGTTCTTTAGAGGCTAGATCCAGCGTGAAACCCTTACCTCGATAGCTATTGGCACCTGCAATCCAGGGCCGTTTCCCTCGGAGAGCGAGTTCCAATCCGAGGATAGACGTATAGATCACCGCGACTTGGGCCATGGCCGCAAGAGCGTATGAGCTTATCGGACTATCGGCATCGACGAGCTTAATGTTGCTTGGCAGCGGGTCAAATCTTTTCCTGATTTCAGCGGTTGCCAATGTGCGCGATTGTAGATCAGCCGGCACCCTCGTTTCGGCTGGATGAGCCCTGACAACTAAGTCAATGTTGGGGCGCATTACTGCATATTTGACCAAGGCAAAAATCCAGTCATACATGTTCTGAAAGCCGACATCGCGGTCCACAACAGCCATGTCCCAGGAGGTATTCGTAAACGCCAGTACGAGGGGCGAAGCGGGTCGAAGCTTTAGTTGCCCGCGTATGATCTGCTGGTCTTCTACGGGCGTGGGATTATACGGAAAAGGCGTCGTTTCACTGCGCGACCATCGACGCAGAAAATCATTCAGCTGATGGATTTCAGCGAGTGAGAGCTCCTCATTTGCTAGTTGCTTCCACTCTTCGTCCAAATCTACATTCACGGCGGGCTTATTGTGGCTGAACATCACGCCATTCGGATAAAACGGTGAAGTGTCCCACGTCACGACACGCACTCGACGCCTGAGCGCGACATCCAGTGCACATCTGGTGGGCAGCGTCTTGCCGCTACTGACGAGTAGGATGTCAGGCCTTTCATGATCCACAACCCGTTCGAATAACCACGTCAACAACACTCCCGTAGTCATCCACAGTCGGTACTTTCCTGGTGTCTCTTTCACTGGATCAAACACGAATCCGCGATAATAGCGTTGTAGTTCCCATCGCGCCAGCCTGCCGACCGGGACACCATTCACGACGAGATCTTCGAGATCACCGTCGACCGTTTTTTCTACAAGACGTTCAGCCTGCGCTAAATCCTGCTGCGAAAGAAAATCGGTGAGGCGAGCATATTTGAAACCGAATGCATCTTCGAAGCGGCCTAACCATCCGATACATGTGGCGCATGGAGGGCGGTGCTTGGGGCCTAGGTTCATCTCGCACAGAGGCAGTAAACCATCGCAAAGGACTCCGCGCACGTCGTGCCCGCGCAACCGAAGCGCAGTAGCCAGAGAATATTCCAGTTCGACCCAGGGCGAAAATTGTTGGAAGCTACAAATCAGAATGCGCTTGCGGTTCGGCTGCCGGCCATTTCGTATCGCTGTGTCGGTTAGATACTCCTGCTCTTTTAACCGCAGCCGTTTGATAGCTCTCACCCAATCATGAGGACCGAGGACAGCTTGCTTGACATACCTGGATCGCAGTTGCCACTGCGTCGGCAACTGGTAGAAATGGCGGCGTAACTGTAGTTTCAGTCGCATCGCGGACCAAAAGTAAAATTCGGTATTCGTATGATCGTGCGAGGAGAGAAGAGGCGCGACACCCTCTAGATGACGTGAGGCCAGCCGCACACTCACTCGCGTGGTCCCCCTTCAATCCATCGTTTTTGAAGCAAATGTGGCCAGCTAAGTATCGGTTGGCGGCGAACTGTTTCCCAGGCGACCTTGCCACGGTGTATCCAGACCAGATAGGCGGAAAAGACGCTGTTGAGGACGCTGTCGAAGGCCATTTGGGCGCCGCTGAATAAAACCAAAGGCCAGAAGACAATAAAATCCGCAGCTGAGGTACTAAGACTGTGCACCTCCGCAATACCGGGGTTCACAGAACAAGGTTCCACCTTAAAGCAGTAGTTAGCCAATCCCCAGTCCTCGGTATTAGGGTGAAAAACATCGGGTTGTTTATGAGAGAGTGGATTCACTTTTCGATATGTAGATGACTTACGTGGGACTCGAGGATGGTAATGCTCCAAATGATAAAAGTCACAGTCGACCAGCTTACCAAGATTTACCAAGCGATATCTCTGCATCAGTCGAAAGATCATGTTAATTTCCATATCGTTCATATAGATCATTCGTTCATCGTAACCGCCGCTACCATTCCACAGGTTTCGATGTAGGAGCCAAATTCCGACACCGTGTTCATAGAAGGGTCTCCGGTGAGGCAGATCAATGTTCAAATGCTGGCCAAAGCAGTCGATAAACCGCTCCACAGTGCATAAAGAGGGACACTGCACGGCAAACCTATACGGAACCATCCTCAAGTTCGAGAATAGCAGGGCAGAATTTAATGGGACCTCTAACTGCGTCCTGCGTTCGTAAAGCTCGAAAAACGTTTTCAAGAAGCGCCGGCCCACCAGGGTGTCTTGGTCTATTCTCCCGATGTATTCCCCTTGTGCGCGTCTAGCAGCTGCATTCAAAGCCAGAACCTCGGGAAATGGGCTGTCTTTTTGTAAATGCCGAGCAATTTCCGGTGGTATTCGTACGAATGAGACGATCTTTGAGGCAGCTGTCGTGAGATGCAACACGTCTTTTAATTGAATCTCGCTCCCCCAATCCGCAATGAGGACTTCAACATCGGCCTCTCGACCCAATTCATGCACTCTCTTCGCAACATAATTAAGCGTTGTTTCTAGCCGCCAAATGGAATTACCCATGTAGCGGTCGTTTCGCGAACAAAGAATTAGCGAGAGGACGGGTGCCTTGGGCTGGTTGGTCTTTGTCGTGACTGGCATATCCAGTGAGGTTCGCATTAGCTTAGTTCCTCACTCCAAGCAGGCGCGCTGATCTTCCTTTCCATAGCTTGACAAGCAGGCCGGGCCACGTCGTGATCGGTTTGTCAGCTATGCCGTTCCTGGCAACCAGCGCCCGACGTCTCCAAAAAAGCCAGACGCTGGTCAAGGTGACAATCACTCTGTCCGATGTGATCTGCATCGCTACGGACAAAACTAGGAGTATGAAGCGCAGGACGCTTGTGCGCGTCGCCTCGGCACGTTTTATCTCCAAATTAGCCGATGTCTGTCTGACTTCTAACGGAAATCCGCTCATGCCCCAGGTCTCCCCATTCGGGTTAAATACCGCCCGGGGATTATCTAGTTTCATTGAAGGGTTCACTTTGCGATGGCTGCTCGCTCGCAGCGGCGTCCTGGGATCATAGTGCTCCAAATGGTAGAAATCGTAGTTGGTAAGAGCACCTAAGTCGATGATTCTTTGTCTTTGGGTAAGTCGCAAGATCATGTCCGTTTCCATCCAATTCATGTAGAGCAGTCGCTCGTCGTAGCCGCCAGATTCCATCCAGAGGTCGCGATGTAGAAGCCAGATCCCAACATAACTCGTCCAAAAAACGTTTCGGCAGAATCGATTTTCATTCCAGACGCCGAGTGAAGAGCCAAACAGACGAACCACTCTATCCACATGGCCAAAAGCCGGACATCGGACCGCCAACCGGTAGGGAATGCTGCGACGATTTGCAAACAACAGCGCAGAAGCTAAAGGGACGTCCAGTTGCTGCTTACCTTCGTACAGTTCAAAAAAGAATTCTAAGAAGCGTCTCCCAACGAGTGTGTCCTGGTCGATGCGGCCGATGTATTCTCCTGTTGCGCGTCTGGCGGCAGCATTCAACGCGAGTACCTCCGGAAACGGACTGTCCTTCTGCAAAGGACGAGCGATCTCCGGCGGAATGAGCAGCCAGGAGACAATCTTGGCGGCAGCCGGACTGAGTTGCAAAACTTCGGATAAGGGAATATCACTGCCCCAATCCGCAACCAGAACATCGACGTCGTTTTCCCGGCCCAGTTCGCGTATCCTCTGCGCCAAATAATTGAGTGTTGTCTCCAACCGCCAGCGGGAGTTGCCCATGTATTGATCATTACGCGAGCACAGAATCAGAGACAGGACTGGCATTGCTGAGAGTGACTTATCAGGGAAGAAGCAGGAAGTCTGATTGCGTTGACCGGCCCAACCACCGTGCCAAAAGTGTTAGATCCTCGGCCGTGGACCAGTCTTCTTTGGTCTTTGCGTTAATGCGGCTGTCGATTCTAATTTCCAATTCGCCAGAATGCCGGTAGGCTTCATTGAAGGTGAAGGTCACTGTATTCAAACGCAGCGGACGCAGCACGAAAAGACCGTAAGCATACCGCTCAGCTAGTTCTCGCTGCGCAGAAGAAAGAGGTGATATTTCCTGAAGATGGGCAATTTCTTTCAAGTATTCATCCCGCGATTCTGGATCGACGGTAAAGCCTTTATGGTCATACCGGCCCGTACCTCCTGTCAGAACGGGAATCCCGCGAATGGCTGCCTCAATACCCACCGTGCCACGAACGGTCAAACAATAGTCCATCAGGTCAAACAACGAGTATGTAGAAATATCGCATGCCGCCGGCATTAGATGTACATGGGGAGGCAACTCGCGGATCTGTTTTCGAAGCGCCAGCATCTCTGCAGGCTCGTCTTCAAACTCTTCTTTAGCGGCTTTGCCGATATTTGCGGGATGGACTTTGATTACCCAGTTTAGCGTATCATTGCGGCACGCCGCCCTAACGGTTTCCACAAGCCATTCTTCATAATTATCGAATAGATTTCTTCCCCACATTAGAGGCGCGTCCCACAGAATATGGGAAAAAATGAAAGCTGTCTTCTTTCCCGGATCGAGAGCGAATTGTTCGCGTATTTCGCTACGATCGACAAAGCGTTTGTTGAATTGGGTACCGACCGCGCTGTACCAATCGCCATTGGCATACGCGTCGTACAACTCCTGGTAGAGCCGATCCCTGTGAGCGGGCGACCATTTTAGGTCGCGCATGAATCGCCACGATTCCGACGAGAGCGAAGAGCGATTCTCATCTCGGTTTTGAAGTGTGTACCGCTTAAAGATCATCGCACTGCTTGTCTGGGCGCAGTCGTAACTAACTACGTCGATGCTGCGAGCCAAGCAATTATCGAAGATTTCAGCTTTCGGAGTGTATTCGGCGTCTGCAAAAAGTGCCAAGTCGGGCAGGACTGCGTCAAGCAATCTATGACCCGCCGCTGCGCTCGTCATGGCTGCAGCAAGATACTTGACGAGCAAACGGCGCTCTCCATCCGAGTCCAATGTTAAGGAGCCCAGCCGGAGGCGGCGTAACGCACTAGACACGGCGAACCTTCCCACTCGAATTCCAGCATATTCGAAATCCAGCACATCAGCGATCGATCTACATCGGTAAACTGTTTGTTCGGCGTCAGCAGAAAAGTCGAGGTCGTCACAAAAGTCCGTCCAGAAATATATCTCTTTCACCCCTGCAAGGCGGTAGTACGGCAGGAAATGTCTTCGGCCATGTTCGATCAGAACGACAGGAGTAAAGCCGGCGAACTCCAATGTTTTGAGGAGGCACAACTCGGTCTCTAGATTCGGGCAAGGATTACTGGGCACGAGAGCCTTCTTCCGCCGGTCAGGTACGCGGCCTAAGTCTTGCCTTAGTGTAGGCGCGTACTGTTGCCTGAATTGCAGAAGCTGCTGACGCCGCGCGTGAGCAAGAGACCAGGTCTTGGGGCTGGTGAAGGTTACGATAGATCGTTGTAGCTTCCGGGAAACCGATAATAAGCCGACGGCTCTAAGGCTGCGCACCAAAGTCGTGTACATGGCCTGCTTATCGAAGCGATTTCTTACCAAGCAGTCCGTCCGCCGTCAACGATCAGATTTGCACCTGTCATGTACGATGATGCATCGGACACCAGAAATAGAATGGTCCCTTGGTACTCATCAACGCGGGCCATTCTGCCCAACGGGATACGTTCACTGACTTTCTTGACAAACCCGGGACTATGACCGGCGTATACGCCTCCCGGCGATATACAGTTAACCCGAATGCCTTTGTCTGCCCAATACGTGGCGAGATATCGTGTGAAATTGATCACTCCTGCCTTGGTGGTGGCATAGGCAATGGGAGTATTGAATGGTTCGCCTGTATGAGGATTCACTTCTCCTTCATAAATACGGTGGTCGGGACTAATGTTACCGACATCGGAAGCGACGTTCAGAATCACGCCTGAGCGCTGGGCCACCATGATCTTGCCTACAGCCTGGCAGCACAGAAACATGCCAGTCAGATTAACCTGTAAGGCCTTCTCCCATAACGCCACGGGGTAGTCTTCAAATCTGGCAAAAAAATCCTTGGCATTTTGGCTGCCACCTTTGACTGTCAATGCGGCGTTGTTGATAAGAATGTCGATGCGCCCGAACTTGCGAGTTATAGCATCGATCATGTCGTGAACCTGGGATTTCGCGGTGATGTCGACCCTCACACCAAAAGCTTCCACGCCATATGCGCTGGTAATTTCGGCGGCTGAGCGCGTTACAGCATCCTCGAACAGGTCTGCAATGACTGCGTGTCCCCCCGCCTCGGCAATCGCGGCTGAATGCTGCATGCCAAGCATTCCGGCGCCGCCTGTGATGACAGCTACTCGCCCGGTTAAGTCAAACAGCTTTTTAATGGATCTGATCACATTCGCCTTTGCTCAAACGGGATACCTCTTTACCGTTTGTACGAGTTCCGGTAGCTTTCCTTGTTTCAGCTCGAACAGCGCCGCCTCAACTATAGGAATGCTGTCTTGGTAATCGATTTCCAGGATTCGCTCGTTAATGAAAAAAGGTATGATCCGGCGCCCGCACATCATGCCAAGGTCAAGAACCACGTTGGGCCGTACAATATCTACATATCCATTCTGCCAGTAGACCTCCGGTAGAGTCTGGCGGGGCAGACAGTATGGCTCCGTGATTTCGTCAAGCTTCATGAGAGGCTGAAGGTGTCCATCTACAGCCCTCCACATCTTGTACGGAGTCTGTTCCGGCAAACTGACAGAACGCAGCGAGTCAGCTTGAGGATCAGCCAATATCTTTTCAATGGCGTCGTCAATCAACTCCACGCGTCTAACCGGCCCAGAAGGCCGCAGGTGGACCACCAACTGACACGTGTACCGCTCCGTGTCGCGGAGCCATTCCAGTGCGTGCCGAAACACGTCAATATCCGGCGAAAGATCCTCCGCAAACTCCGGTGGCCTCATGAATGGCACTTCTGCACCGAAATCAACTGCCACCTGGGCAATCTCGGGATCATCCGTAGAGACAATCGTTCGCGTGATGTGGCGCGATGCGAGCGCCTGTTCGATGGAATACGCAATGAGCGGCTTGCCCGCCAACATGAGAACATTCTTACGCGGAACACCCTTGGAGCCACCTCGAGCCGGAATTAAAGCCAAAATACCCGGAGAATTCGTTCCGATGGTCATGACAGCACGACCACCTCGCCGGTTGCTAGAGATGCCTTGGCCGCCACGGCTACACGTAAGCTATTTGCGGCGTCCCGTATTGTCACCATTGGTCTTTCTTTCCTTTCAAGGCAACCCAAGAAGTGTCTGATTTCGTCCATAAACAGATCGTTTCGTTGAAAGTCATCAACGATCTGCTCTTCCACGAGCCTTTGTCGATCATCAAAAACCCTAACTGAAGGGCGGTTCAGGTCGAGAAAAATCTTGCCGGCTTCTCCAATGACCTCGCAGGTACGGGTCGGCGGACGTTGGACATAATCCTGGTGGATATGAACGGGAACCGGTGTACCTTCGACGATACATTCCATCAAGATGCTAGCCGTATCCTCGACATCAATCTCCAAGTCGCTAAACTTTCCGCCAAGCGCGAAAACCTTCCGGGGCATCCCAAACAGGAGGCAAGCGTAATCCAGGTCATGTATCTGGGATAGGATTACTCCTCCGCCCTGATCTTTCCGGGAAGCGTGATATTGTCGATAGTCCTCGTATTTGTGCCAGTCCGGCAAATATTCTCCGAAAGTTAACCGGGCCGATATAACCCTCCCGATAACGTGCGTGTTTAGCAACGACTGTGTACGGCGAATACAAGGATGAAAGCGGAGTTGGTAGCCAACAAAACAAACCAATTTTTTGACGTCGACCAATTCGATAAGCTCTGAGACTCCCTCGAGGCTGTTGGAAAGAGGTTTTTCGATGAAAAGATTACAACCCGCTTGTGCGGCGGTCACCGCGATCGGGATGTGTTGATCATTGGGATTGGTGACAAAGACGACATCTGGTTGCTGGGATAATGCCTGATCAAAATCGGAATAAAGCTTTAGGTTAAATGTTCTCTCAACGTCCGCTCCCGTATCCAGATCGAGTTCGGGAGTGATGACGTGGCGCAAACCTCTCACCCTGTACGCGAGAAGCTCAAGTTCGGGTCCAACCACTGCACCCAGGTTCCGCGCGTGCCTTTGACCAATACTGCCGAGACCCGTAATAAGGACCCTCATTGGAAGAGATAATTTGGTTTTTCAACAGTCCGCTTCTGGAACTTGACGGCGTCACAGCCGGCGTCTGCAGCGGCAGCAATGAGTTTCTTCGCCAATTCCAGATCCCCATTGTGGTTGATGCCGATTTCCGCTACGACAAAAGTTGGATATCCCAAGCCAATAAGTCGATTTCCTATCGAGACTGATTGCATAATTTTGAATGCGAAAACAACTACCAGTAAAAATATTTTGGCCTGTGAAATGAGGGTTTGAAGTCCCTGGGGTTTGCGTTGAAGCAGGCGTGCTGAAAAGAGCCTGTCCAGCGCGAATCTATATAGCGCTGGTCACTAAAAGTTGCCGGCCTGACCTGAAAGATAACTACATCGCGACAGTGTTGAGACGCTAAATTTGCCCGGTGAGTCACATTGTTATCAAACAGTATCATCGTGCCTTTCGGTCCAGTCACTTTGTGGCTCCCAAACCCACTCGCAAAATATCGCGCGACCGCCGATTTAGCGACCCGGCTGTGGCCATACAGGGGAGTTAACGGTGAGCCGTGGACCGGCTTGAGCGATTTCGTGCAACGCAGGTATTCAAACGGAGCGCTCGTCTCAGTCACATCGGTAAGGTAAATTAAAACCTTCAACACTTCGTGCGGATGATTATCGTAGTGCCATAGCCAAGACTCCGTGGGAACTTGGCGACTGACTGTGTTCCTATACACATATACCTTATCGACAATCACATACGAGCCGTATATTTTCTGCTCCAGTTCTTGCATTATCGGGCAACAGAGTTCCTCCAAACCAGCGACCTCAAAAGGATTTTTCAGCTGAACGCTTATAATCTCGCCATTCTTGACCGCTGGGATATCTTCCACGCGTTCACAGATCGGGCCTGCCGGTAAATCAGGAAAGAACGAACAGTGTGCTGAACGGTCCAAAAATGATTTGGCGTCCTGGGAAACGCACTGGATCAACTCCAAATAGTTCTGCGGCAAATCAATGATCTGCCCCTTGCTTTCAGGAAAAACAACATGAACGCCTACATCTTTTAGGAACCGTACGCCTCCTCGTTCCGCTTTGCCTCTCTTTCTAAAGATGCGCTGAGCTTCATGGTAGTGCTTTGTGTATTGGCGGAGAATGTCTTTCGCCCGGAGGTAATAGAACGGAGCTTCAACACTCCGCCAAGCGTAATGCATAGGTTTCCTCACGGCCGGCGGGAGCGAGGATCCAATGCAGTCGCGCAGCGCGTTGCTAAACCAGTGCAAAATCACCTAACCTCGAAATCCAGAACATTCGAACCGTCACGTCTGGTTGGAGAATCGCCCTTCTTTTAAAAGAAAATCACAGCAAGACTTTTCAACTAAAGGTGGGGCAACGACTCGCGTTTTCAACGACGTCTATATATTGAGCCCAGGTTTGCTCCTGCAGAGTGAGTAGACGTTCACGCTGTTGCTTGCGGCTTGTCACAAGATTCTGTAGAGCGTCCTCTAGCTTCTCAACAGTAGCTTCCTTGACATATACGTACGGCAGGTTGAGAGCCTCCACCGCCAGCAGCCGAGTGTCAGTCCCGATCGCCACGGACGGAACACCCAAGCCTGCAAGGGCAATGACGGCGTGTATGCGGTTGCATATGCCAATCGTCGCCTCAGCTAGCACAGAGAAGTATTCCCGGGGATTCGTCGGAAGGAAACGAGGCACGTCAGGGGCAATTTCGACTGCCAATTCGTATTCTTTTTGATTGTGACACAAGAATAATACCCGATGCTTTTTGCGTATCGTTTGAGTGACTATCTTTACTACCTCTCGCCATGCCCCAGAATTAATACCCTGTCCCCATTCAAAGTGGCCGCCCTTCTCCATGTAGTTGATTACTATGAATTCTCCGTCCGTGTGTCGCTTAATAAATGGTCTGCCCGCGAGCATGGCTGGACACGGAATAAGAGGCGCGCGGCATCCCAGACTTTCAAAAAGATGCTGGGCCAAGGTATCTCGTGCTGTGGTAATACGGCAATACCCAAAAATCTCTTTCATGTAATCTGCGTCACTTTCATCTAGCGGTGGTCGAAGCCCCGCCTCCCACGGATAGCACGAGCCGGCTCCAAGGTTCAGCACATCCATTCCTTTTCGATTCAGTCGGCCAACGACCTGACGCCACAGCGGCTCAGCCCATCCACATCGCGAACAACCCGGCCAAATGACAGGCGTACCACATTGGACAATTAAGTCACAGTCGTCAAGCCGACTGAACCC
>WNGK01020885.1_pt1 | contig 13301 bp, 18 predicted proteins | sample 5400601 | NCBI WGS metagenome assembly WNGK01 (sample SAMN13153376, study PRJNA577476) | soil metagenome | isolation source: 60 cm soil or saprolite under Garry oak tree replicate 1 | place: USA:California | collected 2016-06-15 | reverse complement strand
GGGATGCTTCGCTGCTGGTCGCCTATCCCTCCCGCGTCCAGTTGTTACCGATGGTCGCTTCCGCCGTGCAGCAACGTCTTACAGCACAAGACGTGAAAGAACAGGAAGAGCAGCTCGTACAAGCACTGTTCTGTTGGCTCGATGAAGGCATGATGAGCGACCGGGAGCGGGGCGAAGTGATCATGGAACTGGCCGTACTGCTGCTCACCCATCGCCGCCTGCTGGATGCCGCTCAATTGCTGCTTCGTTATGGCTGGCTCAGTTTTAACCTGGGATATGCGCCCCGGCTTGCCCGTGTCGCCCAGCAGGGTATGCACTACAGTGATGGGCATGGTACAGAAGACGATGCATATGGGAGCGTGCTCTTATACTACCTGCTCTCCCCATTCCTTGGTCAGGCCATTGACGGCGGAAAACGAGCAAGCGAGTATCAGCGCATCCGCGCTGCTGTGCTCACAGGAAGGGTAGTCCTTCATCCCCCGACAGAGGTCTATCTCACGCATTACCTGATGGTGCATGCCCTGAACGAGGTACGCTTTGAAGAGGCACAAGCTCTGCTTGACGCGTGTAGTGAACGTCTAGAGCCGCTGCTGCCAGCGAATCCGGATCTGCAGGCCTCGCTGCTGGAAAAACGCGCAATGCTCGTAGGAACGTGGAGCGAGTATCTCGAAGAGCAAGGAGCAATCCAGGCTGCCAGAACACTCCAGGAGCAAACCATTGCTCTCTACAGCCAAGGCGTGCTGTTGCTTATAAAGCACGAAGAGCCATCGTCCCTTCAAAGGAGCCGGATGAAGAAACGCCTGGCACTCTTCCTGACCAATCTGGGCTACGAGTTGAACAGGATCGGACAGCATGAGGAAGCACTCCAGGCCATAGAGCGCAGCATTACCTTGAAGGAGCAGGGATCTGTTGAAGTGGGCGCGCTGGCCGCTTCGTACGGGGAAAAATCGCAGATCCTTGCGCATCTCGGTCGCTTTCAAGAAGCGCTGCTGTTTGATGAGAAAGCCTTGGCAGAGGTACAACGCCTTGCCGATGCAGGTCATACCTTGTCCCAAGAGGAAGTGTGGGTGTACCGAATCAATCGCGGAAGGTTATATCTTCGCGTGGGGAGAGTTGATGAAGCCGAGCAAGTGCTTCGTGATGCGCTGCCCCACGTTCATCCGAGAAGGAGAATCTACCGCATGTATGCAGAAGAAGCGCTTGCAGAGCTTGCGCAGTGGCGGCAGAGCGCCGCATCGTCACAGCATCAGGTGGATTGGCGGTGGGTGGAACGCTATCGCCAGCTTGACGCGTATGATGCCTACTGGTGGTGGGCGCAGGCGGGCCCCTTCACGGCGGAAGAACAGCGCCGGTGGGATGAGCTGTACACTCCAGACCCGGACGAGACGGTCAAGGAGCAATTGGGGAGGCTGATGACGCAAGCACGCGAGCGTGAGCTGGCGGCTGCTATTGCGGAACAGCGCGAACCACGCCTGCACTATCCGGCGCTTGATGTCGAAGAGGTACGTCGTCGCATTGCTGGTATGCTGCAACTCGACACGGAGATCAACCGGGAAGAGCCGAATGTGATTGTGCGCCGCCTCTATCATGGGGCGATCGAGGAAGAGGCGATCTTCCTGCGCATGATCGAGGCCACCTTCGCGGGGGATACAGAAAGGTACTGGGCACTCAATCAGTCGCTTGGCTTCGTACCCACCCGCGAAGAACTAGAGGAGGCCCTCAGCCACGTCACTGATGCGTTGCGACAAGGCATGAAACATCCGGAGACGGTAGAGGTCTGCCAGAGGCTGATCCAGTTCCTGCAAGAACGGCTCCAGCTCTCGCCTGACCTCTCCTCTCAGGAGGCAGAAACGCCCGGGGCGCCACAGGAAAATGCTGCACATTCCTCACCACCACGGATGGTGAGCGCTCAGACAGCCAAACGCTTCTTTGAAGCGGTCCTGCGCGAGAGCGGTTCTCCAGCTATCTCACGACAGAAGAAGGCATTACCAGTTACCAGGAAAGCCAGGTAGCATCGCTGCAAGGACAGGCGCTCGATGACTGGGGCAACTGGCTGGGGACACTGGCAACAGGATTGGCAGGTGGAGTAATGACGCCACCACAGACTTTCTTACCACTCTACACTTTCTTTGAGTCGTTGTTCTTGCTTCGTCGCCGTCTCAGGCGAAGCGAGGAAGATGTGCAGACGGCACAGCAGCGGGCGAGGGAGGTTGCCCTGTCTCGTTGCCTGCGGACATTCCGTGGCGTACCCGATCTTGAACGAGCCGGGGTGTTTTTTGGCAAGGATGTGGTCTACCTGCGTGGATTGAGCTTGATCGAGCGTGCGGTGGCACAGGACGAGACGGTACTCGACCGTCTTGCGGTGGGCAAGGTTGCTCTGGACCACCTCCCCGATCTACAAGAACTAGGGATTGTCTCAGCGCCTCAACTCCTCAGGAAACCGGCACATGATCCTGACCTGGAGGCCTATGTGTTATCCTTTGAGCCGCTGGAAGAGAAGGATACCCAACGGGAGTAAGCTGCCTGTTCAGCAGATCAACTGATCTGAAAGCAGGTGCTGAGTCTGCGAGCCTGCTCATGGTACACAGACGCTGCCGCACAATGATGAAAGAGCGTATACCCTCTTCTCTCTGACGAGGGATATCTTAAAGAAGGAAATATTTCTGGCATAACCCGTAACTTTATGCACGTTTTTTCTCCCAGTTTTTGTTACACTGATGAGTAGAACTCATCTGCCCTTTATGAGGTGTTGCGATTCGAGGAGTAGAGTTCGGTGAGAGTCGTATCGGTTGGAATAGTCGGTCGTTCTGCGAAAGGGAGCACGCATGGTGTACGTACTACACATCATCCACATGGAAGACAGCATGCCCGGAGATGATAAGGGCGGTAGCGGGGACGATTAAAGAGCCTCGTTGGGCGGAATCTTTGTTGCAGGCATTCAACATAGCTTGTCACAAGGTTCTTTATACTTCTCCTCTTTCAAGGTGACTTTGGCGATCCTTGCCCCACAACGATCTTTCCAGGACTCGGACACGGCCCGGCTGGTAGAGGTAGCGATCAGGGAGTAGGGAACATGCTACCGCACCTATAAACATACACGTATCTGGTGTATAGCAGATTCTGCTGCAAGCCTGGATAAAGAGGCGCGGAAATTCCTGGCATGGCGGGTCACCTGCTGATCATTCCCAACGCCTCGAAGACTAGTAGAGAACGCAGTTTGATACAATCCGGTGAAGGCAGCAGTGCGATCTGGCACGTTGCGCAATGTGAGATGGAATCTCGTAATGCTCCTCTCTTGTGAGCAACAGCATATTTGCCAGTATCAGGCCAATCAGGCTAACGAGAGGAGCGAAGCTCCCTCAAAATCGAGCTATCATATGTTAGAACCCACATTCCGCAGTTTGCATTCGCTATTTCTGCGAAATAACTTGTAGAGCGAATTGTCAAAGCAAGCCTTTCATAAACCCTACACTGTGAAATGCTTTGACACAGGAACGTCATTCTGACGACCAGTACATACTCAGGAATGTACATTCCCACCGTAGCTACCTATCACGGATGTGACATGGCCTCAACGCTCTTGAGGCCATGAAGCCTACTCTGTCGCGTTCTTGCTTTTTTCAATGACCACGGATCGTTATGGGACGGACGCGCAGGGCAATCGAATAGATCGAGGCGAACTGTTCGGGCGTCCCATAGCGCCTGGCGATGAACTCGCGATATTTTTCCACGTAGGTGGGTAGCTGATCCGCAGGAGGATCATCAGGACTGATCTGCGCCTGGCCCGTGATGACAATGATATCGCCTCCGGACCCATTCCCATCAAAATTGAGGGCCACTCTGGGGTTCTGTTGCAGATGCGCCAGTCGTTTGGCATCTGACCGACTATAGATGAGCAAGGTCGAGGTGGCTTCATCCCACCAAAACCAGACAGGCGTTGGTTGTGGCATCCCCTTGGCATCAACCGTGGTGAGCCACATTAAGCGCTCATCGCGCAGCCGACGAGCTACCCGTTCCCCAAAGGGCGTCGATGGATCTGGAAGTTGAAACGCCATAAGGTGCTCCCTTCTTTCTCTCAGGAATGCAATGTCTGCCAACTCAGGAGCGGCTCGTTACGAAGGTAGCTCAACCATCCAGCAAAAGGCATTGTTCCAGCTTACTCGGATCTCTCGTCAGGCACCTCTTCAAACAAGTCTGAGACAGAAACAGCGAGTGCAGTAGCGAGCTTGGCAAGGGTAGTGGTAGTGACCTCCTTGTACGGGTTGCGGAAGATATCTCTGATGGTTGGGTGGGAGAGGTCAGCAAGCCGCTCAAGCTTTCCCATGCTCATGCCCTTCTGTTGAGCAATTTCTCTTACTCGTAAGCGTAGTTTCACGGTCGCTCCCCTGCGTTGTTGGCTGGATTGTAGCAGAAACTACGCATTGACAGAACTGCATCTATGGTTATATAGTTAGAGCTACATAGCTATAATTATAATACTCGGCACGAAAGGAGCGCACCGTGAGGAGCGACGTTGCACGATTACGGCAGCAGATCGAGCTTGAAAGCGTGGCTATGAAGTTGGCCATGAATGGCTTGGCAACTGTTGCCAAGCACGAGTTCATCACCCACAAGTACGACGCTATCGGAAAATGCCAGGATCAGCTAACTGCCTGAGTTGGCGAGCAGGAAGCGATGCAAATCACGGTCGAAACCTATGCGAAGGTCATGGAACAAGAAGGAGAACAGGGTATGCAAAGCGAGAGCGAGATCACCACGGCTGCACCCCTATGCCAACTCACGACCCCACCGATGATAGACGCGGCCAAGGAAATCATAAGGCAACATAGCTGTGAAGTAGTGGAGTACCCTGACCATTGCATGGGTACATTTCCAGAAGGAACGATACGAACAGAGCTATTACCACGTCTGCGCGATGAGCGGTTTGAGATCACCTTGCCAGATGGTTTTCAGTTGATAGAGCTATGCGACAGATGGCGAGAGCGAAGTCTTCTCTTCTTGTTACTGTGAGTAGACGCGCACCAATACCTCCGTGCTGTCACTGCTCATATCGCGGGCAACAATACGGGATATGCAGAAGCACCAGGAGCATGAGAGCGTGGCCACCACAGAAACATGCGCTGATCAGTTGCAGCAAGCCGAGAACTCTTATGCTGGGCAGATTGTCGCGCTGTACGGACTTTCACCTTGGGGAGTGTGTATGTTCTCTTGTCCAGTGAAAGAAGGTTTGGTCTCTCTCGTCTTATAAAAGGATCCTTGTTCCAAGCTCTCTCTAGAAACAAAGGAAAGCCTTTTTTAACCTGATTGGTGAAGACGTTATCCACCAATTTCATCTCACTACTGTGAATAACCTGTGGATAACTTCCCTTGTACAAGCGGCATAATACACAGGGAAAAGAGCCCTGCTTTGGCAAGAGAAGACGCTACCACAAAGCCTCATGAATGCAACTACTCATCCACCGAGGGTGGCAAATACACGACAGGGGAAACAGATGAAGCGAACGTGGACATGATGGGAGGCAGAGAAGCAGCAGAAGCCACCTGGGTAGCATCTGCTGCTGTCGAGCGTCGTGCCCTGTGGCGGCACGATGATCTTATCTGGCTCCTTTTTTGGCGGCGGGCTTGGACGCGGAAGCCTGTTTCGCAGGAACGGGTGCTTTTGCAGCCTCTGCGAGCAGCGATCCGGTGCTAAAGCTGACCCGTTTGCCGGCAGGAAGGTGAATGGGTGCCCCACCACGGATGGATTTGATGGTCCGTGCCGAGACCGCGGTCAACTTCCACGACCCAAAGCCCATGAGGCGCACCTGGTGCCCCCTGGCGACTTCTTCGCGGACGGTGTCCGTCAAGGCGTCCAGCATGGCATCGGCCTGTTTCAGATCCACATGGGCCCTGGCTGCGATCAGATGGGCGAGTTCCTCTTTGCCAACGATTTTGGGAGTCTTGGAATCTGCTGTGGGCATCGTCTTGTCGATCCTTTCCATGCGTGTTGCTGGGAATGGAGGCATGCAAGCCTGCCGCTCTTCTGTTGTACCAGAGAACGGAGCACCGCGCACTGGACCATTCCCTCTTCTTTTTTTAGTATACCGAGCTGTCCAAGCGGACAGCTCTGATCCAGGAGTATACCTGAAGAATCGTTCGCTGTAAAGGAGACCATTCGAAAGTGTTCACGTTCTGTGATAATGTCGTAGGGGAAGTGTTCTGTGAAAATGTCATCCATGAGGGAGACACTGGCATTGAACACTCAAGAAGGGGTCCCGACATGTTTACCCCGCAGAATCCAGGCTTCGGTGCCAGCGCTCTCAAGGACAGGATCGAGTGGATCAGGCAGACCTCTTGTCTGGGTGCAGAGGAGGGCATGAGGTGAGCAATTCTCGCGCAAAACCTGGCCAAAGAGGGCTTCCCATGAAGGTGGAGAGGCGTTTGAGCAGACAGTTAGCCAGGCTTAGCGGGGATTCTGCGGGGTAAACATGTCGGGACCCCGGATACACCGGCTTATCCGGCCAGGCGTCGGATGACGTACAGTACTACTTTTGTGGCTTATGCAGACGCTTCAGATACATAAGCCGCTTCCCACACTAAGGCTATAAGGAATCACGGCAAGAGAAGCGTTTGCAAAAGTAACAATGCTATGTTACTATCCGATAGTAACGTTACTTTTGCAAAGGATGAGAGCCATGATTGACACTGCACACGAAACAACTTGTAAGACATGTGGTCGCCCGATGGTGCAGGCTCCTGGTGGACACCGCAAGCGAGTCTACTGCAATGCCGTCTGCAAGATGAAAGAGCGTCGAAGGCTTCTTGCAGCACAACAGCAGGCCAGGGCAAATCAGGCGCAAGCGCAGATAGCCGCGCTCGAAAAGCAGGTGAGAGCGCTGGAAGCCCGACTTGCGGCACTGCAGATGGTCAATGAGCGCTTCAGGAATGATACGCAGGTGCGCGCATTCGGGTCCTGGCTGGAAAAGCAGGCGCGGTACTATGCACAGATGCCATTCGGGCAACGGTTCCTTGACGGTAGAAAGAACCAGGTACTCCCGCCTCGCGCTAGCCGTGCAGCGTATGAGGCAATTATGTATCACCAGTTGGGATACTCAGCCGAGGACATAGAGACGTTTCGCGAGGCATGGCGAGAAATGCTGAAGACACAGGTTTGAATAGGAACGTTACGATTGAAGGGAGGAGCACGCTTTGAATGAGCGCCAGCAACAATACATGCAGGCTGTCTACGAGGTTGACCAAGAGCAAGAAGCCGACGAGCACAGCGTGTGGACCCGTAGTGGTCGCCCGAGGCCTGCACGTGAATGGAGGTGGATAGAGTATGGCGTGTTGGATGGTGTGCAGACTTCCCTCTATTCAAAGCTGTCCCTGCGTAAGCTGATCGACGAGGGAACTGGATCCACTTTCAATGCTCTTGAAGCGCGCAATCTTATCACCTGCAAGTATACAAATCTCCGGCGCAGTGGTCAGCGTGCCTTTGAACGATTCCTTACGATCCAGATCACTCCACAGGGGCGCAAGCTCGTGCGTGAAGCGACAGGAAAGCCTCGAGAGAAACCGTCCCCACCTGGCACACTCAGAGAATGGCACTGGCGAGCGATGGCGGAAGCATGGAAAGCACGCCCGCAAGGACTCAAGAGCGATGGAATGTCGGAATATGGCGGTATTGGTTGGCCCTCCTGGCTGCGGCTGAGAGACTACAAGGCTGGAGCGCTGATCGAGGAGTATCAGACGTGGGGCGAGAAATTGCCGCATATGAGTGCTACGCCGCAAATCTATTGGATCCGCCTGAGTCAGTTCGGCGAGCAGTATTATCGGGAGAACTGGCAACGCTACCGTGAACTCTATCCTGATGTCGATGCTCCAGTGCCCGATGGCAGGAAAGAAAGCGAGTAGCAGCATGAGCGAGCAGCCCCTGTATGCACAAAAGCTGATAACAATCCCTGGCGTGTTGATACCTGGATGAATACGGCTGAGTGGAAGGCGATGTACGAGCGACTGATTGCGCGCAAGTGCCGGTCAGATGAACGCACGCGCAGGCTGATTGGTCGGGAGAAAGTCATTGGGCGGCTGGCAGGCCAGATGACGGGTGTGATTTATACGCTGCTCAAACAGGATCAGGAGCTTCTCGTGCATCTCGCCCTTCCTCTTCCAAGGGCGTCTGATGACCTTTCCCAGGGAAGGCATCGCTGCCATGATCCGTTGATTGCTTGCACCAGGAATACAAGGCACTATCGGAAATGCCTAGTTCTCGCGCAATTTGGGCTTTCGGTTTGCCACTGGTATATGCCAGCTGGACTGCTTCTTTCTTAAACTCGGCTGTAAAGCTAGGTTGTGGTTTTGGCATGATCTTCTCCTTTTTTAAGAACTGCCTTTCCACATTCTACCACTCCACTTTACTGGGGGAAGATCACGGTTCCCCTAAAGAGAAAAATCCACGCGATGTGCGAACCGGAAAAACGCTCCCGTTCCTCCCGTTCATCTGACTACCCAATCATCGTGAGGTCGAGCTCAAGGGGCTGGGTGGTGTAGGTGAGCATTCGTCCCTCGACGGGTCGATGATCCTTCGGACCCAGAAAGGGGTAGGTAATTGGGGTAGCCGGGTCGTAGAGAAAGCTCTCTGCTGGTTCGTCCTCATCGGGGAGTGCAAAGGTGAGGTTCCCGTTGTTGAGAGAGGCGGCGGTTTGTCCCGTACCTGCACGGAAATACATCGGCTGGTAGGTAATATCTGGCAGCGGCCAGGACTCGGCCTCCAACCACTGGTTGGCCCCCATCAAGAACACACGCACGGGCGAGTCACCCATGACCCCATTGGGGATGTTTTAGAGCCAGTAATCATACCATTGGAGACGATACTCGAATAGATCAAAAACAGCCTGCGGTCCAAAGTCGAGTTCGCCAACCAGGTGCTCTCCGATCTGACTCGGGCCGTGTATCCAGGGGCCAATGATGAGCCGCTGATTCAACCGACAGTTCTCTGCTTTGCCCTGCGCTTGGATGCCCTGGAAACAACAAAGCGTACTCCCCAGAAAAAGATCAAACCAGCCTCCCAGGTGCATGATTGGTACGTCCACCTCGTGAAAATGCCGGGAGAGGCTAGTGGGCCACCGATACGGCCCATCCTCCGGGTGAGCGAGATCGGGAAAATACCAGTCGGCTATCCCTTCCAAAGGAGGGCAAGAGGTGAGGGGGAGATGGCGATACCACTGTTCCTTGTTTTGTGCGGCCTGCTCCAGGCGAGCTCGCTCTGATGTCAATTCTGACAGCGTTGGCGAATTGCTGTTTCGAGTGGTTGAGGAGCATTTCCTGACTCTTGAAAGGGGTTAAACTGACTTGAGACGAGGCTCGCTCCGTCGTCCAGGAGGTCAGGTCCTCTCTAGAGGTCACCCTTGGGGAGAGACTTCAACTGGCAAGGTAAACCAGAAGGTCGTGCCATGCCCAGGTTCACTCTGGACCCCAACGCGGCCATGATGATCCTCGATGAACGCTCGGCTCAGATAGCAGCCTAATCCTAAGCTCAGATCCAACTCGTGCTGGACGGCGGTCCCTTTGGCACGATACAAGCGTTCCCAGATGTGCCCTTGCTCTTCTCCTGAGATACCCGGCCCCTGGTCATGAACCGATACACGGGCGACTGCACCCGCTGCCGTCAACTGCACGGTCACCGGCTGATCAGCGGGCGAATAGCTCAGGGCATTGGCCAGGTAGCTGCTGATGACCCGGATGATGCGCTCTGCATCGGCCAGAACAGGCACCACCTGCTCAGGAGGCAGGCTCTCCAGCACGATCGTGCGCTCTGGGGCCGCTCGCTGCTGCGTAGCCACGACTTCCCTGAGCAGCGCGTTCAGATCCCAGCGGGTCGGGTGCAACTGGAGGGTATGGGACTGGATACGTGCGTCATTGAGCAGGTCCTGGATGATGCGCTGCTCGAGACGGGTACTCTGAGCAGCAGAGGCCAGGGGATGCTGAAGCTGCTCAAGTTGCTCACGCACGCCCTCGGGCTGCTCGGCGAGTTGGCGCTTGAGGGTGGCCAGACGGCGCTGGGCCAATTGAATATTGCCTTTGATCGCCGTCAGAGGGGTGTTCAGTTCATGGCTGGCCAGGTTGAGGAAGTCATTGATGAGCCGACTCAGTTCTTGCCGCGCCAGGGCACTCGCGCGCGTCTCGGCCTGCTCACACCAGCAGCGCAGGCAGTCGATGACCAGTATCGTTTCCGCTGCAACGGCTTTGACGAGCTCGATCTCCTCTGGGGTGTACTCGCTGTCAAAACCAGCCTTGGCGACTTCGAGTCCGCCAACCGGCTGCTGCTCAAGAAACAGGGGAAGCACCAGGAGATTCCTTGGGGCAGAATCTGCTCGGGCCCCGGGTGGCAGGTGCAGGCGATCGGCCGGGAGCATCACCTCCTGACCTGCGAAGAGGCGGGCAAGTGCCGTTTCGTCGACAAAATCTGAAGGCAAGAAGCACCCTCTGATCTCCCGGCGGTACTGTTCTTGCTTGGAGGTCAAGCCACTTCCCACAGCATAATACATGCGACCGGCAGGCCCAAGAGCCGCAAGACTGACATATTGACACTCCAGGACGTGACCGATCAGGTCCACCAGCTGCTGGGCAACGAAGAGTACAGGGGGCGACAAGAGGAGTGGTCCTTCAGGGAAGGCGAAGGGAATCTGCGAAGGCAAGTGCGCGATGGCTTCTCTGAGGGACGACAACGCCTGGTGGACGCGCTGGAGATGGAGCGCTTTCTGATAGCGGTGCGTGATGTCATGGAATACAGAGACGATGCCGACAGCCTGCTTCTGTGCATCAAGCAGGGGGAAGGCGCACAGGGTGACATAGACCGTGCGCCCGGAAGGCAGCTGGAGCATCCTGATTGCTTCTTGCGGCCTGGATGCCGCCTCGCCATCGATGAGGAGGCTCATGAGCCAGGGCTCGAGTGTGGTGGTTCGTTGGGGCTCGTCCCCCATGGTATAGCGATGAAGAAACTCTTGATAGTCTCTCCCTCGACACAGAGCTTCAGAAGGCACTTCAAAGAGCTTGAGGGCTGCTGCGTTGGCCCGTAGGATCTTCCCTTCGCCATCACAGGCAATGGCACCATCCGGGAGTGGATTAAAGGTATATGCGACGTATTTTGACGGCATGATCCCCTCTTGTGGTAATGCTTTGCTGTGCAACTCATGCAACCCAGGAGAGCTTGTAGCAATCCATTGCAGATGGGCTAAAGGGGTGATTGTAGCAGCACTGATGGCAATTCCCCGCGCAAAAGCCCACTCGCCAGGGTCTGGAGTCACTTTCCAGCCGACGGACCTGGTCCTCTCCAATGCTAGTATAAGGGGGAAGCGTCATGAAACCGTCATGAGCAGCGTTATGAGGAGGAGCTCTCAACCGTGAGCTGGAGAGGAGCCAGAACGCACGTGGGAGGAAACACACCGACAAGGCCGAACCCTGGCAGAGCAGCATCTGGACTCGATGACGCGTGTCGGCATCTGGAGCTGACCCTCTCGATGACTGAGCGAACTTCGTCTGAAGTCAGTTTCCCCTCCTTTTACGAGTCAGGAAATGCCCTCAACCACTCGAAACAACAATTCGCCAACACTGTCAATGCTGGTGTTACACCCTGTTGGAGTGGTGCTAACACCTCATCGATGGCCCATCCTCTATTCAATACCAATTGATAGGCTCCCCCCGAAAGGCAATGTCGCGGTACATATCGGACATGCCTTCACGCACGAAGAGCGCTTTGAGAAAAACTGGTTGAGTTGGGGCGAGCAAATACTGTGTTCCTCCTGAATAGGAGCCATCCAGCATTCCCACTGCTCCATTCGACCAGGGTTGTTTGCCAGGGTTTCGCGCCACTCTCCTTTTCCTACGCATCTAGACAAGGAAGGTGTTTGCTGCTCGATGGGGAGGGAGAGGCAGCAGACGCATTCTTTGCACTGGATTCTCTGTTGATTGGAGGTTACACTAGTTGAGTGTGAGGAATGTGTACCCCGCCGTGAGAAAGGAGAAAAGCAGCATGAAGGATTTCCAGGACAAAGTGGCCGTTGTGACGGGAGCAGCCAGCGGCATTGGACGTGCGCTCGCCGAAAAGAGCGCGCAAGAGGGGATGAAGGTCGTGCTGGCCGATGTCGAGGAGAGTGCCCTCAAGCAGGCGGAGGAAGAACTAAAGGCCAGCGGTGCCCAGGTGTTAGCCGTGCGCACCGATGTGTCCCAAGCCGCCGAGGTCGAGGTATTGGCTCAGAAAACATTCGATACCTATGGTGCCGTGCATCTCCTGTTCAATAATGCCGGGGTCGCTGCCGGCACGACCGTCTGGGAGAGCAGTCTGGCCGACTGGCAGTGGGTGTTGGGGGTCAATCTGTGGGGGGTCATTCATGGCATTCACTTTTTTGTTCCCCGTATGCTGGCACAAGACACCGAGGGCCATATCGTCAACACGGCCTCCTCCGCTGGCCTCGTATCGAGTTCAGGTCTGGGCATTTACAAGGTGAGTAAGCATGGGGTCGTCACGCTTTCCGAGACGATGGCCCTCGAACTGGCAGCGCGCGGAGCGAAGCTCAAAGCCTCGGTCCTGTGCCCTGAATGGGTGAACACGCGCATCACGGATGCGGAGCGGAATCGTCCGCAGGCCTTACAGAATGCGCTAGAGGAACAGCACATGAGTCCTGAGATGGCGGTATGGTCCAGGCTATGCGCCAGTTGGCACAGGCGGGACTAGCACCCTCCCAGGTAGCGGAGATGGTCTTCGATGCCATCCGCCAGGAAAAGTTCTATATCCTCACGCATCCGACTACAAAACAGGGTGTGCAATTGCGCATGGAAGATATTCTCCAGGAGCGGATGCCCACGGATATTTTTCAGGCAACTCAACAGCCATCCTAGTAGAGCGATGGCTGGCTCTGGCGCGTCTGCTAGGAGGGGATGCAGACCGCAGGTGCACTCTCAGAGCAGGTGAGGTATCGGTGTAGGGATCAAGTTCAATCAGCTCAAGCCTCCGAAACGCTCGGTTTGGTGAACGAGCATATCTGCCAGTCGGATTCATGTCGCTCAGGAAGAAAATACTGTTCATACAAAGCTGTAATTTGCGCTTCGCGGAATCTTTGGTCTTTCCGTAGTTCGGCAAACTGATCCACCTCCAGCGGTTTCTCCATCCACCCTCTCTCTGCCACGCCATTGATTACATATTCTATGCTTTTTTGAGCCTCCCAAATCGTTGCGTCACCCATTCTGTAAATCCTTCCCTGCAAAGCTAATATGTTTTCTTTCAGTAGCCATTTGCTTGTGAAGGAGCGAGAAGCCCGTAGAAG
>WNGK01024002.1_pt1 | contig 13304 bp, 10 predicted proteins | sample 5400601 | NCBI WGS metagenome assembly WNGK01 (sample SAMN13153376, study PRJNA577476) | soil metagenome | isolation source: 60 cm soil or saprolite under Garry oak tree replicate 1 | place: USA:California | collected 2016-06-15 | reverse complement strand
CGGGACTGTTGACCAGCATCCGAACCGCAGAAGCACGTGGTGGTCTAACGCCCGGAGACGCGGCCTTGCTCCGGTTCGCAGCGGCGGCAGAAATACTCGAAGCCGACTTTTGGATCCAATACAACGAACTCGGCGGCGTTCAGGATGACGAAGTTCCTGGCGGCACTGGGAATGAAGGTTACACCGAGGCCATTGAGGTGCTGGATGAAGACATGCCGATATACATCCACGACAACACCGACGATGAAATCACCCATCACAGCTTTCTTAATGCCTACCTCGCTTCCAAGGGGGCGGCTCCTGTAAATCTCGAGCCATTTCGCACTCTGCCAGGTAGTGCAGCGACCGGAACCAGCGGAATTTTACGGCTCACGAATCTGATGCAACTCACCGTAGATACGAGTTGGTGGACTCGCTACCGCATCGACAACCAGAACCCGGATCTGGATCCGAACTTCACCTTTCCGCAGGCCGTCCCAACATTAGGGGTTGGGCAGCACACGGCAATTCCCAGGACCGATGCCGACACAAGTGATCCCAACTTCCTACAGGCGATCGCGAATACCGCGGCTTTCCACTTTGCAACGATTGAACAAGGTGGGAACAGCCTGTACCCATCAATGGCGCTGAGGGCGACTCATGAGGAAGTCCTGCGGATCCTAATCAGCATTGGTCCTACGGAAACAATGCATTTTCAAACTTGGTCGGACAAGGCGGGCAACGCCCCGCCTTTGACTGCCGTTGATCCGGTAACCGGTGTTTCGGTGACTTTTCCTGATCTGGAGGTGGACGACGAGACCCTGAACAAGAGCCTGATCATGCCGGAGCCGTGCCCGTTCTTGGATCGAAACCTTCCTATTTGTTCGATCATTCGACCGACCGAAACAAGCGGTGTTGCCATGCACACTCTGCAGTTCCTAACGGACATGGGGCTTTTCATCGGCCAGTCTCCGGCGTTCTTTGCGTTTATGACTCAACTGGCACAAGACGCAGACCACACCAGACACGGTCGTCGTCGTTGAGAAATGTCGCTGCTGGATCAACCAGTTAACTAGAAGGTCACCGACGGTCGTATGTGAAGTCGCGTCGTTCGCGTCCGAGCGGAGGGCAAGGGTTCAAACCCCTTGCCTTCGGAATCGCAATAGCCAGATCTCTTTCCGCCAGCGAAATCCTGTTCTCTGATGTTTGGCGGGACGATTTTTCTCTTTCGTGAAATTGATTTTCGAGGAAGTGTCCTCTGTTCCGCGGAAGGTGCGCAACATCGATAGCCGGGCGGGTTTCCATCGGCAGTAGCCATCATTTCGAATGCACAAAACTAACTCCATCATTATGTGCGCGCCGAAGACGGCCGTGTTCGAGACGGCGGCGAACCTGGAGCTGTGGCCGCAGATCTTGCCGCATTATCGCTATATTCGTTATCTCGAACGGGGCCCGAATCGGAACATTGTTGTGATGGCGGCGACACGTTCCGGCATTCCGATTTCCTGGACTTCCGAGCAAATCATCGATTGCGAGCGTCTTGAAATCCGCTTTCACCATTTGAAAGCGTTCACGAAAGGAATGCGCGTAGCTTGGACATTTCAGGATGCACCGGGTGGAGTCCTGGTCGAGATTAAACACGATCTGGCATTTCGCGTGAATTTCCTGGCCCCAATCGCCGACAAAGTTATTGGCGACTTTTTTATTCATCACATTGCAAACAAAACATTGCGCGACATGAAGGCATACGTCGAGGCAAAGGCAAACAAGGTCACCGCATGAGCCGAAGACGCCCTGTCATCACGGGAATTGGGCCCATCACTTGCATCGGGCGCGGTCGCGAAAACTTTTGGAATGGAATTCTGTCCGAGAAGAGCGGCATCAGCAGCATCTCAGGTTTCGATCCCAGCGCCTTTCACGTGCGTTGCGCCGGCGAGATCCGCGATTGGGATTCGGAAGAATTCTTCGCGCCACACCGCTTGAAGCGGCTCGACCGCTATGCGCAATTCGCTGTCGCCTCGGCGAAGCTGGCACTCGACGACGCGGGCTTGCACTATTCCCGCGAGAATCCGCAACATCGCGTCGGTGTCAGTTTTGGCACCGCACTCGGTGGGGTGTGCAAGGCCGAAGATCAATACATCCGCTTCTTGAAAAAGGGCGCCCGTGGAGTCCAGCCCACGCTCGCTGTGCAGGTTTTCGGCGGTTCAGCCCATTCGAACATTGCGATCGACTTTGGATTTCGCGGCGTTGGCACGACTAACTCCAATAGTTGTGCGAGCGGCACAGTATCAGTCGGCGAAGCACTCCGATATATCCGAGATGATTTTGCAGACGTGATTGTCGCCGGAGGAGCGGAAGCGCCTCTCACGACTATTACAATTGGGGCATTCGATATCATTAAAACGATGAGCCGATGGCCGGGCGATCCCGCTCTGGCTTGTCGTCCGTTCGATCTGTTGCGCGATGGCTTCGTGATGGGCGAAGGCGCTGCCTCGCTCATTATCGAAGAGATCGAGCACGCGCGAAGGCGAGGCGCGCGTATCTACGCGGAAGTGCTCGGCTACAGCCTCAACAACGATGCTTTCCACATGACGTCGCCCCTGCCGACCGGCGATTCATGCATTCGCGCGATGCGCGACGCACTGGCGGATGCGCAACTGGCGCCCGAGCAAATCGATTATATCAATGCACACGCCAGCTCGACGCAGTTGAATGACAGCGCCGAAACGATGTCGATCAAACAAGTGTTCAACGAGCATGCAAAGCGCATCCCAGTCAGTGGGACAAAAGGCTATTACGCGCATCCGCTGGGCGCGACCGGTGCAATTGAAGCGGCGTTGTGTGCGCTGGCATTGGATCGGCAATGGATTCCACCCACGATTAATTTTCAGAATCCCGATCCGGCCTGCGACCTTGATGTCGTTCCAAATCACGGTCGCGAAGCAAAGTTGAACTACATCATGAGCAATTCATTTGGATTCGGAGGAATTAACGCGTGCGTAGTGCTCGGAAGAGCCCGGTAGCGCACGCGTCTCGCGTGATTGGTTTCGTCGCGCCGAAACAATCTTTCGCTGCGTGATCTATTTGCGGTTGAAGTCGTACAAGAAAAGTTCGCGATCGCGACGCGCTCGCTCCCACAGGTGCAGGACGAGAGGCGCGCGCTACTCGGAACACGATCGCTCGATTACTCCAACATCGCCTCCGCCCGCGAAGCGCGCCGGCTCGAACGACAGGGGAGCGGTACGTACTCAACCGAAGGCTGCCGACGCATGGGCTGTGGATAGAGTTGCATCAAACGCAGCATATTCTCCGGCATGTCGCTTCGTACCGGTAGACCAAGCTCGTGTGCCCGCTCGTAAGTGATGGGATAATCATGCGTCCAGGTACCGCTGGTCATAAGTTTGGCCATATCCACGGTCTTTTCGGCAGGATACTTCTCCGCCAGTAACTCACTCACCTCGTGTCGCATCTGCGCGATCGTTTTCTCGGCTTGATCCGCCAGAATCAATGTTTTGTCGTCCACCTCGGCGATCGGTTTCTGACGCGCCGCTTTCAAAATCGAAGCGGCCGGATACTCGCCGAGCTGCGGGTCGACCGGTCCCAACACAGCGTACTCACACATAACTATCTCGTCGGCCGCGAGCGCAATCAATGTGCCGCCCGACATGGCGTAGTGCGGCACGAACACCGTGACCTTACCTTTGTGTTTGAACACCGCGCGCGCAATTTGGGTGGCTGCCAGGACCAAACCTCCCGGCGTGTGTAACACCAAATCCAGCGGAATTTCGGGATCGGTCAGATGAACCGCGCGGATAACGTCTTCGCTGTCGTTGATGTCGATGTAGCGAAACAACGGAAAACCTAATAAGCTCATGGTTTCCTGTCGGTGCACGAGTAGAACGACGCGCGATTTCCGCTCACGCTCGATGAGAGCAATCAGCCGCTTCCGGGACGCTTCCAACAACTTTTGTTTGATGACGGGCTGGAGAGCCGAGAGCATGAAGAACAACCAGAAAATATCCATTTTTATTCTCCTTTCCGTTCAACGACGTCGCGGATCCCAGCCCCATTCAAGACCGTACTCATCTGGTTGCGACTGCCGGCGCTGACGCGCAAACAATCCACATAGCAGCATCCCACTCACAAATCCACCGATGTGCGCCCAGAACGCGATGCCACCGACGTGCTGCGGCCCTGCCAAGGCAAGCGTGCCGCTAAATAACTGACTAAAAAACCAAAGTACAAGGTAAAATATCGCCGGAACCTCGAAGAAGAGTGGAAAAAAGAAAATCGGAAACAGCACGATCAGCCGCGCCGTCGGAAAAAACAGCAAGTAAGCGCCAAGCACGCCCGCGATTGCCCCCGATGCCCCGACCGATGGCACGGTCGAATCCGGATTTGCGAGCACGTGCGTGAGGGCGGCGAGTGCGCCGCACGCAAGATAGAAAATTGCAAACCTTAGCGACCCCATGCGGTCTTCAACATTGTCGCCGAAAATCCAGAGCGTCCACATGTTGAAAATAATATGCAGCCAACCGCCGTGCAGGAATTGATGCGTCAAAAGTGTCCAATAACTGTGCGCCGGAAACCCAACGTACGCGGCCCAATCTGGATGGGTGAAGCGCGCGGGAACAACGCCGAAAAGATAAAAAACCTGGTCGATCCCATGCGGCGGAAGCATCAACTCAAAGAAAAACACCAACGCATTAATAAAAATCAGCGCGCGGGTCATGAGCGGCACTGAGCGACTGTGTACCGAATCTTGAATGGGAAACATATTGGCTCTTTAAAGTTATCGCGCCCATTCGATCACGCCGGGCCGGCGTCGCGGGTGAAAAACTAGCGCAACAGTCATGACATCAATGCCATCAATCAATCGGCTGCGGCTCGGGACCTCCAGCTTTCGAAAGATTTGCGAACCGTCAGCGGCATCAACGTCGTCGGTATCAAAATTATTCTCAACCTCTCAAACACGGTCGAAGAATTACGTTCGATTGTTATGCACGACGGCTTACCGAATCCGTGAACCTGGAGAGCCGTGCAGGACGTTGGATCGCATCAGGCAGGGGCCGTTCACTCGAACCGCCGTGGGCGATTGAGGTTAGTCAATCCTGCCTAGCAAATCCGGCCGATTTTCGCGCGTGCGCCGAAGCGCTTCTTTCTTCCGCCACGCCGCGATCTCCGCGTGATTTCCAGAAAGCAAAACATCCGGAACCTTCCAATCGCGAAATTCGGCCGGTCGCGTGTACTGCGCCGCTTCGAGCAGTCCGCCGCTGAAGCTATCGTCCGCCGCGGATTGCTCATGACCGAGCGCGCCAGGCAGCAAGCGCACGATTGCATCAACCAAAACAACAGCGGCAATTGCGCCATTTGTAAGTACGTAATCGCCGATGGAAATCTCAAGATCCACAAGATGCTCGATAACGCGGTGATCGACTCCCTCGTAGTGACCACAGATGACGATAAGATGCGGTTCGCGAGAGAATCGCTCTGCCATGGATTGATCGAAACGGCGTCCAGCCGGTGACATCAAAATAATTTTCGATTTTTCGGCAATTTGCCCCCCCAGTTCTTCTACGGCCGCAAAAATTGGCTCGGGTTTCATCACCATCCCCTGCCCTCCTCCGAAAGGCGCATCATCAACAATGTGATGTTTGTCGTTCGTCCAATCGCGCAAATTATGAATGCGAAGATCGACAATCTTGTTTTCCTGCGCGCGCTTCATGATGCTTTCGCTTAGCGGCGCACGACAGATTTCCGGAAATAAGGTGAGAATGTCGATCTTCATTGGTCAAGAAAACATGGAACATCCAATATTGAACGTCCAACTTCCAATGTGAATTACTCTACAATTTCGAGCATGGCGCGTTGGCCATGGCGCGCGGCGGAACTGGCAAGTAACGCGCGAATAGCGTGAATCGTTTGGCCGTTGCGACCAATAACCCGGCCAACATCGCTTTGCCGAAGCTGCAGCCTGAATGTGGTCGTTCTGCCGCTCGGAATTTCCGTGAGCACCGCGTCGTCGGGAAATTCAACTAACTGGCGAATTACGAACTCGAGAAATTCCCTCATGAGGGAGAAGGTAACCACGAATAAACACGAATCGACACGAATTTCTGCCTGGAATCAAAAACGCAGACGTTTGACACAGACTCTCTACGCCCTCGGCGGTCACAGACCGCCGCTACGACTCATTTCGATCACCGATTTAACTCTCCGTCGGTTCCCCAGCTGCCGTTTCTGCTATGGGTCGCGCCGGTGCCGCCGCCGGTGCTGCTTCCGCGGGCGCGGCTGGTGCAGGCAGCTCAGGCTTAGCTTCCGCGGGAGCGCTGGCCGCCTGTTTTTTATTTTTTTTAATCAAACTGCGGACGGTGTCGGACGGTTGCGCGCCTTTGCTGATCCAGTATTCGGCCCGATCCAGTTTCAACGTGCTGTTGTGAGCGGGTTTCTTCGGATCGTACGTGCCGATGATCTCGATAAATTTTCCATCGCGCGGGCTGCGGCTGTCGGCCACCACCACTTTGTAATAGGGGCGATTCTTCGCTCCTTCCCTGCGTAATCTGATTGAAACTGCCATGTTAAGTTCTCATTCGTGCCATTTGCGCCATCATCTTTTTCATTTTGCCCGTGCTTTTCATCATCTTGCGCATCTGAGCAAAGCGCCGCAGCAAATCGTTTACCTCCGTGACCGTGCTGCCGCTGCCACGCGCGATTCGCTGACGACGCCGCGCATTCAAAATGTCGGGACGCGTCCGCTCTTCGCTCGTCATCGAAAGCACGATGGCTTCCGTGCGCTTAAGCTGCTTCTCGTCAACAGAGAGGCCCTGCACGTTACTCATGCCGGGCAACATGCCAAGGATATTCTCCAGCGGTCCCATTCTTCGCATCATTTTGAACTGCGCCAGGAAATCGTTAAAATCGAATGAAGCAGTGCGCAGTTTTCGCTCCAATCGAGCCGCTTCCTCTTCATCGACTGCTTCGGCCGCCTTTTCTACCAGACCAACCACGTCGCCCATCCCGAGAATTCGGCCGGCGAGCCGTTCCGGAACGAAAACCTCGAATTGATCGAGCTTTTCGCCAGTTCCGGCGAATTTGATAGGCCGCCGTGTCACTTCGCGCATCGACAATGCCGCGCCGCCTCGCGCGTCACCGTCGAGCTTGGTTAAAATGATTCCGGTGATTTCCAAAGCATCGTTGAAATGAGTTGCCACGCTGACCGCCTGCTGGCCGGTCGCGGCGTCAACCACGAGCAAAGTCTCCTGTGGCTGCAAAAATTCTTTGAGCTCCTTCAGTTCCTGAATCAGCGCTTCGTCGATTTCCTGCCGCCCCGCCGTGTCGAAAATGTCGATGCCCGGCGCCCCCGGCGACCGCGCTGTACCAACTGCAGCAGCCGCGGCGCGTCGAACAGTTTTCTCGCCCGGGTCGGGAGTATAAACCGGCACCTCGATTTGGTTTCCAAGTGTCGCCAATTGCTCAATCGCCGCCGGTCTTTGCAAATCGCACGCGATCAAAGCCGGCGCATGACCCTGCTTTTTCAAAAAGAGCGCGAGTTTGGCGGAGGACGTCGTCTTACCGGAGCCATTGAGCCCGACGATCAAAATTCGACCCGGTTTCTCAAGATTGAGCGGCGCGGCGTCGTCTCCGAGCAACGCGGAGAGCTCATCATGGAAAATTTTTACGATTTGTTGACCCGGCGTGATGCTGCGGAGGACGGTTTCGCCGAGCGCCTTTCCTTTTACGCGGGCAATGAATTTTTTGGCGACTTGAAAATCGACATCCGCCTCGAGCAAAGCCAGACGCACCTGACGCAGCGCGGCGTCGATGTTTGATTCGTTGATCGTGCCGTGCCCGCGCAGCTCCTTGAAGATTTCCTGAAGTTTATCGCTAAGTTGCGGGAACATCGTAAGACCTAACAACTGTTTCGCGCGAAGTGCGGGTAGCGCACACGTCTCGCGTGCTGCCGAGCGCGTCCTCGCGATCGCGAACTTTCCTTAAGGCACCATTCGCAGACAAAATGCCGCACAACAAAAGATTGTTTCGGCGGGACGCCAAAACCAGCACGCGAGACGCGTGCGCTACCCAGAACGTCATTGCGCGTTTATTTCTTCGGCGTCGGCACGGGTTTTGCAGGCGCTGGTGCGCCCGCGGCAGCCGCATCGATGCCGAAGGTCCAGTGCGCTTCGACCTTTTTGCCTTCCGATTTCGCGCTGACAATCACGGTGCACGAGTTGTCGCGCAATTTTTGCGTTACTTGATATGAGGCCGCTCCGGTTTTCGGATCGTAACTTACTGGAACGACACCGAGTCCACTCACGCGCATTTGCACGCTGCCGGGTTCGATCGCGCCGACCCCGCTGAGGTTCGCTTTGATCAGGGGGAGCGCCGTGCGCACGGTTTCGCCGTCCGCTGGTTGAGTCGAGAGATTAGCCGCGCCGACTTCAGCAACTGCGGCCGCCCCACCGCTGGATGTCCCGATCATTTTGACCGCGTCAACGAACACTTTCGGCTTGTTCGCTTCAATCGCATAACGACCCAGCGAATCGGCTGGGGAGGTAAAGGTGATGGGCTGGCCGTAAACGGTAAACATCGCTTCGTATCCGGCATTTCGCGCAACTTCTTTGACGTGCTCGTTATAACTGCCGAAGGGCACGGCGAAACAATTCACTTTGATCCCAAGCCGCTGCTCGAGCAGTTGCTTGCAGCCGACGACTTCCTTTTGGAGCCATTCCTCGTATTGGGGCCCGGTCAATTTCGTTCTCGTCCTCTTCCCGCCGGGGGCAGCCAGCATGATGTTATGCCCTTCGCGCAAGTCTTGATGCGTTGCGGTGTGCGCCTGGATATCGACTCCGTTGTCACGCATGTCGGCGAGTTGTTCCCACGTGATCGCCTCCCCGCCGCCCAAGCTACCTCCGCGTACGCCTTCGGTATAAATGAACATCGTGAATGGGTATCCAAATTTTTTCATGATCGGCCACCCGACCTCGTACTGAGATTTCCATCCATCATCGAAGCTGATGACCGCGCATCGCGGCGGTATATTTTTTTCGCCACGCTTCCAGGCGAGCAAATCTTGCATGGTGATTACGGTGATCCCGGCATCCTTGAGTTGTTTCATCTCCGCTTCAAATGCGGCCGGTGTGATCTCGGTGCCTGGATAGCGAATCTTGTCGACCAAACGATGATAACAAAAGATGAGTGTCTGCGCCGTTTGATCGACAACGGGTTTGGTAATTTTTTTCGGCGACGGCGCTGCAGCCGCAACACCCGGGCCCGGACTGCCGCCAGCAGTCGTCTCAGCCGATGTCGGAGATGAAGTCACCGGTTCGGAACTCGTGGCCGGACTTGGATTTCTCTTGCACATTGAAAAATTCAACGCCAGGAACAAAGGCAGAATCGCTAATCGGATCGTCATAAAAGTGGTAGAGGCCTTTAAGTGCAGCAGCACAAAAAACAAGTGCTTTTTGTATGCGATCGCCGGGAAATAACTCGTTGGCAGGCGAAATCAAGACGCCCCCTTGGAGCTTGCTTTCGAAAAAATTTTTGGCGGAAAAGATATTTCTTGCTATTAACTAGAATGCCGCGCCTGATCAGCCGCGCTCTTGCCATTGCTTTCGTCGCTTCATTGGGTGCTTGCACGACAGTGCCAAGGTGGTGGACGCGGGGCACGGCGGGAAAGATAATGGCGCGTATCGCCGCTACGGGCCGCCGGAGAAGATCGTTGCTCTCGACGTTGCCCAGCGTCTCGAGCGGAATTTGCGCGAATCGCAATTAAAAACAGTAATGACGCGATCTTCGGATGTGTTTATCCCATTGAATGACCGCGTCGCCATCGAGAATTCGCAGAAAAAGGCCATCTTCGTCAGTATTCATTTCAACGATTCACGCCGACGCGGCATTCACGGCTTCGAGACCTATTATCACTCAGGCACTTCAGCTGAACTGGCGAATCGGATCCAATCCAAGCTGATGACGATCCCGCACTCGATGAATCGGGGCGTGCACACAGCGAATTTCAGGGTCCTGCGCCTCGCGTACTATCCGGCGGTTCTGGTGGAGTGCGGATTCTTGAGCAATCGGTCCGAAGGCAACCAGGCGCGCGATGCCGAATATCGTGAACTGCTGTCGGAGAGAATCGCGGAAGCAATTGTCGAACAACGCTACGGGCCCGGTGTATATCACGCGTCTCCCCAAGTGGCCGCCGCGCAGCCGCAACCGGCGAGCCCCGGGTCGGAGCCGACGCCACCCGCGGTCCATCATTAGAATTCTTTGCCGCGCTCCTCGCGCCCAATCGCGGCCAACACGATCAGCGCCACAAAAATTATGAGCGCAAAAAGCGCGAGCGCCTTCGCGTAATCCGGATGCCCGCTTGCGTCGCGAAAATGGTCGGCCAGCCGTGCCTCCACGACGGCCGTATTCGCGGCGAGCAGGTTCCCGAGCTGATAGGCAAACCCCGGGAAAGTTCCGCGCAGCTCGCCCGGTGAAAGCTCATTTAAATGCACTGGCACAATCCCCCAGGCCCCTTGCACCATGAATTGCATGGCGAATCCGCCGATCACCAGGAGGGAAAAACTCGGCGAAAAAACCCATACGGGAATCAGAAGGATCCCGAACACCGCTGCAAAAATGATCGCGCGACGCCGGCCCCATTTTTGCGAGAGATGGCCGACGACCGTTCCGCCACAAATGGCGCCAAAGGCGTAAATGATCCCGGTCGCCGCCTTTTGTGTCACCCCGTAGTGCCGTTGTTCGCCCAGAAAAGTTTGATACATGTCCTGCGTGCCGTGTGACATGGCATTGAATGCCGTCATCAACAGGATCACGTAAAGAAAAAGAGCCCAGTGCCGCCTCACGACGGTCAGCACGTTTTTCCAGAAATCAGTCGGCGCGGTGCGCCGACGCAACCATGCTGGTGATTCTGGAACGCGCGCGCGGATGAAAATGACAAGGAACGCCGGCAGCACTCCTGCCACGAACAAACCGCGCCAGCCGAAGAATGGAAACACCGCCCAGTAAACGACCGCTGCCAGCAGGTAACCGAACGCATAGCCCTGTTGCAGAATTCCAGAGAACAAGCCGCGCGCAGCGGTCGGCAAAGTTTCCATCGCCAGGGATGCGCCCAGCCCCCACTCTCCGCCCATGCCGATCCCATAAAGCGCGCGAAAAATCAGCAGCCACGTGTAATTCGGAGAAAAGGCTGTGAGCAATTCCATGGCCGAATAAAAAATAATGTCGACCATGAGCGGAATGCGCCGTCCGAACCGGTCGCCCAGCAACCCGAAGATGAACGCGCCTATGGGGCGCATCGCCAGCGTCAAGGTGATGGCGTAACTGAGCTTGGCGATGCTCGTGCCAAAATCGTGCGCCATCGCAGTAATCACGAAAGTGAGCAGGAAAAAATCGAACGCGTCCAGCGACCACCCGAGAAAACACGCCACGAACGTGTTGCGTTGATCGTGATTGAGCGATTTAAAGAGCCGGACCGCTTCCACGTCGACTCAACTAATTGTCGTCTCGCGCGAAGTCGAGACATCTCTTGAAAAACAGCGGCAGATACCGCGGATGACTAACCACTAATGAACACCAACACAAATAGATGTTTGAGGTTCGATGTTCGATGTTTTCTTCTGTAGAGGTAACCGCTGCAAAATTCGTGTCCATTCGTGTCCATTCGTGGTTAATCCCAAATCGTGGCTTGTCTTCGCTCCCTTTTTGGATTGATACACAGCCGTGTTAAAAAAATTCCCGCATCTCTTTTTTGTCCTTCTTATCGAAGGCGGAGCACTGATGGCGGTGGAGTTGATGGGAGCCAAGTTGGTGGCGCCTTTCTATGGCGGCTCGGTTTATGTATGGACGGCGGTGCTCACCATTACTGTTCTGGGCCTCACGCTTGGCTACTACGCCGGAGGCCGGCTTTCGAAAAAGCGGCCCTCCGAAACCGCGTTGTTCATCATTCTCGGCATCTCGGCAGTGTTGGTTCTCGCATTACCGCTGACCGCTTCGATATCCATGGCCCTTACACGAGGGATGGAACTGATTGCCGGCATCTGCATCACCTGTTTCCTGCTGCTGCTTCCGCCCATGCTGTGCTTCGGGATGGTCGGCCCACTAGTGGTAAGCTTGATGTCTCTACGGCTCGAAAGCGTCGGGAAAACGGCGGGAACAGTCTATTTTACGTCCACGCTGGGAGGAATCGTGGCCACGTTTTGCTTGGGGCTCTATTTTATTCCTGTTGCCGGCCTCAGGCTGTGCGCCACTCTCACCGGCCTGGCGTTGGCTGCATTGCCCGCCGCTTATAGCATCAAGTTACTGCTTGTCGGGAAAAAGGAAGACGCGCAACCAGTAAAACGCTCGAAGCGCTTAAGCAAGAAATCAACGGTTAAAGGGCGCGTAAAACGCTCGATTTACCTGTTCGCCGTGCTCGAAGGGGCGACAGTGATGGCTGTCGAACTGCTCGCCGCGCGAATGGTCGCGCCGTATTTCGGTTCCGCGCTCTACGTGTGGGGAACGGTGATTGGCTTTACGTTATTGGCGCTCGCGATAGGATACTTTGCCGGCGGCGTCATTGCCGATAAGTATAGCGGCCCAAATACTCTATTATGGGTCCTACTGACGGCATCAGTATTTCTGAATCTGATGCACGTTTCCGCCCCACTGTTAACCATCGCTTTCGCAAATATCGATCCTGGCGCCGCTGTCATTCTCGTTAGCATTGTCTTGATTCTGCCGCCGTTGCTATTCATGGGCATGGTGCCGACATTCCTGATACGGAAGGTATCGACCACTGTTGAGAGCGCCGGAAGGAACATAGGCCTCGTCTACGCGATTTCTTCCGCCAGCGGCATCGTCGCCCTGCCGGTGTTCGGTTTCTTCATAATTCCGCGATACGGATTGACAGTGCCATCCATCGTCACTGGCCTTGCGGTCGGGCTGATCCCCTTCGCGAAACTCATCGCTCGAAAAAAGTACGCTTCCCTCTGGTTTGTGCCTTTCGTTCTGTTTTCTTTTTGGGCAACCAAAACACAACAGCCAGGTAAAACTGTCGACGTTCAATATTATTCCGAAGGACTGCTAGGACAGCTACTGGTAGCCGATCTGTCGAACGACCGCTTCCTTTTTGTCAACCGCACGGGTCAGACGTGGGTTGATAAGGAAACCTTCAAGCCAAAATGGGACTATGCCTCTTACGTCGGTTCGATCTGTAGCAAGTTACCTGAAAAATCCAACGCGCTAATACTCGGCCTGGGCGGCGGCACCGTCGCCAACATTTTTCAAAATACTTTAGGGTTTAACGTGGATGCGGTCGAACTGGACGAACGTATCGCGGA
>WNGK01005585.1_pt1 | contig 13304 bp, 9 predicted proteins | sample 5400601 | NCBI WGS metagenome assembly WNGK01 (sample SAMN13153376, study PRJNA577476) | soil metagenome | isolation source: 60 cm soil or saprolite under Garry oak tree replicate 1 | place: USA:California | collected 2016-06-15 | reverse complement strand
GGGACGCTTCGATACAGTGCATGGCCTCCTCAAAGTCTCCTCCAACAATATGGATATATCCAACCAGGGAGAGACTTCTTGCCTCCAGTTCCTGGTCGTGTATTCCTCGTGCCAGGGAGAGCGCCTGCTCTCCATGCGGCAAAGCACTCGTGGGATCGTCCCACATATTGGCTGTGATCTGGGCCAGGTTCCACTCCGTTTCCGCCAACGCCTTCTGGTCGTGACTGGTCTGCGCCATCTGCAGGGCTTCCTCCAGCAGTGCCTGCACTTGTGGCTTGTCGTGTGACTGTTGCAGCGCCAGGATCGCCAGGCGGTTGAGGGTCATGCTGACCAGCGTGGACAGCTGATGGTGTTGCGCATAGGCGAGCAGTTCTTCATAGGCCTGCTGGGCTTTCTCCCAGGCATTCTGGTTGGCATAGGCCCGCCCCAGATGGGCATAGAGGCGTTCGACCTCCGCGGCCGACAGCTTGCTCTGGAGCCGCGTGTGCTCCTGGAGCCAGGCGCGCGCTTGTTCGTAGTGCCCGATGGCGTCCTCGACGGCGAAGACCGCCGCTGCCTCCACTCCAGCCTGCACGCTGTAGCGGTAGGCAGCCTCGACCTCTCCCGCAGACCGCGCATGGTACGCCAGTTCGGCGGCGCGCGCTCCTTCGCTCTCCAGCCGGGCCAGGGCCAGCTGGTGCAAGACCTGCCGCCGTGCCGCGCCAAGCTCGGTGTAGACCACATCGCGTATCAGCTCATGAGAGAAGCGATAGCTGCCCGCCCGGCCTCTCTCAGTGGCCTCTTCATGCAGTATCCCGCTCTTGACGGCCTCCTCCAGGGCCTCCACACCAACCTGCACCTTCATCTCGGCCAGTTGCCACAGCAGCGGTGCGCTCACCGACGTTGCCAGTACCGCGACTACCTGCACCAGCTGGCGTGCGGCTCTTGAGAGCGGGGCCAGCCGGGCCAGGATCAGCGTGCGCACCGAGGGCGGTAAGAGGTCGTGCTGGGACCCCTCTTGGGCGACGGCTGCAGCCATCTCCCGGGTCGGCTCCAGCCGCCAGGCGCCATCCGCTGCCAGCCGTGGCACCAGCCATTGCCGGTCCCGCCATAGCTTGAGTGTCTCCAGCAGGTACAACGGCTGTCCACCTGTGCGTACAAACAGGAAGTCACCGAGCGCGACCAACGCCGACGCCAGTGATGCCCACGGCTCTGCAGTGGAAGGCTGGACCATACCGGGCTCATGTTGCTCACCCTCGTTCCTCGTGCCATGGTCCCCGGCAATTGCCTCCAGGAGCTGGAGGGTCTCAGGCTTACTGAGCGGCTGCAAGGGGACCTGGCTGAGCGGCAGGTCGCGTCCCAGGTCGGCCAGTTGCGCGGAAAGCTGCTGGTTGAGTTCCAACCCTTCACTGCGCACCGTTCCCAGCAGCAGCACGCGGCTGCCATGCTCCTTCCAGGAGTGGCCCAGGTAGCGCAGCAGGTCGAGGGAGGCCCCATCCAGCCAATGCACGTCATCCAGCAGCAGCACCAGCGGTGCGCGTCTGGCCAGAGCATCGAAGAGGCGCGCCACCGCTTCGAACAGCTGCCCCTTGGCCGTCAGCTCATCCTCGGTGGGAACCGACAGATCGGGGTAGCGCACGCGCAACTCCGGCAGCAGGCGCGACAGCTCGGCCAGCCACACATCCTCCAGCAGGTCCTCCGGCGCGTTTTCCGCCTCCAGCCGCTCCCGCAGCGCCTCCACCAGCGGCTGATAGGGCAGCCGTCCCCCCATCTCGACGACGTGCCCGCGCATGATATCGGCGCCCTGCGCCCGCGCCCAGGCCAGCCACTCGCTGGTCAGCCGCGTTTTGCCGATGCCGGCCTCCCCCACCACCAGCACGGCCTGTGGCTGCCCACCCTGCACCTGCTGAAAGTTCCTGACCAGTTGGCGGAAGGCCGAGGCCCGTCCAACGAGCGGCGCCACCAACTCGCCTGGTGGCTCACTCGCTGCCAGAGAAGGATGGGTAGTGGGGCTACCAGGGCTGCTGGCAGCGAGCGCGCGAATGTGCTGAGCCAGGGCAATGGTCTCCGCCGAGGGCTTGACGCGCAAGTCCTCGGCCAGTCGCGCCCGGCAGGTGGCATAGACCTGCAAGGCGGCGCTCGCATCCCCCAGCGCCAGGTGCACGCGCATGAGGCGCCGGCAGGCCTCCTCCGAGAGCGGATCGAGGGCCAGCCAGCGCGTGAGCGTGGCGCGCGCCTGCTCCAGCTCCCCACCGGCCTCCTGCCAGGACGAGAGCCGCTCGCAGAGCGCCTGCTGAAACTTCGCAACCAGGGCGGCGCGCTGTGGCTCGGCAGGCAGCGTGGAGTGCCGCTGGGCCTCGGCATAGGCTTCTTGCACCACCGCCAGGTCCAGCTCGAGAGGAGCCTGCGAGTCCAGGCCGAGCAGGTCACGCGGACTCAGCAGATGGCTGTGCGGGGAAGCAGAGGTGTCGGCGAGGAGCGTGCGCAGCAGGGCAAGAGCGTTGCGCAAGGCGGTGCGCGCATCGTGGGGCGCACTGTCGGGCCACAGGAAAGCCGCCAGCTTGCTGCGGGAGTGCATGCCCCCTTCGACCGCCAGGTAGAGCAGCAAGGCCTGGGCTTTGCGCAAGGCAAAGGTGAGGCGGCTGCCGTCATGCACCACTTCGGGCGGGCCCAGCACGGCCAGGCGTAACAGACCCATGGCATCTCCTCTTCCTGATAAAGGCAACGGAGGTGACGGAGCGTTGCGCACAAGTGAGGCCTCGCGCGGCTGAGCCAGAACAACAGCCCGTGTTCATCCGGTCCTCCCCCTTCTCTTCATAGAGAAAGCGTATCATGTGAGCTCGTTCAGGTCAAGCATATGCACGGCCTGACGGACCAGCTTCCGCTGGCAGCAATGCAGCCTCATGGGGAGGCCCTTCCCGTTCATGACGCTGCTCATGACGCTTTCATGACGCTTCCTGCTCATACTAACAGCAGTGAGAATGAGCGGTAGCCGGTTGGGTCAGAGGTGTTGAGGCACTCACCTGTCGTGCTCATCGTTGGCTCTTCTAAGAACATCAGATTAAGCGATACACTCGGCAAGCTCACCGAATCAATGGAGCGAGAAAGGAATGACATCATGTTAGAAACAAACAACCAGACTGAATTCATCTCCCCTTCCCAGAACCCTGCGGAGCCACCCCAACAGCCTCCGCGACATGGGAGGGGAGTGCGGACCGGAGCGATCATCGGCTTGACGCTTCTGCTCGCCATCATCTTCGTCATCGGGGGGTTCGCGGGCTGGGTCTTCGCCAGCGCGAAGAACAGCCCTGCGGCAACCACCGCTTCCGCCCCGACAGCAACCTCGATCAATACGCTGCGAGAAGCCGTCGTGGCGAAGGTGAAACCAAGCGTGGTGGAGGTCTACGTCACCCAGGCACAAGGGGCGGCATTGGGCTCAGGTGTGATCATCGATAGCCGGGGCTACATCGTCACCAACAACCATGTGGTCAGTGGAGCCCTCTCCATCCAGGTGATGCTCTCCAACGGCACCAAAGAACCGGCACAGCTCACCGGGACGGATGCGGCCGATGACCTGGCGATCCTCAAGATCGCTGTGCCGCAAGGGGGTTTGTCGGTCGCGACGCTAGGAAACTCGACGCAGTTGCAGGTGGGACAAGAGGTGCTGGTCATCGGCAACCCGCTGGGGATTACGCAGACGGTGACCAACGGCATCGTGAGTGCCCTCAAACGCAGCGTCTCCGAAGGGCAAGGCGGAGCGACGATCCAGAATGCGATTCAGACCGATGCCGCGATTAATCCGGGCAATAGTGGAGGAGCCCTGGTCGACTTGCAGGGCAACGTAGTCGGTATTCCCACGCTTACCGCGATCGATCCCGAGTTTAATACGCCCGCCAGTGGTGTGGGCTTCGCCATCCCCTCCAATCGCGTCAAGTCGGTCATGACGCAGTTCATCCCGACCGGCAGTAGCAGCTAAACAAGCTGAGCGGCCTGCGTATCTGGGCCAATACCGGCCCAACGCAGGCCGCTCAGGACGGGGTGGCCGTCGATACAGGAGCGCTCATTGCCGGTACAATTAAGAACTTTTTTGAAAGTCATCAGCCTCATTTTGCATCCCGGCAAGCCAGTTGAACGTGACAGAATTATATACCACAATCTAATGTACAAATCCACATCAATAAAAATGCTCCTTAAAGAGTTATTTATATAAGCATGGCCTTAATAATGATGTGTTTATATAAAACGAGTTGAAATTTCCATAGGCATTCTAAGCGGAGCATTCGCTAATTCCCGGGAAACTCGTAGGTGGGGTCAGCATATCCAATCTTGAATTTTGTACGCTAAGCACTTGGAGCGTTCTCTTTGTGTCTAGAGTCCAACAGCACCATTGAAAAAGCTCTAACGAAAACGCAGACTTGCCAACAATGCAGAGATGTGGGAAAAGCGAAAGTGGCTACTTTTCCCGTATCTATCCTTCTCCAGATGGTTTAACTCTCTATATTGCTTGCGCCAGCTATCACAATCGCTTGTCTGAGAATGGCTGTTGACCGTGTTGGGGCTTACTGCCAGCTTGTTAAAAGATGGATCTTTTCATCTACTTGCTAGACACATCGACTCCCGCTTTACCAGAGAGATGCCGGAGTAAGATACTGCTAAGACTCTGGAGAAACGAAATCATACATCTTAATCATATGTTCAATTCGCCATTCAAGGTAGGGCATGAATGAGAACAAAGCAAATAGGAGACAGCCTACAACAATCAGCAGGAGCAGGGGGCATTCCCGGCCCCTATGGAGAGGAAAGAACCAATAGCGAAACAGAGGCACACTAGGCCTATCAACAGCAGAGGGAGGATGAGGCTGCGAAACGCTTTCGACCACGAAAGTATAAGACTGACTTGACTCCACTGTCCACTCTCGATCAGTTTTTCCTTCGCTACTCTGTACACTCCCTCCCCAGTTGCAGAAATCCGTTTCGTATTCGTGGGTAAGAGAGCATCCACAGCTAAGTGCCGATATCGCTCGAGGTCTGAGCCTGCAGGAAAGAGCACAAACGGTCGTTTATGCTTTGTTAGCCACTTTCCATTCAATCCATACAGTGGATCGAAGACAGTAGCATCCCAGATGGCGCCAGTCGTGTAGGCAACAAGAGCAAGCAAAGCACTCACTACAATCAGACCTGACTGGAACAAAGGGAGAGGCAGGAATAACAGCTTTGAGAGAGAGAAAGTTGCTGCAAGGCTTTCGAGAACGAGGAGCCAAAAGAGAAGGGGAACCATCACTCCTGGAAATGGGCTGGTGCTCAGTCCCACCCCCTCAAGCGTTTGATTGATCTCATCAAGTGCTGACATATTCCTCTCCCTCTAGCTCAAATGAAGAGCCTACTTTATGTATGGCTGCCTGATGCTGTTCTTAATGATATACGCATAGTACTCCAATTTTTAGCTACCGCTTGTTCAGAGCAGGTCCGGAGACCATTCAATTTCGGGTGCTGGGCTAGTCGCTCGTTTTTGAATGGTCTCCGGACATACTCACCTACGGTCATCGCCACTCTTCCTTCTGATGAGCTATCCTAATTGTCCTCTTGTTAGGCAGGCTCTAAGTACAGCCCAACATACATTCGTAGCGAGCTTTGTGACCATCGTCCGCCCTCTTTCCTCGCATCAGTTTGGCACATACTTGTGATCGGCTGTACTAGTAGTAGGGCTGGTACCTCGCTAGCTGCCTACCCCTACTAAAACGAAGGGTTCGGCGCCGCGCCCGCAGGCAGACCATCGGCGCCATCAACCGGAGCACTAGGACCGGACATTGAAAGCGGTAGTGGAGGCACGCCAGGTGCTTGTGTGGCGACACTCGGTGCCGGACCCGCGTTAAGGGCCCCGGCAGCTGCTGCTGCTAGCCCCCCCGGGAGTGCTAATTCGGTGGACGTTGTCGGTACGCCAAGTGCTTGTGCGGCAAACGCACCTGCCTGCTCCTTTTTAACAGTAGCCTCTGTACCCTCGAACTCGATAATAATGCGCATGTTCCAACTCCTTCCTCAGGACAAGACGGCGTACCGTCCCTCAAAAGTTATAGTATTTGAAGTCAGATTCTTAACGGTTATCCAGTACGTACACTGCGTCGCGTTCGCACGCTCGACGGCGACATCCCAATCGAGTTCGGGAGCACCCGCTTGTGGAGAAGTCGGCATCATGTACCAGACGACGTGCCATGAGGTCGGCCAATTATACGTAAACCAGCGATTGCTGGCACCTGGTCCAAGTGTTCCTGTCCATTGTACACCAGTCCACATGATGAAGTCTCCTTTCTCGCTTAATAGCGGCTGAGAATGCAGTAGCGTCCCTCGAAGGTTAACGGGTCAGGAGTGAGGTTATTGACCGTGATCCAGTAGGTCACGTACTCGGCGTTTGCCCGCTCAACCTGTGTGCTCCATGAAACCTGTGGCGCGCCAGGCCGCTGGTTCGTGGGCATGATGGTCCAGACCATGTGCCACGTCGCCGGCCAGCCCCACGTAAACCAGCGCTGTGTCTGGTTGCCAGCGAGACTGCCTGTCCACTGGATGCCGCAGACCGGCTGCGTCATCCATCCGTCGACCGGGATTTCCCAGATGCCACGGTTGCGCGTGGCTACACGCAGCACGCGAGCGTGCGGGTGGAACAAGAGGTCACCCACGAACATGTTCGGCAGGCCATTCGAGAAATCTGTCCAGGTTGCTCCGCCATCGGTGCTCTGATACACGCCGAGGTCAGCCGCAATCCAGACTCGGTTGGCATTCGAGGGATCCACTTCGACAGCGTTGATGGGCAGCGTTGTCTGTCCAGGGGTACAGTCAGTCCATGATGAGCCGCCGTCGTCAGAGCGGAACACTCGCCCCCCGCCCGTGGTCCGGGATGTTGCCCACATGCGATTCGCGTTGTTCGGGTCAACGTCCAGATCACTTACGAACGCATTGGTACGGGGTGTCGTCAGTGCCGTAAGAACTGCCCAATTTGCGCCGTTCCAATCGGTTCGGAAGACGCGACCGTCTGTTGTACCAACGTATACAGTGTCAGCGTTGCGGATATACAGCGCACTCGACCGGGCTGCAGTCGGGAAAGCGAGACGCACCCATGAGGTGCCGTTGTTACGTGAAACATAAAGGGCATCACCCCCGATAGCAATTGTGTCTCCGCCAGCTGCGCTGCTTTCGAAGGGTGGATAGAAGAGGCTGCCTTCTCCCATTGGGACAGGTGGCGTAATCCGGGTCCAGGAGCCCCAATTACCACGAGTGTTCGAAGACTGTGGACTCATTCTGTAAAAAGTGTGGAACGCGATGGTCGGATTGGTTCGGTTGACGCCACAGTCGCCGCCATCGCCGTCAGCGACGTGCTCAAATACTGCCGAGCCGGTCCATCGTTCGGTGCCATTGTCCTGCGTCCCGCCGATGAGCCAGCGGGACGACCCATAGTCCTGCGCAAGGTATTCGAACTCCGAGATAACGAGCCCGTTGTTGCAGTGTTGCCAGGTGATGCCACGGTCCGGGCTGCGGAAGAGACCACCATCATTTCCGACGTAGATGGTGTTTGGTTGACCTGATTCGAAAGCAATGGCATGTTGGTCGGGATGGATTGAATCGCCAGATGACTTGCTCGTGAGGTTGAGCCACGTCCATGTCGTGCCCGCAAGGTCGCCACGGTGGACATCAATAGCGCCACAGTATACCTGCGTGTCGACGTCTGGCGCGACCGCAACGAACCAATCGTACGAGGCCTGCACGGTTTGCACACCAGGGGGATTTCCCGTACCCGCTGCACCCGTGGCGACCGTTGTCCATGTTCCCCCGGCACGCCGCCATAGATAGGCTGTCGGTACCATCTGCGGAGGGTTGAGACGTGAGTCCAAGACAAATGGCGCACCTGCACCCCAGGCGTACGCAACTGTCGGGTTCGACGGCGCGATCGCGACTGCGAACCGATTGAATGTCCCTGGACTACCCGGCAACGTCACAGCGTTCCATGTCGTGCCACCGTCCGTGGATTGCCACGAGCCGTCGCTGCATGCCGCAAGAATTTCCGCCATCGGCCCGCCGGTCGGCGCGATAGAGAGCGACCATGTTCTGGACGTACGCCGCTGGGTCCAATTGACGCCGCCATCGGTCGAGACGTAGAGTCCGCCGGTCGTCCCTGCGATCAGGTGGAGACTGTCGCCTGGGTCGACCACGAGGTCGTAGAAGCCCTGGCCGACGAAAGGGGCCGTGCACAACGTTGACCACGTCGTCCCCCCATCCGTCGAACGCAAGATGCCGGCTCCGAGCCACCACCACCAGTTCCCCTCACCAGTCCCGCAGTAGACCGTCAGAGGGCTGCGGCGGTCAAAAGCGATGGCACCGACAGTGAGTGTGGCTGCGTAATCCGTGCGAGGCGCCCAACTGGCCCCACGATCGCGGCTCTCCCACACGCCGCCGTTGGCGGCGCCAGCGAGAACGTGTGCTGGATTGTCGGGATCGATCGCGATGGCCGAGAGCCGACCGGAGATATTCACCCGGCTCGCGCCGTATGTCTGCCCATTGGGAACAGTCCATGGCCCGAGAGACCGCCATTGGGGCGCGGTCGGTGTCGGCGGGGCGAGACGCTCGGCTGCCTCAAGATACATTTGGGCGACGTTCTCGGCTATGGCCGTTCCACCCTCTTCAGAAGTCCGGCTGCGCCTGGAACGACTAGAGTGCGCCGACGGCCTGTCGCCGGGCGGCTCGCCGCTTGGTGCGGCTGTGAACCGCGCAGCTTGTGCCCTGAACTCTTCTCTATTGTTCTCGCTCACGGCGCGCTCAACGCTCGCATTCGCCGTTTCGGTGTAACCGGCACTCTCGAGTAACTGAAGCAAACGCAAGAGCACCTTCCCGCCCGGTGGTCGGCGACGCTCCTCTTCGCGCGCCATAGGAGTGGGTTCAGCTTCGATGACATCGTCAAACGGCCCACGCATTTTAAGATCTCCTTTGCATTACTATGAGAAGCTGTGTGAGAAGTGGTCGAAACAGTCATATCACACTGCTTGCAAGGGGCAATCGAAGGTCTGTTACACAGCCTCTTTGTGTGCTACTGTAGTCCAACGCCAATTCGCATAAAGGTTTGCGTGAAATCCTTGCCACTGGGTTGATCGTCACTAGCGATTGGAAGAACCGCCAACCTGAACCTATGTGGTATTGTCTTGTTTCTCTGGTGACCCCTCTGTCCGCTTCCGGGTTTCGACAAGTTCCTGAACTGTCTGCTCAAGTCGATTCAGTCGTGTCTCGAATCGTTGCAGAGTCTCGACCAGTTGCTGGAATGTTTGCTCGAGGCGATCCAACTGCACCTGGGTCTGCTGGCTCGACTCGACCTGCTCGGTTTCGTGATTTGCATCCCGGGCACTTTCCGGTGAAGGAACACCACCTGGAAACCGCTGGTCGATGAAGTCACGAAGCCGTTCCGCAGCCCGCCCACCTGGTGGTTCGGGTTCGTTCTCGCCAGGCCTACGTGTCATACTTGCCCTCCTAAAAATACATCTAAGCCGTTATGATGACTAGGCTTTTCCATCAAATGTAGTCCCCCATTACCTGAGTACTCGCTTCGTCTCGGGTAGAGCACTTCGTCGAATGTGTTCCTCCAGGATAGGCTTCCAGAAAAACCTGTAAGCCAGTTGTGAGCCCGTGTACACGAGCGATGTGTCGATGATGACCGCGACCAAATCATCTGGCATGCCAGCAGTTAGTTCACCGGCCAAAGCACTTGTGCAGAAACCTAGAACGAGCACTGGAAGGAAGATCGCCAGAAACTTGCTCTGGCCTGACCAGTTCGCACGGATGAGTAGCATGAGGATCGGTGGTACAATCATGCCAAAGAGAAAGGGTCCTGTTTCACGCAGTAAATCCATAGGTTTTGACCACCTTTCAAAGCTGTTAGACGATAGGCCGATGTTTAGTGTGAACGTTAAGAGGCTAGTGGCTCATTCACGCCTTTGATGAAAGGAGAGACCACTTGAAAGGGACGCGCTTCACCAATGGCCTCATCCAGATAAAGAAAGGAGCAATCCGTCGCAATTCAAAGCTCGATCTCAATCCGCTCAACGAGCCTTCACAAAAGGTCCTGTTATCGCTTTTCGTCAACAAGTGAAAGGCCGTTGTCCAAATTCGCCAAACCGGAAGGAACGGAGTATGCGGGAGTCAGTATGCGAGACGACCTACGTATCTAATGTAAAACGAGGGACATATATACAACCCCAAGGAGTCTTATTTCAACAGATGTGTAGTCGAGAAGGTGGTGTGACTCCAAGAGCATTTATCTTGAACCTCTATAAGAATAGCACATAAATATGATTAACACAAGTCAGTATTTCTACCTTTCTACCTAGACATACCATTTGCATTTGCCATTGAACTCCGCATCACCTCTTGTCGGAGAATATTCGGCTGAGAATAGTACTTCTCAGCCAAGTTCCTCCTTCTTCCACGCTCACCTTCGTTTCTCAAAGCAGACAAAAGGCGAAAGTTAGCGCGAGATTCTTGTCGGAGAATCGTTTACGCCCAAAGTTGGGAGAAGATCCATGCACACCAGGAGCGACGATCCCCAAGCATTGCAGGAGTTTGCAGCGTCATTAGGAACTCGTGATCCCAAGACTGTCGCGACCTACCAGACCACGGTGCGTGATTTTGTGGCATGGCTGGCTATCCAACCAGGAGGAACGCCGTTTCATCTCGGCCTCGTGACAGAGACAGCAGTGCGTGGGTACATGGATTTCCTGGCCACCACAAACCGCGCACCACGCACCCGGAGCAAGGCCCTCTCAGCATTGCGCCGCTTTTGCCAGTGGGCGGTGGATGAAGGCCATCTTCGTCGCAACCCGGCCCGTGCGATGGAACGTCCCACGGTGGTGGCCGTCGCTCCCAAGGAACTCTCAGACAAGCAGCGCTTTGTCCTCAAAACGATGCGTTTCGCCGCCATCTTTGCCCTGGGCTACTGGGTGGGGCTGCGCATCAGTGAGATCGCTGCTTTGCGTCTAGATCAGTGTACCATCAATCAACGGGCCGGCAGTATTACCCTGGTGGATGCCAAAGGCGGCAAGACCCGCACCCTCGATCTGCACACTATGGCCCGGCGAGTCCTCTTTGACTACCTCTCTCCAGCAGAACCACATGACGATGACCGTGATCCTGAGAGTGTGTATGTCTTTACCAGTCAACGCGCTGCCTGGTTGCGGCAACAGGAGCGTCCCGACCACCTTTCCGCTCGAGGCATTGAGCATCTCTGGGCGCAGTTCAAACGGCAGGGAAGCTATGAGGAATGGCAACTCATTGCCAATGTGACCTTTCACGATCTCCGTCACGACTTCCCCCATCGCGCACGCCAGGCCGGTTGGTCACTCGAGGAAATCGCCGTCTACGCCGGGCACCAGACCAAAGATGGCGCACCTGCCATTGCCACGACGGTGCGCTATACTTTGCCAAGCCGTAAACAACTCAAAGAGCGAGTCCAGCTCTTGCAAGGCTAAATGGAAAAGGGAAGGAATGTATGGCCAAGGTTGTCGTCTTGCTCAGTCCCACTCAGCGGACCAAGCTCTTACAGATTCCTGACAACTTCTCTGAGCGAGAGATCACCCGCTACTACTCGCTGTCAGCCGAGGACCTCGCGGTGATCGAGCAGCATCGACGCCCGCAGAATCGCCTGGGCTTCGCTGTTCAGCTCGCCTACCTCAGATTCCCAGGCCGACCCTGGGACCCGCAGGAGCAGGTGCCTCCTGCCATCCTCACCTATCTTGCCAAGCAAATCGGGGAGGCTCCAGATGTGCTGGCAGACTACGCCTCTCGCGATCCGACGCGCCGTGAGCACCTCTCCGAAATCCAGCGTGTTTTTCAATTTCATCCCTTTACGATGCAGACCTACCGCGGCCTGTCGCGCTGGCTAATGCCGATCGCACTCAGCACCGATCAAGGGATTGTGCTGATGGAAGCCCTGATCGAGGAGTTACGTGCTCGTCATGTGATTCTCCCTGCTGTTTCGACCCTGGAACGGCTTGGCTGGGAAACCCGCCGCCGAGCGCAACAGCAGGTGTTCACTACCCGCACAGAAGGGCTCTCCGATGAGCAACGAAAGCAACTCGATGCGCTCCTTGTCGTACCGACGGACGGTCGGCGTACGAGGCTTTCATGGCTGCGCGAACCACCAGGGCCAGCGAAACCTTCCAGTTTCCTGAAAGTGATCGAGCGCCTGCACTACATTCGCGCCTTTGGATTGGATCCGCTGCTCACGCGCCGGATCCATGCGAACAGGTTCCGTCGGCTGGCGCATGAAGGGGAGCAATATACCCCGCAATTCCTGGAACGCTTTGACCCGCTGCGCTGCTACGCGACGCTGGTAGCCTATCTGCTCGATTTGACGGCCACGCTCACCGACACCGCACTGGAGATGCACGACCATATCCTGGGCCTGCTCTTCAAGCAGGGGCAGAAAAAACATCTCGCCCAGTTTGAGCAACGCGGCAGAGCCATCAACGAAAAGGTGCGCCTGTATGCTGATGTGGGCCACGCGTTGATCAAAGCGAAGGAGGAGGCAGCCGATCCCTACCAGGCGTTGGAGGCGGTCCTGCCCTGGGAGACCTTTGTGACGTCCGTCCAGGAAGCGAGCACCCTGGCCCGGCCCACCGACTTTGATTATCTGGACTTGCTTGATGATCACTACTCGCATATCCGCAAGTATGCTCCAGAACTCCTCGAAACCTTTACCTTCCATGCTGCCCCCTCCAGTCAGCCGGTCGCCGAGGCCCTGACACTGGTACGAGATCTGGGGCGCAAGAAGGTGCCGGAGAACGCGCCCCTCGACTTTGTCAAACCCCGCTGGGAGTCGCATGTCATTACCGATGATGGCATCGATCGGCACTATTACGAGCTGTGTGCACTCTCCGAGTTACGCAATGGACTGCGCTCCGGCGATATCTGGGTCGAGGGAAGTCATCAGTACCGACAGTTCGAGGACTACCTCCTGCCCACGAAGGACTGGCAAGAACTTCGCGTGACAGGCACTCCTCCTGTAGCGGTCCCACTCGATGCCGCTACCTATCTAGCAGAGCGGACAACCTTGCTGCATGAGCAGTTGACGCGGGTCGGACAGCTGCTCAAGGACAATGCCCTGCCTGATGTACGCATCGACAAAAACAAAGTGCGCATTACCCCGCTGGACGCCGAGATCCCGGAAGGGGTCGAAGAGTTGGCCCGCAAGGCGTATGCCAAGGTGCGACGGATCAAGATTACCCAATTGCTGATCGAGATCGACCAACTGATCCACTTCAGTCGGCATCTCACGCATTTGCACAGTGGCGAGC
>WNGK01005584.1_pt1 | contig 13305 bp, 11 predicted proteins | sample 5400601 | NCBI WGS metagenome assembly WNGK01 (sample SAMN13153376, study PRJNA577476) | soil metagenome | isolation source: 60 cm soil or saprolite under Garry oak tree replicate 1 | place: USA:California | collected 2016-06-15 | reverse complement strand
AATTTCGGTGATGAAATTGTGGTATTCAATACCACATATTGATACAGATTTCAGGAGGTTCGTTCTGATGGGTTCTATTAACCCCGTTGTTCAAGTAGCGCAGCAGGTCTTGCTGGGTGGCGCTGTTAAACAGAATCATGCCCTTGAACACGCTACAATTGTCTTGCTTAGTCAAAAGTATCCAGAGGTGCGACTGGCAGGTATCTCTTTTGCATCTGGCTTCTTCGTGTTTGGCGATATACCAACCGAGGCTATAAACCCTACCGCCAATGAAGCGCTGAATCTCTTGCGTACAACACATCCCGAGCTGGCCATACACGAGCGGTGTGGGACAAATCTCGCAGTTGCCGGTCTGCTCACGGGTCTATGCGCTATGACGGTGGCCAGGATGCGCCGGCCATTTAATTCATTCAATAATGTGATCCTGGCATCGACCGCCGCTCTGATCCTGGCGCGCCCTTTAGGAATGATGACGCAGCGCTATATTACAACGCAAACCCCTAATGCATCGATGGTTGTCGTGAAGGTTTCTCGGCTGCAATTGTTTGGCACTCCTGCTCATTTTGTGAGCACCGACAATCCCGATGCGGCAGGGCTGTTCTCCTAAGGTCAAGTATGACAGTGGCTCAGCATGGCAGTCTACATAGCCCTTTGCTTGAGGATGGTCACCAGGTCGCTGAATACTCCATAGGCCGTCTGTTTTACCGTTGGTTCATGTTCTACTAGCGAGATAGTTCCCATAGCTTCAGTCTCAAAAGAGATCACACTGGTCGTACCTTTACCCACCCGGAGTAGATCGTCTTTGCTTAGTTTGCCTGGTCTCACCTCTGCGATGAGAAGATCATGTTTACGGTGGGCCTGGCTTATCAGGCGTATGGGGGAATCAGCCAGCGCGGCGGTACGAATTTCATCGGGAGAGAGATCGCGAATGCCCTCGCGCCTGACCATGCGCGGCGAGAGCTGACCTTCCAGCAGCGTATTTGCGAGAATGGTCGTCTTCATTACTGCGTCCCAGCCGTCGAGATCATACCATGGGTCTGCCTCAGCAATACCCAGCTCTTTAGCTCTAGCAATTGCATCTTCTCGTGTGTAACCCTGCTCGATCATGCTCAGTACAAGGCTACTGGTAGTGTTTAAAAGCGCGCGAAAAGAGCGGATACCCACTCCAGGTAGGGTAAATTGTGCCAGGTTTATGAGCGGGAGACCATCCATCACAGTCGATTCGAAGCGAAACTGCGCGTTCTGGCGGCGCGCCAGTGCCTGTAATTCGTGTTGGGCATGGGCTACCGGGCCTTTGTTGGCGGTAATCACATTTAAACCCGACTGTAGGGCGCTGCGAATATATTTCAGGGCTGGTTGTCCATTGTGTGGATTGAGTGTCGTAAGTTCAATGAGCGTCGTTGCTCCGACGGCTTTGCCGGCTTCGATAAATGCTTCTGCATTATCTACCGGGGTACCAGCCTTGATGAACCCATAGAGAGGGTCAACATCTCGTTCCAGTAGAGAAGCTTCAACTCCTTGAGCATGGATGTGGAAGCCTCGCCTGCGGGTACCGATGCCGCTGATGACGGGCCGAACGCCCAGCTGGTCGCCTGACCATTCACTGCGAGATGCAAGCAAGGGGAGTAACGCCCGGGCAACATGACCATAACCTAGCAGCAAGAGGCGCGCCGGAGGTAGTAATGCTGAAAGAGAAGTTTTGTTCATTGTTGCCCATGACTGATGAGGAACAGGAAAACTATGGCGATCACAACCAGTAGAATTACTATAGCGGCCACGATGATAATTCGCAAGGGTATGTTCGAGGCAGGAGCCTGCGCAGGTGAATTAACGGTCGGGGGTGTCGGCGACGCTGCCCGGGTTACTGGTGATTGCGCGGCATTTTTATGGGCAGAATTATTTTGCGCCTGTGCCCCTGGTTGAGATATCTTCCCCACTGGGGATGGCCTGACGGATGGAGCGAGCGCAGGTTTCTGAGAGATTGACTGGTACGTCAGAACCTTTGCCTGCGCATCGGGTGTGATAATCATGGTTTTATCTAAGGTAGTATCGTGGGGTGGAGTTTGCTTGACCTTGGCATCGGGTTCTACAGCTGTAGTTGCGGCGCTTGCTTTGAATGTGTTGCTAAGCGATGAACCACAGTGCGGGCAGTAGGAAGATTGTTGCGCCAGGGGCGCGCCGCAGCGCGGGCAGAGCGGAGTTTGCGCCGGTCGAACTGCGGGCAGGTCAGGTGGTTTATTAGATACTCCTGGTGGCGCCTGGGAAGCCATTTCTTTTGCGCGTTGTACTGCTTCATAAATGAGAGGCAGGTCAGGTTGAGTGCTATTTGGATCTGGCGGGCGCGGCGGCGTAGTAGATGGAGGCGGGGGCAAAGCAGCCAGCACCTTTCTAAGGTCATTGCTAAACTCTGCAATGGTTGGGTAGCGATCTTTTTGTCTCATGGCCATCGCGCGAGTGATAATATTGTTCAACTGATCGAGCAATGGAGGCGGCAATGTGCCGAGTTGCGCCAGGTGGCGTAGATGACGCGGCGCGGGTTTGGCCGGTTTCGAGACTCCTAATCTGAATTGTCGACCGGCATTCGCCTCAGCATTATCCTCTGGGGGATTGTTAGCCAGCATTTCTCGCAGAGAGGGTAGATCAGGTAATCTCTGTTGTATTGATTGATTGCGTGTTGATACACTTGGCGGTTCGTGAGCGGTCAAGGCGAAAAAGAGCGTAGCGCCGAGGGCATAGACATCTGAACGAACATCGGTGCCTGTGCCACCAGGATATTGCTCTTGCGGAGCGTAGCCGGGCGTGCCCTGGTGACGAATGAAAAGAAGCGTACGCGCGCCATCGGCTGTTGCTTTTGCATTGCCGAGGTCGACCAGAATTGCTATGCCATTGGGCATGATACGGATGTTGTCTGGTTTAATGTCGCGATGAATGACGACTGGCTGCTGCGTATGCAGGAAATGGACGGCATCGGAGATAGAAAGGATCCACTCCATAATTTGAGGGAGAGGTATAGCCTCGTTGCGTTGGCGTGCGGCTCGGATACGATCGGTTAAATCGCTGCCCTCAATATAGCTGAGCACGACAAAGTAGTGGCCGCGTTCGTTAAAAGCTTCCTGAAAGGCAGGAAGATTCGGGTGATGTAACTGGCTCAGCACTCGCGCTTCATGCTGAAGTTGAGCCTGACCACTGGCGCCTGTCACAAAATATTCTTTTATGGCGTATTGCTGGTTCGTTCTCAGGTCTATGGCTAAATAGACATGTCCAAAACCCCCGCTGCCCAGCACGCGCTCGACGCGATAGCGTCCGTGGAGTATGGTACCCGACGGAACCGTTTCCATCATGTAGAAGGTGTCTCCCTCGTTGTTCTCTGAATTTAGTATGGGCAATGGGGTACGTTAGAACAATGGACTGCGTCACCGTCTAATTGTGTTAGCATCCCTTTGTTCGCATTATACACTAGATGGGGAGACATGTCATTGTTTGACCTGTTGCAAAGCAACGACTATCCGGCAGGTCGTGCGTCTCATTGCTCGAGGGATGGGTCAATGAGAATATGCGGGGATGAAGGAGAGACCCTCGCTTGAGAGAGAAAGGCCCAGTCATTTTGTTTGCAAACTCGCAAATACATATACGTTTCTGCCTGTTGCACCCCTGAGACTTTGTATAATTTCTCGGTAAGAAAGTTGAGTAAATGGTCGTTATCTCGACAAACGACCTCTGCCAACATATCGAAACTGCCAGTACACAGGATGAGGTAAATCACTTCGTCAAATTCGGAGATTTCTTGCGCCGCTTCCATTAATCGATCACCAGATACTCGTATGCCGATCATGCTTGCCAGCGAGAAGCCCAGCTTAATGGGATTGGTCACTGCGACGATCTGCATTACCTGGTTATTGATGAGATTTGAGACGCGTTGCCGTACGCTTGCCTCAGATATGCCAAGGTCAGCAGCTATTTTTGTGAATGGGCGACGACCATCCTGTTGCAGCGCTTCAATGATGCGCTGGTCGAGGTCATCTATATGATTTTTATTGTAATTATGCTGATCCATGTGTGACTATCCTACCACCCCTGGGTTATATGTGCAATATTGTATGATGAAATAAAGCCTTGTTGCCAGAAAGGAAACCTTCAATGCCCCCTTCTACTACCGGTTTTGTCTTCGATGAACGATTTCTGGGCCACGACACAGGCGCACTGACAACAGTCATAATGCGCGACGGCTCGTTTACCCTGGCTCCAGAACCGCATCCTTCGTCTGTGTTCATCACTCAGCGCATCAAACAGTTTCTTGACGGCTCTGGACTGACTGCGCAGATGTTGCCAATTGCAGCGCGCGCGGCAACTGAGGACGAGCTAACTACCTACCATACTCGCGAGTATATCGACGGTATACGCGCTCTTTCTGAAGGCGTTGGCTTGCTAAAGGGATCGTGGGGCGAAGCAGAGATAGATACCCCCCTCAGTCGGGGTTCATTTGAGGCGGCACTCTTCGCGGCAGGCGGAGCGATGAATGCTGTCGGCGCGGTATTGGACGGGAAGGTTCGTAACGTGTACGCACTCCTGCGACCTCCTGGCCACCACGCGCTCAAAAATAGGGCGATGGGCTTCTGTATCTTTGCTAACGCCGCCATAGCTGCCCACTATGCGCGCAGGGTTTACGGGCTTGAGCGTATCATGATCGTTGATTGGGACGTCCATCATGGCAATGGTACCCAGGATGCCTTTTATCAGAACTCCAATGTGTTATTTGTCTCTTTGCACCAGCACAACTGGTATCCGAAACTCTCAGGAGAATTAGAACAGGTGGGCAGCGGCGCTGGCGCGGGCTATACAGTAAATATCCCTTTGCCAGCAGGAACGGGAGATAGAGGGTACAGCGCTGCATTTGAACAACTCGTTGTGCCCCTCGGGCTACAATTTCGCCCGCAATTGATTATTACCTCGGCTGGCCAGGATGCGAACTGGCTCGATCCTCTTGCTCAGATGATGATGACGATGGCTGGCTTTCGCAAGCTATCTCAGAGCCTGGTTGGACTTGCCGGGGAGGTTTGCGCTGGGCGATTGGTGATGCTCCAGGAAGGTGGCTATAGCGCTGCATACGTGCCGTATTGTACTGTTGCCGCCGTCGAGCCACTGCTCGGTGTTGATCTGGGTATAACCGATCTGTACGCCAACACCTCGGAGCTTGAGCGCAGCCACACGATTCTAACGGATGAGACTTTGAAAGCATTGCAGGAGGCGAGGAGGTGGCATAAGCAGTGGTGGAAGATCTAAGTCTATTTGCCTTCAGGAGCCATCTCCCCGATATAATTGGCCGGCGATCCCCCGGCCGTAAACCATATATTGCCAGCAGGGTCGAGCGCGAGGCCGAAGGGAGCGCTGGACAGCAGGGAGAGCTGGAAGAACGTGAGGGAATGCTGCAGCGGCACATAACGTACCAGCGCGCCGGCGCCGACATCCACGAACCAGATCTGCCCCTGGTGGTCAATGGCAAGTTCATAAAGGGCTGGTGGCTTCCCTGATGCGGCTGGCACTGCCAGTTCAGTCAGGGTATCTGTTGCCGGATCAAACATGGCGAGTTTGCCGGGCAACACCTCGGTAAACCAGAGATGTCCTGCACTATCGGTTGCCATCGAGAAGACCTGGGTCTGCGGGTCTGGCAGGTCATAGAAGATGACCTGGCCGGTGCGCGGATCAAGAGTGCCGATCACTCCATCCGCAAATTCACCAAACCAGACGCGCCCGGCGGAGGTGACGGTGAAACTATAGGGAGACGACGGGATGGTTGGAGCAGGCGAGGGGATGAGCCAGGTGCGAATAGCGCCGGAAGTAGGATCCAGTCGCCCAATCGCTCCAGCCGTTGCCGCTGTAAACCAGAGCAGACCCCTGCTATCGAAGCGCAGGTCTTGTGGACCAAGCGGGCTACCGTTCACGTTGCCGAGCGGGAAGATACGAAACGTCCGGTGAGCGGGATCAAAGCGCCCGATGTAGTTAGCGTTCTGTTCGGTGAACCATACATCCCCTTGCGCATCGATTGTCGTCGTCATGATGCCATACCGCGCGCCGGGAGGTTCCCAACTGGTCACAACTCCTGTGTGCGAGTTGAGGCGACCGAGGCGATTAGAATGCATCTCGCCAACCCAGATATTTCCTTGCGCATCCACTGCTGGCTGCATCAGACCAACGTTAGACTGTGAAAAGGGATAGAGATGTCGCTGTGCAATGCGCACGCTGGTGGAGATGGCAGTCACCGAGGCAAGATGCACCCGTACCTGCTGCACAGACAGAGTTTCTGGAGTGTTCGCGGTGTTTGTATGGCTACCCGGAGTATCACAGCCGCTCAAGAACATCAACAGAGGAGCGAAGGCGAACAACGCCAGCGCAAACAAGACCGGCGACCTCCGTTGCCGCCTATCCTGTTTCCTGGGAGTCATAATGCTGTGTGTCGCAGACATAGTTGCATCTTCCTCTGCCCTATTCACAATTCGTGAGCTTCCCGTACTTGAAGCGCTCCGCAGCGCGGTCAGCATTTCTGGGAATACTGACCGCGCAACTGCTACAGTCCCCCATCCTCCCCTCCTTATCCCTGAACACTCAGAGTACCGAGCATGTAGCCCCTGGTTACCATAGGACCCTGCCATCCAATTGCTCCCGTCCCGCAGGGATCAAAACAGCGGAAGTAGTAGGTGCCAGCTTTGCCAGTCTGGAAAGTGAAGCTGATGATATCCGACTCCTTGCCATCACCGGGAAGCGGGACATTGATATTCAGTTGCTGGATTGTGAAGGTGTGTGCGATTTTGTCCAATGCGAGGGCGGAATAGGCATGCCCGTTAAGATAGGCCACTTTACCTACCGTCCCTTGCACGATGGCAAAGGGCGTATTTTTCGGCATAGCTGTATTGCCCAGATCGTAATCGTGCAGGTTGATCGTCACCAGGCTATTAGCTGGAACGACCAGGTTGTTTGGCGAGTAGGCCGGCCAGTCCTGCTGCTTGCCGGGTTGATTGATCACGATATTCAGGTTGAGATGCACGTGACGTTCAATCTGCGCTGCGTGGGCAACCGGCACGAGGTTCCCTTTCGTAATGGCTTTAAGTGTGAAATACGTGCCGAAAGAGATGGCGGCGCAGAAGAGCAAGCCAACCATGAGTCCAATATACAAAAACGCCCAGAATGAAAAGGTGCGTGTTCCTCGATGGCGAGGATGTGTTGCCGGTAGTTGATTCATCGTCTCTTCTCCCGATAATTGCTGAGAGGTGATGCCTCTCTGTGAGCTTTGTGAAAAGCATAGGCCAGGAACATTAGTAACTAAGGAGAGAATAGGCGGAAGATATCACGCCATCATCACAAAGTAATATCCTGCCATCACAACGAAATCACATTCCGAACTTTTTGCAACTATGCTATACTTATGCAGTGTATATGTTGCCAGATCAGCTTCAGACTTAGAGATTTATGAGAACACAATACAGCCACCACCGGCATATTTCCAGCATCCGAGGAATCATTTTAATCGTGCTCGCAGTCCTCTTCGTCGTTGGAGGCATTGTATTTTTCTCTGCGTGGAGAATGGCTCAACCTCGACCTCGACCTCATCTCAGCATTCCTGCCAACTCAAACAATGCAATGTTCGGTTTTGATTTGCAACGCACGCGCTTCAATCAATCTGAGCGTATCCTCAACACAACGAATGTTTCTCACCTGGTACCCTACTGGTCGGCATCCACCACAGCCTATATCAACTCCTCGCCAGCTGTGGCCAATGGCATCGTCTACATTGGCTCGAACGATAAGATAATGTACGCAATGGATGCAAAGACCGGGAACATCCTATGGGCACACAATGCTGATGATGGCGTTGGCTCTTCACCGGCAGTTGCAGAAGGCATCGTGTATGTTGGATCAAATGACGACAACCTCTATGCCTTTAATGCCAGAACCGGTGCGACCGTTTGGATCTATACAACCGGCGGTCCCGTCTGGTCCTCGCCTGCTGTGGCCAATGGCGTGGTCTATGTCGGTTCAAATGATAATTCGTTATATGCATTGGATGCTGCGACCGGCAAGGTTCTATGGACTCATTCCACCGATAACTTCGTCTCCTCCTCGCCAGCCGTGGTCAATGGTGTAGTCTACGTTGGCTCTGAGGATGACAAACTCTATGCGCTGGATGCCAGGAATGGCAACACGCTATGGACTGCCACCGTCAAACTGCCTTTCCGCGTCTCCTCGCCAGCCGTGGCCAATGGCATCGTCTACATTGGCTCGGAGGATCGAAACGTGTATGCATTCAATGCTACAACGGGCGCTCTCCTATGGAAAGCTCGTACAGGCGACTTGATCCACTCCTCACCAGCCGTGGCTAACGGTATCGTCTATATTGGTTCAACCGACAACAAACTCTATGCTTTCGATGCCGTGACGGGCAAACCTCGATGGACGTTAACTACAGGAGACAGGATCTACTCCTCGCCAACGGTCGCCAATGGTATCGTCTATGTCAGTTCGCAAGATCACAAATTGTATGCGCTTAATGCTATAACCGGCGCGATACTCTGGACCTACACCACAAAGGACGCAATTGACTCCTCGCCAGCGGTCGCAAATGGAGTGGTTTACGTCGGCTCGTTTGATGGGAAGGTATATGCGTTCCACTTGTAGCATTCTGGTGAGGAAAAGCAAATGGGTGTGCAGGCGGTCATTGTCATTTGTCAGGATATTTGCGCAGTTTGCCAAATAATATGCCACCCTGCCAAGCGCTTTCAGCGGACTGGCTCTGCCTCATAAAATGGCGTGACATCATTTTCTTGGTTCGCTATGATTTTCATCGTCTTTTTTACCTCTGTTTTTTCTACCCACGCCAACATATGTGGCAGAAGTGCCAAACTTATGGCTCTCGGACCCCGTCCGAGAGCCATAAGTTTGGCAAATGACATTTAGCTGGTATTATTCTCTTTCCCATGTTGAATCGTCACCCAGACAAAGTTACATTGACACCACCACCAGCTTCGTCAATCGGAACATATTCCTCTTCAACGCCAACAAGTGCGAAGACAGTTGCACTAACATCTACTCCTTCCCCGGTTGTTCCTACCCCTACGCCTACACTTTCTCCTGTTACCCCTACCCCTACGTCTTCTCCTATCGGTATCTCGCCTCCTATAGCGGCTATGATGTTTGGCTTTGACGCACAACACACACGCTTGAACCCTTCGGAGAAGACCCTCAATCCCGGCAACGTTGCTGCTCTTGTCCAGGACTGGAAAGTTTCCATAGGCCAGAACGCTGATCCCAACACCCGCTCCTCCTCGCCAACCGTCTCTAATGACGTTATCTACGTCGGTTCCACAGATGGCAAGCTCTATGCTATTGATGCTACCACTGGACAGACCCGCTGGACCTCCACGGCCTCTGGTGGCCCTATGCACTCCTCTCCTGCTATCGCTGATGGCAAGGTCTATATCGGCTCTGATGATAGCGGGCTCTATGCCTTCAATGCCTCTGGGCGCAACGCCTCCATGTGCTCCCCTATGTGGATCGCCTCCACACAGGCCAGGATTTTGTCTTCCCCCACCGTCGTCAATGGGGTTGTCTACATCGGCTCCGCTGATCACAAGCTCTATGCCATTGATGCCTTCACTGGCAACATCCACTGGATCTCCCTCGATATGGGCAACTATATTAACTCCTCTCCTATTGTTGCCAATGGGGTCGTCTACATCGGCTCGTTCAACTCCCAGATATATGCCTTCAATGCCTCCACAGGCGACCAGTTATGGAGCACGACTTTATCGAATGCCATCTCCTCATCTCCTACTGTCGTTAATGGTGTTGTCTATGTTGTCGCTCAAGATGGCCAGCTCTATGCGTTTCACCTGCCTGGTACGACTTCATGAGTGGTCCAGTTCTCCCTGTCCCCTTCAGACTCGCTGAAGTGAGACACAACAAGCAGAAAGCATGAAAGGAGTTATACGGGTATTTGAGATAATTACTGCTAAAATGGCTGTCTCAGGAAGGAATCCTTGCCATATACCAAGTATTCGTGTAATATTTTTGATAGGAGACTACTTGCTGGGCAGATATAAGAAACTGTGATTGGTTCATTACGCATTCATCTCATGAAGAGAAAGAGAGAAACGCACATGACTATGGATGTCTCAGGGCAGATAACTGCGAGTCAGATGAGGCCAGTTATCTTTGCCAGTATGCTTGGTACAGCCATTGAGTGGTACGACTTTTTCCTCTATGGCACAATGGCGACCCTGGTTTTCCCGAAACTCTTTTTCCCGGAGACCAATCTATTCGTTGGCACTCTTTTGTCTTTTGTAACTTTCTTCGTAGGATTTCTTGCACGTCCTTTTGGCGGTGCGTTATTTGGCCATCTTGGGGACCGCATCGGCAGAAAATCGACCCTGATTGCAACACTTTTGCTCATGGGGATCTCAACCTTGCTCATTGGCTTCCTACCGGGTTATGCTGCCATTGGGGTGGCAGCCGCGCTTATTCTCACCTTCCTACGCTTATGCCAGGGCCTAGGTGTCGGTGGCGAATGGGGCGGTTCTGTCCTGTTGGCGCTTGAGTATGGTCACAGGAGAAATCGCGGCTTTTGGGCAAGTTGGCCCCAAATGGGGGTGCCAGTTGGATTGATCGCTTCGACCGTCATAGTCAACATTGTCCAGGCTGCAAGCGGCCCTAACTTTGCCACTGGTGCATGGAATGCGGGATGGCGTATCCCATTTTTTGCCAGTGCTCTACTGATTATCGTGGGTCTCTATATTCGCCTGCGTATCCTGGAGACCCCGCTCTTTACCCAGGTGAAGGAACAGAAACAGAGGACACGATCACCGGTCATCGATGCGTTCCGGCACAGCACGAAGGAGATTCTGCTCAGTGCTGGCGCACGTTTTGTTGAGCAAGCTCCATTCTACCTCTTCACGGTGTTTGTTATCACCTATGGCACGTCTGCGATTATCCATCTCGAAAGAGGAGTCGTCTTGAACGCGATTACCATCGCAGCTGTCATTGAGCTCTTCACCATTCCATTCTTCAGTTACATGTCTGACCGTGTAGGCCGCCGTCTCTGGTATCTAATTGGCTGCGTTCTCATGGCAGCATTTGCCTTCCCATACTTCATGCTCATGAATAGCGCTAATGCCACTATCTTCAGCATTGGAGTGATCCTCTCCATTTGTGTTTTCCATGCATGGGTGTATGGTCCGCAAGCGGCACTCATTGCAGAACGCTTTGGCACGAGAGCGCGCTATAGTTCGGCCTCGATAGGATATCAGCTCGCTGCTCCTTTTGCTGGCGGACTGGCCCCGATTATTGCCCTATTGTTGCTGAAAGGGGAAACCAACCTCTCTGCTCTCGGCCTGTCTCACACCACTGTCTCTATCGGGACGGGTTCCTGGCAATACGTGTCAATCTATATGATTGTCCTCGCGGCCATCTCGTTCCTGTGTGTGTTAGGGCTGAGGGAAGTCACAAATGCTGATATCTCCAGCACTGAAGCATACAATATTACTGAAGAAGTTGTCCTGGTAGCTGAGGACTAATGTAGCAATTGCCTACAATGCTGAGCTCTCTGTTAGTTTTGGTGAGTGAGAGTAGAGGGTTGAAAAGTTTTGTCTGCCTGGCAATATCTCTTCGAGAAAAGAGGACCTCTGGTAACTCATCGATTTACTAACGGAGAGCCGCGTTTTCGTGAGTCAAAGGGTGCGTTTCATAATTTTGTGCCGTTCGCTTGCTTGAGCATACGAGGAGAAAAGGTCTGCCTCCCCCAACGATACTGAGCTTCGGTGCGCCCGGTTTTCTGGCGTGTCGGCTTTGGTGCCGACGGAACAGGCAAGGGAGGGGGATGCGCTTCCTGCTGTTTGGCTTGGTATTCACGGAAACGCTGCTGTTGGCAGGCCTGACGCTTGAGATGGTGCTGGTGCCAGCGCAGGCGGTGTTGCTCCTGCCAGGATTCTGACCAACGTTCATTGAGCAACGCGAGCCGCAGTGCCAACATGGGATTGATATGCTCGGGTTTCCAATGCATGCCAGGCCCTTTCAAACGAGCTTGCACGACGAGCTTGTGGCTACTCTCCCCACTCCCGACACTGCCAGAGCCAATCGGCCAGCCCTGCTGTCGGTAGGTCGGATAGTCCATCAGCTCACGCCGCTTCTGCAAGTAGGTCACCTGCTCCTGGATCTGTGGATAGCGCCTGACCAGGCGAGTGATATGCAGGAGCACACGCGTTGGTGTCGTTTGTCAGATAAAAAATGACGATTGCCAAATATCCTGCCGACGATTTTCCTGGCTTTAGACAAGTGGCCAGTGCCACATATCATGGCCAGACATCGGTCATGTGTGAGCCGGCTGTAGCCAACGGCTTCTTTGCCGTAAATTGTCGGTCACGCGCCAACATATGAGGCGCTCGCGCCACCTATTCTGGCAGAAATCGCAAGCCGCATGTCTGGCCTATCCGGGGCACATGCCGATGATGCAAGCGCCAGGATATGGGTCAGGAAGCTCTCCCCTTTCCGTTTGTGACGGAAGCAAAATGGGATGGATGGAGAGAGCCTCATGAGCACAAAAACTGTCTCGCCAGAATATAAGGCAGGGCCGGTTTTCAATCAATCGAGATTGGAAGCGGCCTGATGGCCTTTCGCGCCATTCCTTATTGGCAGAAACGCGCCATGATATCGGACGAATGACAGTCATCCTCGGTGGGTCTCAATAACGCAAAACCACCATCTTCCACAACTCAACCATGTAAATTTTGGAATTAAACCGATCTTCCACACTTTTGGTGAAGCGGGCATGCCGCCATTCCAATTCCGTAAAGCTCTTCCGCTAGATCGTCGAGGCCATTGAAAAGGGGGAATATGATGGCCCAAAACATGTGTTCTAGATAAGTGAAAATACTGGTGGAAGGATGGTGGTTGAGAGGATGAACGTGAAATCCTTCTTTGATTTACCAGAGGAATTAGAAGTAGTAAGCAGTGATGTGGCAGATAAGGTGATCACTATCACGGCTGTTTCAACGCAGACTGCCCCTTGCTGCCCACTCTGTGGGACAAGCGCCTCCCGGATCCATAGCCATTACAGCCGTCAGCTTACCGATATGCCATGTGCAGGACAGCGCGTCCGCCTGATCCTGCATGTGCGCAAGTTTTTCTGTGATGTGACGACCTGTGCTCGAAAAATCTTTACCGAGCGGCTTGCTCCCTTCATTCAACCCTGGGCTCGTGTGACAACACGTCTTTTTCAGGCGGTGGAGAATATCGGCCTTGCTACCAGTGGGATGCTGGGAG
>WNGK01012867.1_pt1 | contig 13307 bp, 14 predicted proteins | sample 5400601 | NCBI WGS metagenome assembly WNGK01 (sample SAMN13153376, study PRJNA577476) | soil metagenome | isolation source: 60 cm soil or saprolite under Garry oak tree replicate 1 | place: USA:California | collected 2016-06-15 | reverse complement strand
GGCAGTAGCCACAGAAGATGCAGCGAAGCAAGTTCACATCAAAGACCTTAGCGTAGCGTTCTCCCGGCGAGACTCGATCCTCCTCGGTGTTTTCTTCGGCCTCGATATAAATCGCGTCGGCCGGGCAGGCTCCGGCACAGAGGTAACAGCCAACGCAGCGTTCCAGCTCGTTGTCGTAGCGGTGGAGCACGTGTCGCCCACGAAAACGTGGCGGTAATTCTCGCTCCTCCTCTGGAAACGAGACCGTGGTAGGCTTTTTGCCCATATTTTTAAAGGTTGTTGCCATACCCTTAAGAATGTCGAATGACATGATAGACTCCTTATGACTCCTTTTCCTGGCCCTCTTTTAGTAGATCGTCCAGCATCAGTATTTTTAGATTTGGCAGAGATGGTAAACGTATATCATTTGTTAGGAAAAATGATGCTTGCGTCTTCATAGCTGTAGCCATCTGAATGGAGTCAGGTGTGCGGATGTTATGGAATGCTCGTAGTCGTGCTGCTTCTTCAGCAATACTTTGATCGAACAAAACAGTAGTTAGACCATTTGTGTCAAGCAAGATATCACGGTACTGCTGAGCCAAATTTGTATTACCATGCCGAATTGGAATAACAAGTACCTCAAGCAGAGACACAATGGATGTTACCACAGTACACTCACCCCTGTTTACTGCCTGGAAAAAGGTGCGCAGCATATCTACGTAGAGCGGATTTCTCTCAATGTAGTAAATGAAAGGTGATGTATCCAGGCCAACTACCTTTCCATATAGCGAGACTATCCACTCCATGAATCTCGCTCCTGGTCTATATACTCCTGAACATTGATGCCCTTCCAAACTTCTTCGCCTAAGCCTTCTAATTCTAAGATACTATGCTTGGGGCGCGTCACACCTTGACGACGTATAAGTGCCGCTAACTCTTCTAGCAATTGAAGTTGTTCTTCGGTTGTGAGGCGTTGAGCTTGATTGAGTACCTCACGATAGGTATAGGTTGACATAGGTTTTCTCCTCAGAACATTCTGTGCATACTTATAACCAAATCATATCAAAGGACTTGGGATATCCACAAGGGATGCAATACACGACTCACCTTTCCCACGAGTTCCGTTCTTCGTCTATGTATTTCTTCACATCAACGCCCTCCCATGCTTCTTTGCCTACCCCTTCAAATTCCATAACGTTGTGTAGTGGGAGAGCTGTAACTTGGTGACGAACAGTTGATATTATATCTTCTATCAATTGAAGTTGTTCATCAGCCGTAAGGCGTAGAGCCTGGTTTAGTACCGCCTGGTATTCGTTGGTTGACATAGGCTTTCCTTTCTCCTTTTTGAGATGCTTTGCACTCTCTGGCCCGCAAGCGGGCCTTTCTTTTTGTATTGTATTGGCAGTTCGCGGCTCTGCCGCGAACTGCCAATACAATGAAGAGGCTCTACGTTGTTACATCTTGCGCGGCCGGCAATGCTTCTGATGCAGCTACGGGCTCGAATTTGGCCAGGCGGACCGACGAGGGCAATAACTTTCCCTGAGTTGATATAGGGACTTGCTCTTCGTGGGTGCGGCGACGCACGAGGAGCAGCACGGCTGCAATGATGGCCAGTCCAATTATCCCGTTTACCCACCAGGGCAAACCCAGCGCCACGACGGTCGCTGAGATGATCACGTTGAGGACGGCCAGGGGCAGCAGCAGTTGCCAGCCCAGGCGCATGAGGCGGTCATAGCGAATGCGTGGTAGAGTAGCGCGTATCCAGATGAACAAGAACAGGAAAAATGCCATTTTGACTAATAAAATGAGTATCGATACAACTGGAAAACGCTCTAAGCCAAAGAGGCTCCAACCGCCAAAAAAGAGCGTCGCGGCTACCGCGCTCACCGTAATCATGTTAATATATTCGGACATTTGATAGAGGCTCCAGCGCAAGCCACTGTACTCGGTGAGGTAACCGGCGGTCAACTCCTGCTCGGCCTCCGGCAGATCAAATGGCGCACGGTTCACCTCTGCGATAGCAGCGATGATGTAAATCACAAAACCGAGTGGCTGCGCAAGAACAAACCAGATGTGCTGGTCGCGCTGCGCCTGTACAATGCCGACCATACTCAGTGTACCCGCCCACATCAATGTACCGCTCAGGGCCAGTCCGAGGCTTGTCTCATAGGAAACCATCTGGGCCGCGCTGCGCAGTGAACCAAGCAGCGAATAACGGTTGCCAGAGGCCCAACCGCCGAGGACGATGCCATAGACCGACAGCGATGAGATGGAGAGTATCCAGAGTAAGCCAACATTGATATCGCTAATGAGTGGGTCCCAGGGACCACAGACATGCTGATGGCAATTTGTCCAGGTATTGCCGATGGGTACAACAGCGAAAGCAGAGAGCGCTACTACCACTGATATTATCGGTGCCACCAGGTAGATCATCTTTTTGGCCTGTGCCGGCACGAGCTGCTCTTTGAAGGCCATCTTCACGGCATCGGCCACGGGCTGAAACATGCCGAATGGCCCGGCCCGGTTTGGCCCCAGGCGACCCTGCATCTTTGCCACGACCCGCCGCTCAATCAGGGTCATATAGGCAAAGGCCGTCAGCAGGGCAAAGATGACTATGGCACTTTTGATGAAAGCAGCAACGATTTCATTATTGAGAAAATCAAGCATGCGTCACCTCCTGTTCCTGGGTGCGTACCCCATGTGGTCTCAGCTCTTCCCACGTCAGTCCAGCATAGAAAGGATTCTCCGCGGCAATCTCCAGAAGTACCTCTTGCGGGCTGGCATAGCTCCACTTGTGACCCATGCGCCTGGCTATCTCGCTGATTATCTCCCAGTCGGCTTTAGCTCCTGGCAGCGGGCGTAGGGCATGCCAGATGGCCTGTACATGGTGGTCGACGTTGGTCATGCTGCCATCTTTCTCGGCAAAGGTGACTGCTGGCAGCACGACATCAGCCTGTTGAGCCGTGCTGGTAAGGGTGATGTCCTGCACAATCAGGAATTCTAGCCCGGAAGGAAGTTCCAGGTGTCGGGCCGGATTTGCTCCCATTACATACAAGGCTTTGATGTCTGGACTGCTCAACATCTCCGCGTACGTCATGCCTGTTTCAGGCGCTGCTTTATAGCCAGGCAACGCATCGGGCAGCAGGCCCATATCGCGTGCACCCAGCGAGTTGGCATCCTCGAAGAGCGGGCCGACACCGGCGCCGGGACGGTCGATGTTACCGGTGACAACTGCAAGTGCCTGCAGGTCTTCTGCCAGGTTTTCACAGCCAGGTTCAAGCGTTGCCATTTCATCGTAAAGGATAATGGCTCCTCTGGCCTCTGCGATCTCGTGGGCGAGGTTGCGCAGTTGTGCAGTTACTTCAGTCCCGAAAGTACTTGCTGGATCAATTTGCACTCTACCCTTGTCGTTAGTGCTGGGAGCCTTCGGCTTCTCCTGGAGTACTACCGAATCCAATAGCACTTTTACCGCCGCTCCTGCTCCATGCTGCGGGATGGTGATCTTCTGAGCTGCGAAACGATCGAGTTCAGTCTCTCGCGGCAATGAGCACAATGTGCGATGCCTTCTCGATCTCAGCGATGCTGTTTGTCATCATCCATGGCTTACCGGTCAACGCGTCGCGTGGACCGGGGAAGTAGCCGTGGTGGTGATCGACGTTGGGTGTGCCGATAACTTCGCGCAGCAGCTTCTGGAAGAGGTACGCTTCCTCGTTAGTCGTACGGGTCGAGCCGATGCCGCCAACTGCTCTGGCACCATGTTTGGAGATGATATCCCGCAGGCGTGCGGCAATCATATAGAAGGCCTCGTCCCATGTCGCGGCCACGAGCTGGCCGTTGCGCCGGATAAGCGGGGTGCGCAGGCGCTGGCTGTTAACAAAATCAAAGCCCCAGCGGCCGCGATCGCACAACCAGCCATCATCAATATCGTCATTGGTCCGCGACATCAGGCGCATAACCTTATCCACGCGCACATCCACGCGTGCATTACAGCCGACGCTGCAGTTGTTGCACACACTTGGTGTGCGCTTCAACTCCCAGGGCCGCGCTTTGAAGCGGTATGCTGTAGCAGTGAGGGCACCTACCGGGCACATCTCGACCGTGTTGCCTGAGAAAATAGAGTCAAAAGCATGATCGGGGGCTGTACCAACCTCCATTTTGTATCCTCGTGAGATCATCACCAGGCCGTTATCCATGGAGATTTCCGAACTGAAGCGCGTACAGCGTTGACATAAGATACAGCGTTCGCGGTCGAGCATGACTCTATCGCTGACGGGTACCGGCTTTGGATAGTGGCGCTTGTACTGTTCGAAGCGAGTTCCTCCGGGCCCGTGGCGCATGGTGAAGTCTTGCAGGTCGCACTCACCGCCTTTGTCGCAGATAGGACAATCAAGGGGATGATTGATCAGCAGAAATTCCAGTGTGCCTTTGCGTGCTTTGATTACTTTTTCGGTTTTGGTTTGGACGATCATGCCTTCGCTGACGGGTGTGGTGCAGGCTGTCTGGGGTGGCTTTGGCATCTTTTCGATTTCGACAAAGCACATGCGGCAGGCGCCCAATGGGGGCATTTTGGGGTGGTAGCAATAGATGGGGATTTCTATTCCTGTTTGTTGTGCTGCTGCCCAGACTAGTGTTCCGGGGGGAACTGCTATGGGAATGTCGTCGATGGTCAGGTGTATTAATTCGTCTTTTTTTTCTTCTGGCATATTTTATTACCGTTACACTTCTTTGGCGGGGGCGCCTGGATGGAGGGATTGGGCACCGGCGAGTAAGGCTTCGGCTTGCTGGTGCGTATTTCCCACCATACATTGTCCCTCGCGGATATGGTATTCGTATTCCTCGCGGAACAATTTGATGCTGCTCGTAATAGAACTGGTGGCCGCGTCTCCAAGGGGACAGAAGGACTTGCCGCTGATATTATCGCATATGTCCATCAGGAGATCGATATCGCGCTCACGGCCGTGCCCATGTTCAATGCGTTCCAGGATTTCGGTCAACCAGTAGGTACCCTCACGGCAAGGAGTACATTTGCCGCACGATTCGTCGCGGTAGAACTCTGTCATGCGCAGGACGGCTCCAACGATACAGGTATTTTCATCCATGACAATGACTCCACCGGAGCCAAGCATTGAGCCGGCGGCTGCGATAGCTTCAAAGTCGAGCGGCGTGTCTAGTTTGTCCGGGCCCAGGATGAAGGTGGATGACCCGCCTGGAATGATAGCTTTGAGTTCTGCATCACCCAGGATGCCCCCTCCGTACTGCTCATCGTAGATGAGCGTGCGCAGAGGTGTTCCCAGCGGCAATTCATAGTTACCGGGTTTTTTAATATGCCCGCTCAGGCAGAAGACACGCGTTCCTTTGCTTTTTTCCGTCCCGAACGAGGCATACCACTCGGCTCCATTCTTGACAATGGCCGGGATGGTCGTGAGGGTTTCACAGTTATTGATGACCGTGGGGCCACCATAGAGTCCAACAACCGCGGGGAAAGGTGGTTTCAAGCGCGGATAGCCCCTCCTGCCTTCCAGTGATTCCATTAACGCGCTTTCTTCACCGCAGATGTAGGCTCCCGCGCCACGGTGCACAATCACTTCCAGGTTATAGCCGCTGCCCAGAATATTTTTGCCGATCAGACCTGCTGCATACGCTTCTTCGACGGCCCTTTCAACCTGGCGTCCGGCCAGGGCCAGTTCGCCACGGACATAGATGAAGGCAATCGAAACACGGCAGGCGTAGCTGGTGATGATAACGCCCTCGATCAGTTGATGAGGATTCTTCTCCATCAACATGCGATCTTTGAATGTGCCTGGCTCGCTCTCGTCCGAGTTGCAGCAGAGATAACGCGGTCTGTCATTTTTCGCCAGGAAGCCCCACTTCATACCTGTGGGGAAGCCTGCTCCGCCGCGCCCGCGCAGGCCCGATTTCTTCGCCATTTCAACAATATCGTCAGGCTGGTATTCTTTGAGTGCCTTCGCCAGGGCTTCATAGCCGCCATGCTGGCGATAACCCTCGAGTGTATCTAAACCTGGTGCATCTATATCCTTTGTAACAATAAGTTCCGGCATAGCCTATGGTTCCTTATAAAAAAATATTTATACGTGCTGGATAAATCCGGCTCGTGGCCGATAAATCGGCGGTGGGCGCGATAAATCGGCCCCTACGCTTGACCTACAACTATTTCATACACCCGCTCCGGTATGTGCTGGATACGCTTTGTCCCATTCGTCGATCAGAGTGTCGACCATCTCTGGTGTGACGTTTTCAACAAATTCGTCATTGACCTGGAGAACTGGAGCGGTGCCGCACGAGGCAAGACATTCAGCGGTCATCAGTGTGTAATTTCCATCGGCTGTGGTCTCGCCGCGTTTAATACCCAGGCGCTGCTCAAAGTGCTTGACCAGCGCATCACAGTTGCGCAGGTAGCACGAGATACTGGTGCAAACCTTTATGACTTTTCTACCAGGAGGCTGCTGGTAATACATGGTGTAAAAGGTGGCTACGCTCTCGACTTCATCGACGGTCAGGCCAATCGCTTCGGCTACCGCCTGCAGAGCCTCCTGGGTGATATAACCTTCTTCTTGCTGTGCGATATAGAGCGCTGGCATAACTGCTGACCGTGCTGCCGGGTAGCGAGATGCCAGGTTGCGCATACGCTGTTTCGCCTGTTCTGAAATCATCGATCAACCTCACCAAGCACAATATCTATGCTGCCAATGGCTGCTACCACATCTGCGAGGAAGCGTCCTTCGATCATCAATGGTAGAGCCTCAAGGTTAGCGAACGATGGAGCGCGCACATGCATACGGTAGGGTTTGGCGCTGCCATCGCTGACAATGTAGAAGCCTAGCTCGCCTTTGGGCGACTCGGTACGGACGAACACATCGCCTTTGGGCGGTCGATATCCCTCCGTAAAGAGCTTGAAGTGATGAATGAGCGCCTCCATACTGCCTGTAATCTGCCACTTGGGCGGCGGCGCAATTTTAGGGTTACTGACGCGATATGGACCCACCGGCATACCTTCAAGCGCCTGGTTGACGATCTTGAGACTCTGTTCCATCTCCAGCATACGTACCAGGTAGCGGTCATAGACGTCGCCATTGGAACCGACCGGAATATCAAAGTCGAACTTCTCGTAGCCACTATAGGGAAATGCTTTTCGAATATCCCAGACAACGCCACTACCACGTAGTACGGGACCACTGGCACCGTATGCAATGGCTTCGCTTGCGCTCAGGAAGCCGACATTTTTAGTACGTTCAAGCCAGAGCTGGTTGTTGGTCAAAAGATCGTGATATTCCTGCAAGCGCTCTGGGAAGATACGGGTGAATTCACGTACCTTGGCATCAAATTTTGCCGGCACTTCGGCCTGCAGTCCACCAGGACAGATATAACTGGTCATCATGCGCACACCCGAGACATACTCAAAGACGTCCAGGATCATCTCGCGCTCGCGGAAACAATACAGGAAGACGCTCATTGCGCCCAGGTCGATGGCATGGCTTCCCAACCAGACCAGGTGACTGGCGATACGCTGCAGCTCTGCCAGCAATACGCGTATATACTTGATCTTGTCGTTGATCTCGTCCTCGATGCCAAGCAGTTTCTCTACAGCCAGCGAATAGCCCAGATTGTTACAGAGGGGAGCCAGGTAATCCATGCGATCGGTCAATACGAGGGCCTGGTGATATGTTTTGCCCTCGGCAGTCTTCTCGATGCCCGTGTGCAGGAAGCCAATATCAGGAACAGCTTTGACGACAATTTCACCCTCAATGGTCAAGATGAGCCGCAGCACGCCATGTGTACTGGGATGCTGAGGTCCCATGTTGATGGTCATGGTATCGACGCGCTGCCCATCGGGCAAGGACGAGCCATTGCCCGTACTGTCCTCGATGGTGTATTTGTTTTCTATGTCCTGTTGCTGCATACTGTTTCACCGTTTTTCTGTTCCAGGCTCCTGGTTGTGACTGATTTTACTACGGCTCTCGTTGAGTTCACGACTTTCAGGTGTGCGCAGGGTCTGGCTCCCAACACCCGGGTCGGTATCATAGGGTACCTGGCCGCCCCAGTGAGGTTCAGGCAGGTCAAAGCCGGAGAGTGGGTAGTCCTTCCTCAGCGGGTGAGTCGTCCAATCCATGGGCATCAGGATGCGGCGCAAGTCAGGATGGCCTACAAAAGTGATGCCAAAGAGGTCGTATACCTCGCGTTCATACCAGTTCGCTGTTGGCCAGACTCCCACCACGGTTGGTACGGAGGGGGACTGCGATAAATTGGCCCCTACACCCCGTTCACCAACGCGCACCTTCAAGCGGAGCTCAGACCGATGCGGAATTGACAGCAGGTGATAGACGACGTCATAGCGAGGTACGCGTTCAAACCAATCCACGGCTGTTACAGTCGAAAGGAAGGTGTATTGTAGATTCTTGTGGAGATAGCTGCAAACGGCTACCAGGTGTTCCGGCTTGAGTTCTATTGTCTGCTCGCCACGAAATTCGACCGTTTCAACGATCGCCTGCGGAAATTTCTTCCGCACCATCTCAACCGTCGATACCGCTGTTATAGCCATAAATAACATGTCCTTAAGTAACTATTCAGGTAGCCAACTCAAGCCGCCTGCGGCGGCAAACGAGAAGGAGGGAAGGGATCTGGGGGCACCCCAGACCCCGGCAGGAGGACTGCGTCCCCCTGCACCCCCTGCTATAGCTCTTCTCCTATTGGTCCCACTAACTTCAGGCCACTGGCCTTCAGGGGATCAGGAGGATTGGGAATACCTTCACGGATTTTCCTTTGGAGCTCGTTTAAGCCAAAGAGCAGCATATCGGGTGTCGGAGGACAGCCGGGAATGAATACGTCGACCGGCACAATTTTATCTACTCCTTGAACGATAGCATAATTGTTAAAAACGCCACCACAAGATGCGCATGCCCCCATTGCGATGACCCATTTGGGATCTGGCATCTGGTCATAAATTTGCCGCAGTACGGGAGCCATTTTAGTTGAGCAGCGACCTGCAACGATCATCAGATCGGCCTGTCTCGGTGAGGCACGGAATACCTCGGCCCCAAAGCGCGAGATGTCAAAGCGGTCGGCGCTCGCGGACATCATCTCGATAGCACAACAGGCCAGTCCAAACGAGACCGGCCAGAGAGAGGAACTGCGTCCCCAGTCAATCACCTTGCTGACCCGGGTTGTCAAAATGCCAAATTGGCCGGTCTTCCCATGCTGCACGGGAAGTTCTCGCCGCCGGGGCGTCTGTGTATTCGAAATCGACTGTACTGGCTCCCAGGGGTTCTTTACTCCCATGTAAACGCACCCTTTCGCCAAACATAGATATAGCCAACCATCAGGATCAGCAGGAAGACGAGCAGTTCAATCAGCCCGAAGACTTTAAGCTGGTGAAGCAGGATGGCCAGTGGATAAAAGGAAACTATTTCGATGTCGAAGGCAATGAATAGCATACCTGTCAAGAGATACTTGACAGGGAAGCGCCGTTTGGGCGCTTCGATCTCTTGAATACCGCATTCATAAGGAGCGAGCTTCTCCGGTGATGGCTTCTTTGGGCCCAGGAAAAGGCAGAGAACCATAACAAGAATGCCAAAAAGTAAGGCAAGAGCTACCAGGGTAAAAATGGGGAGTGTTCCCATCGGCGGGATCCTTCATTTCTCTCAATATATGTAATTATTCAGGTAGTCGGTTCATGCCGCCTGCGGCGGCGAGCGAGGAGCAGGAGAATCTGGGGACACCCCAGACCCCGGCAGGGGACTTCGCCCCCTGCACCCCCTTAAGTTCGCGCTTATGCCGACTGTACCTAGTGTCTTTTGTACACTAGCTCATTTGTATGGTAGCACAGGGCGTTAAGTGTGTCAAACAAATTAAGCAGAGGTTCCAGGTTTATAGCTTTGCCATCGCCATCTCATCCTTCAAAGCTGGTAAGTTTTTATATTTTGCACGCAGCGACATAATGTAGTCTGTCCACACAGTGCTCTGGCCAATCTTCTGATAGATGTTGCCCATACTCATGAGGTACTCGCATGCCTGCCGATAATTGTCGCGGCCACGCTGGTCTATCAGCCTTTCAGCGTACCTTTGATAAATCTCAATGGATGCAAGTGGATGAGTGTCTTCAGTGGCTTTAGCAACATCGATAGCTACCTCATACATTCCGTAACCATACGGACCCTCAGGACTGTCATAAGGTCGCTTCTGCGATTCCAGTAGCTCTAATGCTTTATCAATATGGGCTTCATCAAGAGCAATTTGAATGAGCAAAGAAGTCGCATTTGACTTCTTCAGGAATGCAAGTAATTCCGCTTGCGCCGTTTCCCAGCGACCGAGCTGTTGCGCCAACCGGCGTATCTCTCTGTACTGCTCTATAGTTGCCAGGTGTGGGTATACACGCAAAATACGCTGAGCTGCATCCAAGGTGGCGGCAAGGTCACCCCTATCTTCATAGCGATCTTTCAACCAGTCCAGGAGATCGGTATCATTGGACTTACTGGCGCGTTCCTCTATTATTTTCTCAGCTACGGCATCGTATCCATGCTCGCTGAGAATATCGACTATCTCAAGTATTTCGTAGTTTTCGACATGCTTAGCTGCCTCTAGCGCTTCATCTAGCCGTCCGAGCTTCAATAGGCGCTCTACGAGATAGTCGTAACTCTCCGTCTCGCGACAGATACGTAGGAAGATTTCACCGTTGATACTATCGGCCTCCAACCCTAACAAGAAATGGTCAAGGTTTTCCTCGTCAATGTCATCAGCGTACCAATCAACATCATTCTCAGATGCTTCACGTACCCAACCTGCAAGCATCTGCCGTTCCTCTGGTGTTGTATACCTTACCAGTAAAGCAGGTACTCTTCCACTCATAACGGGTTCGTCATTATAAAGGCTCTCGTCAAACTCGTAGACGGTATAGAGAAGTTGAATGATTTGTTCACGCAGTTCCTTATCATCATGCGCTGCCTTCAGGCATGTACCAAGTTCATCGACGCAATCGTTGACAACATCATCCAGGTCGCCCTCGTCAGCGTGCCAGCGGAAGGTATCATAGTTGTCAATGATGCCTTTGATGATGAGCTCGTAGATGCTAGTGGCATCGTCGTAGTTCTGTTGCTTGACATAATCATCGGCGATGGATTTGATGCGTAGGAGTGGTTCGGCGGCTCTTGCCTCGGAGCCCCATTTATTTCTATCGGTGGTACGGAAGATTTCATCTACCTGGCGACGGTAGAGTTCCCTATTGAAGGGGACCCGTTTTTGCTTAGGGGCGGCCGGAGAATGCGGGCTTATTTTTTCTACCAGTCCTTCCAGATCGGGGTGCAGTTGCAGCATCTGTTTCATAAGTGAGACCAGTTCGGCCTTGTTGAGGTCGGTCAGGGCCGACTCTACCTTGTCCATTTCGATGAACATGCCAGGTCTTTCATGCCAGGCCCACAGAAGGCCGGCGATGTGCTTACAATGCCCCTGATTTCCCACGGGACAGGAGCAGTAGGTCTCATCGATGTCGTTATCATCGAACATGACCTGCACTCTGTAGGTTTCACCCTGTGAGCCCTTGCATGATGCCCTCAGGGTCCTATTGTGCTGGCGTGCATCAAAGATGGCTCCTTCGCGAATGTATTTTTTGCCATTCAGGAGATTCTGTTCACCGACAAAGGAGCGGATATCGCGTTCGTTGAGTGTTGGGATTGTGCTCATATGTGTCTCTCTTGTGTGTCAGGTCAACTTTACTGCGATATTTTATCATAAACGAGCGAGCCTGGCCTTCTCCATTTCTTCCTTCAATGCTCGCAGGTGATAGTGCTTGCGCTGGCGCAGAGCGATAAGCTTCTCTGCTTGCTTCTGATAGATTTCTATGGCTGCACGCGGTCGCGTTTCTTCCGCGGCTTTGGCAACGGTAAGCTCTATGTTGTAATAGTAGGCATACCTGTAATCGGGCTTGGAGTCGGATTTCAGCAATGCCAGCGCTTTATCGATCTCGCCCTCATCGAGGGCGATATGAATCAACAGCGGAGTATTGCGCGACTCCTCCACGAAAGCCAGCAATTCTGGCCGCAGCGTTTCCCAGCGGCCGAGTGGCGTGGCGAGCTGGCGTACCTCCTTGTAGCCTTCCAGATCTGGATACGTGCGGAAGATGGTCTCGGCTACCTCCAGGGCTGCGTCCTGATCATTGCGAGCGAGATAGCGTTTTTTGAGCCAGTCCAGCAGGTGCCTGCCTTTTGTCTGCTCTGCTCTCTCCAGTATCAAGCGCTCGGCCACTATGTCCTGCCCATGTTCAACGAAGATGTGGACCATGTTCAGTAAGTCGCTATCGTTAACCTGTTTTGCTTCACGGATGGCTTCATCAACTCGTCCCAGCGCCAGCAATCGATCTACCAGGTCAAAGATGCGATGCGTTTCTCGGCAGATTTGCAGGTATGTCTCATCGTCGAGCGTGTCTTTCTCCAGGGCCAACAAGAAGCGACCATATTCCTGGCGGCGAGAACTACTGATTTCTTCCATCTCATCTGTAAGCGCATCGCGAAGCCAACCCGCGATAGTGCTTCGTTCCAGGGGCGTTGTGTGCTCCACCAGCAATTCTGATGCGCGAGCGGCCAGGCCAATGCTGCCGGCCTTCAAGTCTTGCTGGTAAATTGCAAAAAGCACCTCTATAATCTTCTCACGCGCTACTCGATCAGCCTGCTCTTGGGCCAGGCAGTTGCCCAGTGCTTCAACACACTCCCTGACAAGATCGCCCAGTCCTTCTTCCTCTGGATGGTACCATTCTTGTTCATAATACTCATCATAGTCGTCATACGTTCATAATACTCATCATAGTCGTCATACTCTTCTGCCTCCTCATAATAGAGGTGAGAGCGATCGAATATCTCCGTCACCAGTGTTTCATAGATAGTTGCCGCGCTGAGATAGTCTTGTTGCTGCACAAGGTTGTCAGCAGTCTGCTTGATTGCCAGCAGTTCCTGCGTAATGCGTGGCTTGTCCTCTCTAAAAGCATCGATGACCTGGCGGCGATATATTTCCGGATTGACGGTTAGTAATCTCTGGGCAGGACGTATCAGGTAGCCGTCGGGATGGCGTACCCAGAACTGCCGCATGTGCCAGGGGTAGTCAGCCAGCGGCCGGACGATCTCTGCCCGGGCCCGTTGGGCTTGACGATACACCGCGTCAATGTTGTCCACGACGAGGACGATTTCAGCGCCGCTGCCCCCGTTGTCCTGGCGCAAGAAGATGCTGCCGTTCAGGCTCCCAATAGGCAGCCTGGTCTGAAGCCAGTTGGATGGAGGTCTCTCCCTGACGCAGCTCAGCGTACTCATTTTCGTCACGGGCTACTACCC
>WNGK01007982.1_pt2 | contig 13309 bp, 21 predicted proteins | sample 5400601 | NCBI WGS metagenome assembly WNGK01 (sample SAMN13153376, study PRJNA577476) | soil metagenome | isolation source: 60 cm soil or saprolite under Garry oak tree replicate 1 | place: USA:California | collected 2016-06-15 | reverse complement strand
ATCCGTTAGGCAGCGCCGCTCCGGCTGCTCTCTTGACGACTTGAAGCGTCAGTGTTCTGCTTCTTGAGCAGATGCCGACCCAGTAAGCCCTGCGTCAATGAATGCAAGCCACGCGAGGAGCCCGGCCTGTGCCTACCCCGGTCGATCGGCGTGCAGTGGACCTAGCCGCTTTCCCAAACCTTGTCGTCATTTACCTAGGCATGCGAGTACGCACCTTCGCGGGCATCAAGACCTTGCTTGGTCTTGGCCCCCAGATCGACAAGGCCGGTGCTGCCCGGCCTGAAGGCCTGCTCCATTTCGAAAACAACATCATTTTCCGCCTCTTCCCGTTGCATATCGGCATGCGGTGGTACTGGAAGGACTTCGAATCCATGGAGCGGTGGACGCGCTCAGAGCCGCACCGCATCTGGTGGCAGAACTTCATTCGTGACTCCGGCGGCACGGGGTTCTGGCATGAAGCGTATTTCATGCGCGGGGGAATGGAAGGCGTCTACGTGGACGTGAACCGCCCACCCCTAGGCTTCCAGGCGTTCGCGCGTGATGTGCCGATGCGCGGGCCCATGTTCTCCGCCCGACAGCGCCTCCAAGTCTCGGGAGATACCCCAGCACAACCGCCGGGCATGGCGGAGTCGGATCTGTACCAATCTGGGGCATCTGGCCGCGAGGGCGCCGCCTAACAAGCGCTTGAAGCTGACGGGCGCGCTCGAGTAGGGTAGAATTCCATTTGTGCACCAAATGACTCACGGTCAGGCACTCAACATACGGTGCGCCAGGCGACGCTGCGCCCGCAGCTTAAGCGCGATCCGTTAGGCGGCGGCAGCCGACATATCACACACGCCGTCCACGTAGTTCCGATCCCAACTCAATCCATCCTAAGCAAATGGCAAAAGGCTACTGGATTACGTTCTATCATTCGGTGCGGGATCCGGCCCGACTGGCAGAGTACGGCGCCCTAGCCGTGCCAGCGATCGAAGCTGGAGGCGGCCGCTTCCTGTCACGGGGACCCGCGGCTAGGACCTTCGAGGGCGTGGAGAAACAGCGTACAGTGTTAGTCGAGTTCGACAGTGTGGCACGCGCCGTGCAGACGTATCAGAGCCCGCAGTACCAGGCGGCGCTGGTACTCCTCAAGGGCGCCGTGGAGCGCGACGTGCGCATAGTTGAGGGGGTTGGCTGAGCAGGTACCGTCGTTGCGCCATTCATCGCGCATGCTGACTTCCATCCTCGCCTTGGTTGGCTCGGCGTCTTGTCCGGGGCTCCCGCTGACGCCCGGCACGACATGGACCTAGCGCGCCGAGGTGGCCTGGGCGGTCGGCACGGGCGACAGCACCGGTCGTCAGTGCCTGGCGTGGACTACTACCGTCGTCAGCGTGCAAGCGTCCGACTCCGCCGTCGCCGCCACAGTCCAGGGCTGGCCCAGTGACCTGGCGTGGTGGACCCCCGGACACTCGCCCTCCACGTCCGTACTGTACTGTGTTGGAGGCCGGGTCTACCTGCTTCGCTCCCAGCTCGGGACAGCCGCGGAGCTTGTCGAGGCCGTTTTGAACGGGCAGCACAGGCCTACCGCGGACGACCTCATTCTCAGGCTTCCGCTGCGTTCCGGTGTCGGTGCGCCGGGTCCGGCCGGGCGTTACCGATTCCCTGTACTCGGTCGTCTACCGCGCGACTCCGGACTACACGCTCATCGGGTTCGTCCCGGGGCTTGGTGTCGCCCACTATATGTACAGTCATCATGGCACCACGGCGGAGACGGACGCCTGGCTCGTCGCGTATCGGCCAGGCCCGCGTTAGCATAGAAGCCACAATGCGGCGCCGCCTAACATGCGCTTGAAAGCGCGATCCGAAGGTGCCAGCCCGAACTCGAAGGATACCATGCGACTACGGCGACCTCACTACTCCCCCTACTGCTTCGCAGTCGGATTCCTCGCACTCGCGACAGCGGTCTTGCCCGGGCAAGTCGCGGAGACGCCCGAGCAGGTCGCAGGACGGTATCTCCGCGCCATGTCCGCTCAACAATGGGATACGATGGCAGCCTTGATGCACCCTGGAGCCTTGCGTCAGCTCCGCTCCCTTCTTGCTCCGCTTGTGGAGGCCCCATCTCTGGACGGGGCGCGGCAGGATCTGTTGGGCATTCATTCGTTGAAGGAAGCGCAAGCCCTCTCAGACGCGGCGTTGTTTGCCGCGTTCATTGCGCACATTTTGAACGCCAAAGCGGGCGTGATGGACGTCCTCAGGGATTCGAAGATTCAAGTTATCGGACACGTACCTGAAGGCTCTGATACGGTGCACATCGTATACCGATTGGACTATGAGAAGGAGGGCGTCGGCGTGTCGAAGATGGACGTCTTTTCGATGCAGCGAATGGGAAACACGTGGCGGGGTCTGCTGAGTGGCGACTTCAGAATGCTCGCCGCCATGTTGCGCCGGCAAGCACGAACGTAAGGCTGACGCACTGGCAATTGGGTTGACTCGCCAAAGAGGTAATCAGATACGGCGCCGCCTTGCGCCAGCGAGCGTTGCGCGCGCAGCTTAAGCGCGATCCGTTAGGCGCCCACGAGCCATCCATGACAGGAAAGATCGCCGCAGGGACGTCGGCCATTGCCCTCCTGCTCGCAGTCGCTGCGTGCGGGCGCCGGGAGCACTCCGCCGGCCGCCAGGCTGACACGGCATTCGCGGCTATGCAAGCCCGCGGTCGGATGGTCATGGGCGTGGATCAATACGCATCGGCCCACGTGTTTGAGGACCTTCAAGATGGTGGGCGCATCGTCCTCGACGCGGATAGGGCCTCTGACACAGCTGGGATCGCGACGATCCGACGCCACATGCGCGACATCGCCACCGCCTTTCGAGCCGGAGACTTCGCGAGACCCTTCGAGGTGCATGCTCAGGTAGTCCCTGGTACCTCTGTCATGGCGGCCCGGCGGACCAAGATCACCTACGAGCCGAGCGATCGACCGCGGGGAGCCGAGGTCCGGATGCTGACTACCGACCCAGCGGCCGTTGCGGCGATTCACGCCGTCCTGGCATTCCAACGCACCGCGCATCATGTTGTTCGCCACGAGGCCATGCCCAGTGGAGTTCACTGAGCGGACGCCTAACAAGCGCTCGTTCAACTACGCCTGCGCCAGCGGGCGAGTGGCCCACAGCTTGAGCGCGATCGGTAGAGGAAGGGCCATGCGCATCGCGAGCTGGGGTCATGCGGTCTTTGCCGCGACGATGATCGGCCTCGGAATCTTGGGCCTGATCAAAGGCGATTTCACCCCGATATGGCTCCCCGTGCCCAAAGCTGTCCCCGCGCGCGAAGTACTGGTCTATCTCTCCGCCATCGTCCCTCTCGTATCCGGTATCGGGCTACTGTGGCAGCGCGCTGCCGCCGTCGCTTCGCGTGTGCTGTTCGGCTTTTGCCTTGCTTGGCTGCTGCTGCTGGATGTGCCCCACTTCTTCCTCGATCCCGGGATGGAGCTGACGTGGGCCGCCTGTAAGACGGCGGTGATGGTGGCGGCGGCGTGGGTTCTGTACGTCTGGTTCGCCGGCGACCGTGACGGGCAGCGCCTCGGTTTCGCCACCGGCGAGACCGGACTTCGCGTCGCGCGGGCGCTCTACGGCCTGGCCTTGATCCCTTTCGGCATAGCGCATTTCACCTATATCGAGAGAACCATTTCGATGGTGCCCGGGTGGCTGCCATGGCATCTGGCCTGGGCGTACTTCTTTGGCGGTACCTTCATCGCTGCGGGCCTGGCGGTGCTCATCGGCGTCTATGCACGACTCGCAGCCATGCTCTCGGTGTTGCAGCTGGGCATGTTCACGCTGCTGGTGTGGGTGCCCGTCGTGGTAGCAAAACCCAGCGCCTCGGATTGGAGCGAGTTCGTCGTCTCTTGGGCGTTGACGGCCGCCGCTTGGGTGGTGGCGGATTCCTACGGCCAAGGCAGTCGATCTTCGTGCATAGGAGCCACGAACGAATGACGCTCACACACAGTCACGCGCACTCTCGATCCTCGAACGACCCCGTCATCGACTGGCTCCTCGATGCCGACCCGTCGATCCGCTGGCAGGTCATGCGCGACCTCACCGACACGCCTGCCGAGACCGTCGCGGCCGAGCGGTCGCGTGTCGCGTCGGAGGGATGGGGCCGGCGGCTGCTCGATCAACAGCACCCCGACGGCTATTGGGGCGACGGCACCGCCACGCCGCGCTGGTGGTCGAACCTGTACACGCTGCTGTTCTTGCGCGACCTGGGGCTCGACCCGACGAGCCCCCGCGCGCGAACCGCGATCGATCGCGTCCGCAGCAACGTCACCTGGGGGCCCGAGTTCGGCGATTCCCCCTTCTTCGAGGGTGAGGTCGAGCCGTGCATCAACGGCCGCGTCCTGGCGCTCGGCGCATACTTCGGGGCGCGCAGCGATCGGCTCGTCGATCGACTGCTGAGCGAACAGCTCGTGGACGGCGGCTGGAACTGCGAGGCGGAGCGCGGCTCCGTGCGCTCGTCCTTCCACACGACGATCTGTGTGCTGGAAGGGCTGCTCGCGTTCGAGCAGGCGGTCGGCGCCACATCGCCGGTAACAGACGCGCGGAGGCGCGCGCAGCAATACCTCCTCGAGCGTCGTCTGCTCCGAAGGTTGGCGACCGGCGACATCATCGACCCGGCGTGGACGCAGATCGCGTTTCCGACGCTCTGGCACTATGACGTGCTACGCGCGCTCGACTATCTTCGCGCGGCCGGCGTCCAGCCGGATGCGCGAGCCGAAGAGGCCGTCGAGACCGTGCTCGAGCGGCGCCAGGGCGACGGGCGCTGGCTGCTCGACGTGCGGCACCGCAACACCCTTCACGAGGAATTGGCCGGCACCGTCGGAGCGGCGAATCGCTGGATTACGTTGCGCGCTCTCCGCGTGCTGGACTGGTACGTACGTCAGGACTGAAACGATTCCACTGGCCCATCATCAACGACTGAGCTTCCAATGAAGAAGACTCGTGCAAAGCCCGTTCGTCGGCCCGGCATCAGCCGGATTGATCAACCCTCCACGCGGACACACGGCTGGTTTGTGCGCGTGAACTACCGGGGGCGGCGCGACGGGAGCTATGGCCCGCGCCACCAGAAGTTCTTCGGGGACGCCACCTACGGCGGGAAGCGGAAGGCCTTACGGGCCGCGCAAGCCTACCGGGCGGCGGTCGAGGGGGCCCGAAGACGCAAGCGCTCCCGTGTGCTGAGACGCGCGGCCTGACCTACTCTTCCTTTAGTCCCTTTCCGATGCGGAACACGTGGCCGTCGGGATGCCGCACGTGCATTTCCCGCACGTTCCACGGCATGTCCGTCGGCCGCCAGGTGACCTCGATGCCCTGCTTCACGCACTCTTCATAGACGGCGTCCACGTCCTCGACCCACCAGCTCATCCAGCAACCTTTGTCCTGCGTCTCGTCCTCGAAACTCGCGAAGGTGCTCGTGTTCTTCCCTTTCCCGCGTCCCCCTTGGCCGCCGCGACACATGAAGATCTCGCACGGACCGGAGCCAACGGCACCGAATCCCGTCGGGTCGCCCCAGCGCCACAACTCCTTCCAGCCCAGCTTGGCGAACCACGCAAAACTGGCGTCCATGTCAGAGACATTGAGAATCGGGGTCACGCGGTGAACGATCATTGTCCGCTCCTGAATAATCGAGAGGTGTCAGGCCGCGAATCTAGGGCGCCGAGCGGCGTTGGCGAGCGGCCTCACAAGCGCGTGAAGGCGGCGGCGCGCGTAGATTGTAGATTGGACAATGAGTTTTCCTTCTCGGCTCTCTCCATGATTAGGGGAGTCCCATGAGAATCATCGTGTCCGTCCTGACCTGCTTCGTCGTTGCGGCGCCACCAATGTCAACTCAGGTCGCCGGCGACTCGATTCGCATCCGGATCCCTCCCTCATCGGTGTGGACCCACGGCCGCTTTGTGTCACGCGACAGTGGCCAGCTCATGGTAAGCCACGCAGAGCGCGACCAGTCCTATCCTCTTCAGAGCATCGGGAGGCTCGAGGTCCGGCGCCGCAAGAATCCCGTCGCGACCGTGGTGGGGTACCACCGTCGCCTGTGCGGCGGGCGCTGCGCTCGCGGGGCTCGTGAGACCAGACAACCGGAGGCCCCTGTTTGGTAGCAACGGCGCCAACATAGCGGTCGCCGCAGGGGTCGGGCTCGCGGGCGGGCTGATTGAGATCAGCGTGAGCCCATGGCACTGGAAGCGCGTGCGCGTCGGGCTCAAGGCCGCCACCTAACAAGCCCTTGAAATGGAGCTGACGCTTGCGGCTAAGGCTCACTGCTGCCGTCGCCCTCGGGCTTCTCCTCGGATGGGCCGCGGCGCATGTCCTCTCCCTGCAATGGTGGACCCTCGTGCCCTGGGGACTCGCGGCGGCTGCTCTCGGCCACCGAGCGAGCACGGCGACCGCCGTGGTGGCCGGCGCCCTGTATGGGTTCGTCTTGTGCTTCGTATTCACGCTCGCGACCTATGGCGGGGCAGCTCCGGCGATCACGCGGGTACCGTTCTTCACGGCTCTGGGTCTCGTCGGTGCCCTGTGCGGTTTGCTCCTTGCACTATATTCGGGGCGTTTCTCATGCCGGGGAAACGCGTGTCAGTGGAATCACCGTCCAGAGATGATGCCGCCTAACGAGCGCTCGACGCTGGCGGGCCGGCGTAACTAGGCGTCCCTCAGCGATCTCTCAACACGTCCATGATCTGGGCACCGGCGTCGCCTGACGGCGAGCACCCTTGCGCCCGCAAGCGTGTCGCCCGCAGCTTAAGCCCGATCCGTTCGACAGCGCAGCCTCGGCTCGGCTCTAACCGCGGAAGGGTCGCCTGGACCTCAAGCCACTCATACCAATCGTAGCGATCATTGCTTTCGCGGCGATCAAGATCGTTCGCATCGCTGTCAATCGCCCGGTATCGCCGCCGGCCGACGTCACCGCGCGCGTCGAGGAACTTGAACGTGTCGTCCAGAGCCTCCAACAGGAGCTAGCAGAAACGCAGGAGCGGCTGGACTTCGCAGAACGCTTACTCGGCAAGGCACGTGAGGAGCGGCGGATCGGCAGCTAGAGAGCACACCACCTTGCGCGAATGAGCCCTTGCTGCTCCTCATTTTTCTCGGCTAACCAGCGTCAGTTCAGCGACGCCGTCGCCCGGCGCGATCTGGCGCGCTACCGCAGGCGAGGTCCGGACCAGACGACGCGCCTCCTGAGGGATGCTATCGTCGGAGCAGGGCAGGGGAGGACAGTCCTGGATGTTGGCGCGGGCATCGGCGCGTTGAGTTTCGAGCTCTTGGCCGCGGGTGCCGAGCTCGTGACGGCTGTGGAGGCAGCGCCGGCCTACGTCGCCGCGGCTCGTGAGGAGGCCGGTCGCCGCAACGTCTCCGATCGACTTGAACTGGTGCACGGCGACTTCGTGTCCGTGGCGAGCGAGGTCAAGCCGGCCGATGTGGTGACCATGGATCGCGTAGTGTGCTGTTACCCGGCCTTCCAACCGCTGATCGAGGCAGCAGTGCGGCGCAGCCGGCGCCTCTTGGCGTTCTCCTACCCGCGCGACCGGTGGTATGTGCGAGCTGCCGTGTGGCTGCAGAATCAGAGCCGCGCCTTGGTCCGCAATCCATTTCGGGGCTTCGTGCACCCGGTGCGAGGTATGGAAGCCCTGCTCGAGCGACACGGCTTCGTGCGGCTGCAGCGTCACGAAACGTTGAAATGGTCGGCCGATCTCTACGTTCGAGCGGACGCCGCACCGCTAGTGGGACATGTTCGGGCTCCGCTTTCCGCTAGCTGAAATCCCTCACTGGGCCAGCCGCTACTCCTTCCCTGGGGAGGACCACCTCGCGGAGCGGGTGGCGCCCGCTGTGCGGGCTCGAGGCTACCTGACACGCGCGGAATTCCTAGCTCTCTGCAAGTGGAAAACGCCCAGGACCGCCAAACGGTGCGCCTTGAATACTTCGCAGCAGATCCGTGACGCCACGCACCTCTCGTTCGGCACCGCCGACGAACGGGTGAAGATCGGCATCCTGCGCCTCTTGGACGGCGTGGACTGGCCGACCGCATCGGTCCTGCTCCACTTTTGCGATCGGCAGCAGTATCCGGTGCTCGACTTCCGCGCCCTGTGGTCGCTGGGTATCGCCACTCCGCCGAAGTACACCTTTGAGTTCTGGTGGGCGTACGTGACCTTCACGCGGCAGCTGATCGATTCATCCGGCGAAGCGATGCGAACGGTCGACCGAGCGTTGTGGCAGTACTCGAAGGAGCGTCAACGGCAACGGAGATGGGACTCGTGACGCGGCGCCGCAAAGTCATCGTCCACATCGCGACCAGCGCGGACGGCTATATCGCGCGTTCCGACGGCGATCTCGAATGGCTGACGTCCCGCCCGGCACCGAAAGGGTTCTATGGCATCAACGCCTTCATGAAGTCGGTTGACACGACGGTGCTTGGCCGGAAGACCTACGAGGTGAGCCTGCGAATGGGGGCGAAGTTCGACTCACGGACTCGGAACCTCGTCTGCTCCCGTCATCCTCGGCCGGCTGACGCTCCGTCAGGGGTGGAGTTCGTGAACGATGCCATCGGCCCATTGGTGCGGCGTCTGCGAGAACAGCCCGGCAAGGACATCTGGTTGATGGGCGGTGGCGAGATCATCGCCTCGTTTCTCGACGCGCAGGCGATCGACGAGTTCGCCATCAGTGTGGTCCCCGTGTTCATTGGGGACGGCATCCCGTTGATCGCGCGGCGTCACCGTCACGTGCCCTTGGAGTTGTCCTCCGTGGATCGCTTCGAGGACGGTGTCGTTCAACTGCATTACCGCGTTCCGAAGCAAGCTTGAGACGCATGTCCCTTATTCAAGAGCTCGAACGGACTCGAGACGAGACGCTGAAGTGCTTCTCGCTCGACCAACGCGACCTCGCGCGCACCTACGGCCCGGGCAAGTGGTCCGTCACGTATGTGCTTCATCACCTCTCCGATAGCGAGACCGTGTTCTTCGATCGCATCCGTCGAGTGCTCAGTGAGCCTCGGCCGGTCTTATGGGTAATGGATCAGGACGCGTGGGCTAAGGGACTCGACTATGCGCGCGTGCCGCTGGATATCTCCCGGCGCGTGTACGAGTCCGTTCGCAACGCAATCATCTATTATGCGGGCGCGCAGTATGAGGCGAGCGGCAACCTCGAGTTTGTGCACAGTGTAGACGGCGTGCGCACGTTGCGGGATGAATTCGATAAGGTCGCCGCTCATAATGAGCATCACTTGCGTCAAATCAGGTTGGCGCTGGGCCGTCCAGCCGCCTGACCAGTCGATGATGTGAGCACGATCGGGATGATTCCGGAGTGAGCGCTTTACGAGAGCCGTTGCGGCGCACGTTGGTGAGAAACGTGGCCCTCGCCGCCGGCGTCGGCGTGGTGTTCGCGTTGCAGCGACACCGGCTCAGGTTGCTCTTTCCCATTGCGGCCCTCGCCCTGTGGTTCTCGCTCGGCGGGCACTACGTCGAGCTGGCATTCTTGAACGGTCTCCGGGCGCGCTTTTCTCAAGGCAGGGTCACACAGGCAGGACTTCGCCTCTTCGTGTGGTTTGCCGGCGGCGTAGTGCTCTATGTCTTGGCGGCCGCCTCGGCCCGTATCCTCCCGCTCGAGCCGCCACCGCTGCGAATGTGGTGGTACGGCGGCTTGCTGCTGATCGGAGTCGAGCTCGCGGTTCATGGTCTCTTGGCCGTGCGAGGTCGACCAAACTTCTACAGCGGGCGCGGCTAACGCGACCCGTTAGGCGGCCTCAACAACGGTGACCCCTTTGGACTTCGATCTCGAGAAAACCATCCTGATTCTCGCGCGCACTCCGCGCGTGCTGCATTCCATGCTGGCGGGACTCCCGACGGAGTGGACCTCCTCCAACGAAGGCCCCGATACCTGGAGCCCCTACGACGTGGTCGGTCACCTCATCCATGCCGAGGAGACGGATTGGATCGTGCGTGCTCGGATCATCGTGGCTCAAGGGAAGGATCGACGTTTCGAACCGTTCGACCGATCGGGCCACCTCCAGATGACTCAGGGTCGCACGGTGGCGCAGCTGCTCGCTCGCTTCGAGGTGCTACGCAAGGCGAACCTTGCCGAACTCCGGACCATGCAGCTCGGCCCTGGGCAGCTCGAGCTGATGGGTGAGCATCCCGACTTTGGACCGGTTACGCTGCGGCAGTTGCTGGCGACGTGGGTGGTCCACGATCTGGGACACGTGGCGCAAATCAGCCGTGTGATGGCGAAGCAGTATCGCACTGCCGTCGGGCCGTGGGAGGCGTATCTCCCGGTGCTCCACCGATAAGGAGAGGCCGGGGCGATGTTTTCGGAAGGACCTGTCAACTACCGATCCACCCCCTAACGGCCCGTCCAGGAGGTAGACATGCGCGCCGTACCATTTACGGCTCTGATTGCCCTCGGCTGTGTGAGCACGACCGTCGCTCGCTTGTCACCTGCAAAGTACGAGTCAAGATCGACCGATGCCCCGATCGCGTTATACAGCTCACAATTACCCGCGTGCGCCTTCACGGAGCTCGCGATTATCCGCTCACGCCGTGAGACCTGGATGGCTTCCACCGATGCGGCGGTTGGTGCGTTGCGGAACCAGGCGCGGAAGCTGGGCGGCGATGCCGTGGTACGTCTTGCCTTTGGCGATGATGGCGAGGTGACCGGCACCGTGATTCGGTTCGAGCGCGACGAGTGTAAACACTGAAGCGCCAGCATGCCTGAACGGTCTCGTACTCGCAAGACCCGCCCTCGCGGCGTCGGGGTTCAGGACGCGCGTCGACTGCTGCTGCGGCTCCCCCACGTTTCGGAAGGCCGGTCCTACGGCATGCCTTCCTTGCTTCTCAATGGCCGGTTTCTGGCGCGCTTCAGGGATGACGACACGGTCCTGGTGCTGCAGCTGGCGACGATCGCCGAGCGAGACGTCTTGATGCAGGTCGACCCTCGAGCGTTCTTCTTCACCGAGCACTACCGAAACTATCCGGCCGTCCTGATTCGGCTGGCGGAAGTGCCGCGCCCGCTCTTGGTCGATGTGGTGACCGAGTCGTGGCGCCATGTCGCCGCCCTGCCGCCGGCGCGGCGGCGGCCGAAACCGGCGCCCGAGTGACGCGATCTCCTAGGCCCTCATGGCGATCACCCGGACCAACCCCTTGCGCCGGCACGCGAGGCGCCCGCACCTTAGGCGACAAGGTCCGTGCGCCGCAATCGTCTCGTGTTGCTCCTCGCGTTCGGCCTCGCGGCCGGCGGCGTCGTGGTGTTCCGACGCCGCACGGCCCCGTCCCCCAATCCGGAACCGCCTCCGGCCGCGCCGGCCGTGGAGCCGCGCAAGTCGGCCCTTCAGGCCGACGCGGAGGGCTACTATGTCCCGGGTTATGAATTCACGGTGAACCGGTTGCGATTCACAGGGTTCAGCCTCCAGCCGGAGCCCGTGGTCCTGTTTGCCCGGATCAGCGGCGGTGCGGAGCTGCCGGTGGCCTGCCTGGAGACCGTGATCAGAGCCGATTCTGTCCACCTCCGCTGCGACGACCCCCAGCTGGGCATGGTGACGACGATCGACGGCAGGTTCCGCACGCGATTGGCCACGGATCGGCTCGATACCGCGGTCTTGTCTGCGGTCGTCACGGTTCGCAGCGGCAGCGGGGACATCATGTACAGAGCACGCGACTCTTTCAAATGGCACCCGGCCCACGATGACCACTCTTCTCAGTGACCGCGTCGCGCTGCTGAGCCCAGGTGTGAGCCCGTCGCCTGACACGCGCCGGACGCAGTCCGCGTAGAGGTGTCATGACCTTCAAGCCCGCGACGTGGTACCCGGTGGCCGTCGTGCTGAGCGGCATCAACGTGGTCTCGGCCTGGTTCGCGGCCGGGCAAGGCGAGCCGTCGCATGCCGCCGTTCACGTGGTGCTCGCCGTCGCGTTCGGGCTCTGGGCCCGACGCCTGCGGCCGCGGCCCGGTGGGAGCGAGTTCCAGATCCGGTCCGGAGCGCCCGAAGGGCTGCAGGCGCAGGTCGACGCGCTGGAAGGCGAAATGGCCAAGCTGCGGCAGGAGCTGACGGAGTCGCAGGAGCGCCTGGACTTCGTCGAGCGGATGCTGGCGCAGGCGCGGGAGACACGCCGCGTGGGCCCGGAGCCCTAGTGGCCGGCCCCGATCCGCTCGACCTCGTGACGGTGTTCGCGACCGGGGATCAGGTGCTCATCACGACGGCCAAGCTGGTGCTCGAGGCCGCCGACATTCCCTTTGTGACAAAAGGGGAGGGGATCCAGGACCTGATCGGTCTCGGTCGCCTGTTCGGCGGCTTCAACCTCGCGACGGGTCCGATACAGATTCAGGTCGAGCGCCGGGACGCGGGGAGCGCGCTCGAGGCACTGAGCGACGTGCGTGGCACGGCCGACCCGGAGTCGCGGGACCCCGTCGACTAGGGCGAACCAGTGGGAGGACCATGCCTTCCAGCGGCGTCAGAGCGGGACTGTTCTTGCTCTTCGCCATCGCGGCCGCGGTGGCCGTCACGCATCTGAATAGTCTTCCGGCGTTCATCATGATCGCCCCCGGTTACCTGGTCCAGAGCGCTCGGCGGGCTCGGCTACGAGGCGACCGTGGTCGGTGTGTCCGCCGTCGTGTGGACGCTGATCACCCTCGGCCTGGCCCGGACGGGCCGGCTGCTGCGAGGTCTGGTGCGCGACTCATGATCTCGGCTCGGGAGGCACTGGCGCGGCTGCAAGAGGGCAATCGCGGCCTCGTGGCGGGCTTACGTGACGCCGGCGCGACGCTCGGCCAAACCCGTCGCCCGGCGCTCCCTCTCTCACAGGAGCCATTTGCCATTGTGCTCGGCTGCTCCGACTCACGGGTTCCCGCGGAGCTGGTGTTCGGGCAGGGGTTCGGCGACCTATTCGTGATTCGCGTCGCCGGCAATATCGTGGCGCCTTCGCAGGTGGGCAGCGTGGAGTTCGCGGCCGCACGCTTCGGGACCCGTCTGGCGGTCGTGCTGGGGCACACGCAGTGTGGAGCCGTCCGTGCGACGCTCGAGGAGGTGCGCCAGCCCGCGCCTCGTCAGTCCCCCAATCTCCGCTCCATCGTCGACCGGATCCGCCCCGCCGTCGAGCCCTTGTTGGGCGCGCTGCCCGGGCAGGACCTGGAGACGTTGGTCGCGCACGCGGTCCGGGCCAACATCCGGGCCGCCGCCGACCACTTGCGGCACGGGTCCGAGCTGCTGGAGCGTCTCGTAAAAAGCGACGGGTTGCTCATCGTGGGCGCGGAGTACTGTCTCGAGACCGGGGTCGTGGAGTTCTTCGACGGCATGCCCGAGGCACGCCCCGGCGCGGGC
>WNGK01005579.1_pt1 | contig 13309 bp, 12 predicted proteins | sample 5400601 | NCBI WGS metagenome assembly WNGK01 (sample SAMN13153376, study PRJNA577476) | soil metagenome | isolation source: 60 cm soil or saprolite under Garry oak tree replicate 1 | place: USA:California | collected 2016-06-15 | reverse complement strand
GTGGAAACGAGGTGACAACCAATCTTCCGTGGACTCACAAGAGACTTCTAAGGAGACTTGGCCCAGTGATGGTCTTCTTTGGAGTCTATTTCGGCACATTCCGCACATACCTCGTTTACCCGGCCCTCATTCTGATTGTTGCAGGAGTAGCAGCCTACATCTTTGGAAGGTTACTATACAGAGCTAACACAAACCAAGCGTGACTTGAACTCACATTTTTGCTTCTGTGTCCGTCCAAGTGCCGCCCGCATCCCTTACAGCGTTTGAGGCGAAGAGACGATTAAGTAAGAGCTGGAAGAAAAATGCGACTGTGTCTATCGGGTCCAAGTTCAACCTACTGGCTTTGGGAATCCCTATCGTGGGATTGCTGATTCTACTCGGTCTCATCTATCTATATGCTCCTTCCCTAACACAGGCGTCCCTTGTTCTGGTCGGCGGATTCTTAGCCCTTGATGGAGTAGTCTGGAATCGGTTACGCTCTCACCTTGGCACTAAGTTGCTTGAAGTTTGGGACCACTATCTCAAGGAAATCAACTATGATGTGGGTGGAATTGTTCGGGGTGGCTCTTACTATTTTCCTATCCAAGGGTTACGACAGAAGATTGATTGGGTTTCCAAGTATGGAAAATATGGAGTCGTCAGACTCTATCCGAGAAAACTGGTCAAGCTCGAACTCGTGCCCAGATTACTAAAGGCTGGGGAAGAGTTCAATTCGAAACTCGACAAATTTCTTGCCACAACGACCGTCGAGGGATACAAAGTTGAGCGATACTTTGCATTCGACCGTTGGGGTCTTAGGAAGATTCCCCCGGATCAAATCAAAGGGCTTGATGCTTCTCAAGTTGTCACCCAAAAGACGATTCTTGATGAGTTGGACAAGACCAAGAAGCAAGAAATTGATGGTATCATTGAGTCTTGGAAAGAACCATTCAATCTCGCAAGGGCACTCGTCTCCATCCTGGATAGGTTCAGTTCTGAAAACGGGATTATGCCGCCGAAACCCGACAATCCCTTCGACCGCTAAGCCAAATTAGGCGAGGCATGTGTCCCGCTCTAAACGAATACGGCGCGAGACTCCAACGGTGAGTATGCGCGATGCGTCACACGCACGTTTGTAGTGGCGGTTCAAGCGATTCCATTTAGGACGCGGAAAGTTGACCCTGGATAGGTCCTGGTCCGGGACCTCGGAAACTGTGTGAGTAATCGTGAGGACAGTCCTGGGACAGTCCCAAATCGCTCAGAACAGTGCGGAATCGCGAGGAACGAGCGATTTGTTGGTGCGGCCGCCGGGATTTGAACCCGGGTTAACGGCTGATTCCTTTCTTGGAATGGGAAGCCGCTGTCATAGACCAGGCTGCCCGCCAGCAAGGGACGAGCAATATTCGTGAAGCTGGCTCTGGACCACGGCCGCACAATCCCGGGCCTGAACCTGGCCGTTTGTAAGTCTTAGGACTCGTTTATTCTGCGAAATCAGAAGCCTTCGGCGGCTCTAGCGACAGTCCTTTCCGTTTCCTAATCTGTTCCACAACGGTTTGCAATAGTGATTGGGGCACTGGAGACCAACGGGCAAACTCTAGGCCCCAGAAAGCTCGGCCAGCGGTCTGGCCCCTCATAACCTCGGACAAGTCAAACGTCTCAACGGTAGGTATCTCTCCAACAACGTAGACCAAGTGTCCCTTCTGGTCCACCGAGACTATCTTTCCTCGTTTCTGGGTCACTACACTCGTCACAGCGCCTAGGAGGTCGTTCGGGACCTTTGTCGTGATTCTCTGTACCGGCTCCATCAGGGTAGGGGCGGCTTCCAGAAACGCCATGAACATTGCCCTTCGGGTCATGGGCATTATCTGGGCCGGTCCTCTGTGCACCGGGTCCTCGTGAAGGCTCACATCGGTGATCTTGACCTTCATTCCTCTAATCTGCTCGTAGGCGATAGGACCCTCCTTGATGCCCCAGCGGTAGCCGGCGAGAACCATGTCCTTCACCTCTTGCATGTACTGCGCCCCCTTCGTCACGTCGACAATCATGTTGAAGGGCTCGTCGATGCTCCAAACACCCCTGGCCTCGTCCGCTTCCCATCCAATACTCCTGAGCGACCGCGCCATCTCCGTCTTGTCGCCGTACTCGCTGATCTTCCCCGTCTTGATGAACTCCATGACTTCGTCCTCCAAGGGTTCTACTGAGATGTAGATCTTGTTGTGCTTGTTGGGAGACCTGCCTTCCACGGGCCCCGCCTTCCTCCGTATTGCTTCTCGGTAGATGACTATTGGCTTGGAGGTCACTATGTCCAGGCCAGTCTTGGTGATTAGGGTATTCGCGATTTCTAGGTGAAGGGTGCCCATTCCCGAGATGAGGTATTCCCCCGTCTCCTCGTTGATCGATGTCACTAGGTTCGGGTCTTCAAGAGAGAGTTTCCGGAGAAGGTCGACGAGCTTGGGCAGTTCGCGGCTGAGCTTCGGCTCGACAGCAATTGTCACAACTGGCTCTGTAACATAGTGTACTGCTTCGAAGGGCACGAATGGTTTGACCGAGGCTATTGTCTCACCAGCCTTTACGTTCTCGAGGCCTAGCAGGGCTGGAATGTTTCCCGCGCTAAGGTGCCCTACAATCTCCCGGTTGGGCCCCATGTAGATGGCTACTTGCTGAATACGCCCGGACGCGTTTGAATTGATGAGGTTGATTGCTTCTCCTTCTTCGACAGTTCCAGAGAAGAGTCGGCCAGTAGCTACAGCCCCGGCTTGCGGGTCCACCACAATATTGGTGACACTCATGAGAACTGGACCTTTGTCATTACAGTTGATCATGTCCTGGCCCACATCGCTGTTCGGGTCTCCATGCCAAATCTTCGGAATCCTGTACCTCTGAGCCACATGGGGCGGAGGCATGACTCCCACACCCATACCGAGGATGGCGTCATGGATTGGCATCTTGGCCTTAAGATCGTCGACTTTTCCGCTACTATAGGCGTCCACCACGTCGGAAAACTTGACGCCATACTTCCGGGAAACATCATGATTGAAGCCCCACCGGTCCTTGGCCGAACCCATCGCTACAGTGTTGCTGGCGAAGCTGACCTTCCACTTCTCCCGAAACTCAGGCTCCGCATACAAATCCAGAAGACCATTGAAGTCCTTGATAATCCGTCCAATCCTCTCCTGAATCTGCTCGTTGGTAAGCTTCAACTCCTTGATGAGACGGTCAATCTTGTTAATGTAAAGAACAGGCCTAACACGTTCCTCCAAAGCCTGGCGCGTCACGGTCTCCGTCTGAACCATCACCTCCTCAACCGAATCCACAACCACAACAGCCCCGTCAATGGCCCTGAGCGACCGAGTAACCTTGCCCGAAAAGTCAACGTGCCCCGGAGTATCGATCAGGTTAATGACGTAGGAGGTTCCGCCTTCCTCGTGAAGCAGGCTAACATTAGCCGCCTTGATAGTCATCTGCCGCTTCTGCTCCTCCTCCATGAAATCCATGGCCAGAGCAGTTCCAGCCAGACCCGGCGAAAGTAATCCCGCACCAGCTAGAAGACTGTCGGTCATCGTGGTCTTCCCATGGTCCACGTGAGCAATGATCCCCATGTTGCGAATCTGGTCCTTGTTGGACACTATCTTGAGAATGTCCTGTGAAGTCTTGAACCGGGGCATCGATTACTACCATTCTCTGGGAGGGAGACTAGGCGACCCCGGACATTCCTCTATTATATATTGCGTCAGAATGGGCCTGGACGCCGCCGATTATTCATACCATGGGTGGCATGAACCGAGTTGGAAATAGAACATTGCTCTTTCCCCGACGATTTGTTCTACGACCTGGAAAGCAACACTTGGGCGAGAGTTACTGACAGTGAAATTGTCGTGGGAATTACTAGCCTCCTGTCCGCGATAGCTGGAAGGCTTACTTCAGCCCGGCTAAAGAACTCCGGAGCACTCATCGTAAGGGGAAGAAGCCTCGGAACCCTTGAAAGTCAGAGGTTTGTCGGCCCCGTTCCCTCACCATTCACGGGATCCGTATTGAGTACAAACGCGCTCGTTTCTGCAAACCCTAGAGTTCTGAACGATTCGCCTTACGAGGAAGGATGGATAGCCACCCTGAAGCCATCCAACTTCATGGAAGAGAGGATATTTCTCTCAAAACCTCAAATGGTCCAAAATGCTCTTAGGGAAAAAATAGCTCAATACCATGTCCGCTGTTTCAAGGCTTTTCCAGACCACGAAATGTTCGAGATCGGGGTCGAATGTTCTGCAGTTCTATTGAAACTGAATGAGCTTGTCTCCACAATTCCTGTAGGAGACGTTGTTCACCTCATCTCCGATGATCCGACGGCTTATGTGGAGATGGTGCGTTGGACCGAGCAGACCGATAATAGTCTCGTTGAGTGGAGAACTGAGGGAAATCTCTTCCATTTCATCGTCAGAAAGGCCGGAAGTATCCCTTAGGGGTTTCCTGGCAAAGCTGAATTAGCAACCTGATTCTTCACGCCTCGATAGGCTCCTTTGCTCTCCTACGCTCTGAAAAGAATCGTCCGTTCCTGGAAGCTCTTCGTGGCACTAATACTAGGCATGGTTCTCGCCGCCACCTTCTTCGGAGGAATCAATGTCGGGGCTGACACGATAGGGAGACAGGCACTGGACAAGCAGTTGGAGTCAACACCCGTTGACCTTAGACTGCAAGACTCTAGATTAGTTTCCTCAATAACTGTCCCCTCATCAACTTTCCAGGCCCTCGCCTCGGCTGTAAACCAGGTGAACGGGGTGGTCAGCACTGAAATTCGAGGAGACGCGCAAGATGCTGCCAATTATACCCTCCCGAGGATTAGGGCCATTCAAGATGGCTCGTCTCTGTACAAACACATGGCCATTTCGGGAGCCATTCCCACTCTTCCAAACCAGACCATCGTAGGTTTGACCACTGGGCTAGCGGGAACTTTCAAGATTGGAGACACACTGAGGTATCATCTAAACCAAAATGGCAACTTGCACTACAACGTTTCCCTAAAGATTGTTGGTCTCGCAGCTCTGGATTCGGTCGCCTCGACCACACTCGGCCTAACCGGCCCCTATTTTGGTCCACAACAGTCGCAAGGACTGATAATCGTCAGCTGGGAAAAGACCTATGCCAAAATCGTAGATTGGGCTTACCAGGCATACAACACTTCTTTCAATCCCGTCTTCCCCATTTCTGCATATGTTGACGTGTACTTGGACCGAGAAGGCCTGATCTCCGCCTCCGATGTGACGGGAAGTGCCTCAAGGATTACACAGGTCGAAGCTCGGATCTCGAACCTGGCTTCTCAGTACGGGTTCGCCGCTAACGATTACGTGCTGGGCCCGTTGGGCTTTCTGGCCCCGACCATTCTGGCCCTCAGGGTATCCTTCACGGTCTTCTCGATTCCAGTGTTCTTCATGGCCTGGTATGTGGGAAGAACCGTCTCTCAAGCCTCCTACAACCTTCGCAGGCGAGAGATAGGGCTTCTAATGACAAAGGGATTTTCCAAAGGCCAACTCTTCCGCCACTTTCTAGCAGAAGCCCTCTTGGTCGGGCTCATAGCAGGGGTCCTGGGTCTCGGTCTTGCCGTCGTCCTGAACCCGTACTTTGTCCAGGCCCTGAGCGGGACCTTCCAAGGCAACGTCTTCCTCAGTCGGGACACAGGAATCATCACCGTGATATTCACAGTGATTCTAACCCTACTTTCCATAATCTCCCCCGCCCGGGAAGCCTCCAGCATGGACCCGGCACAGGCGCTCCGAGAGTACGTGTACGTTGAAGATGTGAAACCCTCAAAGAAGAGATTTGCAATCCTCGCCTTCAGCCTGGGTCTCTACAAGATCATACTCTTGAGCCTGGGTGTGAACTTTCTGACCCTCAGCAGATACGCCTTCGCCGGGGGCGTCCTACTAACCATCGTAATCATATTGATGAGCGTTCTCGACTTCGTCCTGACTTTCATAGGGCCCTTCCTGTTTCTCTACGGCGCGACTCAGCTCTCGACAGGCTGGGCGGTTCGATTCCACAACCTGTTCACAAACATCTCCCGACGCCTGTTGGGAGACATTGCCTCGCTCGCCTCGAAGAGCGTATTCCGCAACCCCCGAAGAGTCACCAGCCTGGTCTTCCTGGTCGCCATTATCGCCGGGTACTCCCTATGGGTTGTTGGGGAGCTTGCCAGTATGGAAGACTTCAACGTTCGTCAGGCGGAGGTCAGAGTAGGGGCGGACCTGCGCATCTCAAACGTAGGCCATAATGCGACATTGATCGCTAACCAGCTTAGAAGCTGGGGCAACATTACCGGTACCACGACGGAATTCGACTCCCAATTCAACGCTGCAGGAGTTCCTGGCAGCATTACTTTCAAAGCCATAGACCCGTTGACTTGGAGACAGGGGGCGTATTACGAGCCCGGATGGTTTAGCAGCGACCTAGACGGGCTGCTCCAAACGCTCCAGGCGTACAGTCACAGCGTCATACTGGACCGAGGCCTCGCCTCGTACCTCGGCATCAAGCAAGGGGCAAACCTGACAATATCCTCGTCCCCGAAGCTATCTTTGATCGTCATAGGCTTCTTCGGCCCTGACTACACGCAGGTTTCTCAACCCGGAGTTATTGTTGGAGGGTTCCAGTCGTTCAACCCCTTGGGCTGGTCCTACATACCCCAGGCGCTCGTCAGCGAGAACCCTTCCCTACTCGCAACTAACAACAGCACACTTGTCAAAGCATCCTCCACAATTTCCCTCTCTGACCTTTCCCAGTCAATCCAGAAGGCTTACCCTACTACCAGTGTTGAAACCGCGCAGCTTGCAACTCAGGGCCAGGACGCAGGGGCCATAATCACAAGCGGAATGCTTAACGTTCTCCGGCTGGGAATAGTCTTCGCCGGGGCCGCAGCTTGCATCGGAGTTGGGGCAGTCTCCTACACAGGCTTCAAAGAGCGGGAGAAAGAGACAACAATGCTCGCCGTCAGAGGGCTATCCTACCGAAGGCTAATGGGGCTACTCGTCGCCGAAGTGCTACCACTAGTCATCTTCGCCCTAATTCTAGCAACAACCGTAGGCCTTATCACAGTAAGGGGCGACGCGCTTGCATCAACTTCTCAAACATTCTTCATCGACTACTACCAGCTCCTCGCGCCGAGAAGAGTTGTCTTCCCTCTCTGGTCGATGGAAACTCTCGCCTTGGTCATAGGCCTATTATTCTTAGGGGTCCTCGTCCCTGCCCTCGCCTCCGCTAGAAAGGACCTTTCGAAGATGAGCAGAACGGTGAGGTTTGCCTGAACGCCCTTCCAGTCTCAGTCAATTCGCTGGTCAAGGCCTACAAGCTTGGAAGTGTAGAGGTGCAAGCACTGCGAGGCCTAAGCCTCAAGGTTGAAGCAGGAAAAATGGTGTCCGTAATAGGTCCCAGCGGAAGCGGAAAAACCACTCTCCTAAACATTCTAGGCGGCCTAGACCGAGCGACTGCGGGAACGGTAACTGTGGGAGACCTTACTCTAACATCATTCTCCACCGGCCAGCTAGTAAACTACCGGCGCGACATAGTCGGCCACATCTTTCAAAGCCTCAACCTCATTCCAACACTCACAACTGCCGAGAACGTGGAGCTTCCAATGATGGCAGCGGGCGTACCGAGCGGGCCCCGACATTCAAGGATTCAAGAGCTTCTCGGCGTAGTGGGATTGGAGGGGAGAAAGGATCACAAGCCCGACGAGCTCAGCGGTGGTGAACAGCAACGGGTAGCCATAGCCGCTGCCCTGGCCAACGACCCCCCACTATTACTGGCGGACGAGCCCACTGGTGAACTGGACAGCGTCAACGCACGGATGGTAACAGAATTCCTCGTCAAGGTAAACCGGGAGCTGGGAAAGACAGTCGTGATGGTGACCCATGACCCGAACGTGGCCAGGGCCGCGGACACCATCTTACGGATTGAGGACGGCATTATCAAATCAGCACTCACGCCAAGCCAGGTCGCCGGTCAGGAACCCTCAATCACATACATGGACCAGCTGAGAAAAAGGCTGGCTGAACTCGAAGAGCAGGTTCGGCACCTAGATGAAGATTTCAAGAATGGACAGATATCCGGTGATGACTACGCGGACCGGCGAGTGAGGCTAAGACAGGTTCGGGCGGGGATAGAAGACGAGCTTCAACGTCAAGGAGTAATCGGCTAGGGAATCGAGTAATTGGAAAAAATGGGGGGGGTTGAGGGTCGAAGGAAAGCAGTTGTTATGCGGGCACGGTGACTGGTTGGGCTTGCTGCGGCTTCTCGATGGGGTTGCGGATCAGGTTTCCCCACTCGGTCCAGGACCCATCATAATTCCGGACTCTTGGGTATCCCAGAAGGTACTTGAGGACAAACCAGCTGAATGAGGACCTTTCTCCAATCCGGCAGTAGGCGACGATGTCCTTGTCCGCTGTGACTCCTTGGTTCTCGTAGAGTTTCTTGATCTCCTCGTAGGTTTTGAAAGTGCCGTCCTCCTTGACTGCCTGGGACCAGGGAATGTTCACGGCTCCGGGTATGTGTCCTCCTCGTTGCGCGTGTTCGGTGGGGTATTCAGGCGGTGCCAGTATTTCTCCGGTGAACTCTTTGGGGCTTCTAACGTCGACAAGTTTCACGTTGGGCTTGTTGTACAGCTCTAGAGCCTGCCGTAGGTATACTCGTATGTTTTCGTCAGGGGCCGATGCTCGGAACCTTGTCGGGCTATAATGAGGAGCGTCCTTTGACAGCGGCATGTCTTCGTCGATCCATTTTTTCCGTCCTCCATTCATCAGGACGACGTTCTTGACGCCATAGTATTGGAGGTCCCAGAAGGCGTAGGCTGCGAACCAGTTGTTGAAGTCACCGTACAGAACGATCTTTGTCTCCTCTCCTATTCCCGTTCGGCTGAAGAGTTCTTCGAGTTGTTCCTTGGTGACGATGTCTCGTTGTAAGGGATGGTTGAGGTCTTTTCGCCAGTCGAAGAGTACTGCTCCTGGAATGTGGCCTAGTTGGTAGTTTGCGGTGGGGTCGTAGTCTACTTCGACGATTCGTACTTTGGGGTCGTTGAGGTGTTCTTGGACCCATTGGGTGCTGACCAATAGTTCGGGTTGCGCATATGACATATGTTATATTCGGCGAACGCCATAAGGGATGTCATATTTAAGACCGACCGTAAGGAAGCCCCGGCTTTAGGTTGGCTCTCGAGAGGAGACATGTCCCGAGGCCAAGGAATTCCGCCGGCCACGAAGGGGCCTGGAAGGCGTCAACCTGTTAAACTAGCCAGGTTCATTTTCGAACCATCATGCAAGCCTGCCTTCTCAAGGAACCCGGCCGAGTAGTTCTGGAAGACGTGCCCACACCCACACTTCACCCTGGCGAGGTGCTGGTCAGACTCCAGGCAGGTGGAATATGCGGCACGGACCTTGAGAAGATCCACGGTGGCTACGGTCCGGGAGGGATACTAGGCCATGAGGTTAGTGGAACGGTTGAACAGGTGAATGGAAAGGTCAACACTATTCATCCCGGGGACAGGGTAGTCGCCCACCATCACGTTCCCTGCTACAACTGCTACCTCTGCAAACGGGGGGACTATACCATGTGTGAGTCGTTCAAGACTACAAACCTTGACCCATGCGGATTCGCAGAATTATTCCGGGTTCCAGAGTCCAATGTGTCCAAAGGCGCAGTTCTGCCCCTCCCAGAGGAATTAGGGTTCGAAGAGGGAGCCCTCGTCGAGCCAACCGCTTGCTGCGTCAGAGCGCTAAGAGCCGCAAGGGCTCAGCCCCAGGAGTCCACCCTAGTAGTCGGCCTCGGCCCGACCGGTCTAACACAGGTCCAGCTCCTATGGCACATGAAGGCCCGTAAGGTGATAGGCAGCGACATCCTCAAGGTTCGTCGCGACATGGCGAGCAGAATGGGGGCAGGCCTCGTCCTGGACCCCCACGAGCAAGATGTCACAAGTGAGGTAAAACGGGAAACTATTACCGGCGTTGATCTGGCAATCGTGGCAACAGGAAACCCGGCAGCTCTCAGCCAAGCCTTCGACTCGGTCCGAAAAGGCGGGAGGGTTCTTCTCTTCGGGGCACCCGCGCAGGGGGCTAGTTTCAACCTTGACGTGAGCCGGCTCTTCTCCCGCCAAATATCGATAATCACTAGCTATTCCTGCATGGAATCGGATATTCATGAGACGTTGAAGCTCATGTCCTGCAGGGCCATTGACCTCAAGCCTCTGATCACACACCGCTTCCCCCTGAGCGAAGCCGTTAACGCTTTACACTTCGCGGGGACCTCTCAACAGGCTGTCAAGACCATCCTTGTCCCATGAAGGTACCCGGCCAACATCGATACGTGCCGTTACATGCTCGTTTCCCGCACCTTTCCTACAACTTTCAAAAACGGCAAGATAGGCTCAGTCCAAGCCACAACCCAGAAAACCCTCAAAGACGCCTACCAATTTCTACTCGAAAAACCCTGATCGAGAACTCTCTCACAACTGCACGATACGAGCCTCAAGACCCCCCTCAATTTCAAGGACACCATAACTGTTCCCGAATCCCCCTCTCCCCGCAGTAGGAGATCCCGGGTTCAACAAGAGAACTCCCTCTCTCCTCTCATTCATCCGAACGTGGCTGTGCCCGAAAATGACACAATCCACGCTCCCCGCTGCGAATAGGCTGGCCGCGCGCTCGGGCGTGTCTCTGCCCTTTCCAATGTGTCCATGAGCGACGCCAACCCTGAACCCGCCAACCTGAAGCACTCGGGAAACGGGGAGCTTCGAAGCAAGCTCTGGGAAGTCCATGTTTCCCCTTACAGCCTCCACCCGCTTCAGAGAAGCGAGCAGGTCCAGTGTTGCCTCTGAAACAACGTCTCCAGCGTGAATGATCAGGTCACAAGAGCGTGCCTCTTCGAGAATTTTTTCAGGCAATCTTTGGGCTATTGTAGGAACATGAGTGTCAGAAACAACGAGAACTCGCAAAAATCCCATCTTTTGAGCCTAGAAACCCGCTGCGAGCACTGTTCTTAACTCATTTCCCCATAGTCGAGAGGAACACCCTGAGGGAACGAGGTGAGTGCTAAATACTACCATGTTCCACAGCGACGTTTCAGATGAGAAGAACATGCCACAAGCATACTGCGTAAAGTGCAAGACAAGCGTGGAGATAAAGGACCCTCAGAATGTCACGCTCAAGAATGGAAAGCCTGCTATCAAAGGCGTTTGCCCTAACTGCGGAACCTCAGTCTTCCGCATAGGCAAAGCCTAAGCTCGCTTTTTCTCCAAAACTCCTCCTTATCTCTCACTATTTCATTTTCGTGTAATCCAAGAAGCTTTTAACCCAAAAGCTACCCTGTCTCATTTGAGTTGGAACGTAAGGCCTCTGCGTTCATTTTCGTTACGTTGTCGGCAGTCCTAGTTTTGGCTATGGGAATCGGAGAGTCGAGAGCAGTCACCTCGACTCCTACCGTAGGCCGGATTTTCTACTTCTCCTCACCAAATTCCCTCACCACCATTCTCCCTTCTTCAGGAACTCCGAGCTCAACCAACCTCACCCGTAGGTCTGTCGAATTTGACCTTCCTCCCCTGCTTTTGCGACAGGCCACTGTGAACGGGAATCTGAATTTTTCCCTCTGGATCGCGAGCAGTGTCCAGAGTACGTTGTATCTTAACGCAACCCTAAGCGTGAAGAGTCTAAGTGGGAGCTGGGACAACGGCACTGCACCTTACCAATTGACTCCGAGGTCAGTCGGACCTAGTCCAACTGCGTATAATTTGGTTGGCAGCGTTGGTAGGTCGCTGGTTCTGGGAGACCACATCTATGTCGCCCTGCATTCCTTCACAATTCCAAAGGCCAATGTCACTCTTTTTTGGGGCTCGGCTAGCTATCCTTCCTTAGTCGTTCTTCCTTTCTCCGGCTACATAACCCTGGCAGGCGGGCAGTCAGTATATACTCTCGACAGTTCCGAGAATCCAACCAATAACTTCGACCTCAACTCGTCAATCCCCAAAATTATCTTCCAGGCCAATTTCTTCTCAGCCCTCGGAAAAACGGACATTTCCCGAGTCAACCTCACAGTCGTGGACTCAAACCTCCGTCCTGTTAGAACTGGGACGAATCTTGAAATGGTCCAATTTCCGGTAACACTAGACCAACCTTACGTGTACACGACCACATGGCTCTATCCCTCGAATGCCTCCGACGGAGTTTACCAAGTGAACATAGATGCTTTTGATGTTCAAAACTCCCTCGCTTTCAGCTACAGAGGACCAACGACCTTTAGCCTGTCCCGAACCAGTCCACTCGTCCAGGCAGCGTTTAATCTTCTTCCCTACTTCGGTATCGGCGGCGTCGTCGCTGTAGGTGGGGCCTTCTATTACAGGCGGACCAAGACGAAGAAGAGCTACCTGGCCCCCTTCGACTATTTCAGCACGCTAACCGCCGGCGAGCTCAGCGGTGGAACCGCCGTGACAATCGAAGGGAACACCGGGTCTGGGAAAACCCTCTTGGCGGAGCAGCTAATGTTCGAGGACTTGAAGAGGGGAAGGTCTTGTGTTTTCGTGACCACAGGCGACTTCCCATCTAACATCAGAGCGAACATGAAAACAATGGGGTTCGACATCAGCGGTTATGAGCAGAACGGCCTGCTCACGTTTGTAGATGGATACTCCTCAGAAGCAGGACAGGAGTCTAGAGAGAAATTCTCAATTCCGTCCCTAGGGGATTTGACCACGCTTGGAATGAAGATATCGTCGTCTCTCCCCGACAAGTCATTCAAGGGTGGCAGCCTATACTTCGATTCGCTGACGCCACTCGCCTCGAAGGCCAAGCCAGAGAGCCTAGTGTCATTCGTTCAATCAGTTGGGGCCCGTGTCAAGGGGATGGGCGGTAAGGCCTTCTTCACCCTTGGCCCTAGCGTTGACGGCGTCGTGCAGAAGCAACTTGAGGAGATGGCTGATTGCGTGGTTCAGATGGAGGCTTTTGAAGAAGGGGGCGTTCGCAAGAGCCGGCTTAGAATTGCCAAGTTCCGTGCTAGACGCCACCAGCAGGGCTGGGTTATCTACACGATCGAAGAGGGCAAGGGCATAATCTTCTACTCAAAAAAGCCCAAACAGTGATAGTCCCCTAGAAGACTTTGTCCCGCGGGTAGACCTCGAGCCCTGTAGGCCCGAATTGGTAAGGCCTAATTTGTGTATCGTGGGAAATACCCCTCATCTTTTCAATCTGGACAGCCCGGACCATATTTCCCTCGTGCATTAACGTGTGCAAGAGCACGACACCGTGGGACAAGAATTCTTCCAGCTGGAATCTTCTGTCCATAATGGACGTCTTCAACTCGCTGGTAA